>JADMIO011281609.1_pt1 | contig 95219 bp, 84 predicted proteins | sample 8958161 | NCBI WGS metagenome assembly JADMIO01 (sample SAMN16585339, study PRJNA669376) | soil metagenome | isolation source: Crop rotation soil | place: USA: Cullars Rotation, Alabama | collected 2011
GCCGCGACTTCAAGTCACGTGAATTCCAAGCTTCGGATCCCACTGTGCTGGAAAGTTTACTGGCAATGGTGGTTGCCATTGTATTGATAGAAATGCTGGCCGCCAAACTCAAAGTTGCCTATCCGATCCTGCTGGTAGTGGCCGGGTTATTGATCAGCTTCTTTCCCGGTTTACCAGCCGTGCATGTAAACCCTGAACTGATCTTCTTTATATTTCTCCCGCCGCTTCTTTTTGAAGCAGCCTGGTCTATTTCATTTAAAGAAATGAAACGCTGGTGGCGTATCATTGGCAGCTTTGCATTCCTGGTAGTATTCTTTACTGCCTTTTCAGTAGCCGTGGTAACCAGCTATTTCATCCCCGGCTTTACACTGGCATTGGGCTTTTTATTAGGCGGTATTGTTTCACCGCCTGATGCAGTAAGCACAGGGGCAATAACAAAATTTGTGTCCATACCAAGAACAACAAAAGCCATACTGGAAGGAGAAAGTTTACTAAATGATGCTTCTTCGTTAATTATTTTTCGCTTTGCGTTGATTGCAGTTGGCACAGGGCAATTTATATGGCAGCAGGCAGCATTGAGTTTTTTGTGGATGGTGACCGGTGGGGCGGCCATTGGATTGTTACTGGCGTGGTTCTTTGTAAAAGCGCATAAATGGCTGCCCACCGATGCTCCGTCAGATACGGTGTTTACTTTAATAGAACCCTATATTTTATATTGGGTGGCGGAAGAAATGCACAGCTCCGGTGTGCTGGCAGTGGTTTGCGGCGGGTTGTATATGTCAACACATCGCTTGTTATTTTTAAACAGCACCAGCCGCATAAAAGGATTTAGCGTTTGGGAAAGTTTTGTATATATACTCAACGGCCTGGTTTTTTTCATTATCGGTATTGGACTTCCCGATATTGTAAACGGCCTGAAGACAAATGGCATGCCCCTACGCACAGCCATAGGGTATGGTGTATTGGTGACGCTGATCCTGATCATTTCCAGGATCATCAGTTCCTATGCCGCCCTTGTCACAACCATCATTTTCAGGCCCGGTGTAACGCCGCGATACAATAGCCGGCGAAGGATGTGGCTGCTGCCATTATTATTGGGCTGGACGGGTATGCGTGGCGTGGTATCATTGGCTGCAGCGCTGTCTATCCCTGTTACACTCAGCAATGGCGCTGCCTTCCCGCAACGTAACCTGATTCTCTTCGTCACCTTTATGGTTATCCTGCTTACTTTATTGCTGCAGGGTTTAACCTTGCCTTATTTCATAAGAAAAAGCCGCCTGTTTGAGATCACCAATGAACCTGCTGACGAAGAAACAAAAACAAAATTAAAAGCAGGCCTGCACCGGCACAGTTATCATTTTTTAAAAGACAAATACGAACATGAATGTAACGGGCATGGCGGGGTACAAAAAATGTTGCAGTACTGGGAAGACAAAATGAATGACGGCAATAACAGCCTGATGAATGACAAGATGAAGTTCGTTTACCTGCAGATGTTGCAGAGCCAGCGGCAGTACCTTGTACAGCAAAATAAAGACATACACATTGATGAAGAGATCATACGTACGCAATTGTACCAGATAGACCTGGAAGAAGAGAAATTGAAGATGGTGTGAGATAGATTATTTGTAGATTTAGCTTTGTGATGATAATCTTTCAGCAGTTGAGCATTGATGTTGCAAATAAAAACACAGCAAAGTACACGTCATTCCCGTGAAGACGGGAATCTGCTTTTCCGGATCATCGGGACAATAAAAAACAATAATGTGCGGGACAATCTCATTCTTTCTGATTTCCTGAATTTTCTGTTTTACCTGACAGCCTAAAAAAAAGTCGGGGGGGGGACGAAAGTCAGGGGAGTCAGAAAGAGTCCACCCATATAACTTATCAAAAAAACTGCTGCTGTTACAGCACCGTTTGTACAATTACCATGCGCGGTCGTGCAGCTTTGTTTTATTCTTTTAGTCCTGGAAAAATCACCATAAAACTTCACTCAACGGTTTCCCTGGTTTTGCTAATAAAAAGGCGACCCGCGACCTCCTGAAGAACGAAAATACCATTCACGAATAATGCGTCATTTGACGCACAGGTTTGTTGACCGGGGAAATATCTTTGCGCCATCGTTCGGATATATAGGCCGCAACTAAAATAACTGCTGAAAAATTATTCAACCTCAAATCACCAACAGGCCGCCTCATGGTTTATGAGGCGGTTTTATTTTATAGGTTATTCATTTCGAGGCTGCCGAAAAAATCATCACTACAAAAGCGTAAATCAAGGAATGAATCCAGTACCCATGCGTATAGACGTTAAGCTAAGTAATTAAAATAATTAAATCCACTGTCCTGAAACATTCGATTTTAGAGCTTAAGTTTGCAAACAATGTCTTGCCGTCTTTTAATTTTCAATCTGCAGGTAAGAATCCGCCAACTTCAATTGCCGGAGATTGCTCAGTCGGATAAATGATGGGAATAAAATCCCGGCCATGCGATGATAATTTTTAGCATTTGTCGCATCCCGCCTCTCAGCTTGTCATTTTTGCACCCTGTTATTTATTTTGAGGCTGTCTATTTTTGACATGGAATCAAATATTCCAATCAACAACAATTGAAATCAGCCATATGAGTAAACTCAATAAACAATTTACAGCAGCGCTGCAAAAGAGCGGCAATAAAGGCGGATGGACCTATGTTGTGTGGCCGGAATCGGTTGAGTTTTTTAAAACAAAAGGACTGGTAAAAGTTCGTGGTACAATTGACGGTCACCCGTTCTCGAGCTCGTTTATGGCTCTTGGAGACGGCAGGCATAAATTGCCTGTAAAGGCCGGCATACGTAAAAAAATTCGGAAAGATGAAGGCGATGCCGTTACAGTTCTTCTGCAGGAAAGAATAGAATGAATTGCCTGATGATTTTTTCCCGTTTCGAAGACTTCCGTATTACTTACTTTGTTTTGTAGTTATGTTTTCCGCTGAATCCGGATCATGCAAACATCTTCAGGTTTTTTACATTCGTGTATTCATTGCACAGGTTATGGCAAATGATAAACTCATTCAGTACCTTCAAAGTTCCAATCTTGTGCCGTATTCAAAGGCAGTGGATATTGCAGATCAGTTTATCAAAAAGAACATCTCAAAAAACGAGCTATGGCTAAGAGAAGGACGGGTATGTAATGAATACCTTTTTCTTGAACATGGTTTTATGAGGGCATTTGCCTGCGATACAGAAGGCAATGAAGTTACCACCGGCTTTTATGCTGATAACAGTGTTGTATTTGAAGTGTCTTCGTTTTTTAACCGGGGCATTTCAAAAGAAAATATCCAGGGAGTTACCGATTGCTGCGGATGGTATATTACATACGAACAGCTAAATACGCTTTTCCATTCTATCTATGAGTTCAGGGAATTTGGAAGATCTATCCTGGTAAAAGGTTTTGCTGCACTTAAAATGCGCATGTTATCTATGATAACTGAAACAGCAGAGGAACGATATGTTGAATTAATAAAAACCAATCCCGAAATATTTCAGCATGCTCAATTAAAACACGTCGCATCTTACCTGGGTATAACCGATACTTCACTAAGCAGGATCAGGAAAGAATTTTCAAAAAAATAAGAGTAGTTTGTTTCTTGCCATTTGGCAAGTGTTATTCAGCCAGGCTTTATTTCCTTTGTGCCATCATTTAAATATTTTATGCTATGGAAAATTTACCCGTTTATATGTACATCCTCTTTGTTGCGACAACCGGCCTGGCTTTATTTTTATTTTACAAGGCAACAAGGCATTCCAGGTTTTTCCTGGTTGTTATCATTGCATGGCTGGTATTGCAAAGCATCCTGGGTTTATCCGGTTTTTATACAGTGACCACAGGTTTTCCACCGAGATTTATGCTGCTCTTGCTGTTACCCTTATTATGCATTTCGTTATTATTTGCTACTAAAAAAGGAAGGCGCTTTATCGATGCGCTGGATATCCGAACACTAACGCTCCTGCATGTCATAAGGGTGCCGGTAGAACTGACCGTGCTGGGTTTGTTTTTACATAAAGCTCTTCCGCAGCTTATGACCTTTGAAGGAAGAAATTTTGATATATTATCCGGGATAACAGCGCCTTTGGTTTATTATTTTGCACTTGCCGGTAAACATCCAAACAAAAAAATTTTACTTACCTGGAATTTTGCCTGTCTTGCGCTGCTGATCAATATTGTAGTCAATGCTATTTTGGCGGCTCCATCTACTTTTCAAAAATTTGCCTTTGAGCAACCAAATATTGCGATCATGTATTTTCCTTTTGTGTGGTTGCCCTGTTGTATTGTACCGTTGGTTTTACTGGCGCATTTAGCTTCAATAAGAAAGCTGATAAAAAAGTTAAGCTGTGCAGGGCCTAAGGTTTTGCCTGATGCAACAGGTGTGGTTATTTAAGTTGTCTATGCATCTGTTCCAGGCACCTATGGCTACAAGACCATCAAGCAGGATAGCCAGGCAACAATTATCAATGAAACTTTTCTTCCCTTTCCAGCATCTCAATGATATTTTTAATTCGCTTTAACCTGGTCTCTTCTTTCTTCGCGGTTTGCAGGCGAAAGGCAATAGAAAATAGATTGGTGCGGTTTAAGGTTTTAAAAAAGACAGTTGCCTTTTTATTTTTATACAGGGCTTTTAAAAAATCTTCCGGTATGGTCATGGTGCTTTGTGCATCGTAGGCGGTTTCCCAATTGCCGTTTGCTTTGGCTGTTTCAATCGCTTTCAATCCTGAAAGTTGCATCCTGCCTTCTTTTATCAACCGCTTTGTATGTTCAATATTTTTCTTCGACCAGATGCTGTTTGCTTTTCGTGGCCCGAATCGCTGCAGCCAGTATTGTTCGTCATAACCATTCTTCCGGCCGTCTATCCAGCCATAGCAAAGTGCAACATCCAATGCTTCTGCATAAGTTACCGTTGGCTTGCCTGCATTCTTTGTAGCCAACATCAGCCATATGCCATTTGAATTATCATAATTTTTTGCAAGCCATGTTTGCCATGATTTTACAGAGGCGAATTTTTTTCCGGGTAAGCTGTTTTGTTCGGCCATATAATCTCAATATTGCAGTTGAATGATTGTTGCCATTTATGTGATGGCAGGCATTTTGTGTACAATCTTTAATAATTTAACATGTATGTTAACGAAAATAACTGATATTCCTGCACATGTTGCAGGCTTTATAGCAACCGGTCATATTGATAAAGCTGAGTATGACAAGATTGTGGTTCCTGAACTTGAACGGATAGATAAAGCACATGGCCACATACATTTCCTGCTTATACTGGAAACAGCGGTAAAAAATTTTACCCTGGGCGCCTGGTTAGAGGATATCTGGATGGGGATAAAACATTTCAGGGGATTGAAAAGAGTAGCCATCGTTACTGATGAAAAGGCAGTGGAAACAATTACTGACAAATTCAGCTTTTTTATGCCCGGCAAGGCAAAAGGCTTTAGACTTTCAGAAGCAGAAGCTGCAAAAAAATGGGTGGCTGAAGAAGAATAAACAACGTTCAGGTAGTGAAGGTGTATTTGCTGCAGCTTTCAATTTCTATTAAATGCCTCTGGAAAGCAGTAATATCAAACTATTACTCCTTTCCTTTGTATGCTATAAAGCCACTATCTTCTATAAAGTACAAGATAAGAAGTACCTGCGGATCCGTAAGCCTGATACCTGTTTACATAATATTGAATACCTAAATTAATGCTCTTTTTGGGTAGGTCATTAAAGATGTTTGCTGAGGTTAGCTGCACCGGTTTTCTGCTGCCTGTGGCAATTGAGCTATTATCAAAAGATGTGTGATCTGTTAAATCATACAGCTTAAAATTAACCGTATCTCCCAAATTGCTAACCCACGCATTGCCAACAAAGAATACTGCAGAATCCACCCCGGGGAAATTATCAATATTAAAATTTACCGTTGGAGTTTTATAAATAAAAGGGCTAATCTCGGAGGCTCCCAGGTTACCCGTTAATAAAATAGCTATTTGCTTATCGTAGGCTCCGTTTATACCATTACATACCTCTTGGGTCTGCTGAACTTCGGTATCATCTAAAACGCCATTATAGTTAGAATCTATGCCTGTTTCTATTTGCAGACCGCCGGTTTCACAAAATGAATTTGCCGAGAACCCTGATGTACGCATTATACTGCTATAGCCGTTACTGCCTGTTATTCCGTTACAAACGCTTTGAACATTGCTTATTTCAGATGCCTCAAGAATGCTATTATTATTTAAATCAACACCTGTTTCTATTCTAACACCGCCATTCCCGCAATCTGACCCGGCAGTCACAGGAACAAGATTTACCAGGCTTTTGGCTCCCGGGGGGCCTTGCTGTTTTTTACAGCTAAAATTTATTATAGAAAAAGCAGCGACAAATAAAATTATTCCAAGGGTTGAGTTTGGCTTTTTGAGATGCATTTTGCAGTTAATTTTAAGTTTATGATCGAAAGTGTGCAAATATATAAAGACAAGTGAAAGCACATGTAGCATTTACTGTAGTTTAACTTTCTTTTCCCTGCAAAACAAGAGATTGATAAAGTGTTGACTGCTAGAAGCGACAGCAAAAGAAATGGATATACTGAGTTATTTGGTTTCCGGCGATCGTTTTCATCAACACAAATAACTGCGTGGCCCAAAATTGTTTATTTTGCCGGCCTATATAATCAAATTTTATTATTATGAAATTCTTAGTATGCGTTTTCCTTGCAGGTATGTTTGCGCTTACAGCCTGCAACAGCGGTTCCTCTTCCACATCAGAAACTGATTCAGCATCTTCTTCTGCTGATGCAACAGTGGCTTCTGCAGGCAGCACAGGCGGTTTTAAATTAGGTGTACAGATGTGGACATTCAGGGCATTTACTTTCACGCAGGCATTAGATAAACTTGATAGTGCAGGAATAAAAAATATTGAGGCATTCTGGGGGCAAGAACTTGGCGGTGGATTGCCGGGAGAGTTTGGTGCAGGTATGTCGGCTGATACAAGAACGAAGCTTAAAAAGCTTTTGCAGGATAAGGGTGTTCAAATGACCGCGATGGGTGTAATTTCTCCAAATGGTCAGGCTGAATGGATAAAGGCTTTTGATCTTGCAAAAGATTTCGGGTTAAGCTATATCACTTCAGAACCTATAAAAACACAATGGGATATGATAGATAGCCTGGCCGGGCTTTATAGTATCAAAGTTGCCATACATGATCATCCAAAGCCTAATCCCTATTCGAGCCCTGATTCTGTTTTGCCGGCGACACAAGATCGTTCTAATATAGGCGCCTGTGCCGATATTGGACATTGGGCACGTAATGGTTTAGACCCCGTTGAATGTTTAAAAAAACTGGAAGGTCATGTTATCGGTGTGCATTTAAAAGACATTGTAAAATTTGATGACACACAATCTGCGGATACAGTGGTTTCAAAAGGTGTGATCGATTTTCCTGCAGTATTTGCCGAGTTGAAGCGACAGAATTTCAATGGCATGTTGTCAATCGAACATGAGTCAAACTGGGAGCATAATCTTCCTGATGTGATAGAAACAAAAAATTATTACGATCAGCAGATAGCCGCTTTGAAATAATATAAACGTATTAACAACCCTGCCGGCGAAGCAGGTTGCAGGGTTGTTTTAATTAAGTTGCGTACACCTTTAACGGGCTGAATTGATAAACATATGCTAATTGCTCCTGGTGTTTTTGCATGCCAAATTGGGATACATCATTTAATTGCTTGCTGATGTATGAATCACTAAGAATCTTTCCATGAGTAAACATTATTGAGCGTTTGAAGTTTATACATAAGCAGGTGTAATGTATGACTGTTGTACAATCATGATGTCATGCTATTATACAAGGAATAAAACGACAGGTCTCACTCATACTAAAAGACAACAAGCAGCTTTTATTCTCATGGTTTTGTCAGTAAATGGGTAGCACCGGTTTTGTATGACCATATCTTGTACATATTAAAAGTTTAATTTAAGATCTCCTTTTATTAACCATTAAAACCAAATTCCAATGCTTAGATCTCCGGTTCTTTCAGGATTTTTTCTATTATTATTTTATTACGTAAATGCACAGCCAGGACAATCAGTAACAGGAAAGGTTTCTTCAGCCGATTCCAAACTTGCACTTGAAAAAGCTGTTGTAACAGAAAAAGGTACTACCAATAATGTGTTAACAGACAATGCGGGTAATTATTCTATAACACTGCAACAAAACAATTCGGCGCTTATATTTTCTTTTATAGGGTATGTTGATAAGGAGGTAAGTGTTGGCGGATCACCAACCGTTAATGCAGAACTTGAAGCTGCCAGCGGAACTTTAAATGAAGTAGTGGTTACAGCATTGGGTATTAAACGTGAATTGCGCACATTGGGTTATGCTTCACAGGAAATATCTGCTGAACAGATCACCCAGTCCAGACAATCGAATGTATTGAATGCATTACAGGGCAAGGTTGCAGGTGTTACTATTTCAAGTGCCGGCGGCGGCCCGGGCCAGGGTGCAAGTATTTTAATTCGTGGCATAAACTCTCTTGATCCGGGAAAGAGCAATCAACCGCTTTTTGTAATTGATGGGTTGCCTGTTGACAATACCACTTTCACTACCGGAACATCAGGAGCAAGAGGCGTTCAAATGGCCAATCGTATATCTGATATAAATCCGGAAGATATTGAAAGCGTAAATATTTTAAGAGGTGGTGCTGCAACCGCACTATATGGATTAAGAGGCGCTAACGGGGTAGTGGTGATCACTACCAAATCAGGACAGGCTGGTACACTCAGGGTGAATCTCACTTCTTCTTATAGCATTGACGAAGTAAATAAAACACCGGATATCCAGTTAAAATATACACAAGGTTATGCCGGTGAATATGATGCTGAAAGTTTTTGGCCGGCATGGGGTCCAACCGTGGCAGATGCAAAAGCTATAGATCCTTCTCACCCGGATAATTTATTCAACAACTGGGAACGTGCCTATCAAACAGGGCATCAATTTAAAAATGCCGTTAGCTTTGCAGGTGGCACAGATAAAGCAACTTTTTCTTCTTCGCTTTCATACATGCGCCAGGATGGTTTAATTCCCTTTACCTGGTACCAGGATGTGACCGCACGTATAAACGGCCAGTTAAAATTCAGTGAGCAGTTTAGGATGGGAACATCGATATATTATGCAACTACCAATGGTAATTTTTACGATGCCGATCGTTATAACGAGGAACTCATCTATTGGGCGCCACGCTGGGATGTGATGGATTATAAAACGGAGGCTGGTACACAAAAAACCTATGGCAATGGTAACCCGGTGTATTTTGCTGCAACCAACAAATTCAAATCGAAGGTTGACCATGTGGTTGGTAACATCAATTTTGCTTATTCGCCTGTTAAATGGTTTACTGCCACCTACCTGCTTGGTATGGATCAGTACGGCGATGCACGGACAGCAACAGCGCCGGGGCCAACAGGTGATCCCAACGAAATTATTGCAGAAGATAACGGTGATGGCTTTGTGCATGAATACCAGATTAACTTCAGGCAGATCAATTCAAATCTTTTATTAAGTTTTGACAAGACATGGAATAATAAATTTCGAACTACGTTAAGATTAGGCAATGATGTGCTGGATCGAACACTTAAAAGAGTAAGTGCGGAAGGAGATGAGCTGGATGTGTATAATCTTTATACCCTGTCTAATGCAAAAGTGGTAAGTGTAAGTACATTCAGGGAAGACTATCGCATTGTTGGTGCTTATGGAGATCTTACGCTTGGTTATAATGATTTGCTCTACCTGAATATTACCGGAAGAAATGACTGGACATCGAGTCTTGAAGAAGCAAACCGTTCTTTCTTTTATCCTTCTACCAGTTTGAGTTATATTTTTTCTCAAAACTTTAAACCAGGCTGGTTAACATACGGCAAATTCAGGGCATCGATTGCCGGTATCGGTAAAGATGCAACGCCTTACAGCACAAGTATAACGTATTCTCCCGCTTTCAGTACGCCCGTAAATGGCGTGATAGGATGGGGCAGGGACGATGATGCGGGTGTTTCTGACCTCGCTCCTGAACGCACCACAACGATAGAAATTGGAACTGACCTGAGCTTTTTCAACGACAGGCTGGGTTTAAATTTTACCTGGTATAAATCAGACAGTAAAGACCAGATAATACCGGTGTCAACAGCGCCCTCAACCGGTTTTACTACCATCACGCTTAATGCCGGTGAAATTAAGAACCATGGGGTGGAAGTAACGTTAAGAGGCACGCCGGTAAAATCAAGGGACTTTAACTGGGATATAACGGCTAATTTCTCAACCAACAAGAACGAGATCGTATCTCTCTATGAAGGACTTTCTGAAATTGTTATCGGCACCCAGTTTGGTTATTCTAATTCAACCGTTACCATGAAGTATGTGCCCGGTCAATCTGTGGGTGATATTTACGGAACTCCATGGACAAGGTACCAGGATGATAAGAACCCGTTGTACTCAGATAAAAATTTACCTTTATTAATTGGGGATAACGGTTTCCCTGTATTAACACCAACATCAACACAAAGAGTTTTAGGTAACGCTTATCCTGACTGGATCGGTGGCATCGGTAATTCATTCACCTATAAAAACTGGAATTTGTATTTCCTGTGGGATGCACGCCAGGGGCTGGAAAAGTATAACCAGTTCTCCAACTTTATGGCTGCATTTGGAATAGGAGATTATACAGTGAACCGCGACCAGACAATAACTTTTGATGGAGTGCTGGCAGATGGCACACCTAATGCAAAACCTGTTTACCTCGGCCAGGGCATTGGCCCGGATGGCGTTGATTATACCAATGGTTATTACCGCAACGTTTACAGGGGTATATCGGAAAACTTTGTAGAAGATGCATCATGGGTGAGATTGCGCACAGCAACCTTATCTTATTCTTTGCCCGCCACGCTGCTCCAGGGGTCATTCATAAAAAATCTGAATCTTGCTTTTACAGGTAATAATCTTTTACTTTTTACAAAATATGGTGGCTTTGATCCTGAATCGAGCTCTACAGAAGCAGGCAGCAATGTGAATGGTTTTGCAGGGTTTACCTATCCCGCTATGCGCAGCTATATTTTCACTTTAAACATTGGATTCTAAAAATCAATACCATGAAAAAATTAATTTATTATAGTATAATCTCATTCGTCTGCATCATTGCATTCAGCAGCTGTAAAAAATATCTTGATATTAATGATAACCCTAATGCCGGGGAAGAGGCACCAATAACCGGGTTGCTGGCAAATGTAACCTATTCAACTGCCTTTAATGTTTTCGAGGTCAGCAACATCACCTCATATTATGCGCAATATCTTTCATCGCCCAACACGGGAAGTGATATTGATATATATAATCCTATCGATCCAAATAATGCGTGGAGAAGTGTGTATGATGATGATTTAGATGAATATTTTTATGGTGTGTATAATGCGATGACCGACCTGCATGATATGAAAATTTTTGCCACTGAAAAAGGGTTGATCGCTTATGCCGGTGTTTCTGATATTTTAATGGCTTTACATTTAAATATGGCGAGTAATATATGGGGTGATATTCCATATTCCGAGGCATTTATGGGTGTGAGTAACCTTACCCCTGCGTTTGATAACCAGGAAGCTGTTTTTGATACGGCGTTGAAGTTGCTGGATGAAGGTATAGCTGCATTACAACAACCCGGGGCAGATGGGCAGTTAAACGAAACAAGTGATTTTATTCATGCCGGAGATGCAGGCGCATGGATAAAAACAGCGCATGCCTTAAAGGCAAGAATGCTGAACCAGCTATCCAAAACGGGTGAATACAATGCGGATGCCGTTTTGACCGAGCTGGCTGAAGCATACACATCAAACGCTGATGATGCACAGGTAACAGTTTTTGCAGTGCGTAGTCCCTGGGGACAGGTGGCTGAAGACAATGAAGATCTGTTACTCGATGGATGGCTTTCTTCTTATTTTGTAAACGCAACGAACGGCATCACTTATGGTATATTCGATCCGCGGCTGCCTTTGATAACAGATACCACGATCTACGGCGATTACCGCGGTACACCGAATGGAAAGGGCAGAACCGGCACAGGTACCGAAGACAAGGAGAGTTATCTTTCTGTGAACGGCTGGTACTCAAGTGAGAGCTCTCCTTTGCAGATCATAACTTATACAGAATGTGCTTTTATGAAGGCGGAAGCTGCATTCAGAAAGGGAGACAAAGCTACGGCTTATGCAGCCTATCTTGAAGGTATAGCTTCCAACATGGAAAAACTGGGCGTGGAAAGCAGTGCGGCTGCAGACTATGTTACAAATCCTGCTGTTGCCGTTGGGGCAAATAGCCTCAGCTTACAATTAATATTTAAAGAAAAATACGTGGGTTGTTTCTTAAGCCCGGTAACATGGGATGACATGCGCCGGTTTGATTATAATTATAAAGATCTTTCCCTTCCGCAGGGCGCAGTATTAAACGATTTTATCCGCCGCACCAGTTACCCCAGCAGTGAAACTTCTGCTAATGGAGGCAATGCGCCTTCAATTACTTTGTCGGATCATTTATGGTGGGATCAGTAAAGCATTTGAAACATCGATAATTAAAAAGAGCAGCTTAACCGGGCCGCTTTTTTTTGCGCAAAAAGAGGTGTAAGTGATTAAATCGTTCTTCTGTTGATCCGGAAAGTTATTTCAGGGTTATTTTTAATAGTTGATTTCCTGATACTGCATATCCTTCAACAGGTGAATAAAAATCGGAACATATGATACCGGTGAGGTTCTTAAACTGGATGTTTGTCCAGGTATTACCGCCGTTTTTGGTTTGCCAGATTGCGCCATAAAAAGGCCGTTCATTTCCATTCGTATATTCTCCGGAGCCAAAAGCAATACAACTGTTTTGGGTAAGCGGGTTTATAACATATGGTGGCAAGCCGGGAAGTGTTTCCCTCCATGTATTTCCATTATCGCTTGTTTTGTAAACGCCCAGGCCGCCAATGCAAAAACCGTTTCCATCCCGGAATTTAATGTCGCTTGTGTATGATGTAAAAAATGCAGAATCTAAATTCCAGGTGGTACCATTATCCCTGCTTATTAATAATTTGTTCCCGGATATACTTGTGCAAAAGCCTGAACCCTCATTAAAAATAATTTTATCGAAATTCTGATCAGAAACGGTTATTGCAACCCAGCTATTGCCATTATCTGTGCTTCTGAATATTTGATTTTTTGCGCCGTTGCCAGCGGCAAACAATTCATTTTTATTATTTACGCCAATTGATACAAAATCAGTGGCAGGTTCTTTAAATATTTCATTCCAGGAATCGCCTTCATCAGTTGTTTTAACAATGATCCCCCCCGGCGATATGCAATTATCAATATTGCCGTAGCAAGTGATTTTTCCTCCGGCAACATAAGCCGTATTGTTGCTGGTAAATAAAACCTGGTGCAAAGCCATTGAATCTGCTGAAGCATACCTGCGAGACCAGTTAATACCGCCATCAGTTGTTTTATAAATTTCCCCGGCGTTGGTAATTGCTATTCCTTTCAGCTCATTAAAAAAATGCATGTCCTTTACAGACGCGGCAGAAACAAATGGGAGAGCTGCAGCAAACGCTATTTTTATGTCATTGTTTTCAAATGGTATGGTAGCTGTGATCCTTTGCGGGAATACGTTCGGGGCCTCTTTGTTACAGCTTAAAACAGGTAGAAGCATTAAGATTGAGATGGCTGACAGCGGGTAGAATAGTTTCATAAAGTTTTTGATTTTGACAATGATCAAATGGCTTTCGAAAAATAAATGTATATAAACCGGTCATGATTATCATCGTTCCAATGAATAATAAGTTTACTGTAACAATTAGACCATGGTACGTGGCCGGGCGTGCCGGTAATGGGCGTTATTTAAATTGCGATGCTGACAGATGCAGTTGCGAAGGTGGAAGATACGATTGCGAAGCCGACAGAGGCAATTGCGATGCTGACAGAGGCAATTGCGAAGACGGAAGATGCAATTGAAAAGGTGGAAGATACAGTTGCCAGGGTATAAGGTGCAATTGCCAGGGCGGAAGATGCGATTGCAACAACAGGTGGAATTGTTATTTTTGACGTATGATAAGTCTCACCAATAACCGGCTTTCGGTTACTATAAATGAAAAGGGTGCAGAACTGCAAAGCATTCAACTGGATGGCCTGGAATACCTATGGCAGGCGAATGGTGCTTACTGGGGCAAACATTCACCTGTTCTCTTTCCCATAGTCGGCGAGCTTAGAGATGGAGAATATTTTTTCGAACAAAAAAAATATAAACTGCCACGGCATGGTTTTGCCAGGGATAAAGTATTTGAAGCTGAACAAACATCGCCAACGGCTGCAATATTTACCTTGAAAGATAATGCCGGAACACTGGAAGTTTATCCATTCCGGTTTATTTTCCAGGTAAAATATGAAATTAAAGGTGCAATACTTTTCTGTACGTATGATGTACGCAATACAGGCGAAAAGATGATGTATTTTTCTGTTGGCGCACATCCTGCTTTTAATGTACCGCTCGTGAAAAATCTGCGATATTCAGATTATTACCTGGAGTTCGATAACGATGAAAGGCTGCAACGTTACCTGCTGCATAAAGGGCTAACCGGCAATGAAACAGAAGAGATAGAACTTGGCAACCGCTCGTTACAGCTTCGTCCTTCTCTATTTTACGCCGATGCCATCGTTTTAAAACATGTTAAAAGCAGGGAGATAAAATTATATTCGGATAAAGACGATCATGGCTTAAAGTTCCGGTTTGAGGGCTTTCCGTTCTTTGGTATCTGGGCCGCCGTTGATGCCCCGTTTGTTTGTCTTGAACCCTGGTGTGGTATTGTTGACATCATTCACCATGATCATCAGCTTGTGCATAAAGAAGGTATTAATAAACTGCCCGCTGGTGAAAGCTGGCAAAGAACATGGAGCGTTGAGATGTTTTAGGACGGTATATTAACTGCTGTTAAGCAGATGATTTATGATCTTTGATTTTGAGATGTAGAAGTTTATTTCTATCTATGGCTTAGATCAAAAAATTTCAAGATACAGGATCAGCAATTTAAATAAACGACCGTATAGTTAATATAATTAGAATGCATAACGCACTGCGATACCGCCCCAGCCGGCTTCGAAATAATTATAGCCAACAAAAGTTAGCGATGGCTGCCAGTCAAGGCTAAGATTTACGGGTATGTTTTTAATCTTATAATCAAGCCCAATCACGCCACCCACACCTATCATAATACCATCATCCCGGTCAGGGTATTTCGCAGACCAGTGGTTATTCCAGAAACCAAAATGAACGCCAGGGCCAACATACCATTTCAAACCTTCAACAGTATTTATGTCTTTATAAAACTCATAAAGCCCTGTAAAACGTATGCCATAATCCCAGAAAGACACCAGGCCTTCTACCGCGGCTGTTTGGTTTACAAAGCTTTTTATCGTTACAGATGCAGGATAATATTTAAAACCGGCAGCAGTTTCATAAGTTGAGCCGGTCTCCACGTTTTGCCCGTGAACCTGAGTTGAACAGAAAGCAGCAAGCAATATCATGATACCAATCACTCTCATTATAATATCGAATGAAAGCCTTGAACGGACAGATAGTTACTGATATTATAAAACAGATGTTAAACCCATACAAATTCTGTTTACATCGAGCTGTATACTTCGCGATAGCCCTGCGCCATTTGCTCAACATTAAAGCTTGTTTGTAACATATGATAAGAAGCCCGGCCATGTGCATGTAACAGTTCCTGGTTAGATATATATTGATTGATAAAGTCAATGGCTTGTGCGGGATAATCATATAAAAAACCATTGATCCCGTTTTCAACAAGGTCATTATTGCCGGGGCAATTGGTAAGTAATAAAGGCAACCTCATGCTCATTGCTTCAAGCACCGCATAAGACAAACCTTCCCATAAGGCAGTGGAGATATAAAGATCAGCAGCGCGCAGGTTTTTCTCAACCTCGCTACGATCAACCCAACCTGTAACTTTTATATTGGGTGAGGTAAGCAGTTCGCGTTCATTGCCTTCGCCGATCCATATGAATTGCACATGTTCATTATCAGTAAAAGCAGATGCAATAAGGTTGAATAAGGCAGGATTTTTTTGCCGCATCGCTCGTCCTGTGGTTACAATCGTAAATATGTCACCTGGTAAAGCTTTATCAGGCGATTCAGGGAAGAATTTACCGTTATTTACATGATTGGCTCTAATACCAATGCGCCGGTAAGCATCGGCTTCAGATTTTGAAACACCAACTACTTTAGCAGGAAATACGCTTACTGCTTTTTCGATAGTTGCAAAAGCAGTGCGTGCCAAAGCCGAAACGTCTTTGCGTAAAAAAGTTGCTCCATGGGGGGCATAGATCACCTTTTTTTGACCAACTCTTCTTGCAGCGATCCTGCCGAGGATACCCGCTTTTGCTGAATGCAGGTGAATAACATCAATTGGCTTTTGCGTCTTTAGAATTTTAATAAGATGTTGCAGCGCCATGAAATCTTTTCGCGGAGAAATTTTTGTATTAATTTCAGGCCAGGCAATAAATTTTACTGTGGCAGGAAATGTTTTATGTGCCTTCTCAAAAAAATGGTGCCTGCCATAAATAATCGTATGTTCAATATCAGGCGTGCTGTTCGTAAGACATCTTAAGAATTCGATAACCCCTCCTTCAAAAGCTTCGGTTATGTGTACAATTTTCATTTCGCAAAATTAGAATTGTTTTTAAGCAGTCATCTGTTAATTAATATTCGATCCTAATGCCGCAGAAGGCCTGAGATCAATAATTTTTAGCTGTATCATTTTTTCACCGTTCCATTCATTAAGGTCAATAGTATATACGATATCAAGTGACGTACTGGTTTGCAGTAAATAGAACTTGTCAGCCATATTAAAACCAATACCCGCGAAAATCTTATTGTTTTGTTGTAATACAAAACGAATATGTTGTTCTTTCAAAATTCTTGAATATCCTGTATCTTTTACATTATGCGTTATAAAAACCGGTCGCATGTTGCCAGGGCCAAAGGGTTCCATCTGGTCAATAATGTTTAAGAAAGAAAAATTTATTTCGTTAAAAGAAAGTTCAGCATCAATAATAATTTCAGGGGTAAGCAAATCTTCCTGGATTGTTTGCGAAACAATTTTTTCAAAGCTGTTGATGAAGCCGGGTAATTGTTCTTCATACATGCTTAAACCTGCAGCCGCAAAATGACCGCCATAACCGATTAAATGTTCCCTGCATGCGTGTATGGCTTCATATAAATTAAAACCGGGAACACTTCGGGCGCTTCCTGCTATTACATCACCGCTTTTGGTTAATACGACAGTAGGACGATAGAAATTTTCGATTAGTCTGGAAGCAACAATTCCAACCACACCCTTGTGCCAGTGTTCTTTATAAACAACAGTGGTTTTTCTTTCTTTTAATAAAACATCATTCTGAATAATTAACAGGGCTTCGCTGGTAATATTGCTGTCTGCTTCTTTTCGTTCCGTATTGTCATTGTGCAGCAGGCCGGCATACTCAAGTGCCTTTTCGTAATCTTCTTCAATAAATAACTGAACGGCTTTTTTTGCATCATCCATTCTGCCAGCGGCATTAATACGAGGAGCCACAATAAACACAAGGCTGTTTATATGCACCTGTTTTTGCATGCCTGCAAGATTAAGCAAAGCTTTAAGGCTCACGGCAGGATTTTCGTTCACTTTTTTAAGCCCATAAAAAGCAAGTATGCGGTTTTCGCCATCAATAGGTACAATATCGGCCGCGATAGCTACAGCAACAAGATCAATATATTTTAAATAAGTTTCGGCGGGTAATTCCAGTTCTTCACTTAGGGCCTGCATTAATTTGAAGCCTACACCGCAGCCACATAATTCTTTATATGGATAACTACAGTCCCTTTGTTTTGGATCCAGCACGGCCACAGCATCAGGAATTTCATTATCAGGCAGATGATGATCGCATATTATAAAATCGATGCTTAAAGTTTTTGCATATTTTATTAATTCTGTTGATTTTATTCCGCAATCCAAAGCAATAATTAAAGTGAAATTATTTTCATGCGCATAATCAATTCCTGCGACGGAAATTCCGTAACCCTCTTTATACCGGTGGGGTATATAATAGGCTACCTCAGGATAGATTGATTTTAAAAACTGGTACATGCTGGCGACCGCAGTAGTGCCATCAACATCATAATCGCCAAAAACCAATATTTTTTCGTTGTTGTTTATACCTGTAATAATGCGGCTTACTGCTTTTAGCATATCTTTCATCAGCCATGGATCATGCAGGTGCGCAAGCTGGGGTCGAAAAAAATCGTGAGCTTTATCAAATGTTTCAACATTTCGTTGAACCAGTATGCTGCACAAGGTTTTATTTATGCGAAGACTCTGCTGCAATTGCAGGGTTTTTTTAACATCAGCGGGTAATATGTTCCATCGTTTTTGCATCAGTATTCTCTGTCTGTAGTATATCTTACCAAATCTTCAAGTGCATCCCTTGTCTCGGTTGCCTCAAACGAGTAAAGCAACCGGAGTGCTTCATCCCGGAAAGATACCATTTTAGTGAAAGCATAATCTATTCCGCCCGCTGCTTTAACAGCATCGATAACAAAGCGCACTTTTTCGAGGTTTCGATTTTCATTCTTAACGATATAAATAATTTTTCTTTTCAAGGCATGTTCACAATTATTAAGCGTATAAATGAGTGGCAGAGTTAATTTTTTTTCCTTGATATCAATCCCGGTGGGTTTACCTATATTTTTAGCATTATAGTCGAACAGATCATCCTTGATCTGAAAAGCCATTCCAACTTTCTCGCCAAACTGTTGCATTTTTTCTATTGAGAGGACATCCTTAAAAGTAGTGGAAGCTCCTGCAGCGCAGGAGGAAGAAAGCAATGATGCAGTTTTACCTTTTATAATATCGTAGTATATACTTTCACTTAAATTAAGGTTGCGTGCTTTTTCAATCTGCAATAATTCTCCTTCGCTCATAAGCCTTACTGCTTCAGAGAGTATTTGTAATACTTTGTAATCTTCGTTATTCAGGGAAAGCAATAAACCTTTGGAAAGCAAATAATCTCCCACCAGAACAGCAATCTTATTTTTCCATAATGCGTTAATTGAAAAGAAGCCCCGGCGCTCAGGCGATTCATCAACCACATCATCATGTACAAGTGTTGCGGTGTGCAACAGTTCAACAAGAGAAGCCGCTCTGTAAGTTGTTGCCGTGATGTCGCCGCCAAGTTTCGCGCTGAGCAATACAAACATGGGTCGCATCTGTTTGCCTTTTCTTTTTACTATGTATTGCATGATCCTGTCAAGCAGAGGAGCCTTACTTTTTACAGCATTGCTAAAGTAATCTTCGAACTTTGTTAAATCTTGGTCTATTAATTGTATTGCTTTCTTCATTAAAATGTCAAACTGTTGCAAGATATGTGAAAAGTAATTGGTACAACATAAGCAGCATAATGAATGAAGCTTTTGTCATAAGAGCAGTTTGATCAAAAGAAAATAAATTGTAAAAATTTGGTATTTCATTATCAATATATACTTTTGTACTTATATTTTATTAAAGGGAAACATTAAATCAAATTAAAAATTTACCTATGGTAAGCAAAAAGCTAAAATTGCTCTTAGCCCTTGCGGGACTAATGCAGACTGCATCTTATGCGCAAGACAATACTACTACCCCCGTGTCGCCGTCAACCACAGATGCAAACTGGGCTTATGATTCTTCTAAAGTTTCAGATAAGACTCAGTATAACGAATTTGTTAACTACCAAACCCCTTATCCTTCAAAACCAAAAGGAATGTGGGAGTTAAGTGTAAGCGGTGGAAATGCCATCATTATCGGCGACCGTCCTTTTTTCAATGGATATACCGGCGGTGTTGCTGGTGGAATATCTGCAAGATTTGGACTTAGCCATGTGTTCTCAGCCCGCGTAGGTTGGCTCGCCAGCCAGCAGAAAATTCCGGTTTATCGCGACCGGGGCGGTGACGTTCAGGTTCCTTTTAGCTCCAATGTATCGCACATGATAAACCTGGATTTGATAGCTTCTTTAAATACATTAAGTACATTCAGAGGCAACCCAAAAGTTAACTATTATATTTTTGGCGGATACACCCTGGCAGCATCTCAGATTGCTGAAGGTGTAGACGGTAATTTTAAATATGATGGACCGGTACGCTTTGATTTATATCGGCAGGAAAATAATAGCCTTATTTCCACTTTTCATGAAGATGATAATGGAAACAAAAACCAGATTTTATACCATAATTTGGCCTTTGGTGCAGGTATAGATTTCAAAATCAGTGAGCGGGTTAAGTTTGGCCTGGAAGAAAGAATTGTAACTCCGATTACAGGTTTGGACTTGCTTGATGGTTTTATAGGAAATACAGGCAATAATGACAGGTATGCATTTTCCACAGCAAAATTGAGCTTTAGCCTGGGTAATCCTGCAACCCATACACAACCGCTATGGTGGATCAATCCTAACAATTATATCTACAATGAAGTGGCCACGCCCAAGCACATGAAATTGCCTCCGGTTGTTTTACCAGATGCTGATGGTGATGGCGTAACTGACCAGTTTGACATGGAGCCAAGCACTCCGGCCGGATGTGCAGTTGATGTAAAAGGTGTAAGCCTCGACACAGACGGTGATGGCGTTCCTGATTGCCGTGATAAAGAAAAACTTACTCCTACAAACTGTTTCCCTGTTAATGCTGATGGCGTAGGCACTTGTCCTGAACCTGAATGCTGCAAAAATATACAACCAGCAGCACCAGCTTGTTCAATAGGTAGTCTGCCAAGCGTTCAGTTCAGAAGTGGCGGTGCTTCTTTAAGCAGTACAGCAACATCATTACTGAATAGTGTAGCTCAGCAATTGATAGCTAATCCAACTTGTAAAGTGAAGCTGGTAGGTTATGGTGCTTCTGATAAGAGAGCACAACAGCTTAGCTGGGATCATGTAAATGCTATTAAGACTTATCTTACTGAAAAGCAAGGTATTTCTGAATCACGCATCATCTTTACATATGGTATGGAAGGTAATGCTACTACTGTTGACCTGATTCCTACTGTTGAAGAAGGACCTAACACAGTTCCTGCTCCTCATCCAAATCTTAGAAAAGGTTAATACATTTTGAATAGAAATCAAAGCCGTTGGATCTCCCAGCGGCTTTTTTATTGTTATAATTAACCTTTAATATCGCTTTCCACACGAAAAATTCTTACTTTTGCGGCTCAAAAAAATTTTAGGATTCTCATTTCCGGTATAACAGCAGATACTGTGTTGAGTGCAACCGATGATGCAGAGTATAGAGGGTTGATACCCTACAATAAAATAAATACATTATGGCCGATTTAAGACTACAACGAAATTTTGGAATTGCAGCTCATATTGACGCAGGTAAGACCACAACTACAGAACGTATTCTCCGTTACACGGGAATGATTCACCGTATCGGAGAAGTACACGAAGGCGCTGCTACCACAGACTGGATGGAGCAGGAGAAAGAAAGAGGTATCACGATTACTTCTGCTGCGGTAAGCTGCCAGTGGAATTTCCCAACCCTGCAAGGCAAGGCTACCGGAGATACTAAAAAATACTATTTTAATATCATTGATACTCCCGGTCACGTTGATTTTACAGTAGAAGTTGAACGTTCTATGCGCGTATTGGACGGGCTGATCGCTTTATTTTCTGCGGTTGACGGCGTTGAACCGCAAAGTGAAACTGTATGGCGCCAGGCGAACCGTTATGGTGTTCCCCGTATTGGTTTTGTAAACAAAATGGACCGTGCAGGCGCTGACTTTTTAAACGTAGTGGCACAGGTAAAAGAAATGCTCGGTGCTAAAAGCGTTCCTTTACAATTACCGATTGGCGCAGAAGATAATTTCAAAGGCGTGGTAGACCTTATCCAGATGAAAGGAATAATATGGGATGATGCTACAGAAGGGATGACCTACCAGGAAGTTCCTATCCCTGAAGATATGAAGGAAGATGTTGAATACTGGAAAGGCCAGCTGATAGAAGCAGTTGCTGAATATGATGATAAATTGATGGAGAAGTTTTTTGACGATCCGGATACTATTACCGAAGAGGAAGTACATGAAGCCATCCGTAAAGCAACAATCGACCTTAGCATAGTTCCAATGTTGTGTGGCTCCTCATTTAAAAATAAGGGAGTGCAAACCGCTTTGGATGCTGTTTGCCGTTATTTACCCTCACCGCTTGATCTTCCTGATACGATAGGAACAAATCCTGATACAGGAGAAGAAATTACCCGCAAAGCCGATGCTAAAGCTCCTTTTGCTGCTTTGGCTTTTAAAATCATGACCGACCCATTCGTAGGACGACTGGCATTTTTCCGTTGTTATAGCGGTCATCTTGATGCAGGTTCTTATGTAAAGAATATGCGTAGCGGAAAGAATGAGCGTATAAGCCGTATAATGAAAATGTTTGCCAACAAACAAAATCCTATCGATGCCATTGAAGCCGGTGATATCGCAGCAGCAGTTGGTTTTAAGGAAATAAAAACCGGTGATACACTTTGCGATGAAAATCATCCGATTGTCCTGGAGAATATGTTTATTCCCGAACCGGTTATTTCGGTTGCAGTAGAGCCAAAAACACAGGCCGACGTAGACAAAATGGGAATGGCAATTTCCAAGCTTGTTGAAGAAGACCCTACGCTACGTGTAAAAACCGATGAAGATACCGGTCAAACAATTCTTTCCGGGATGGGTGAACTTCACCTTGAAATTATTGTTGATCGTATGAGGCGCGAATTCAAAGTTGAAGTAAATCAGGGAAATCCTCAGGTTGCTTATAAGGAAGCGTTTACCAAGGCTGTTGAACACCGTGAAGTGCTTAAAAAACAAACGGGTGGTCGTGGTAAATTTGCTGATATTCAATTCGAGATCGGTCCTGCTGATGAAGAATGGATAAAAGAAAATCCAGGCAAAGGATTCCAGTTTGTAAATAATATTTTCGGAGGCTCTATACCAAGGGAATTTATACCTGCTATTTCAAAAGGATTTGAAAGTTCTATGAGCACTGGTGTTCTCGCGGCATATCCTATCGAAAGCATGAAAGTGCGGATTTTTGACGGAAGTTTCCACGCTGTGGATTCTGATTCCATGAGTTTCGAGCTTTGTGCCAAAGGTGGTTTTCGCGAAGCGGGTAGAAAGGCAAAGCCTGTACTGCTGGAACCAATAATGAAAATTGAAGTGGTTACACCTGATCAATATATGGGTGATGTAACCGGAGACCTCAACCGTCGCCGTGGTATGCTTGAAGGTATGGACAGCCGTGGCAATGCCCAGGTTATTAAAGCAAAAGTTCCTCTGAGTGAAATGTTTGGTTATGTAACCCAGTTGCGTTCTTTGTCTTCAGGCCGCGCAACCTCCACCATGGAATTCTCACATTATGCTCCCGCGCCGAATAATATTGCGGAAGAAGTTATTGCGAAGAGTAAGGGCAAAGTAAAAGTGGAAGATTAAAACATCCGTTTAACCGAATATAATTACCCTGTTCAATTTGAGCGGGGTTTTTTATTTGAGAAATCCAATAGGGTGTTTTTGAAATATTCGATATTCAACAATTAATAATCAATGTTAATTTACGCAAGTCTAATAGAATCAGCTGTTCATATCAGAAAATGTGATCCGGTTTTATCAACCGGGGATATTCTTTCTGAACATGCTTTATTTCAGGGATTGAAACCAATTGTACATACCTGCTTTCCGGGTTATGCTCAATATAATCCTGGTGGTAATTTTCAGCTTCCCAGAATTTTGTAAACGGCATTACCTGTACTGCAATTGGCTTCCTGTATTTCCCGGATGCAGTTAATACTTTTATCTCGTTTTCAATAATCGACTTTTCCTGCGGTGTATGGTAAAATGCAATAGAACGATATTGCGTTCCGCGATCCGGCCCCTGGCCGTTTACCTGCGTGGGATCCTGCCCGGCTAAATAAACTTCTACGAGGGTTTCAAAACTGATTTCTTTCGGATCATAATAAACGTTTACTGTTTCTGCATGCCCGGTAGTCCCTGTTTCAATTGATTCGTAGGTAGGATTTGAAGTATTACCGCCGGCATAACCTGAAACAGCTTCTTTTACGCCTTTAATGCTTTCAAATAATGCTTCTTCATGCCAGAAACATCCCGCAGCAAAGGTGGCCACACTGTAATTTTTTAATTCATCTGCAGGCAGATGAGTCCTTGCAGGTTTATCGGCATTATTGTTTTGCGCACAGGCTACCAACGCCAGCAGGCAAAACAAAAAAACAGCGGACTTTTTCATACACATATTTTTAAAATTTACGGGCCGGATCAAAACAGCGGATGTTAACAGCGCGCCAATAAACCAGCATTGTATTAGCCATGAATGATGCTGACGCAATTGCTGATTTGTGATTTCGAAATTTTTGGATCTAAACTGAAAAAGAGAACAACAAAATTCGCTAAATCCATAGATCAAAAATTCCCAGATAGCGGGCTCGAATAAATTTACCGCATAAATACTTCGCGAAATCGTGCAAGGTACTTACCAATAACGTCAAACTCAATGTTTACCACCGACCCATTTTTAATACGGCGGATATTTGTATGCTCATAAGTATATGGGATGATGGCAACTTTAAAACTGTTAAATTTTATATCAAAGGCTGTTAAACTGATCCCATTTACGCAAACGGAACCCTTCTCTATCAGGAGATGTGTAAATTCTGCAGGTATCTGGAAGCGATATTCATAGCTTCCTCTTTTTTCTTCCATATCAATACAAAAAGCGGTTGCATCAACATGTCCCTGTACAAGATGTCCGTCAACCCTGGCATTTAACTGCATGCAGCGTTCAATATTTATTTCATCACCTTCTTTCCAAAGCTTCAGGTTGGTTTTGTTAAGCGTTTCCTCAATCGCCGTAACGCGATGTTTATTATTTAAGATTTGTTCAACGGTTAAACAAACACCATCATGACTAACACTCTGATCTGTTTTAAATTCATTTGAAAGCGAAGACGACACCCGGAAACTTAAATTTGTTCCGTGCTGCTCAATCGATTCAACTATCCCTATGCTTTCAATGATTCCTGTAAACATGATGCTAATTTCAAAATTTTCATCCGGGCTTTAATAGCTCTGTAAACTTTAGGCAGGTGCTGCCTGAAATCTAAAGGTAGACGGTTTTAATGCCTCACCTGAAAAAAATGAATATTTTCTCCGGAGGAATTTTGATAGTTATCAGCAGAAAATCAGGAAACCCCAACATTACCTGCCATTACCTCCGTCCTTTTTAGGCATAACTGCTTTTGGTTTTTGCGGCGTATCTACGGGCTGTTTCTTATTATTATCATTAGCCGGTGGATTGGAAGGCTCGCCTGTTGGTGATTTTTCATTATCATATAGATCCTGCATATTGCTTTCAGGAGCGATGCTTTCGGGGTTGGTATTATCGTAACCCTGCTCATAATCTGATGATTGCCCGGAACCTATGTCTTCGCCCTGGGCGCCCAGATCCATTTGAGTATTATTGAGATAATCAAAATTAGGCTCGTTTATGTCCACATCAGGTTTTGCAAAGCCTTCACTACCAGAATAAGGTAATGCTTTATCTTTTTCAACTTTACTATAAAAATAACCCCAAACAGGTAAAGCAGCGGAAGCTCCCTGCCCGTTTGTTGTGCTGCTAAAACGAATAAACCTGTCATCACAACCAGACCACACTCCGCAAAGCAACTGCGGCGTATAGCCAATAAACCACGCGTCACTGTTATCGTTGGTTGTACCTGTTTTGCCGGCAATAGGCCCGTTAACGCCATAGCTCCACATTCTTCTGCCGGTACCTGCCCTTACTACACTTTCCATCATGCTTATAACAAAGTAGGCAGTAACATCGCTTATCACTTCTTTGCGTTGCGAGGTGCGGGTTTCCAATACATTACCGTTTTTATCTTCAATACGCGTTATATACATTGGCTTTGCATTAAAACCCCTGCCGGGAAACATACTGTAAGCCTGCAGCATTTCGTATAATGAAATCTCGCAGGAACCAAGTGCGATAGAAGGGTAAGGTTCTATTTTAGATGTTTGAATATTACAATTCTTTAAAAAATCAACAAATCGCCGGGCGCCCTGGTTATCTTTTTCACCCCCCAGTTGCTTCATGATGTATGCTGTGGCACAGTTACGGCTCCAGGTTAGCGCAGAACTCATTGGCATTGTTCTGCCCGTACAGGATGTTGATGTTGCCGGCACCTCGCCATATTGACCAAAAGTTTGCTGCAGGTCTTCAACCATTGTATTAGGTGTAAACCCGGCATCTTCTATTGCAAGGCTATACAGCAAAGGTTTTATGGTTGAACCAACCTGCCTCCGCGTATTTATGTTTACATGATCATACTTGAAATTCTTGAAATCGATTCCGCCAACCCAGGCTTTTACATAGCCGCTTAAGGGATCCATTGCCATGAAGCCGCATTCAAGCATCTGGCGGCAATATTTAATTGAGTCGTAAGGCGTCATCACCGTATCTTTCTCGCGATTGTTGTTCCATGCAAAGACCTTCATATTTGTTTTGACGAAGAAAGTTCTTTTTATCTCCTCTTCTGATAAGCCATCTTCTTCAAGGTTCTTCCAGCGGTCACTTGCCTTCATTGCAGCATTCAGTACATTTTCATGACCCTTCCAAACCGAACCTGTTTTAATATCTTTTTGTGCATTGAGAAGTTTTTGCATGTAGGCCATGTGTTGGGCTACACTTTCTTCAGCGTATAGCTGCATCTTAGGGTTGATGGTTGTGTATATCTTCAGGCCGTCAAGATAGAGGTTATAGGTATCCCCGCTTGCTTTTGTATGGGTTTTGCACCATTTCTTCATTTCTTCACCCAGTACCATTCTGAAATAAGGTGCGAGCCCTGCATTCTCATTCAGCTTTTTATAACTAAGCACAATCGGTTTTGCGATAAGCGCTGTTACCTGTTCCTGCGTAATAAAGTTGCTGTTCATCATCTTATTGATGATAAAATCCCTGCGTTCTTTTGCCCTTGCCGGGTAAACCCTTGGGTTGTACGCAGAGGGTGCATTTACCATCCCGATAAGCGTAGCGGCTTCTTCAATAGTTAGCCTGTCGGGCTCTTTCTGAAAAAACGTTTTTGCGGCATTACGAATCCCGTAAACATTGTCACTAAAAGGAACAGTGTTTAAATACAGGGTGATGATCTCTTCCTTGGTGAAATTGCGCTCAAGTTTTATAGCAATAATGCCTTCCTTTATTTTTTGCGGAATGCGGACAAAAAAATTCGAGCTGTAATTGGTAAAAAGATTTTTTGCGGTTTGCATGGTGATCGTACTGCCTCCACCCTGGCTGCCAAGAAAAAAAACAGCTCTTCCTACAGAACGCGGATCTATGCCGCTGTGATCATAAAAGCGTTCATCTTCGGTTGCTACCAGTGCCTGTATCGCATACCTGCTTATGTCAGCATAGTTTACGTTCACCCTGTCCTGCAAATAATACTTACCCATTAATGTACCGTCATCGGCATAAACCTGGCTTGCCAGCGAAGCGGTAGGGTTTTGTAATTCTTCAATTGATGGCATCTTTCCCAGCAAGCCAAAATCTGCCGCAAGAATAAGCACAATGCCGAGTACGATGGCAATAAAAAAAGTTTTCCATAAAATGCTTACAGACCTTTTTACGCCGGACCTGGTTGTTTTCTTTTTTGCAATACGTTTACTCATGGGTTAAAATTAAAATTTACCGGGAAGCATTTTTTCCATTAATAACTTATACCCCTCAATATCTTTTGTTTCGGTCAACACATCAAAATTGGATTGACTTATCATGGTAAAGCTATATTTTTCAGGCTTTAACCACGGAATGATCACACTCGGGGCTTTGGGCTTTACCTTATCATAGTATATTACTGCGGTTGCCGCATCACTAAACGGCCCTACTAAAACTATATTCAATGAGTCATTAAATTTTGAGGAAGTAACATTTATTTTCTGATTATAATAATTGATCTGGTTATAGCGGCTAAATGCATTGCGGGTTTCGTTTGCATAAACCGGATCAACCTTGTTTAATAAAACGGCTACAAACTGTTGTTCTGAAGGATTGAAAACATAAGTTCGTACCGTGCCCGAAATTGTTTTTAATGAATCCACATTCGCCTTTACAGTTTTATCTACAGGATTTGAAACAATAGAATCTCTTTTTATTTCTTTTTTATCAATGATATTCTCTACAGGATTAAGGTCAACAACAGGGGAAGACTCATCTTCTGTCAGGCGGGTTATCTGTAAATTGGTAAGATACGCTTCAATTTCGCTACGCCGGTTTAACACATCGATCATTATTTGCGCTTTTTCGGATAAAGGCGATTCGGCGAACTGGCTGGTTAATGATGTGAGTGTTTCTATGGCGGCGCTGTCTTCATGTTTCGATATAAAATATATTGATTCGATATATAGCAACTGCGGTGTCCAATAAGAATTTCCATAAGTGCTGTCTGCGACGCCTTTTGCAGCTTTGGCTTCTTCAAATTTTCCTTCTATAAACAGGTCATATATTTTTTCATAGGCGATCGTTGCTTCATCTTTTGGCAGCTTTGATGAAGGTTTAATTGCCAGGAGGCTCGCAAAATTTCCATCCTTATACTTTGTTCTTAATACAGTAAGTGCAGAATCTGCGGAAAACTTCCTTCCTAATTTAGCATAACAATAATACAGATTAAATAAAGTCTCTTCAAGGTAATCGCTATCGGGAAAGCGTTTAATTAAACTGTCGTAAGAAGCAATTGCTGCGCCATAATCTTCCAATTGTTTCTGAAACTGAACGCCGTTATTAAAGAAAGCGTCCGCAATTTTGCTATTTGATGCTTTCGCCTGTTCTTCGGTTAGGGGAAGATAGGCGAGCAAGGCATCATAGGTAATTTCGCCGGTTATTAATTGTTCCTGCGGGGATGATAAAACAACGGGTTGATTGGCGGCGTCATTCGGGTTTAATTGATCTGAGTCAACCGCCGCATCCGGTTCATCCGGATTGCCCTGGCTTGCCGCAGTCATTTGTTTGTTCAGGGCATCCAACCTTCGCCAGTTATCTGCATCCGGCCTGTTGCCCCAGGTTGACCTGAATGTGGAGAAGCCCGTACTCTTAACACTGCTATTATTAAAATACCAATCTCCTTTTGCTGCAGCCTGTGCTGCAAACAAATCACTGGCGGCATCTCCGCTATTATTATTATCCTGTAACTGTACTGCGGGATTTACAAAGGTTGAACTTTCTTCTTCCTGTAAACCCTGTGCTTTTCGAAGTTGCCTTACTGTTTTTTTAATCAGGGCAGTTCGCTGATCTTCCGGCATGCGTGCAACGGTTTGCAAGCTATCTTCTATTTTAATTGCTTTTGCATTCGCTGCGATTACCTGTAATGCTGCAAGTCTGGTTGTTAGCCGTTGCTGGTCGGCCTCAAATGCGAGGCTGCTCATATCTACACTATCATAATAGTTCTTTGCAGCCAAATAGTCGGGTCGTAAATATTCAAGATCGCCAAGCAACATAAAACTCCTGCTTCGCTGTACCGGATTTGTTGTATTATATTTTATGCTCTGTTTTGCGAAATCATAGGCCTGCGCATAATTATCGTTTTGCATTTGTACCTCAGCAGTAACATAATATATAAGATCGCGGTAGGCAACATACCTGTCTTTATGTGCGAGTTTTATAAGCGCAGCAACTTTCTTTTCAACTATGTCTGCTGAATCGTCAGAAGCATTTATTGCATTCAGGCTTGCATATACGGCCATATAAGGGTCAACGGTGTGATCGGCGCTTTTTACAAAATATTTTTGCGCATCTTCCTTAATGCCAGCCGCCATGTATAATTGAGCAGTTAGATATTCACGCCTTGCCTTATCCTGCTTATTATAATCCATGTCTGTGGCTTTGCTCAGGTGGTAAGCGGCGCTATCGTATAATCCTGCATTATAGAATAAATACCCGATCGTTTCGTGTAACTGCGGTTGAAGTCTAGCAGGAAAATTAGGATCATACCGCAGCATTTCAAGGATGGCCGAAGCTTCATATGGTTTGCCTTCTTCGATATAATTTTTCGCAACCCATACAAGGTCTTCATTTCTTCTTGGCGGTGTAGAAAGGTTAAAGCCTTTCTTTTCCTTCGTGGAAATAGTAAAATCGCGTCCTGTTACATTACTGCCGATGGGAATATCGTAGCCATCATCTTTTTTTGCAAAGGCATAATTTACATATAAAAAGATACTCTCGGCAGAGTCAAAGTTTTTACGAAGGTAGTAGGCCTTTCCCATTAAAAAATAGAGGTCATCAACCCAATCATTTCTCAAATCATGCAGTAAAATGCCGGCATTACATTTATAGATGATACTGTCAATATCCGTATCGGCTGCAGTGGCATCAAGTGTATAATTATAGTAAGGCAGCAACTGGGTATAATCATCTGTGAAACTTTGCTTTGCCCTTTCAATAATTTCATTCAGCCTTAAATTGGCATTAAAAAAATAGTTGTAGCGGGTAATTGTATTCTGGTAAAATTTTTTAAATGATTTTATCTCTGTTTCTGTTGTTTTTTCGGAGCCTAACGTGCGGTTTTCATATTTTTCAGGCTTTTTCAGATAGATAGTAGTGCCGGGTTGCGCATCTGAAAAAACACACACATGTACAAAAACAAAAATCCACAAAAGATAAACGGCCTTCCGCATGCAGCAAATATTCTAATAATTAACTGAATTAAGGTCGAATTTATTTTAAAATTACAGTTATTTTTCGGGTAGATAGATAACCTTTGCAGCGGAACTTTTAAGTATTATGCCGGAAAAAATTGCGAACACAACATTAAGGCGGTTACGAAACCGATACAGGCTGATGATAATAAATGATGACACGTTTGAAGAGGTGATAAAATTCCGCATATCCCGTTTGAGCGTTTATATGGCTTTTAGTACAATTTTTTTATTAATGATTGGTTTTACGGTGGCGCTGCTGGTATTAACGCCGCTAAAATATTACATTCCAGGTGCATCGGTGAATAACGAATCGAGGAGGGAACTACAAAATTTAAAAATACGCACCGATTCAATGGAACAGGCAATAAAATATAAAGATGCATATCTCAATGGAATAAAAAAGGCGCTGGGTGCAGATGTGCTGATAAAAGATACCTCCAATGTTAATGTGACGAAGAATGATTTATCAAATGACTGAGCCATCCCAAAAAAACAAGTCAAATAAACACCTGCTGATTCAATATGCAAGTATGGGCGCACAAATATTTGCAGGGCTGCTTGTTTTCGTTTTTGCCGGTAAGTGGCTCGATTCAAAACTGCATTTTGCTTTTCCTGTTTTGGTATGGTTGTTACCACTTATTTTTATTATAGGAATGATAATAAAAGTTGTAAAAGACACTTCAAAAGATAAAAATGAATAAAGCTGATCTACTTAATTTCTTTCTGCCTGTTATTATATTATTTATATTAATAAATGCTGTTTGTTTTGCTTTGGGCAACACGCTCAATACAAAAGGAATTGATCATATAGTGTTACTTGGCGCCAACCTGCTTTTATTTCTGCTTACACTTATTACCTGTTCCATTCATACAAGATCGGTTTTCAATAATAACCCGAATGCATTTGTGAGAGGTGTTATGTTATCCTCATTTATCAAGCTTATGGTTATTGCTGCAAGCGTGGTTATTTATCTGATTGTTGCGGATGAAAAAAGAAGCATACCAGCCATTGCAATCGCTATGTTTTTTTATATTCTGTATACTATCTTGGAAGTTAAAGGGGCCATGAGAATTAACCGGGAGCAAAATGCCAAAAACTGAACATCCATTACATACACTTGAATCTTATTTGCCGAAAGACAGTTTTAAACAGGTTGCCTATTTTCTGCAACATTATAAAGTACATTTGACTATTACAGCGCAACGGCAATCTGTACTGGGTGATTACCGTAATGCAGCGGGCGGAAAAAACCACCGTATAAGTGTAAATGGCAGCCTTAATAAGTTTTCATTTTTAATCACGTTGCTGCATGAGCTTGCTCATTTGCTTGCTTTTGAGAATCATGGAAACAGGATACAACCACACGGCCGAGAATGGAAATATATTTACAGCAATCTTCTGAAGGACTTTATCAACAGGAAAATATTTCCACAGGATATTGAATCTGCCCTGAGTGATTCTGTACAAAATCCTGCTGCCAGCAGTTGCGCCGAAGAGGGCTTAATGCGTGTTTTACGCAGATATGATGAGCGTAAAGAAAACAGTTTATTACTTGAGGAAGTTCCCCGCGGCGCATATTTCAGAACAAGGGATGGCCGTGTATTTCGAAAAGGGGAGAAACTGCGTAAGCGTTTTAGATGTACAGAAAAGAATACCGGCCTCGTATACCTGATAAGTCCGTTATTTGAAGTAAAACAGGTTGTCTGACAATTTCAACTGCTGCTTTTTACAAAACAATATTATTCCTGGGAACAATTGGTTCCGGAAGTGAAGACTCATCCAGCATGTCCCGCATATCAATTTCTATCGTGCGGCTTATTTGCGTAATCGGTATATCGTTAGCGCTGCCTTCATAAGGATTCACCGAACTTTCACCCACTGTATCCAATGTATGAAAAGCCCAGGCAATGATGGAGGAGAAAGGAATATTAAACCATATTGTGTAACCTTCCAGGAAAGTGCCATCCCCTAATTTATCCATTTCTCTCAGCAATCCAAATGGTGTAAGGGTTACAAAAATGAACAGCAAATAAGTGGCAATGGAAGCAAAATTTCTTGGATATGGAAAGTTTTTAATCCTTTCAGCTTTTCCCTGGTTATCTGTAAGTTTTATGATCGCCTGTTGTAATAAAGTCCATTCATAATCATTAATATTTTTTGATTCTTTCAGTTTGGCTAATTCTTCAGATTGAAGTGCGGTCAACTGCGTTGCCCTGTTCTTTTTGGAAAGAATATAGTTTAATTCCTGTTCCGGCAGGTAAGGTCTCAATTCATTTTCCAACTTTGTATTTGCTTCAGGAATAATGTACCTGTTATTTCGAAAAGCGGCATTGTTTTCTTCAGTCATGTTTTCCCAGCTGCGGGGTTCCCTTAGCTGAAATCTTAATACCGTAAGCCAGGCAAAGTGCCTGTAAAACATTCTTTTCACAGCTTGCGATTGTTTTCCACCTAACGCATCACGTAACGAATAAGCGAAGCTTCGGCTATCATTGATTATCGCTCCGTAGATTTGTCTTGCTTCCCAAATCCGGTTGTAACTCGCATTATTCTTAAATCCGACAATAAAGGCAACTGCAGTTCCAACAATTGCTATCGGTTGCCAGGGCAACGCCAGGAATTTCAATCCTAAGGCATATAAAATTGTAGGGATGGCAGACAAAGTCAACAAACATAAAGTGGCTTTTTTAGTCCACCGGGCGAATTCAAGAGGGGTATAACGTCTTCCGGTATGCATTATATCTTACTGTTTGCGATAAATTTATCAAATAAAATTACCTGTTATTTGCAGGTAAATAAATAGATCCATCAATAAGTAGAATTTGCTAATTCATCGGTTGAGAATCCCCGTACCACAGGTGTGAAGCATTTTTTCTTTGTAAGAGTTAAGTCTTTATATATATACTGGCTTAAAAGTCTGGTAAAGGCTTTCTGCTACATCGAAGCTTCGCAAAACTATTTCACTGCTTTAAAAAACACGATCTGTTTACCCGATGAATCTTATACAAGCGTTAAGCATGTTATTTAATTATATATAACCCTAATAAAAAAATTAATTCCTACTAATTTGGTAGGAATTGAAATAATCCATTATTTTGTTCCGCAATTACAAAACAGAAAGATGCCTGATTATCAACACACCTCCGGAACTTATATGCAGGTTAGTATTGGTTGATGACATATACATGTAATCAAATGTGTTGATGCAGATCATAAAAGCCATAGGCTTATAACGATTTCTTACCAGGTGATACATTATTAAAACTAAATAATGAATAAAAACTTTTTTATGAAGGAACCGTAAGCATTTAAAAAAACTGGCCGAAACTGTTACAGCAGTTCCGGCCTTTGAACAAAACAAAGCCGTGGAAATGTACCAGCAAAAACTTGCCGGCACCGGCGTTTATTTTTTTAATTCAAAACAAAACTAATGAAAATCTTTTTTCTGCATCTAATATGCTTCATTGTTTTATCACCATTAATTTCCGCTGCCCAAAATAATCCGCAGCCTGTTATTAATTCTGTAATATCAGGAGTTGTTACAGATGAAAAAACAAATGCGCCGCTCGAAGGTGCGCTTGTAAAGATTAAGGGCATTACCAATCAAATATTAACAGATAACAAAGGCCGGTTTAGTTTAAAAACTGCCCAAACGCTTCCTATAGTGCTGGAAGTGAGTTTTATAGGCTATAAGCCGATAGAACTTGAAACCTCATCTAATAGTATTGATATCCGTTTGCAGGATACCCAAACACAACTGAATGAAGTTGTTGTGGTGGGTTATGGCACACAAAGAAAGACGGATGTTACAGGCTCTGTTGCAAGCGTAACAAAAGCCGCTTTAAGCCAGCCGGTATCTTCATTTGATAATATGTTGCAGGGAGCTGTTTCAGGTGTGGCTGTTACGCAAAGCTCAAGCGCGCCGGGTAGCACTGCAACCATAAGGGTAAGGGGAGGGAACTCTATCTCTTTTGGTAACGATCCCTTATATGTAATTGATGGATTTATTGTTTATAACAATAACAGCTTTGTAAATACAGGTGCTTCCAACGGTGTTGGCGTAAACGCTTTAACAACAATTAATCCGAGTGATATTGAATCTATCGAGATCTTGAAAGATGCCTCTGCAACAGCTATTTACGGTTCGCGTGGCGCAAACGGAGTGGTTATCATTTCTACCAGGAGAGGAAAAAGGGGTGGTAATGATATCAGTTACAGCAATTATATCGGTCAACAAAAAGTGAGAAGAAAACTTGACCTGATGAATGCAACCGAATGGATGCAGCTTGTTAATGATATTAATGAAAGCGATAGCAAACCACCTACATTTTCTGATTCCGCGATCAATGCTGCAGGAGAAGGATCTGACTGGCAGAGTGCACCGCTAAGAGATGCTAATCTTCAAAATCATGAAATATCTGTTTCAGGTGGTGATGAAAAATCAAGGTATCTTATTTCCGGTAATTATTTTAAGCAGGATGGGACAGTGATCAATACCGGCTTTAAAAGATTTTCCGGGCGGATAAATTATGAAAGAAACCTGTCGGATAAATTTAACGTAACAGTGAATGTTTTTGGCAGCCAGAGTAAAGAGGATAAACTGTATGGTAATGCTTATGGCTCCATCAATTTTCAGCAAACATCCTATGCAAACCTTGTACAGGTATCGCCTGCTGTGCCCATATATAATGAGGATGGCAGTTATTATATTTCAAATCCTTACCAGGCAACACCAACCAATATTGTACAGGACATTGCTTCTACTTCAAATATTACTCATTTAACGAGGGTATTAAGTAATATATCGGCAGAGTATAGAATTGTAAAGGACCTAACGCTTAAAATAACCGGTGGCGCCGATCTTATCAATACAAAACAAAACTATTATTCTCCCTCTTACGCAGGTTCTCCGGGAGGCACCTCTACCGGTTATGCGGTTAAAGGGTATGCTTCGGTAGGTACAACAAAGGCAACCACATGGATAAATGAAAATACGCTAACCTATGATCATGCCTTTAACAACACACATTTCCTGACGGTGCTCGCAGGTTATACTATGCAGCACCAGCATGATGAAACAGCAGTTGCTTCAGCGCAGAATTTTCCAAATGACCTGACAAAATATAATAATCTTAGTTATGCCAGTACGCCGGTACTGCCATCTTCAGATGCACATGAAGCTTCGCTTAATTCATATTTAGGCCGTGTGAATTATTCTCTCAGGCATAAATATAATGTGACAGCTACACTAAGGGCCGACGGTTCTTCAAAACTCGGCGCTAATAACAGGTGGGGTTACTTTCCTTCAGTTGGTTTATCATGGAATGTAAACCAGGAAGAATTTCTTAAACCGCTTGCGCCCGCGTTAAGCTCTTTAAAATTGCGGTTATCAGCAGGAAAAACAGGTAATTCCGAAGTGCCCCCTTACAGTTCACTGGCCGCCTTAACGCCAACCAATTATTATTTCAACAGTACACTTGTTACAGGTGTTGCACCTGTTCAGGTTGCAAACCCCGACCTTAAATGGGAAACAACCACTCAATATGATGTTGGTTTTGATGCCGGGTTTCTTAAAAGCAGGATAAACGTCGTGTTTGATGTTTATTATAAGAAAACAACCGACCTGTTATTATATGTTCCCTTCCCGTTATATACAGGGTATGCAAGCTCATTGCAAAACGTGGGCAGTGTAGAAAATAGGGGCATTGAGTTCAGTATCAATTCAACCAATATCAGAAGTAAGAGTTTAAACTGGACAACAAATCTTGTTTTTGCTGCTAATCAAAATAAAGTTTTAAGTCTTGGTGAAGGAACTGATTTCTATTTTCCAATCGCACCAACAGGTTATGTTTCTCCTGTGATTGTAAAAGTTGGATTGCCGGTTGGTACTTTTTGGGGATATGAAACAGCCGGTTTAATTACCGAGGACGATGCTGCCAAAGGAATACCTGTTTTGGCAGGTGTGCCGCAACAGGTTGGCGACAGGAAGTATATTGATACAAATGGCGATGGTATTGTAACAGCAGACGACAAGCACAACCTCGGTTCTGCGCAACCCAGGTTTACGTTTGGATTGTCTAATACGTTAACCTTTAAATGCTTTGATTTTTCATTCTTCTTCCAGGGTTCTTATGGCAATAAGATATTCAATTTTCTGCAACAGAAATTTGAACTTACTACTGTTAACCTGAATGTAACCGGCAAACTGGTTGACAGGTATAGTGCCACCAATCCAAACGGAACAATGCCAAGGGCAACCAATGCACCGGTATCGCAAGTGGCAGACATTTATATTGAAGACGGCTCTTACATAAAACTTAAAAACCTTACGCTGGGATATAGCTTTTCAAAGGGCATCATTTCAAAAATTCGCGCCAAGCAGGTAAGGTTATATGTAGGCGCTCAGAATATATGGACCATCACCAGGTACACAGGCCTTGATCCGGAAGTAAATTTCTTTGACACAGATAATACAAAACAGGGTATAGACTATGGAGCTTACCCAACCAATAAAGCCTACCTGGCAGGACTGAATATTACTTTTTAACTATTCATGTGCCGAAGCATGCCTCTAAAGCTGCAGCTGCGGGGGCATTGCCGGCACAATAAATAAGAAAACTTAAAAATTATGATAACTAGAAAAACAATCTCCCCGGTTCTTGTTATTAGTATCCTTACTTCTTGCAATAAACTTGTTGAAGATCCCAATTCAATTATAACTGCATCACAGTTCTATAAAACACAGAGTGATGGTATTACTGCAGTCAATGCTGTTTACAGTACTTTAAATACAGATGCTGCAAACGATTTTCCTATTTATGGCAGGAATTTAAATTTATTAACCGGTAACGGAAGCGACGACCAGATATATAGTCCTTCAAATACTAATCCTGATGTTCGTGCAATGGGTACTACAACTTATGTCTCAACAAATGATCGCATCAGGAAAAACTGGCAGCAACATTATTTTGGTATCAGCAGGGCAAATGTGGCTATTGACAATATTCCAGGCATTATCATGGATACCGCATTGCAGGGACGGCTTATCCGGGAAGCAAAATTTATAAGAGCATTATTGTATTTCAATACTGTAAGATTTTGGGGTGATGTGCCGCTTATTTTACATGATCCTTCAGGCACAAATGTAAATGCTTTAAAAGTTGCGCGCACACCGAAAGAGCAGGTTTACCAGCAGATCATCAGCGACCTTACAGATGCAACAAATCTTCCCAAATCTTATTCGGCCACTGATAAAGGACGAGTTACAAGCGGCGCTGCACATGCATTACTGGCCAAAGTTTATTTAACAAGAAGAGAATGGGGCAAGTCATTAGCTGAGTTGAATGAAGTAATGAATGGAGGGTATGGCTATGCGCTCTTTCCAAACTACTATGACGCATTTCAAAAAGCGACAAAGAACGGGATAGAACATGTTTTCTCGGTTCAGTTTGAATCAAATCTTGGTGCAAGGAACAGCGTGCAGTGGTTAAGCAGCGCTCAATTTAATTCTTTCAATCCTTCAGTATATCCGGGTGATGGTCCTTCGGACAGTACATTATATTTAATGTTTGATTCAGTTGATACACGCAGGGCTGTAACATTTTTTACAACACAATATAACCCGGCAACCGGGCAAACTGTAAATTTTGGTGCGGCACGTTTTAATAAGTGGATTGATTATACCATACAGCCACTTACGAACCAGTCATCAAGCGGTTTGAATTTTCCGGTGATCCGTTATGCGGACGTTTTATTAATGTATGCTGAAGCTCTGAACGAAATAAATGGCGGCCCAACCGAAGAAGCCTATGATGCAATTAACCTGGTAAGACAGAGAGCACATATTGCCGACCTGACCAAAGGTTTCAGCCAGGCAGAATTTCGTGAAGCTGTTTTCCTTGAAAGAAGAAAAGAATTCATACAGGAAGGTAATCGCTGGTTTGATCTTTCACGCAGGGGCGGTACTTATCTATACGATGCCCTTAAAAAATTTCCTGCAAAAACCGGTGCTGCTGTGAAAGATACGCTGTATCCGATCCCGCAGATAGAGATCGATCTCAATCCTTTGCTCACACAAAATCCTGGTTGGTAATAATTAAACATATCAAACAAAAGTTATGGAAAACCATAAGAGAAAACCAACAGTAATTTTTTTCATCCTTTCTTTAATTACCAGTGCTGTTGCTTATAGCCAGACAGAAACACAATGGCAAGGAAAGATCGCAAAATCAACAAGCCAGTCGCAACCTTACAAAATAGATTATGTAAAAAAAGCCCCGGCTAATGCGGCTAATATCTTGCTGATTCTGTTGGATGATGTTGGTTATGGAGCTACAAGTGCTTTTGGCGGATTGGTAAATACTCCAAATCCTGATGCGCTTGCAAACGACGGGTTACGCTATACAAATTTTCATACATGCGGTATCTGCTCACCCACGCGTTCGGCATTAATGACGGGCAGAAATCATCACTATGTCGGTATGGGAATGTTTCCGCATTATTTTCTATCGGGCGATTACCCGGGATACCATGCGCACATACAACCAAAAGACGGAACCATTGCCGAGGTGCTACAGGATAACGGGTATGCCACTTACCAGCTTGGCAAATGGCATTTAACACCCGATGCTGATACAAGTGATCTTGGGCCTTTTAACCGATGGCCTTCAGGCAAGGGGTTTACACATAACTATGGTTTTCTTGGCGGAGCAACCGATCAGTATAATCCCGAACTGGTTGAAGATAATAAACATGTAAAAGGCGATGGCAGGCATCTAACAGAACTAATGACTGATAAGGCGATCAGCTACCTGGATTACCAGCGAAAAGCTGATTCCGCAAAGCCGTTCTTTATTTACTATGCAACAGGTGCCACACACGCGCCGCACCAGGTTGATAAGGTATGGAGCGATAAATATAAAGGTAAATTTGACGAAGGCTGGGATGTATACCGAGAAAACGTTTTTGCAAACCAGAAAAAGCTGGGTGTAATTCCTGCCAATGCTCAGTTACCGGATAGAAATGCTTTTATTAAAGCGTGGAAGGATGTGCCTGCAGATCAGCAGAAATTATTTGCACGCTTCATGGAGGTATATGCAGGCTTTCTTGAATATACCGATCATGAAATAGGAAGATTGATCGACTATTTAAGAACATCAGGGCAACTGGAAAATACGGCCATATTTGTTATAATAGGTGACAATGGTGGCAGCAAGGAAGGAACTGAATACGGAGTTACAACAAAGAATACCCGCTTTGCAACAAGCAATTTTTCAAGGGAGCAATATATACAACTTGAGTTAAGCGATTATGGAAAAATAGGTAGTAAGGATGTGATACCGCAGGCCAATTACCCGTTGGGTTGGGCACAGGCATGTAATACACCTTTTAAATTCTGGAAGAGTGATGCCAATGCCGAAGGTGCAATACATAATCCATTGATCGTTTATTATCCAAAACAAATAAAGCAGCATGGCCTGAGAAATCAATATGGTCATGTAACAGATATCTTTCCAACAATCGAAGAAATTACCGGAATAAAACAACCGGGATACCTGAAAGGTATAAAACAGGATACACTACAGGGCGAAAGCCTTGCTTTCACTTTCAATGATGAGAACGCTCCTGCAAAACATACGCAACAATACTATACCATTTTTGGTAACAGGGCTATTTATAAAGATGGATGGAAAGCCTCTGCCGCACATCATCCCAACTCGCTTGACTTGTTTGGATTCACTAATGAGACCAAACCGAAAATAGAGAACAACCCTGATACAGAGGCATGGGAGCTTTATAATCTTAATGAAGACTTTAATGAGCGTACAGATCTTGCCGCTAAATATCCTGATAAATTGAAAGCATTAAAAGCATTGTTTGATGAAGATGCTGCAAAGTATCATATCTATCCTTTGATGGATTATGAATATTCTGCGGATCGCTATAAGCAAATACAGGAAATACTAAAACAGCAGCAAAGGCTTACAAGATAACTAACGCATGGATTTAATAAAGCTATAAATCAATACTTAAATATTTAATAATGAAAAGAACCAGGATCATGTATCTCGCTGCGATAAGCATGTTACTTGCTTTTAGATTGCATGCACAAACAAATGGAACCTACCAGGGCACAATCGGTAAAACATTCGATGAATCAGGAGAATGGTGGCCTGAACCTGTGAAGCCACCGGCCAATGCGCCCAATATTATCTGGGTACTGTTGGATGATGTTGGCTTTGGTGCAACAAGCACTTTTGGTGGTTTGATAAAAACGCCCATATTCGACAGCCTTGCCGCCAGTGGCTTGCGTTACACAAATTTTCATACAACAGCTATTTGTGCTCCTACCCGCGCTGCATTGCTTACAGGCCGCAACAGTGCAACGGTTCATATGAGCGGCTTTGCACATTACTGGGGAAGTGCCGGTTTTCCCGGATGGGATGGATATATTCCTGAAAAAGATGGAACGGTAGCAGAGATATTGAAGAATGCCGGCTATACAACTTTTGCTGTAGGAAAATATGGTGTTACGCCCGATGCTGAAGCAACAGATGCAGGGCCTTTTGATCACTGGCCGCTGGGTAAAGGTTTTGAACATTTCTTTGGTTTTTTAGGTTCTGAAACAGATCAGTATAAACCTGCATTAGTAGAAGATAATGCTTCCCGGACGCCTGACGGCCGTCATTTCAGCGAACAGCTTACCGATAAAGCCATCAGTTATATTGCTAAAACAAAAAAGGCAAACCCTGATAAGCCATTCTTTTTATATTATTCACCTGCTGCGGTGCATGCGCCGCACCAGGTGCCTGATGACTGGAGGGATATGTATAAAGGACAATTTGATGAAGGCTGGGACGTTTACAGGGAAAAAGTAATTGCCAATCAAAAGAAACTTGGCGTAATACCTCCTTCTGCAAAACTGCCACCGGCAAACCCGCACATGAAGCCATGGAAAAGTCTGGCGCCGGAACAGCAAAAATTATACGCACGTTTTATGGAGGTGTATGCTGCTTATCTCTCATATACCGATTACCAGGTAAGCCGTGTAATTAATTATGTAAAAGAAATAAACCAGCTCGACAATACTTTAATATTTGTAATGATAGGCGATAATGGAGCAAGCAAAGAAGGTACAGATAACGGTGTTGTTGAAAAGGCCTGGGGACCACGGTATGACAAAACGGTAACTGAAGCTGAATACCTGAAAAAGAATGAAGGTGCCATCGACGAAATAGGCAAGCCTGGATCAGAGCCTAATTATCCTTTAGGATGGGCGCAGGCTTGCAATACGCCTTTTAAAGCCTGGAAACAGGATGCCAACAGCGAAGGGGGTACACACAATCCACTGATCGTTTTTTATCCGAAAAAGATAACAGATAAAGGTGGCATCCGCAATCAATACAGTCACGTAATTGATATATTGCCAACCACACTGGAACTTGTTGGTATAAATGTGCCCACATCTATCAGGAATATTCAGCAGGACACCTTGCAGGGTATATCACTTGCTTACTCAGTAAATGATGCAACAGCAGTATCAAGACATACAGTACAGTACTATTATATTTTCGGTTCAAGGGCATTGTATAAGGATGGCTGGAAAGCAGCGGCCGCACATCATCCTGATGCTATTGATATGGCAGTATTTCAAAACAATCCTCCTGTTCCAAAAAGCGATTACAGCAAAGACGTTTGGGAATTATATAACCTGAATGAAGATTTTAATGAGCAGGTTGACCTTGCTAAAAAGTATCCCGGAAAACTGGAAGAGTTAAAGGCCGAGTTTCATAAAGAAGCTGAAAAGAATAGTCTCTACCCGCTAATAAGTTGGGAAGATGTGTATCAGCAAAAATTTATAAATTCAAAAAAAGCGCAAACATTCAGGCAGCCGCCACCGCCGGCAAACAAAGCCAAATAAAATAATTTATGGGTGATAACCTTCTGTCTTTCAAAACAATATTCATAAATGGTAAAGTCATAAACAGGTAAACTTATACTTTATTCATTGTGTTGATTGTGATGTAAGGAAGCAGAAGGCTATCATCTAAAAACCAGGAGATTTAAAATAATACAGGGATCGATTAATGTATATCGTGTGAATCAAAGCATGATCAAACATAGTTGCGGTAAAAGGCAATGACATTATGGCTAAATAATTTGAATGCTGCAGTACTCAAAAAATATTTCTATTAAAGAATGTAATACCAGGCTCATAACTGTATTAATGTATTTTGTTGTGTTTGTTACATGCAGTTTCTCAACAAGTGCACAAAACTGTTTATACGGTATTATTAAAGATGAAGAAACATTATATCCTCTTGAAAAAGTAAGTGTTGAGTTGCATTCAACAACTGATTCTTCGCAACTAAGCGGAACGGTTACAAACAGCAATGGTGTTTTTGCATTTAATCAGATTTATCATGGAACCTATTATCTGCTGATCAGGTCTGTTACGTATCAGCCAAAGATCGTTGCTGAATTGAATTTGAGTAATAACAATATTGATATCGGCATTATTACGTTGAAGGCTTCGGTTAATAGCTTGCGCGCTGTTATTGTATCGGCCCGGCAGGGTTTGATCTCTGCTAATATAGACAAACAGGTATTTAAAGCAAGTCAGTTCCTTACTGCAAAAGGCGGATCAGCAGTGGACGTGCTTAAAAACCTTCCTTCAGTTACAGTAAATACTTTTGGTGAGATAAGTTTAAGAGGATCATCAGGAATACAGATTTTGCTGAATGGCAAACAGGTGCAGGGTGATATCAATGTTATACTCAGTCAGCTTTCTGCAAACAACATCGAGAATATTGAATTAATTACTGCACCATCTGCAAAATATGATGCAAATGGCAAAGCGGGTATCATCAATATTATTACAAAAAAGGAAACAGGAAATGGATGGTTTGTTACACTGAACGGTCAGAAAGGTTTGCCATCTTTCCATAGTTATGATAATCATGTTTTTCCGAAGCGCTATGGTGCCGATGCAACTATAGCCTTCAATCATAATAAATGGAATATCTCCATTGACTTAAATTACCAGCGTAATGATGCAAGCGGTTATCGTGAAGGTGATGTAAATACTACCATTGTCAGTGTGTTTACTTCATTCCCTTCGAATGGTGAAAGAAGTTTTAAGCGCTATAATTATTCCGCAAGAACTTCAATAACTTATACTCCTAAAAACGATGTTTTTAATGTAGGCTTATATGCAGGAAAAAAGTTCCAGGCACGCACGGCAGATCTTTTATACGACGTTTTCAAAACAGATTTGATTGATAATACTGTTATTGCGAAATATGAATACTTTAATGCTAACCTGCAAACAAAAGAAGCAAATATTTATATTGCTAATATTGATTATTCACACAGCTTTCAAAACAAAACATCTTTAACAGCATCTTTTTTGTACGAGTATGATGACCTGTATGGCAATACAAAAAATCTTAACCAGGGCTGGCCTAAAGCAACTGATACTTTACAGTATACTTATAATCCCAATACAAATCCTTTGCATGGATTAAGGGTCGTATTGAGCTATAACTATAAGATTGGAAAACTAAATATTGAAAGCGGCTATCAGTTCAGGTACAATAAACAGGAAGGTAATTTCTTATATCTTACAAAAGTGCTGCATACCAGCGATTATGTAGTTGATCCCGCTTTCTCCAGTAATGTAACAACTCACTCAAACATTCATTCGTTATATACACAGCTTAACGGTACAACCAAACGGTTGCAGTATGCTGCTGGCTTACGGTATGAATATTCACAACGTGTACTTTCATTCAGTAATGATACATTGGCGGGTAATACCCTTGTGCTCAATAACATTTTTCCTTCTGCAAGCCTGATATACATAATGCAAAACAAATGGAAACTTAAAGCAGATTACAGCAGGCGTATACAACGTACCAATAATTTTGAATTGAACCCCTTTCCTGAGAGAGAGCATTCAGAAACTTTAGAACAGGGCGATCCAAATCTTTTGCCAGAATTAACAGGTATCGTACAAACAGGTATCATCAAAGATTTTAAAGACGGCTCCTTTTTTTCAACCTTATATTACCAGCATACAAAAAACCCGATACAACGTGTAAACAGCGTATACACCGATTCTATCCTGAACCGTATTTATACGAATGCGGGTAACGCAGACAGGTGGGGCATGGAGGCAGGTGTCAGCGCAACACCTGCAAAATGGTTGCAGGTGTATTTCGTGGGTAATGTATATGATCTTACAATCACCGGTTCGTTATTTAATGACAGTGTCCAAGTAAACAATCATGGATGGGCGTATTCATTGAACACCAATCTCAGCTTTGTTATTGACCCAACCTTCAGCGTGCAGTTAAGTGCAAATTATACTTCAGAACAGCCAACTGCACAGGGTGAAAATTCTTACTTTTTTTCACCAAACGCGGCTATCAAAAAAACATTCATGAATGGCCGCTTGACGGCAACACTGCAGTGGCAAAACATTGACATGGATCTGAATATTTCGAATCGCCAGCGCATTACTACTTACGGAGAAAATTTTTATACAACAACCAATTATATAGTTGAACCTGATGTGTTGTTGCTCAATCTTGGCTTTAACCTGAAGCAAAACAATAAAAAAATAAAACTACCCGCCAGTGAATTTGGCGAAAAGGAATTTTAATATTTAAACATGATACAATGAAACCAAACAAACCGTTACAACTGTTATTTACAGTCATTGCCGTTGTATTTGCCGGTAAAACAAATGCTCAGCAGGAACAACCTTACCAGGGAAAGATAGGTAAGACGTTAGCTGAATCGCAGGAATATTGGGCCCCGCCGGTAACAGCACCTAAAGGCGCACCCAATGTCATCTGGATCTTGCTGGATGATGTTGGCTTTGGCGCTGGCAGCCCTTTTGGCGGCCTGATCAATACGCCAACATTTGATAGTCTTGCCAACAACGGGCTGCGTTATACCAATTTTCATACAACAGCTATCTGCGCACCAACCCGTGCAGCTTTATTAACCGGCAGGAATAGCTCGTATGTACACATGGCCGGCTTTGCACATGCAATACTGGCTGCCGGCTTCCCGGGCTGGGATGGTAAAATTCCTTCAAGCAGTGGTACCATCGCCGAGATATTAAAAGCCAATGGATATAACACTTTTGCTGTTGGTAAATACGGCGTAACACCTGATGCAGAGAATAACAGTGCGGGCCCCTTCGATCATTGGCCTGGCGCGAAAGGCTTTGAACATTTCCTTGGTTTTCTTGGTTCACAAACCGATCAGTATAAACCTGATCTTGCTGAAGACGAGGCAAAAGTAGAACCCGATGGCAGGCATTTAAATGACCTGATAACAGACAAAGCAATTTTTTATATCGAAAGGCAAAAAAAAGCTGCGCCTGATAAACCCTTCTTCCTTTATTATTCTCCCGGCGCAGTGCACGCACCTCACCAGGTGCCTGATGAATGGCGCGATATATACAAAGGAAAGTTCGATCAAGGATGGGATGTATACAGGGAAAAAGTTTTTGCCAATCAAAAGAAGATGGGTTTGTTGCCTGCTAATGCGCAGCTGCCTGAGCGCAACCCAAACATAAAAGCATGGAATACACTTTCTGCTGATGAAAAAAAATTGTATGCACGGTTTATGGAAGTGTATGCAGCTTTTCTCACCTATACAGACTATGAAATAAAAAGATTGATCGATGCACTGAAAAAAATAAACCAGTTAGATAACACTGCAATATTTGTAATGATCGGCGATAACGGCGCCAGCAAAGAAGGCAGTTTATATGGCGATGTTGACAAACCAATATTTGGTAAGCCTGTTTCGGAAGAAGAAAGTATTAAATACAACCTGGCAAATATTGACAAGATCGGGAAACCTGAAGGTATTGAAGCAAACTATCCGCTTGGATGGGCGCAGGCCTGCAATACGCCTTTTAAATACTGGAAGCAGGATGCCAACAGTGAAGGAGGTACGCATAACCCGCTTATTGTGTTTTACCCGAAAGGCATTACCGATAAAGGAAGCCTGCGCAATCAATATTCTTACATAACCGATATTTTGCCGACCACACTTGATCTTATTGGAATAAAAGCACCGGAGTATATAAAAGGCATAAAACAGGATACACTGCAGGGAACATCACTGGCATTTTCATTTAGCAATGCACTGGCACCATCAAGACACAATCTACAATATTACTACATATTTGGTTCGCGAGCCATTTATAAAGACGGCTGGAAAGCGGCTTATGCTTATAAGTCAACCGCACATAACGGGTTCTTAAGAAATTATGCAGTTGCAGACACATTACACAACGACTGGCAGTTATATAACCTCAACGAAGACTTTAATGAGCGCGTTGATCTTGCAAAAAAATACCCTGAAAAATTAAAAGAGTTAAAAGCATTGTTTGATGAGCAGGCTACAAAGTATCGTCTTTACCCGCTGATCACCTGGGATGATGTATTTGAGAAGATCAGGAAAGGTGTTCCGCTGCCAAGGCCCTCTTCTGCAGAACGCCCTACAAAATAAACCAAATCATTTTTGCATATAGCGGCAACTTTAGAAAGTTTCGAAAAGGTAATTCTATAGTTGCGAATTAAACTTCTTTATACTTAGAAAAGCTTAATGACGAATGGGGTAAGGGGGCAGAGGAAGCAGCTATGCTATGAAAAAAATCTATCAATAAAAAAAGTATATGATACTCGATGACATTTGGATACTTGTGAAAAAAATAGCGGTAGGCATCATGATCTTCCTTGTGCCGCTTTTTATTATTGCCGCTATTCTTTGGTTTATTCAAAACAGGTTTTAATTAAAGTATTTCTTAACCTTTAAACACAATTATATGAAAGCAGAAAAAGCTGTAATCCAAAAAATATCAAAGGATATTTCGCTGAGTATTTTAATGTATGCAACACCGGTATTATTAATGGTCTTATCGTTTTATTTAAGCGACACCAGGCCCTGGCAGAACTATGTGCCAGCAGACACAAAACTGGATGGCGATAGTTTTGTGGCACAGGTATTCAATCATCTTGCAACATGGGGTTTGCCGTTAATTATGTTAATAGTTGGCGTCGTTGAATTTGCGTACGGTTTGTATGAAAATCATTGGAGTAAAAATGAACGCACACTGGATATTGTTTGCTTCGTAGTTCCAAAAATTTTGATAAAGCCTTTTATTGCTTATACCATACTTAAACTATTGCCTGTTGTGATCCCTGGTGAAAAAAATATTTTTGGGTGGGTTCCTTTCTGGTGGGGATTTTTGATTATTGCCGTTGCAGATGATCTTACCCAATATTGGTATCATCGATTGCATCACCAGCTGCCATGGCTATGGCGTTTTCACCGTACACATCATTCAGCGCCATACATGGGAATGGCAATGGCGAGCAGGCAAAATTTATGGTACACTATATTCTTTTCACAGACTTATCTAACAGCTGCATTGGTGTATTTAGGTTTGGGATTCCCTGCTTTATTTGTAAAAGGAATTAAATCATTGATTACAACCGCAGCTCACTCGGGCATTAGATGGGACAAACCTTTTTACACAATTAAGTGGTTGAATCCAATTGGCTGGATATTGGAAAGATTGATATCAACACCTGCAACACATCATGCACACCATGCAGACACAGATGACGATGGCGTTGGGTATTATAAGGGCAATTTTGGCAATATGTTTTTTATATGGGATATCATCTTTGGAACGGGTATCATTACAAGAAAATATCCTTCAGGATACGGAATTAAGCATTATAAGCAGGAAGAATGGTATGCACAATTTTTGTGGCCCCTGTTTAAATCAAAAAAAGAAGGCAGCGAGCTTTCTTCAAACGGGCCGATGGTTGGAGATGCAGGCGCTGAAAACATTAATGCGAAAAGGGAGAAGCCAAAGCCGGATAATATTCAGCAAATGTTGCCTGCTTAAGATCTTGACTTCAAATTATCCGATAGTGTAATCATTTCCACAACAGGCAGCGTAAAATTAATCCTTTGAGTTGAATGACCATGCCTTGGGGCAGGTAAACACAGCTAAACAAAACGAGAGCATCCGCGTAAAGCGGATGCTCCTTAAATGTGATTATATTTAATGTCTGTTCTCTTTAAATAATTTATTTTCCTAAGCCCACTAATAACCCAACGTTTACTCCAACATTGCCGTTACGGCGTGTTGTGTTATTGTTTTTGGTAATATCTGTCAGTCCCTGGTAAAAAGCCAGGTCGGTATTTAGCCATGTGCGTTCTGCTAACCTGAAATTCAAACCGGCTGCAGCATTTACACCAAAATCAAAATTCTTTATATCATCTGTAATATCTGTTTTAACCTTAACACCTTCAATAGATGTTGCCTCGTTTGCATTTGTAAGGAATCCAAATGTTGGCCCCGCAGAAATCTTCGGGCGAACGGCATCACCTTGTTGCCCAAAAAAGTATATCGCTTTTAAAGGAACCCGCACATAATTGGTATTTACTGTTGTAGTTGTGCCCAGTCTTTCAGACTTATTTCCTTCGGCGGAATACTTTACATCTGCCCCCATGCCCCAATTTGATTTTGTGCTGTAAACGAGGGAAATGCCAGCATTCCATGCCGGGTTAAATTTGGCATCTCCGGCTGTGTTGGTTATCCATGAGTGACCAAAGCCTCCTGTTGGCCCGATTGACACTGTCTGAGCTCTTGAGACAATCCCGATTCCTAAAATTGCCACGATAATCATTGCTTTTTTCATAACATTTATTTTGTGGAATTGCTTTTAGAAATATCATGCCAAACAAAAATGTTAAAAGAATATAACGATGCAGCGTTTGGTTGTTCATATTAATAAATATCCACTTACGCAATTTGTATAAGTGCTTATATAAACATGATTTGTTACCTAAATAGTGATTTTTTCATTATTACTTTATTCTTTGGCTGAGTAACTTTTTTTAGTTGGCGTTTTAAAATGTGGCCTTTCCACATCCATGCCCCGCTGATAACCACAACCGGCAGAAACACCCAGCGGACTGCGAATGCTGCATTGGGAATTGATGCTACCGGGCCGTATATAAAGCCAACAATAGGAACACTTAAAATTATATGTAGCCATCTTATGATCTTTCTTTCTGTTGAAGCTTTCATAATATATTTTGATAGCTGTGACCAGACCCACCGGTTTTGCTTATGAGCTGCAGAACCGATTTTCGCTATGTGCTTAGGAGTTTGTTTTTAAGAAATTGCCAAAAAAAACCGATTGTGATTGCTGTACTTGCTGCAAAAAGTACTCGTATTGGACAAAGACTCCTAAAGGCATAATCTGAATCTTAATGTGAATAATCTATCGATATCACTTCAAAGCTATTCGCTATTGCAGGCTTCCGTTTTGAAGAATAGATAAAGCAGGAAATTGAATCGACAAAATAAAAGCATTGATTTATCAGTGCGAGAGAATGGCGTCAAGGCCGGCCCTGTACGTATCACTCAAAGGCAGCTCCGTATTGCCGATACATACAATATCGCGTTTTACTGCAACTACTTTATCAGCAGATATAATAAATGATTTATGAATGCGTATGAACCTGTAATTGCTTAAGCGTTCTTCCATTGCTTTCAGGCTCATCCTGGTTATGACAGGTTTTGGCGATGACAAAAGGTATATTTTAATATAATCCTTCATCGCTTCAATATACAGAATATCCGTAATAGTGACTTTGACCTGGTTGTATTCAACATAAACAAAAAAATAACCAGGTTCATCCTTAACAACAGCTTTATATTGCAATGTAAATTGCTCATAAGCTTTGTTGCAGGCTTTTAGAAAACGTTCAAAGGGCACAGGTTTTAAAAGATAATCCACAGCATTAAGATCAAATCCTTCCAATGCATGTTCTTTATAAGCAGTTACAAAAATGATCACAGGTGGATGTGGCAGCGATTTTATAAATTCCAGCCCGCTTAAACCGGGCATTTGTATATCAAGAAAAATAAGATCAACAGTTTCCTGGTGCAATATCCCTGCTGCTTCCATGGCATTTTTACAACGGCCAATCAGTTTTAGAAAAGGTACTTTTTGAATATTATCTACCAGGAGGTCAAGTACCAGTCTTTCATCATCAACCGCAATGCAATTCATTACCATAAAAATAAATTTAAATGTACCGCATAAACATTATTGGCCCTTGAAATATTAAGTTTATATTTACCATAGTACAAGAGTTGCAGCCTGTGTTTTACATTATCAAGACCTATACCCGAATTGCTGTCTTTTGAACCGGCTTGCTTATTGTATTTGTTGGCTATTTTAAAATCCAGCTGCTGTTCATTTATCTGCAGTTCAATATGGATGTAGGGCCGGTCAGCCATCCCGATGCCGTGTTTAAATGAATTCTCAATAAACGGCACCAGTAACATAGGCTCAATTATGCATCCCGGGCATTGGTTGCTGATGTTTACTTTTAATTCAACATCATCACCAAAACGTAATTGCTGTAAGGCTATGTAGTTTTTCAAATGTTCTATTTCTTTTGCTGTTGAGATCTTATGATCTGCGGAATCATATAACATGTATCTCAACAGCTCAGATAGTTGTATCAGTGACGGCTCAAGAAGATCTGATTTCTGTCTTGCCAATGCAACCATGTTTGTCATCATATTAAACAAAAAATGCGGGCTTACCTGCGAGCGCAGGTACTTTAGCTCTGCACTCAGATGCTCTGCTCTTGCTTCTTTTTCCATACGTTCAAAACGTATTCGATCGCTTATCAAACGAAAAATTATACTGGCAACGATAAAAGGAAATACTCCAAAAAATATAACGTCGCTGTTTTCTTTTGTAAGCCGGAAGAATTTATCAAGTTGCAGGAAAAACAATTTCAGATAATAAGAAAGAAAAAAAACGGCTACCAGCAAAATGATATACAGCCACCATGTTTTCCTGGTAAGCAGCTTCGGGTATAAAAAATAAGCATTGAAATAAAAAATGCCGATATGAAATAATGATGCAATGAAGAAATATGCATGGCTTAACCCTAAAAATGTGCCTTTAAGTAGTGCGGTGGGAATACCCAGCAATATGCCCCATATGCCTATGTGCCACCAAACCACATTATACCTTGAACGCATCATTAACATAACGCGCAAATTATAAATATATATGGCTTATACGCAACAGTGCAGACGAAAGCCTGGCATGTGGGGATGAATTAAGAAAATTTGGTTTGGCAAAATGAGATTGCTAACTCATTATACCCGTTGTGATCATCGATGCCCACTGCATTACTGCCTTGTATTCGATGTCACGAACACCATTGGAATGAGCCTGACATAATTGTATTTATACTGTATGCAACTGCAGGTCTTTTGTAGAAGGTTTTTGGAGAGAAGTAAGCAATGGTAATTTCTACCTTCCAAAGTAAATTGCAGTTTGTATTGGCTTTATTTATTAAGTTTCGGCTACGATAAATGCCTTTACTAACCAAAAATTATGCAATGAAGCCATACTGTATTCTGCTATTCAATATTGTTACATGTTGGATGGCTTGTGTTTCTCCGGCAGAAATACAACAAAGCTGGAGTAATCCTGAAAAAAAAGACAGTACAAAATTGTTTCAAAAAATTTTGTTGATCGCGCTGCTAAAAGATAACTATACAAGAAAGATTGCAGAGGATAAACTGGCTGAGCAGGTAAGGCCGAGAGGGATCGTGTCATATAGTTACTTATCAAATTATGAAGCAAACGCTACTGATAAGAACTTAATTTCTGAAAGATTAAAACAAGATGGTTTTGACGGAATCGTTATCATGCGTTTAATAACCTTCGATAAAAATACAGGCAACAGCGCTGGCAATTATCCATCCTATTACAATAGCTGGCTTGGATATTACAGCACAACATTTCCTTTGTATAATGTTACAGGTAGTAACTCAGCTAATGATATTCAGAATATTGAAACGAATGTATATTCTTTGAATGAGAATAAGCTTTTATGGTCTGGCGTAACCACTGCGGTAAATATTTCAAATAAAAACCAAATGATTGACAGGGTTATTGCGACCATTAAACAAAAAATGAAAAGCGAAGGATTCATAAAATGATTATTTCAGGTACTGCTTAAGATTCAGTTTTCAATAACTATAAATTGCCGGAATTGTTTTCAATTGTTGAAATCAAACTCACCATGTTTTTAATTGCTCAATACCAAAAGTCCATTGAGGGGTTACCAGGTTTGCAGCAATCTTATTACTATACCACGGATTTATACTTTCATCATTACCGTTTTTCAACACCTGTGTTTCCTGTGCGGGCATGTAACTCTGCGCCAACATAAAAACTTTTTCACCTTCTTTATTTACAGCAACATCAAGAACTATTACGGCATGGCCAGGGAAACCCCCTTCAATAAAAACATCTCCAATATCTATATCTTTGATGCTTTTGCTATGCAGTGTTTTTGAAAGCGATAATGTACCGGCATAGCTAAATACAAGATCCATATAGTTTCTGAAATCGTTGTAGGTATTCGATGGTGCAGCTCTTTTTTGCCACGTTGTTTTATTGCCACTTACGGCTATCCTGTTGCCCTTCCTCCATTCGCTATAGCAGGTTTCAAAGTCATTGGTAAGCACAAAACAAATACTGTCGTATTGCTTCTGAGCATAAAAATATTCCCCGCGTAGCCGCATTACTGCATCGGCACATTGTTGCAGGTCTTTGGCACTGATACTCATATCTACAACAGCCACATAGGCATAAACATCTTTTTCCTCTCCATTATAGTATTTCACTTTTGAGCCTGCAGGCTTTAACGGAAGATGCCGGAGATAGTAAGCAAAGGAATGTTCATCAACGGGTGTGCGCGTAAAACCGGGTGGAGGACTGAATCTTGTTTGTATGGTGGCGCCTTGTTCGTTAACAATAGCAGTATTATTGATTAATGATGTTGGTTCTGCGATTAATGCTAAATGATTGTCAGTTTGCCGGCAGGAAATAATTATGGTAAGAAAAGAAATGGCCAGGAAGGAACGGATCATTATTTTCAACATTTTGTACTGAGATGCGTTACCGGGTAATTTCCATACGCGGTTATTTAACCCGCTTTGTAATTTTTTGTGAAACTGTAATATATGCAGTTACCTGGTACAATGATATTCAGGGCCTTTAAAACCCTTAACTTTAAAAGTAAAATTTAATCAATGGCTTCACCCCAAGCAAGGCCGTGGAAATTAAAATTGCATGAGACGATCTTTGAATCAAACACCAGGGCAGGTAAAGCATTTGATGTGGCTTTGCTTTTTTGCATAATTACAAGCATATCGGTTGTAATAGCAGATAGCGTCGACATTTTGCATAGTAAATATGGCAACATATTTTATATATTGGAGTGGGGCTTTACCATCTTATTTACATTGGAATATATCTTACGTTTAATGAGCGTAAATAATCCTGTAGCTTATGCGCTTAGTTTTTTCGGTATAATCGACCTGCTGGCTATTATTCCATCTTACTTAAGTGTTCTTTTTGCAGGCGCTCAATCGTTGCTGGTACTACGGGCTTTAAGATTACTAAGGATTTTCAGGATTTTTAAGCTCAGCCATTTTCTTTCTGAAATGAGTTTTTTGGGAACGGCTATCAGTGCGAGCCTGCGAAAGATCAGCATATTTATGTTGTTTGTAGTTATGCTGGTAATCGTCTTAGGCTCCATCATGTACCTGGTTGAAAAGGGCGAAAATGGGTTTACCAATATTCCGGATTCTATTTACTGGGCCGTTGTAACGATCACTACCGTGGGCTATGGCGATATATCTCCTGTTACACCAATGGGTAAATTTGTTGCCAGCATTATTATGATCCTGGGCTATAGCATCATTGCCGTGCCAACAGGTATAGTAACAACAGAAATGGCATTGGCTGCAAGAAACAGACAACATAAACATGAAGCCTGCCCAAACTGCGGAAAAGAAGGCCATGATAACGATGCAAGATTCTGTAAATACTGCGGATCTGCCCTGTAATGCAACAAATACCACATCTTCTATTGAAGAGGTAAAGCAACCTTCAAGATATCGTCTCAACATAAAATAGAAAAAGGTTCGTGTAGTGCGAACCTTTTCTTTAAATTCTTATCCCAAACTACTTCTTGCTGATCTTATACAAACTGCCGCCATCAGTTACAGCATACAACATTCCATGAGCATAGGCTACATCGCGGAAACGTTCATTTTTATCTGAGAGCAACCGCTCTTCCCCAACAACTTTATCATCTTTAATCACCAGTCTTGCTATATGCTGGCCGCTGAGGGCACCAATAAACAGGTTATTTTCCCATTCAGGAATAGCATTACCTTTATAGAACGTTATGCCACTGGGCGATATAACGGGATCCCAATAATAAACCGGTTGTTCCATGCCGTCTTTCTGCTGAATAGCATCACCGATTTTATCTCCGCCGTATTCAATACCGTAAGTAATCACTGGCCAGCCATAATTTTTTCCGGCACGTATGATATTCACCTCGTCCCCGCCGCGCGGGCCAAATTCAACCTCCCATAGTTCTCCTGTTGCCGGGTTTATGTCAGTACCCTGCGCATTGCGGTTACCGTAAGCATATACCTGCGGCATAGCATTGCCATTGTTAAGAAAAGGGTTGCCTGGTGCCGGTTGCCCGTCAGGTGTAATTTTAAATATCTTACCTAAACCTGATTCAAGCTTCTGGGCTTGTACCCTGCCTTCAAGTATAGATCTTTCTCCTGTGCTTACAAAAAGATTTCCGTCTTTATCAAATATCAGTCTTGAGCCAAAATGATTGCCGCTGTTCAAAGCCGGTGTTGCCCTAAATATTACTACCGGATTATCCACTGTTCCGGCTGCTTCATTTAATTGCCCTTTAGCCACAGCCATCAAATTGCCCGGAGCGTATTTTTCTGAAAATGACCAATAGATGGTTTTATTGCTGTTAAAGGCCGGATCAAATGCCACATCAAGCAAACCGCCCTGGCCACCACTTTCTACCGGAGGAAAACCGGTTATCTTTTTTACAAGGGCACCGGTCGTATCGTGTATTTCCATGCTACCGGTTTTTAGGGTTATCATCAGCCTGTCATCAGGCATTGGCACAACAGCCCAGGGACTTGATAACTTTTCTGCTATTTTTTCTGTTTTGTATGGCGTTGTTGTTTTTACTCCTGCAATTCTTGTTTGCCCTTCAAACGCCGGTTTATAATTGCTGTTTGCTTCCTTGGTTTCAACCGGTGGCAGTTTGGTTGTATCGCTGTTACGCACCTGCGTGGTTTCATGGTTGGCGCAGCCTGATGAATATGCCAATATCATAATAACGGATAACCAGAAAGTGTTTTTTGCCTGCATATTTATTTTAGTTTAATAGGTAAAAATAGCTTATGGAAGTTTATTCCTGAAAGTTTCATCCGGGATAATCTTCCGTTAATGTAACAACATGACAAAAGAATGCCAAGGGATAGCTTGTGTTATGTTAATTGTAAAATGTCGCCTGTTTGATGCTGATTTTCAGATTTCGAAATTGCTAAGTTTCGGGCCAACAATTCCAAAAATCAAAACCTGCCTGCGGGCAGGCAAGTAAAAAATCCGGAAGTAATATGCTTAGCTCAATACCAATACCTGCCAGGTCACAGAAATAATCCCCATTCATCTTCACAATCATCTTTCTCGAATGATGCAACCCATTGTTTAAACAATTCACGAAACTTATCAATCTCGTCCCGTATTATTTGCCTGTGCTGTTCTTCCATTATGTCATCAACGATAAAACTGTTGGTTGATATTTTTATAAACTGAGCACTCGTCCTTATGATAGCAGCGTTTTCCATCCGGATGATATACAGGCCGGCTTCTGAGCTTCTTATTTTGGCGCCTACTTCATATCCATCGGCAAGTATCATGGCCTTATGATCTTCAAGCTGCTCCTCATTGAAAAGCGCATCTTCTGAAGAGGCTTGTAAACTGTCAAAGGCAGCCTTAAGTACCATCATCACCTGGTTCCATTGCTCATACATGGCTTTGCAGAGATCACGTGTAGGATGCGGCTTCCATGCTTCATCTTCTTCATCCTGGTCACGAAACACATCATCGTCCCATTCGGGTAATTCATTAAAATTATGTATACTCATAAATAAATGTGGGATTATCTGCTTGCAAAGAAACCATTAAAACTTAACCAACAATTTTTGTTTTTAAGAATTGTCGGAAACATCCTTACTAATGTCGCTTTAATACCCGGTTTTATTAACCGCTTAAGTCATCTTTGTAACGCAGTATTAAGCTGCCTGTTTAAATCACTTAAAAATAAGCTATATGAAAGCCATGAATTTTGATATCGCGATCAACGCTCCAAAAGAAAAGGTTTGGAGCGCACTTTGGGATGATGCAAACTACCGCAAATGGACTTCCGCATTTTCGCCAACATCTTATGCTGAAACCGACAACTGGAAACAGGGCACCAAAGTTTTATTTCTTGATGGGGAAGGTAGCGGAATGGTGAGCACAGTTGAGGAAAACAGGCCTAATGAGTACATGTCTTTCAAACATCTTGGAGAAGTAAGAAATGGGGTAGAAGATACTACCAGCGAGAAAGTGCAGGCATGGAATGGTGCTACCGAGAATTATACACTTGCTGAAACAGCCGGTGGCACCAATGTTAAGATACAACTGACAGGCAATATTCCAGAGGAGTTTTTGGAATATTTTAAAGATGCCTGGCCCAAAGCATTGGATAAGCTGAAAGCTATTGCAGAAGAAAGATAGTTTTATCGCGGTATGTCCGGTTTATATGTTTTCAATTGTATAGTGTTAGTGACTGATCGGGTAGTTCAACTGCAAGGGCATGGCGAGTGTCTGTCAAAGTTGACATTAACATTTCCGGGAATGGCTATGTAAAAACTTACAGAGGCATCCCTGACACTTTGGGATGACTATGTAAAAACATGCAATATGATGCCTTCACAAAAGAAACCGGCTTCAATAGCGGCCTATATAAAAGCCGCGCCTGAAGCTGCTCAGGATAAATTGTGGCAAATGCACGAGTGTATTCGCGCAGCAGCGCCCAATGCTTCGGAAGGCCTGAAATGGAGCAAGCCTGCTTACGCGTATAACCGTATACTGGTAATGTTCGCGGTATTTAAAAATCATATTGGTTTTTATCCCACGCCATCTGCGATAAAAGCCTTTGCAAAAAGCCTTTCGAAGTATAAAACCGCTGAAGGCTCGGTTCAATTCCCCTTAGAGCAACCATTGCCCCTGGATTTAATAGCCAGAATCACCAAATTTCGTGCGCAGGAAAGCCTGGCCGGTAATGTAAAATGGAAGGGGTAAGCCATTTTAACGAGGTTAACGATCTAATAAATGAAAAATGAGCAATGATAAACGCTAAATAAGAAAGTGGGGTTACTAAAAAAAATAATCAGTTTCTCAGTTCTGATTGCCGATTTTTCATTTCTTATTTACCTATATTATTATTGAATTGCTTTCCTGGGATCGGTTGTATAGGTTAATTTATATTCTTTCGGCGGTTCCGCACCAAGCAGGTTCTTTACGAAATAGTCCCAGCGGCGACGCATCATATAATAGGAATAGCTTCCGTAGCCGTGATGGCTGTTTGGAAAAACAATAAGATCATAATCCTTATTTGCCTTTTCAAGCGCTTCTATAACAAGGTAGGTATTATAAGGCGGTACGTTGTCATCCATTAAGCCATGCGCCAGCAACAATTTGCCTTTTAATTTATGGGCATGCACCTGGTTTGCCTGTGCTTCATAATTATCTTTTCCGTTTGCATTTTTTGTAAGCAGGCCAATATACCTTTCGCCCCAGTCATCTTCATAGTTGCGGTTATCATGGTTGCCCGATTCTGAGATACCTACTTTAAAAAAATCAGGATAGTTAAACATTGCCCAGGCTGTTGCAAAGCCACCGCCTGAATGTCCCCATATACCAACCCGGTTTGTATCAAGATAACTGTATTGTTGTGCAAGTTGTCTTACGCCTGCAATTTGATCGGGGATAGTGTTATCCGCCATGAACCCATAGTTCATATCGTGAAAAGGTTTGGAGCGCAACGGGTTGCTGGTGCCTTCAATAGCAACTACAACAAAGCCCAGTTCAGCCAGGGCCTGGTTATCACCTCTTGACGGTGAAAAAGACCAGCTTCCAACGCTGCCTCCCTGCGGGCCGGGGTAGATATAAACAACAGCAGGATATTTTCTTGAAGGATCAGGTTTTGTTGGCGTAAACATTAACCCGTAGATATCTGTTGTTCCGTTATCTGCTTTTACAGTAATCGGCTTTGGCGGCTGCCACCCGGTAGCCTGCAACCTGCTGATATCCGTTTTTTCAAGTGTTGTAATAAGTTTTCCATCCATATTGCGGAGCACGACAATATTTGGAACATCAGGCTGTGAGTAATTATCAATAAAATAATTTCCTGATGGTGATAATGTAATATCATGGTTACCCGCTTCAGGTGTAAGTGATACAAGGTTATTGCCATCAAATCCGATCTTATAAAAATGAGAAAAGTATGGATTACCGCTTTCTTTGCCACCGGCTAAAAACCAGATCATTCTTTTACTTTCGTCTATTTTCAGCAGTTGTGTAACCACCCAATCGCCTTTTGTTATTTGATTTTTAAGCTGGCCGGTTGTTGCATCGTATAAGTACAAATGACCCCAGTTGTCACGCTCGGAATACCATATAATTTCTTTTGTTTTTGGAAGATAACGCCAGTTGATAGTTCCCTGGCCTGATTCATATTGGGTAGCAACGCTTTCTTCAAACACTTCCTGAACAGCGCCTGTTGAAGCATCTGCAATACGCATTTTTTCAACCTTATGATCTCTGGATGTTGAAACAAAAGCAAGCTGTGTTGCATCATCGCTCCAGTGAACATCATCGAATGTGCCGCTGCTTGAAATATCATCGCTTAAGCTGCCGCGATGCGCATCAGGCACCACCTGTAAACGGATTAGCTTCGGTACATCAACATTGATAATTACCCTTTCAATCATGATGATATTGCTGTCGCCGGGTAAAGGATATTTCCATGCCTCAAGTTTGGGGTGGCCAACATTTGTTGTAACCAGGTACATATCGCCTGCCTTGCGCTCATCCTGTTTAAATGTGGCGATTTTTTTAGAATCAGGCGACCAGCTTAATATAGCATCATCAGAATGCTTCCATCCTGCATTGTCTGTTGCATAACCATAATATTGAATACCATCGGTTGTCAGTTGCGTTAACTGGTCTGTAACAACATCCCTCAACCATAAATTATAGTCTTTAATAAATGCTGCTTTCTTTCCATCAGGAGATAATACTTCATTATCCTTTGGTTTTAATCTTTCCGGTGGTGTTGCATCTTCTGAAATAGCATAGTTCTTCAGATCAGCTTTATAGTGCTTATTGTTTGTTTTGAATAAAATGCTTTTGTTATCTGCACTATAATCAAAATTGCTGATCGGAAGCATGTTGGCTGTATAGGTTTTGCCTGTGGCAGATGATAAAGCAGTAGCCAGTTTCTGGTGATCAAATGCGTTACTGCGGGTTCCCTTTGCCGCATCCACCAAAATAAATACACTGCCTTGCGGTGTATAAGTTTGATACCCGCATTTATCGTTATTCAACCAATGCATATTAATAACGTTGTTATCAACAAATCGCGCCGTATTGTATGAAAGCATTTTTTCTGCACGGGCATAATCGCTAACCCCCACAGAATCTTTTTGCGTATAACCGGCAACAGTTATGAATATTATAACTGCAGACAAGAATGTTTTTCTCATGTTCAATTCCAGGTAATAGTGGTAAATAAGGTGTGCAAAATAAGGGTTTAAGATTATAATAAGGCAAGTTTAAACGGGCCGATGCGGTAGAATTAAGATCGGGCGGCCCCGTAGCCCTCAGGCCGGTAAAATATGAAAGTATAAATCGATAATTTGCTTTTCTTTAAATTGTAACCATGAATACAACAAACACCTCAACAGCACTCTTTGTAAGAATGATTTTAACAGCATGGCATTTGCAAAACACCAGGGTGGATGAATTACTGGATAAACTTACTGATGAACAGTTAATGCAGGAAACAGCACCGGGAAGAAATACCGGCATTTATTTGTTAGGGCATTCGGCCGCTGTTAATGATGGCTTGTTCAAACTGCTTGGCCTTGGTGAGCGGTTGCATCCTGAACTGGATGAGATTTTTTTGGATAATCCTGATAAATCAGGCAAGGTCTTTCCTTCAATTGAAGCAATAAAAAAATACTGGAGTGAGATCAATACTGCTCTTGCAGTATATTTTAATAATATGCAACCGGACGCATGGTTTGAAAAACATACTGCCATAAGTGAAGAAGATTTTCTGAAAGAGCCACATCGCAACAGGCTAAATGTGATGATCACCAGAACGGTGCACCAGGGCTATCATTTAGGCCAGATGAATTACCTGCTTAATAAATAATCAAAGGTTAAAACAGCAAGCAGGGTTTATAACAGTATTAACAGCATATTATCGACCGATTCGATCTTGCAACATCTTCCGTTTATACCTGTAAAACTCCATTTAAGTATTTCATCATATCCCCTTGGCATGATGCGTTAATTTCGAACTGTCTCCAGCCAATAGCAGAAATTAATACTGCCATAACCAATAGTTTTATCAATCAATAATGATCATGTAATATTAATGCAGCAGCACGGTATTGCAGCATCCTGTTAACTGATTAATATCAATCAACAATAAATTAAAATCATGAAGAAAATTTCTGTATTGACAATCGCTTTTTTAGCGTTTGGGTTTGTAAGCAAGGCACAATGCGATAAGAAAACAAAATGGACCGCATCCAAATTGGAAATGGTAGATACGTCAGGCGATGTGCGTACCAGGGATGGTGGTGTTACCGTTACAACAGGTGATGGAAAGATATCAGTTATTGCTGAAAACGGAGAGGAAGAAATGAATGGGAACGTTACAGATTATATATGCGAATGGCAGGATAAAAATCACGGGAAGATGAGTTTTAAGAGCGAACTAACCGACAAAGAAGGCAGGCTAAGGCATGCAACTGTTACAATAGAATCAAAAGACGGTAAAACAATCATCTTGCTCGAAGCAGAGGAAGAGCAGACGAAATTAAGATTACCGGTGGATGCCTTTGAAACCGTGAATTAAACAGCGTTCTTTATTAATTGCGTTATGCTGATGTGGGTAACATTGTAAATAGCAATATTACTTTTTTGCAACAGGTGATGGATTGTTATAAGTCACACGGTAAATTTAACCGTTGGCATCGTCTGAAACCAACAGCGAGCCATCTTTATATTGAACAAGCCCGCAGACTCTTGCAAACATGCTTGAATCAGTATCATTATAAAAACCGGTTATAAAATCGCTTGTCTCAACGGGCTTGCCGTTATTATAATGCAAATTTTGGCCTGGCAGCTTAATATAGTTTTATAATGTTTTGTTTTCACGGCAGGCCGCGGGGAATTTACCAGCGGCCAGGCTGCAACAATTATTCTATTACCAGCTTTTGCATCGATACTTCGTTGCTGGTTTTGACTTGCAGAAAGTATACGCCTGCCCGCATCGATTCCCGGCTGAAATTCACTTTGTGATTGCCTTCTGAAAAATCTTCATCAGCAATTGACTTCAACAATCTTCCGCGTGTGTCAGTAATTGATACTGTTACGCGGGATGCTTTAGCGAGGGAGAATGATACAGTAGCGGATTTTAAAACGGGGTTTGGATATACCTCTCCAATCAGTTTCTCAGGTACAGGCAGTTGCTTTGAAATTGCCTGCAGCGGAGCAGTTGTTTGGAAAGTTTTTTTAACCGACCATCCGGATGCATTTGCCGGCTGGATATTGCAAACAGATCGTACTCTCCACTCATAATGCGTTTCTTCAAATAACCCGCTCACCCTGATTTGGTTAGTCGAGGCGCTAACGGTTGTCCAGTCGGCAAGGCTTCCGGCTATCCTGTATTCCACATAATAGTTAATTACGCCGGCAACATTGTCCCATTTAAGCGTTGCTCCGGTTGAGCTAATGTTAGCTGTTTTCAGGTTTACCGGTATGTTGCAGGATTCGCCGTCGGCGCTTGTTTTTACAACCCAGTAATCGTTCAATCCTTTGCTGTCCTGTGTCTTATCACCGCTGGTATTTGAAGATGAATAGCCTCCTAATATAAAGCCTCCATCTTTTGTTTGTTGTAATGCAAACAGGAAATCAAATTCACTTCCTCCGAAATCTGCATCCCATTGTTTTTTACCGTTGGCGTTTGTTTTCACCATCCAGTAGTCAGTTCCTCCCTGTGTAGGTTGTGTTTTATCGCCGCTAACAGGAGAACTTGAGTATCCACCCAATATATAACCGCCATCTGCAGTTTGCTCTATCGGATTGAGGTAATCATTGCTGCTACCGCCGAAAGCCGCATCCCATTGCCGTACGCCAATGGCATCTATTTTTATGATCCAATAATCATTATCACCTTTGCTTGGCTGGCTTTTATCGCCGCTGTTACCAGACCACGACCACCCTCCAAGGATATAACCCTTATCCTGGGTCTGCCTTAGTTGGGTAAGCCAGTCATCATCTTTTCCGCCATATGTTGCATCCCACTGTTTCTTGCCTCTAAAATCAGTTTTTACAATCCAGTAATCATATCTTCCGCGGCTGGGGTCTGTCTTGTCTCCTTTAACACCGGAACGGGAATAACCACCCAACATATAACCGCCATCTGTTGTTTGCACAACTGAGAATAACTCTTCAAATTCGTCTCCGCCAAAATCAGCATCCCATTGTTTTACACCACGTGCATTCGTTTTTACTATCCAGAAATCCTTTCCACCCTTGGTGTTTTGTGTTTTATCGCCGCCCCTGGCTGATAACGATGCTCCGCCAAGTATATAACCTCCATCAGCCGTTTGTTGCAAAGAGCGTAGCTCATCAACACTGGTGCCACCAAACCTTGCATCCCATTCTTTCTTTCCCTGGGCATTTATTTTTACAATCCAGAAGTCACTGCTTCCCTGGCTCGGCTGGGTCTTATCTCCGCCAATACCCGAAAAAGAAATTCCTCCCAGAATATAACCGCCATCTCTTGTTTGCTGAAGACAGGTTAGCTGGTCTACGCTTGTTCCGCCAAAGCGTGCATCCCATTGTTTTATCCCATTTGAATCTGTTTTAACTATCCAGTAATCCGAGCTGCCTCGATTTGGTTGTGTTACATCACCGCTGGTATCTGATTCTGAGTAACCGCCTATTATATAACCACCGTCTTTTGTTTGCTGTGCTGCGGCGAATTGTTCATTCTCGCTTCCGCCAAAATCAGCATCCCATTGTTTTACGGGAGCCTGGGAAAATCCATTGAAAACAGCGGTAATGAAAATGATTAAAGCAAGAGTAGATTTGGCTTTCATGGCTGCTAAATTTTATATATCAAATCTGGTTCAATTTGCAAGGGAAATGTTAATGAACCCCGCCGAATAAGAATATCTATTATTTAAAACAGCGTTTTTTGCTGTTAAACAGGATTTTGTCGGCGCTGCAAAACTCATGGTAATGCTGCAAGCTGTATTTGCAGGACTGCAAGCTGCATAAGAAGGTTTGCAAGCGGAATGGGAAGTGCTGCAAGCGGCACTGAGAATCCTGCATGAGATACGGAATTCTCTGCATGCGACACCGGAGACCTGCATACAATATCTAAAGTCCTGTATGAGATCCTAAGGGCGCTGCATGGCGCACCTAAAATTTTGCATGAGGCGAAATGTATATGAAGTTGGAGTCGACATCGTTTGCTGGTGGTGTTGTAAGCCTTAAGGCATGCGGCGCCTTCACGGGCAGAAGCGGCTTTTAAGCATGAGTTGGTTGCTAATGCAATTTTTGCCGGTCGTGGGCTCACATTTACAGGTATTCCAGGTTAAGATTGGAAAGAGTTAATTGTTTTATTTCAGGATTTTCGTTTAACGCCGCAACCTATTGCCTTTGTGACGGTAACAGAAGGCTTGCTGTTGTTTGAAAGGTCTGTGATAACCTGCTCCACGTATTTTGTCTTTTGCGGGTTACTGTTCTCCGGATCATTATCAATTGCGCCTGTATATTGAACAACATAGACATTATCTGCTTTGGACACTATAAATATATGGGGGGTATTCCTTGCGCCATATAAATTTGTTACGGTTTGGCCGTTGTCATAAAGATAAGGGAATGTATAGCTTTTGGATTTTGACAGCGCCTGCATCTTATCAAAACTATCTCCTCTGGAAATATCAGGATCGTTTGGATTGATCGCAATTACCGGGAAACCTAAAGGTGAATATTTGTTATTTAATTCGATTATTCTTTGTTCATATGCTTTTGCATACGGGCAGGTATTACAGGTGAATACAAGGATATAGCCCTTTGCATCGGGGAAACTTTCAAATGAAATTTCCTTATTATCAACATTTCTTAGTTTAAATCCAGGCGCCGTGCTGCCGGGAGTGATTGTTTTTATCTGCGCGGATGCAGTAAAGCAGGCAACAGCAAATAAAACAGTAAGATACTTTTTCATAGCTTATTTATTGTTTGATATTCTTTTAATAATGCTGAATAACTAAATTCCTGTTCGATAAATTTACGCTTATTGTTTTTTATAAAAAGCGTTGCGGGTATCGAACCGGACCAGCCGGTATCAACCCGGTTGATGTATTCCTGCTGGTCATTTTCATCTAAAAGAAATATTTCATTTTTAAGTTTCTTTTTTTCTACAAATGGTATTACTGATAAATTTAGTTGCGATTTAAAATCAACGCTGATCAATAAAATCTTTAATTTTTCTGTTGCATGTTCAGCTTTCAATTTTTCAAAACCCGGTATCTCTTTAACACAGGGTGCGCACCAGGTAGCCCAGAAATTAATTATATAGGTTGTGTCTTTACCGGCTGCGAGCCTGTTATTTAACTGGTCAAGTTTTATTAACGCAACCCTTTGGCCGAATGTTGAACAGGTCAACCAACATAAAAGAAATGTAGAAAAAGCAGCCTTGACCATATAAACAAAATTAAGCGCTTAAGATAATTATGGTATTAAAAATCGCCTCCCGTCTGTACATGAATTGTTAAAGTGATAAAGACATAATTTATGCGAACCCGTGACGAAGAGTATTTTCAAATGATATTTTTTGATCCATCTTTGTGTGATATGATTCAAATTAAATAAAGTTGCCTCCAACATCATGAGTAATATTCCCGATAACTGGTACGAAACCTTTTTTGCAGGCATTAATTGCGAAGTGTGGGAGAAGGCCGCAACAAAGCAATGGACAGATGCAGAGGTTACATTTATAACAGATGTATTGCACTTACCTGCCGGCAGCAGTATTCTTGACATTCCGTGCGGTGCAGGCAGGCATTCTGTTGAGCTTGCAAAGAAGGGATTTCATGTTACGGCAGTTGACATTTCTACAGATTTTATAAACGGACTGAAAACAAAAATTCAAGAACAGCTACTAAACATTAAGGTAATTCATGCAAATGTTTTATTGCATCAGCTGGCAGAAGATTTTGATGGTGCAATTTGTTTGGGCAACAGCTTTGGATACTTTAAGTATGAAGACATGGAAACGTTTGTTCAAAAACTCGCGGCTGTTTTAAAGCCTGGTGCAAAGTGGATCATCAATACAGGCCTTGCGGCCGAAAGTTTCCTTGCAAAATTCAGCAAAGAAAAAAAATATGAATTTGATGGATTAATCATGGAAATCTTAAATGAATATGATGAATGGAATAGCTGTCTGCTTACTAAATTAACCTACACAAAAAATGGCAGACAGGAAGTGCATCAATTCAAACACCATTTATACACTATTGCTGAAATAATAAGACTGCTTAAGAAATTTAATCTTGAAACAACTGCGCTCTATAGTTCAACCGATAAAACTGTTTTTAGATTAGGTGATGACCAGGTTTACCTGGTAGCTGAGAAACGATAACGAATTATGTATTAAGAAACAAATTTTAGGTCATTCTGCTTTTTATGAATGAGCCTGTCAATTACAGCCTCAAAATAAGATCTGTTATACGAAAATATAAATGAACAGAAGTTTTCCGGTGCATATAATAATGCTGACCCGGCATGCAGGCGCACAGAAAATGCTTTAGTATCCGATAAAAATCAATTATCATGCTCAACTCGCGATAATTAATTACTTTTAAACGGCATCAGCGATAGCTTTATAACGATGTACTGTTTGATATGAAACCAATTGTTCAGATATCACTTGATATAATTGATTCGGATGAAGCACTGGCAACAGCTGCAATGGCCGTGCGTGCCGGTGTTGACTGGCTGGAAGCAGGAACTCCTTTTATTCTTGCGGAGGGTTTGCATGCTGTAAAAGCGTTGAGGCAGGCTTTCCCGGATATTCCTATCGTTGCTGATCTTAAAACAATGGATGGCGGTTATCTGGAAGCGGAGATGATGGCAAAGGCAGGGGCAACCCATGTGGTCGTAATGGCCAGGGCTCATGAGGAGACAATAAAATGTGTTGTGAAAGCGGGCAAAGATTATGGAATAAAAGTGATGGGTGACAACCTTGGTTGCCCGGATATGATTGCTGCTGCAAAACAGCTTGAAGCGCTTGGCTGTGATTATGTGATACATCATATTGGGTTTGATGAGAGACGCGGTATTGCTGCCAGGGGTTTGAGAATGCCCAGCCCGCTTGACCAGTTAAAGGAAGTAGTGAGTGCTGTACAGATACCTGTTCAGGCAGTGGGCGGATTAACACTGGAACAGGCAATTCTTTGCCCGGAGTATGGAGCGCCCCTGGTAGTGCTGGGAGCTCCGTTGACAATAGATGCTGATGCATTCAAAACTGCAAATGGTAACCTGGAGGATTCCCTTCGTTTAATATGCAAAAGGATACATGCTTACAGCGACGTGGCTGTTGGCGCTGATAATGGCCCAGGGTTATAAACAGCCTGAGGGGAATCTTAATTCGTTCAAAGATTTTAATTGGTAGTCGGATATTAAAACATTTAAAGCATGAAACACGCTGCTGTAGTTAATTATGCGCCTGAAAAAGGTTGTGTTGAACTGCGGGAAATTGATGTGCCGGTTATCGGTGAAGAAGACGTATTACTGGAAGTTGCAAATGTAGGCGTGTGCGGGAGCGACCTGCATCAATGGACCGCAGATCATAGCTGGCCGGTGAATTATCCTGTTGTGTTGGGTCATGAGTTTGGCGGCCATATCCAGGAAACCGGTAAGCGGGTTACGGGTTGGAAGGCTGGTGATCGGGTGGTAAGTGAGACCGCAGCCATCGTCGATCTCAACAACCCTATGTCGCGACGCGGTTTGTATAATCTCGATCCAACACGCAAAGGTTTTGGTTATGGCGTGAACGGAGCGATGACGCGCTATGTTAAAGTGCCGGCCCGTTGTCTTCATTATGTTCCGGATGAACTTTCTTTTGAACAGGCTTGTTTAACAGAGCCTTGTTGTGTTGCCTTCAATGCCGTTGTTGAAAACGTAAGAGTTAAACCTGGTGACCGTATTGTTGTGTTGGGGCCCGGTACAATTGGTATCTTATGCGCTGCTGTAGCAAGGCTCTGCGGTGCCGATGTTGCCGTTGTCGGTCTCGAATGCGACTTGCATCGTTTACAGATTGCCCAAAAATATGGTTGCGATATCATTACGGCTGATGCAACGGAATGGGTTAGACAAAGGGATGGACTTGGCGCCGACGGTGTAATTGATGCCGCAGGGGCCAGCATTACGCTAAAGATCGCACTTGACCTGGTGAGACCAAACGGTTTTATATCCAAAGTTGGCTGGGGCCGGCAACCAATGAATTTTTCGTTGGATGCACTTGTTCAGAAGAATATCAGCCTGCAGGGCAGTTTCAGTCATAACTGGCCCGTGTGGGAAAGAGTGATCGCCCTGCTCGCTTCGGGCAGGCTCGATGTAAAACCGATTATTGGTGGCATATGGCCTGTTACCGAATGGCATGAGGCATTTGAAAAAATGCACAAAGGCGAAGTAGTAAAGAGTGTATTAAAACCCGTTTGAATTAGTTGTGTGACCCTTTGTGCCTCGTGGTTCAATAAAATTAAGCCACAAAGGCGGCCAGGATGCGTCAGGGGGCCAGTAAGTTTTCATTGGCACAACAGGTTCATTCTTAAGGGTGGCAGAGAATCAATTTTATTTGTGACAGCTTACATCAGCTATAAAAACAATATGCGATTAAGAGATAAAGTAATCATTGTTACAGGAAGTACTACAGGTATTGGCAAGGCGATAGCCCTGCGTTGCATACAGGAAGGTGCGAGTGTAGTAATCAGCGGCCTCGAAAAAGAATGGGGGGAAGAAGTGCTTTCGGAAGCCGGCAAAAACAATGCGGTACTACACCTTGAAGATATTACAACAAACGGTGCCGCAGAAAGATTAGTGGCTATAGCAATAAAGCATTTTGGAAAATTAGATTCGGTTGTGAACAATGCAGCCTGGGTGGTTTCATCAAACATCCATACCACTGATGAAATGCTTTTAAATCAGGTAATAGCAACAAATACAATAGCGCCTTTCTCATTGATAAAAGCCGCCTTGCCTTTTCTTTCGCAAACAAAGGGCTGCATACTCAATATCGGCTCGGTAAATGCATATTGCGGTGAGCCAAACCTGCTGGCTTACAGCATATCCAAAGGCGCGCTTATGACAATGACAAGAAATCTTGGTGATACATTGTTCAGGGAAAATGGTGTTCGGGTGAATCAAATAAACCCGGGCTGGGTTTTAACTGAAAAGGAAATGCTGCGTAAAAAGGAACATGGGCTTGGTGAAGAATGGTATAAAGAACTGCCCGCTATTTATGCACCCGCAGGCCGCATCTTATGGCCGGCTGAGATTGCGGCTGCCGCTGTTTATTGGCTGGCTGATGAAACTGGCCCCATCAGCGGGCAGGTAGTTGATCTTGAGCAGCATCCGTTCATAGGCCGTAATCCGCCGAAAGACACTTCCACAATTCCTGTAAATAAAAAATAAGCACATGCCCCGCTTAGCCGCTTTTCCAAAAGCATACATGCAGGCACTTTGTAAAGACGGTACCATGCAGCTTTCCGAATGGATACAGCTTGCATCAGGGCTCGATATCGATGGCCTGGAATGGTATGCAGGATTTATAGAGATGCACAACGAAGCCAACTGGCTGACTTTACGAAAACGGGTAGAAGACACCGGTAAAACTATACCCATGATGTGTTGCTCACCCGATTTTACGCACGAAGACGAGGCGTTCCGTTTGGCTGAGATCGAAAAACAAAAGCGATGGATAAAAATGACGCATGCTATGGGTGCATCTTACTGCCGCGTGCTTTCTGGCCAGCGAAGACCAGGCATTTCTATTGAAGAGGGTGTAAACCTGGCTGCTGATTGTATAGAAGCCTGTCTGCCTTATGCAAAACAACATGGCGTTACTCTTATTATAGAAAACCATTATAAAGATGATTTCTGGTCATATCCCGAATTTGCTCAAAAAGCGGATGTATTCTGTATGCTGGTAAATAAAATCCATGACCCGTTTTTTGGTGTGAACTATGACCCGAGCAATACCTACCTGGCAGGAGAAGACCCGGTTGAACTATTGAAACGTATATCACAACGTGTTGTAACGATGCATGCAAGCGACCGTTATCTTTCTGAAGGTACAATGGAAGATCTGCGCCGTGAGGAAACGGATGCAGCCGGTTATGCAAAACGATTAAAGCATGGCGAGATAGGCAAAGGTTTAAATGATTATGATGCTATCTTCTCCGAGTTGAAACGTGTTGGTTTTAATGGGTGGATAAGTATCGAAGATGGTGTGGAAGGCATGGAACAACTGGAAAGAAGTGTTGCTTTTTTAAGAAAGAAAATGGCAATGTATTGGTAAGGGTTGCCCCGGTGTTCACAGTTCATAGTTCATGGATCATAGTAAGAAAGTAAACTGTCAGCTGTGAGCTATAGCCATGAACCAGGAACTATACGCATAACACTTTATTAAAACTTTTTATTTGGACTTTGTTTAAAAAAAATCAATTACCCGCACAAGAAAAAAAATCGTTGTACGTTATAGCAGCAGAAAAACCAGGAAATGAAGAAAATGAAGCGTCTTGCTGCATTGTTATGTATTTATCTTTTTTGCACCTCTTTTCACTCAACACAATTATATAATTCACCTTACTATATCATAGTAAATAAGGCGAAGTATGAACTTCGCGTTTTTGATTCAAAAGGATGGCTTGTAACTTACCCCGTTGTGTTTGGCAACAGCGACCTGCGGGATAAATTCTATGAAGGTGACCGTAAAACACCCGAAGGCGAGTTTACAATTATCTCAAAAAGGCCGCACACCAAATGGAAAAGGTTTATGATGCTTGATTACCCTACGAAAGAAAGCTATGACAAATTTAATGAACGCAAAAGCGAAGGCGTAGTACCTGCAGGTGCAAGGATTGGTGGAGGCATCGGTATTCATGGCACATGGCCGCATGAAGATTTCCAGGTTGACCGTTTTAGAAACTGGACAGACGGCTGCATAAGTATGCGTAATAAAGACGTGGAAGAATTATACAGTATGATACCGGTTGGCACCAAAGTTTTTATCAGGCTCAATTAATCTATAACTCCCGACCCAAAATATTTATAGAGCACTACGGGCAATTGTATATTATTTTCTGTTTGATTGTTTTCGAGCAGGCAGGCCATGATTCTTGGTAATGCCAGTGAACTTCCATTAAGTGTATGCACCAATTGATTTTTGCCGTTTTCATCTTTATACCTGCATTTCATGCGGTTTGACTGATAAGCTTCAAAATTGCTTACACTGCTTACTTCGAGCCAGCGTTTTTGTGCTCCGCTGTATACTTCAAAATCGTAAGTGAGCGCACTGGTAAAACTCATATCGCCGCCGCATAAATTTAAGATACGGTACGGCAACTGTAACGTTAGCAGAAGTTGTTCAACATGGCTTACCATTTCATCAAAGGCTGAATAGCTTTTTTCTGCTTCAACAATTTGAACGATCTCTACTTTTTCAAATTGATGCAACCGGTTTAGTCCACGCACATCTTTTCCATAACTGCCTGCTTCGCGCCTGAAGCAAGGCGAATAGGCGGTCATTTTTATCGGGAGTTCTTCCTGCTTTACAATTGTATCGCGATAAATGTTGGTAACAGGCACTTCGGAAGTTGGGATCAGATAAAATTCATCTTCGTTCACAAAATACATCTGGCCTTCCTTGTCGGGTAACTGGCCTGTAGCAAAAGCACTGCCGGCATTAACTATAAATGGCGGGACAATTTCCTTATAACCGGCAGCAGTATTATAATCTAAAAAATATTGTATTAATGAACGTTGCAGTTTCGCCCCTTTGCCGGTATAAACAGGAAACCCGCTACCGGTTATTTTTGTGCCGAGCTCAAAATCTATCAGCTTATATCTTTTTGCGAGCTCCCAGTGCGGTAAAACGTTGTCATCAAGCAGGGGCTTCGCTGTTTCTTTAACCACTTCATTGTCTTCAGCAGCGAAACCTCCGGGTACTTTTTCCGAAGGTAGATTGGGTACAAGGGTAAGCGCTTCTTCTAATTTTTTTTCAGTTTCAGATGCTGTTTGCTTTACCGGTTCCAGCGATGACTTCCATGTTGCGACATCGGCTTTTAGCTGCTCTGCTGCCAACTTATTCCCGGCAGCCATTAGTTTGCCTATGTCTTTACTGGCTGCATTTATTTTAGACTGCAATGAATCAAAATCTGCCTGTAGTTTTTTGCGTTCATCATCCAAACTGATTATTCGATCTACCAGTTCCAACTGCTTAAAATTTTTTAAGGCAAGCCTTTCTTTCACCCACTCTTTTTTTTGCCGCAACACATTAACCTGTAACATAAAATTTAAAAATTTCGCGCAAAGATAACCTTTGCATCAACAACCCTACCTTTGCGCGCTATGATTGCAGCGGATGATTTGCAGCAAAGATGGTGGAATCTCGAGGCGAAGCTTATTGAGCGTTTTGGCAGGAAACCTGACATGGAAGCGATCCTTTTTTTAATCGGGATGCAGGAAACAGGTTTCATCACAAAAAAGATTACCAAGGAACAAAAACAGGACTTGATGCATGTGGCGATTTGTACTGTCCTCACTCCAAGCGGCTATTACGAATTTGAAAAAAAGGATGCGGACGGCTGGCCTCATTTCAAACAACTGAAAGAGCATAAAGCAATGCTGTTGCATGAACAGGAAAATTTTTTAAAAGACCATATTTTATTTTATTTCGAGCAACAGGATTTTTAAACTTCATTTATGAGAAGATTTGTATTGATTGCATTGAGTTTTTTATTTACGTTCGCAGTATCCGCACAAGTTAAAACAACAAAACCGGTAACCAAACCTAAAACAACTGTTGCTACCGCTCGGCTAGTTGAGATAAAAACCGATTACGGAACAATGGTAGTAAAGCTGTACGATTCAACACCATTACACCGCGATAATTTTATTAAACTGGTAAAAGAAAAATTTTACGACAGCCTTTTGTTTCATCGTGTGATTGCGGGGTTTATGATACAGGGGGGCGACCCGCAAAGCAAAAATGCAGATAGTACGGCTATGCTGGGTGCCGGCGATGCTCCGGGCGGCATGATTCCTGCAGAATTCAATCACCAGTTATATCATAAAAAAGGCGCATTGGCAATGGCAAGAAATGATAACCCTGAAAAAGCCAGCAGCAATTGCCAGTTTTATATTGTAGAAGGGCAGCCTTATACAAACGCCAAACTAAACGAAATAGAATGTGGAATGCGGCAAAGCAACCAGGATTTTTATTTTAATGATGCAGAACGAAAAACTTATGGAACAATCGGGGGCGCGCCCTTTCTTGATCAGAATTACACGGTATTTGGCGAAGTGATTAAAGGACTTGATGTAATTGATAAGATCGCTGCGGTGCAAACCGGCGACAATGACAGGCCCCGGGTAGATGTGCGTATGAAAATGCGCATGATGAATTAAGGTTGTTTGCTAAAAGTTTTTAATTAATATTTGTATCTTAAAATAATTGTTAATGAATTTTCCATCTGAATTAAAATATACAAAAGATCACGAATGGATTAAGATGCTTGATGATAAAACCGCCATCATCGGTATTACCGAATTTGCGCAACGTGAACTGGGTGACATCGTTTTTGTTGAAGTAAATACTATAGGTAAAACATTGGATGCTGAAGCAGTATTTGGTACGGTGGAAGCAGTTAAAACAGTAAGCGATCTTTTTTTACCGGTAAGCGGTAAAATTCTTGAAGTAAACCCTGCGCTTTCCAATAATCCTGAACTGGTAAACAATGACGCTTATGGTGAAGGATGGATGGTAAAAATCGAAGTAGATGATGCTGCGGCTGTAGACGCATTATTAAGCGCAGCAGATTATGAACAACTGGTGAGTTAGACCAACAATCACCGTTCAAAACTTTAAATGCCTGAAACGCTCTCCTATACTGAACACGAACTGGTGCACTTGTTAAAGCAGCGTACACAAATGGCTTTTAGTTACCTCTACGATAACTATTCCGCGGCATTATATAACGTTATCTGCTCTATTTTAACAGATAAGGAACTTGCAAATGATGTTTTGCAGGAAGTATTTATCAAGATATGGAAGCAGATAGAGCAATACGATCCGGAAAAAGGACGCTTATTTACATGGATGGTTAATATCAGCCGTAATGCAAGTATTGACACGCTGCGAAGCAAAGGATATAATACACAAAGGCAAAACCGCCAACTTACTGAGAACGTATATGAAGCGGCCGGGAACGTAAATATTGAAACCGATAAGATAGGTTTGCGCAAAATAGTAAGCAGTTTAAAACAGGATCATAAAATACTTGTAGAACTGGCTTATTTTCAGGGGTATACGCAGGATGAGATTTCAAAGATTTTAGATATACCGCTTGGTACGGTTAAAACGAGACTGCGCAGCGCGCTTATGCAGTTAAAGGATTTTTTAAAGAAGTAATGGATATTAGAGAATATATACAAAGCGGAATAATTGAGCAATACGTGCTTGGTTTGACTAATGCCTCAGAGGCTGCTGAGCTGGAACAGTTGCGTAAAGAATATCCGGAACTAAATCGGGCTGTTGCAAATTTTGAGCAGAGGTTTGAAAAGCATTTAATGTCAGATATGCTTCAGCCACCGGCTTTTATAAAATCATCACTCGAAAAGCAATTATTTGGTGAAGCAGCTTCTAAAGCTGTAATTGCTCCAATTTCATCGCAACCGCAAATACCCCGGGTTTATAATACTGGTTTGTGGAAATATCTTGCTGCCGCCTCTGTAATATTATTGGTGATCAGTACAGCCCTTAATTTTTATTTTTATTCAAATTATAAAAACACAAGGGAAGAATACCAGGCTTTATTAACAGAGCGTAATACTTTACAGGCTAATAATGCGTCTTACCAGCAAAGCCTGCAATTGTTTCGGGATACCTCTATGGTACGTGTGCCAATGAAAGGAATGCCCGGCAAAGAACAAAATTTAGCCACTGTTTTGTGGGATAAAAATTTAAAAGATGTTTACATATACATTAATAACATGCAACAAACGCCTTCCGGAAAACAGTACCAGCTTTGGGCAATAGTAGATGGTAAGCCTGTTGATGCAGGTTTGATCACTTATTGCGCAGATGTATGCAGGATGCCTGTTAAAATTGATCGCGCTCAGTCATTTGCCATCACACTTGAAAATAAAGGCGGAAGTCCGACACCCACTATGGAACAGTTGTTTGTTTTCGGAAATGTTGTAATCTGATCTCTCAAATGTTGTCAATCTTCTTCTAAAAAAATCAGGGATGTTGCAATTGAACTATCCGGTATTTGAGCATCTGTCTCTTTTTAACGTGCATTAATTACTTTTGCGCGCGATGAAATTAAAAGCCGTCTCCTTTCTTCCTTTAATTGTGTGGTTTATTATTGCAAACATTTTATTCCTGATGCCGGGTGAGGATGTACCGGAAGTAAATTTTTTAGACCTGATCTATTTCGACAAATGGGTGCATGCAGGTTTATTTTGTGGCTTAACTTTTCTAACGGCCTATCCTTTTATTAAAACAAATCGTTCCACAAAAAAATTGTTGATTAAAATCAGCATCGCCTTTTTGTTTTATGGGGTTTTGATCGAGTTCATTCAGAAATATTTTACTTCAGATCGTTCTTTCGATTTTACAGATATGCTTGCTGATGGTTTTGGTTGTTTAATGGGATACATTATTTCAAACTGGTTTGTGCGCAAACTTGAGGTAAAAAATAAGCCCCTGTAGAAACAGGGGCCGCAACCAAAACTAACTGCTTATGAGAAAATTGACTACTTACTTTTAAGTATTATATGTTCAAACTCAATGCCAGAAATTCAAGCTTACTGTTAAAAGATAATTTGCTTTCGGCATCGTCGTTTTTGTGTTTCGAATTTGAATAACAAATATCGGAATATTTTTAAAAAACAAGTGTTAAGATAGTTAAAAGTTAGCTATCATGCAAAAAAAAATTTCTCTAAGGCTTTTGCCGCATGAAACTGCAGATACCGGCATCCTGAAGAATTGCATCGCCCAGGCACTTTCGGTAAGTTCTGACTTTTTAACCGGGTTTCAGATTATTAAACGCAGTATTGATGCAAGAGGTAAACAACCCCTGATAAATCTTACCCTCAATGCCTTTATTAACGAGCCTTTTACTGAGTTTAAGGCTGAAGAAATAGTTTTTAAAGATGTTCATAATGCTAAAAATTCAGTACTTATCATAGGCGGTGGCCCCGCAGGTTTGTTTGCTGCGATCAAACTGCTGGAATACGGCATTAAGCCGGTTATTCTGGAAAGAGGAAAGGATGTAAGGGCAAGGAGGAGAGACCTCGCTTTGCTCAATAAAGAGGGGCTTATAAACCCGGAAAGCAATTATTGTTTTGGTGAAGGCGGCGCCGGTACTTACAGTGATGGTAAATTGTATACAAGGAGTAACAAACGTGGCAATATACAGCGTGTACTAAATCTTTTTGTACAATTTGGCGCCGAAGAAAACATTCTGTACGATGCTCATCCACATATCGGTACCAATAAATTGCCGCATATTATAACTGCCATGCGAAAACAAATAGAAGATTGTGGTGGTGGGTTTTTGTTTGGAAAAAAGCTGGTTGATTTCAAAGGTGATGATCACCGCATTCAAACCCTGATTACTGATGATGGAAATAGTTTTAAAGCCGGGGAAATCATTCTTGCAACCGGGCATTCCGCAAGGGATGTCTTTGTTTTGCTAAATGATAAAAAGATTTTGATTGAGCAAAAACCGTTTGCGCTTGGTATAAGGATTGAACATCAGCAATCGGTTATTGATGCCCTTCAATACCATTGTGCATATCGCGGTGAGTTCCTGCCACCAGCTTCATATAGTTTGGTTGAACAGATTAATGGCAGAGGTGTGTTTAGCTTTTGCATGTGCCCTGGTGGAATTATAGCCCCTGCATCAACTGATAACGGAGAACTCGTGATAAACGGATGGAGCCCGAGTAAAAGAAATAATCCGTTTGCAAACAGCGGGATTGTTGTGCAGGTGGAGAACCGGGATTTGCACGATTATAAGGATTATGAAGAAAAAAGAAGATTGATTCCTGAAGTGTTGTTAGGTATGCATTTTCAACAATCAATTGAAAGGAAAGCGTTTGAGGCGGGTGGTGGGAAATTTGTTGCACCGGCACAGCGCATGGTTGATTTTTCAAACAATAAAATATCCGCTTCCCTGCCTCCCTGCAGTTATTTACCGGGAATTACAAGCGCAGATATGAAAGCTGTGCTTCCTCCGTTTATCTATAAAACACTTCAACAGGCATTTAAAGATTTCGGTAATAAAATGCCTGGCCGTAAGGGTGGAAACGGTTATCTTACAAATGAAGCTGTTGTTGTAGCTATAGAGAGCAGAACATCCTCGCCCGTACGGATTCCGCGCACTGAAACGTTGTTACATCATCCCCAACTTAAAAATCTTTATCCTTGCGGAGAGGGAGCAGGATATGCCGGCGGCATCGTGAGCGCTGCAATGGACGGGGAAAGGGTGGCCGAAGCCATTATTAAAAAGTTAAAATCGACCGCTCAACATAAATAACTTGTTAGCAAAGAAAACCGGTTTCTCTTTGCAGGCTGCCAACGATCCGGGATACAGGTGGAATCGCAGACAATTTACTGGTACATTTGAAACGAAAATTCAATCAACGATGAACATTCTTGAACTGCATCATTTAAAAAAATATTTTGCTACACAAAAAGCAGTTGATGATATAAGTTTTGAAATTAAGCAGGGCAGTATTTTTGGTTTGCTGGGACCGAATGGCGCCGGCAAAACCACTTTGCTGCGTATGATAACAGGCATATTTTTTCCGGATGAAGGCGAGGTGTTGCTTGATGGAAAAAAATTTGATCCGCTTACAGATATTATTAAGATCGGGTATATGCCCGAAGAACGCGGGTTGTATAAAAAAATGAAGATCGGCGACCAGGCACTTTATCTTGCACAGCTAAAAGGCTTAAGCAGGCATGATGCCCTTCAAAAAATAAAATTCTGGTTCGATCGCCTTGAAATGCAAAGCTGGTGGAATAAAAAGATTGAAGATCTGAGCAAGGGAATGAGCCAGAAGCTGCAGTTTGTAATAACTGTATTGCATGAACCAAAACTGATAATCCTTGATGAACCTTTCAGCGGGCTTGATCCATTAAATGCAAATCTTATAAAAGATGAGATCTACGGCCTCGCGCAAAGAGGAAGCACGATTATTTTTAGTACACACCGGATGGAACAGGTTGAAGAGATCTGTGATCATATCGTGCTGGTAAATCTTGGCAAAAAGATACTGGATGGTTCGGTGCAGGAGATCAAACATGGATTTAAGGAAAATAAATTCAGCATACAGTTAAACGAAGCGCCATTTGTTCTAAATAACGTCGCATTTGAAGTAATTGATGAAAAGCTGAATAAGCTTACCGTAAAAATTAATGAGGGTTTTAAAAGTAATGATGTGTTGAAGTATTTTATAGACCAGCAGGTGAATATTGAAGGGTTTAATGAAATACTGCCATCGCTGAATGATATATTTATCAGGTTGGTTGAGTCTACGCACGCAGCTGCACGATCATTTCAAAAAATGGAAGCATAATTTTCACAGCCAGATATATATTTATGAATAAGATCAGTTTAATTGCACGCCGGGAATTTTTAACCAGGGTTCAAAAAAAAACATTCCTGCTTACCACCATACTATTGCCGTTGTTATTCTTCGGCTTTTATGCATTGATCATTTATTTTTCGGTGAGCAGCGATGAAAAATACAATATTGCCATAGCAGATGAAGCCAATATTTTTAAAGGCAAAATAGAAGGCGATGAAAACGTAAGTTTTAGTTTTGTGAAAGGAGGTACGCAGCAAAGCTTAAAGATTGATGTAGAAAATGGTAAATATGATGGCTATGCTTTAATTCCTGCTAATACAAAGGTTCTGGAGCAGGTAAACATCCCAGTAGTGACCCAGCAATCGGTAGGTTTAATGTCGCGGGACAAGATTGAAGACAAGCTGAATGCTGCACTGGAGCAGCAACGCCTGCTGGCACTGAATATATCAAAGTCACAATTAGATAGTGCCAGGGAAGAAGGTAATGTACAGTTTTCGACTATTGAGGGCAAAAACGATTCAGGTGAAGAAGCCGGGATTAGTTATGCCATCGGTTACGTATCGGGATTTCTTATTTACCTGGTGCTGTTCATTTACGGGGCGATGGTTATGCGTGGCGTTATGGAAGAGAAGGTAAGCCGGATAGCCGAAGTAATTGTGAGCAGTGTAAAGCCTTTCCAGTTAATGATGGGAAAAATAATCGGTATAGGTGCTGTAGGCCTGGTGCAGTTTATTATCTGGATAATTTTAATGATAAGCCTGAACTTTTTACTGCCGTTGGCTTTCCCGGGGCTTGCTGCGCAAATGCATGATACCAATGCACAGAATCAAACCATGCAAGCTGCAGAAACAATCCAAAACTCAGGTTTAATAAGCAATACAACAGGGATTAATTTCCCGCTTATTATTGGTTGCTTTATATTTTATTTTTTAGGTGGTTATTTTTTGTATTCTTCGCTTTTTGCCTGTGTAGGCAGCGCTGTAAATGAAGATCCGCAGGATGCACAAAGCCTGATGCTTCCCATTACCATGCCTATCATTTTCGGGATTGTCATTATGACAAAAGCGGTTAACGAACCTGCAAGCGGGTTAGCAGTTTTTGGAAGTTTATTTCCTTTGTTTTCGCCCATAGTAATGATGGCCCGCATTGCGCATGGTGTAGGTGATGTAGTGCCGGTTTGGCAATTGCTTACCAGTATGGGGTTACTTATATTAGGCTTTATAGGTACAACCTGGTTTGCAGCAAAAGTTTATCGTACCGGTATTTTAATGTATGGAAAGAAGCCTTCGTGGAAAGAAATGTGGAAATGGGCAGTGAGACGATCATGAAGAACGGAGACGACTCCAATGAGTAATAACTATTCTGTCATCCGACTGGCTATACAATTTATTGAAGAGCGGTGACTGAGCGTAAAACCTTGGCTGCACAGCAATATATGACGATAACGTGAAGCAGGGCGAGCAGAGCTAATTTGGCTGGCAATCAAATCAAAAAAAAGCCCGGCTAATGATAGCCAGGCTTTCTAATATTGTTATTACTGATCTTATATTTTAAAATGAGAAAACGCTTTATTTGCCTCCGCCATACGGTGTGTATCTTCTTTCTTTTTAAAAGCAGCACCTTCACCTTTGCTTGCAGCAACAATCTCGTTGGCAAGTTTATCGGCCATAGTTTTACCATTGCGCTCCCGGCTAAAACGGATCAGCCATTTCATGCTCAGGGAAATCTTGCGGTCTGCACGTACTTCTGTAGGTATTTGGAAAGTTGCCCCACCAATTCTACGGCTGCGTACTTCAACAGCCGGCGTAACATTTTGTAATGCCCTTTTCCAGATGTCGTAACCGTTTTCACCGGTGATCTTGCTTACTTTATCAACGGCATCGTAAAAAATAGTTATTGAAGTGCTCTTCTTTCCCTGCCACATGATGTTATTAACAAAACGGGTAACCAGTTTATCGCTATACCGTGCATCGGGCGCTAATGGTAATTTTTTTGCTTGTGCTTTTCTCATCGCTTACTATGATGATTAATGATATATTATTTTTTTGCTTTTTCTTTCTTGGTTCCGTATTTAGAACGGCTTTTTTTGCGGTCTTTAACACCTGCGGTATCAAGGCTGCCTCTTACAATATGGTAACGTACACCCGGTAAATCTTTTACACGGCCACCGCGTATCAAAACAATTGAGTGTTCCTGTAAATTATGCCCTTCACCCGGAATATAAGCAATGACTTCAACCTTATTGGTTAAGCGCACTTTTGCTACTTTACGCAAGGCTGAATTAGGTTTTTTGGGTGTGGTAGTGTAAACTCTTGTACAAACGCCACGACGTTGCGGACAAGCGTCAAGAGCTCTTGATTTACTTTTTGCCCTGATGATCTCACGGCCTTTTCTTACTAACTGTTGTATTGTAGGCATTCTTAACCTTAAATTTTTGGGACGGCAAAGGTAACAGCCTTGGCAGCAAATTCCAAAAAAATAGCAATTGTATTCCGGAATAAAGTCAAAATTTAAGCATTTTATTAAAGAAAATTAAAATCCCGTTGCTAAACCCTGAACATCCACCCATGAATATCTTCAGCTTTTCCCTGCCTGATATCGTCGAGTTGTCTTTTCACTTTTCCGGCGATAGCGAAGGTAGTCGTTTCGAATGTCATCATCAAATCCTTGTATTTCAATTCCTTAATCAGAGAAATAACAGCGGCAGTACCCATTCCGAAAATTTCGGACACATTACCTTTTTCGTATTCATTAACAATTTCATCAATACTTATCCGGCGCTCCTCTGTTTTAACACCCATGTCTTTTAAAATCGTAATAACGCTATCCCTTGTTACGCCTTTTAATATCGTTTCTTCAAGTATTGGCGTAACAAACGTGTTATTAATAACAAACCCGATATTCATCATGCCAACTTCCTGCAGCCATCTGTGTTCAAAAGCGTCTGTCCATAGAACCTGGTCGTAACCTTTTTGCCTGGCTTCTGTTGCCGGTAGCATGCTTACTCCATAATTCCCCGCATTTTTTGAAAAACCTGCGCCACCAGGTGCGGCTCTTGTATATTTTTCTTCTACCGCAATTTTCATCGGGGCAGCATGAAAATGTCCAACAGGGCTTAATATGATCAGGAACTTATATGTATCAGATGGTTTTACACCCAGCATATTATCGGTGGCAAACATAAACGGGCGTATATATAAAGAATGGTCAGGCCTGGATGGAATCCAGTTTTTATCGAGGTCAATCAGTTGGCGCATACCTTCAATAAAAAGTTCTTCTGAAACTTCAGGCATATTCATGCGCTGTGCAGAAAGATTAAAACGTGCCAGGTTTTCGTAAGGCCGAAATATAAATGCTTCTCCATAGTTATTGCGGAAAGCTTTTATACCTTCAAAAATTGCCTGGCCGTAATGCAATGCAGATAAGGAAGGCTCAAGCAGTAAAGGCTGATAAGGCTTAATTTCTACATTTTTCCATTCTCCATCTTCAAAATCAGCTTCCAGCATGTGATCGGTAAAATATTTTCCGAAAGGAATGTTATCCAGGTTAAGCTCATGAAGCTTGCTGCTTTCAATTTTGGTTATGTTTATTTCCAACACGTCTGTCATACCTGTAATTTTGATGCAAAGAAAATAAAAATCTCTTACAAGAAATAACCGCTCATACCTGTTGAATGAATAAAAATATTATCCGATTAATAAATTTTGATAACAGAAAATGATGAAAGAACAACTGTCTCCATTCATTTTGGCCGAACTCTTTAGTAACGTTCTGGTAGACATTCCAGAGGTGCACAAGGCGGGGCCGATAAATACCAATGCTCAAAGGCCTAATCACTGGTATCTCGGTAATTACGAAAAAAAAATCGTTGTGCTGGCAGAGGATGACAGCAATACTTATTTAAGTGACAGGGGCCTTGACTTTCTCACCGGTATTTTAAACGCATGTAAGTTAAATCTTGCCCATATCGCATTAATCAATTTTACTAATCATAGAGTAAACTTTCAGCAATTAAAAAAGGAATTACAACCTGAATTTTTAATATCATTTGGTGTAAAGCCTCTGCAAATAGAATTGCCCTTTACAATGCCTGATCACCAGGTGCAGCAATATAGTAATTGCACAATCCTGGTTGCACCATCATTGGTTGCTTTAAACCGGCAAACACAGGAAGCAAAAGCTGAAAAAACGAAATTGTGGAAGAGCCTTAAGAAAATGCTTGATCTTTAATGAATACACAAACACTCATCTTTGCATCCAACAATCTTTATAAGGTTGAAGAGATACTTGCCATCCTTGGAAATAAATTCAATGTTATTACTTTAAAACAGGCGGGCATTGATATTGATATTCCTGAACCACATGATACTATAGAAGCCAATGCCTCAGAGAAATCCAGGACCATATTTCAGCTTACAAATCGAAATTGTTTTGCTGATGACACCGGGCTCGAAGTTGAGGCGCTGAATGGCGAACCGGGTGTAAAAAGCGCCCGTTATGCCGGCGAAGAAAAAAGCTTTAATGAAAACATTTCTAAACTCCTTATTAATCTTACAGGAAAAGAAAACCGTAATGCACAGTTTAAATCGGTTATTTCTTTAATATGGATTGGTAAGGAATATTTGTTTGAAGGAGTAGTGAAAGGTGTGATTACGAAAGAGCGCAGAGGCAAAAATGGTTTCGGTTACGACCCGGTTTTTATACCGGAAGCAAGTGATAAAACATTTGGAGAGATGGAAATGGCCGAAAAAAATTTATTTAATCATCGCAGGAAAGCAATCGATAAAATGATCGAATTCCTGCAACGGCAATGATGCAACGGGCATTTACTTGCCTTGTTGCTAACAATACTGTGTATCTGTGGCTTCTTAAAACAAATATCGTCTTATTTATACAATGGAGCGCATTAAAATAAACTTGCCTGATATTTTTAAAATTTTCAATCATCCTAAAAATTCGTATCACCGATTTGAATTATGGCGGGCATGTAGGCAACGACAGTTTCCTTTCGCTTGCCGCAAATAGCTTTGATAAATTTGGGTTTGATATTTTTTATAAACTTGAAATCATAAGCGAAGGGAAACCGGTATTGGTTGGCAAGGCGAAAACGGGAATGATTTGTTATGACTACCAGAATAAAAAAGTGATCAGTGTACCCGGAAAGTTAAAGGACTCACCGGTATAAGAAACATTAGGGTAAGCTCCCGGCATTTAGTTCATCATTGCCTGCATCCATCAGCATATAGGTTTTTACATCGCAGATCAGCATTTCATCCAGGGCATTCACAACATCAACATATGTAGAAACTATTGTCGGTTTTATTAATACAACCATGCCTGCATCTGTTCCATAATTATTTTTCAGCAGGTTTTTCTTTTGGGTGATGGCATCACGCATAGCCGTCCTGCTGCCCAGGGCCTTTATATCACTCACATCAGAGCCATCATACGCATAAACTTTATTGTTTGCAGCCAGTACCAGGTTGAGTGTTTTATTTTCCGGGGCTATGGAAGAATCAATAATGTTTCTGTCATCGGGCATTACAAGTTTTATTCCTGTTGGTTGCGAAACAGTGGTGGTAAATATAAAAAAAGAAATAAGTAAAAAGCCAAGGTCAACCATTGGCGTAAGATCAATGCGTAATGATTGTTTTTTTGTTTTTGGAATGCCGGCTTTTTGCTGATGTTGGTTGTTTAAAATTTCAGCCATAAATTTTATTAATGAGATTAAATTTTTATTTCATTCCATAATAAGAACAGCTGTTGCATAAAAAAAAGTGATCATAAATGGCTCATATCTTCATAATAAAAAAGCTGCCAGTATTTGTAGCAGCTTTTTTAATTACAAGATGTACAATCATGCTTCTTTTTATTTAACCCTATTCTCTAATTCGCTCACAGGCATCGATATCATTCTGCCAACAGGCTCTTTGCCCCGGTAAGTGATCAGTTTTAATTGTGTTGCTTCTTTGGGAATGGTAAGCGCCTGTGAGTATTTAGGATAAAACCTATCCGGGTAGGAGTTGTCAAAACTGTAATAAATATCAAGTCCGTTCACTTCGTTTTTCAATTCAACCTTTATATTATCGTCAACCCTGGTTACAACAAAATCCGGGTCATACATGCTCGGCGCATATTTTACTTCTTCTATATCAAAGCGTTCAAACTGTGTCTCCACCCTGCTTATAAAATTGTCCCAGTTCTTGTTCTCTTTTGGCAACCAGATAGTTTCTGAAATGGCAAAAGCTCTTGGCCAGGTCATATATTCAGCCTGCCGGAAGGTATAGACCTGTTCTGTCCATAAATTACCCTGTCCGCCTTTAATATATTTTGCATCAACCCCATCGGGTACAGGTTCAAACCGGTAGGTCTTATTTAAGCGAAGTGAAGCATAGATCACAGGTTCCATTAAACTGTCGCTTTGCATATAGTCGAGGTATACAAAATCGGTAGGGCTCATAACAACTTCGTGTTTCATTTTAGCGGCGGCAATGCCCCCATCCATACCGCGCCAACTCATTACTGCTGCATTGGGTGCCAAACCACCCTGCAATATCTCATCCCAGCCCATAAATTTTTTCCCCTTTGATTCAACGATCTTTTCCAGCCGTTTTTCAAAATAACTCTGCACTTCCATGTAATCTTTCAGGTTTTCCTTTTTCATTAAGGCTGTAACGGCCTCGCTTTTCTCCCAGTAATTTTTCGGGCATTCATCACCACCAACATGTATATAGTCAAACGGAAAAAGTGCAGCTACTTCGGTCATTACCTTATCTAAGAAGGCATATACTTTTTCATTAGCGGGGCAAAGCGTATTATCTTTTAAAGCGATCGGCGGATGTCCCTGCGACCAATCCATGAAATTTTCGCCGGATATAGGTTTGTAATTTTCCGCTCATGATGTACAGGATAATTCAGGGTACGAAGCAACGGCAGCCATACTATGACCAGGCACATCTATTTCGGGCAAAACATTTACAAATCTTTCTTTCGCATATTGTATCACTTCTTTGATGTCATCCTGCGTATAAAAACCACCGTAAGTGCGCGGGGGCAAAAGTTCCAAACCGCCCAACCCGGTAAACACGCCATGCACCAACATCGGTAAGCTTTGGAAGGCTCTTTATCTCGATACGCCAGCCTTCATCATCGGTTAAATGCCGATGGAATAAATTGAATTTATATTTAGACATCTGGTTGATATAGGCTTTCACCTCTTCTTTTGTAAAGAAGTGCCGCGATACATCGAGCATTAGTCCTCTCCATCCAAAACGGGGGTAATCAGTTATCTCAACACAGGGCGCTTTCCATTCTATATTGCTTAGTTTTTCTTTACTTACAATTTCCTCAGGAAACAACTATAGCAATGTTTGTATACCATAAAAAATGCCCGTAGGATTATTGGCTTTGATAACCACATTAGCCGGTGTTACAGAAAGATTATAACCTTCACTGCCGAGCATCGCATCTGCTGTTTTTTCAGTTCGAGTTTTATTGTAGGTGCAGCTGTATTTTCTGCCAGTGAAACCTTGAAACCTGTTGGTACAGATAACCTTTCCTGCAGCTGTGCAACTGCCTGAGTGAGTTCGGCGGTTTTTGCAGTTTGAATAATAATATTTCCAGGTAATATAAAATACCCTGTATTCTGTGTAAGCTCTACCGGCGCCGGGATAATTGCTACCGGAGGATTGCTTTGGCAAAACACAACCGCGTTCAACAAAAGCACAATAAAGAATAAGCCCGTTTTTTTCATGTGACAATATGTATTAGGACTTAAAAATAGTTGAAGAAGACTATTCGCCGCTGGCAATTTTAATTATTTATGGCTATGTCTTTAATAATAAGAGGAGGAAGGTTAAGCGGTTCCTGTTCAATATTGAGTTTATAACGAAGAATTATATCCCCATTATACATTACCTGCAGCCATTTTGCTTCGTCGTGCAATACAATATATTGTGCGCTTACTTTATCGCCTTTCACAATACAGCTTTTATTTGCCTTTAAAGATGAATCTGCAAAGGCAAGATCAGAAGAGTCAACAGAAGCCTTATCAAACAGGTATAGATTTTTTTTGCTGTCTATGGTTTCCAAAACAATGGTGACCGTATCGCCAACCTTTGCCCTTATAATGCCCCTTGAAGGCTGGTAAGAAACAATTTTAAAATTAAAGGCAGGCTGCTTAAAAGGTGAGCGGTTAAATTCTGAGAGTGTTGGAGGATCGTCAAGCAAGGTCCATTTAATATCATCCGGGTAATGATCTTGTATAAAATACTTAGGAGGCGTTAAAAAATAATTACTGTTAAAATCCTTTATAAAATTATTGCCTGAAAAACTCAGGTAACCACTTGCCCATGTTGCGTCAAGCAGGTGCCAGGTACTGTCGATCATAACCGCATTCCATTTATGATTGCAGCGGAATTGATTGCTTCCAATATTCGTTCTTGCATAGCCGGTTATTACTTCGCTCGTTATCCCTGCATAATCGCAAAGTGTTTTGAATAAGCGGGCATAGCCATCACAAAGAGAATGTCTTCTTTTTAAAACTATGCGTGCCACTCTTTCGTTCAATGGTTTCAAAACGGTATCTGCATCAAACTCAGCTTCATATCCGTCGTCATCATACTTAACAGGCATGGGCTGAAAACGGATGGTGTTATAAGAGATGTGATCTGCTATCCAGTAAAAAATCGAGCGTACTTTTTCAAGCTCGGTTGTGTAAGGAGCCGTGAGCAACATAGATAAGGTATCGGGCGAGGACGCATCAATATCCGAAGCCCTGTAATCTATCGAAGCAAAGCTTGCAGGGTTGCGCTGCGCAACAGTATAAAATGATAAAAAGATAAGGACAAGACTACACAACAGCTTCATACATCACGTGTTAATAAGGCAAATAAAGTTAGATATTCCTTTGTAAAAGAAAAATGAATTTACAGGGATGGAATTCTAACTTCAAAGTATGCATAATTGACCGTTATTATTACCTGATTTTTCTGATATTATTCTAAAAGCGTAAAGCCCGCCCAATAATAGGGGGCATATTTGTCTTTCAGTGCAAGCTGGGCGTTACGTAATGCTGCATTTTCATTTTCACCATGCAAAATTGAATCATAAAAAAGTACCATAAGCTGGGTGGTCTGTTCATCCGGTACTTTCCAAAGACTCATTAGTATTTTTTTTGCACCGGCCATTTTAAATGCCCTTTGCAGGCCATATACGCCTTCATTATCCTTAATATCTCCCAACGCAGTTTCACATGCACTCATTGTTACTAATTGAGTATTGCCAAGATCAAGCTGCGAAATTTCATAAGCCGTAAGTACGCCATCCTCTGTGCCCGCATTTGATTTATTGCTTGTCCATATTGTATTAGCTCCTGATAATATAAGTCCGCTTCGTAGCATCGGATCCTGCTGCGATTTAAATGAATTAACCTCATATAAAAAGTCTTTACTTGTTTTGGCCATAGGAATTGGTGGCATGAAAAAACCATGTGTCGCAATATGAATTATTTCGGGTGAAATGCCATCCAATTTCTTAAATTCCTGTTCAGAAGCTGCAGCATCACTTTTCAATTCACCTGCAATATTCTTTTCCTTAAATAGCAATAGTATTTTTTCCGTTTCTGTTTTTGTACCGGGCAGTGGCTGCCATGCAGCGGGAGCATGGGTTTTATTGCGAACATTTAATTCATAGGATGACCGAAAGAAAGAAGAGCCGGTTGTATTGATTTCATTGGATGTACTTACGATTGATGTAACTGTCACATCATAATCAATGCCTCCCCAAAGAGAGGCGGTTTTAAAATTTGTTTTTTCATCTGCAGACCACGCAACGCTTCTTGTACAGACCAATTGGTTTAGATTATATTTTTCAATTAACAATTTGTTGTTGCCGGGATGCAGCGCGGCAAACGATATCCTGTAAAGCAGCCCGCATGGTGAATAATAAACAGTATTTATATTATCAAGCAACGACTGAAGAGGTTGCCATATAAGTTTGTATAGATTATTGCTTACATGTGTTTCAAGGTTTGCGGAAGGGTACAGGTAACTTATTGCAGCCTCCCCGCTGTTTGAATATTGCATTAATTTATCTAATTGATTTTCTTCAAACAGGGGAACAAAGACAGCATTGCGTGCATTTGGCAATAATACGATCGCAGCATATATTATGCTGTCAGTCCATTTATCGTTATATAACCTGAATCTTATAAATTCAATAGCGGCTTCTTTGTTTGAAAGATGTTGAACTGTTGCCTTAACGCCTGCTTCATTATATAAAAAATTGTTTCGAAAAGCTGATGAAGCATGAGAAAGCTCTCCTTCCAGTTGAGTAGTGACTTCGGAGAGGCTATCAAAATACGACAGTTGCTTTTCGGGGGGCAATAATATTTGCTGACCTAAAAAACCCTTATTAAAACGCCATTGGTTGTACAATTTCAATGCGGTACTGTCACCGCTTTTGCGAATACTGTTATAAACCTGTTGCTGATGAAATAGTACCATGCCTTTTAAAGCAATGGCATTGCTGTAAACATGGTTTACTATTTCCGGACTGGTTGTTTTGCGCAGGTATAACAAAGAGGTAAGGTATTGAAATTGTTTTTCCCTGCTATGCAGATAAATGAGCTTTTCTTTTTCAGATAAAGAGCCGTATGATTGTTCAATATGCAGCAGGGAAGCGCTATCTGCCAGGGTAAGCAGGTTGGTGGCTTCGGCAATTTTTCCTTCTCTGATATATATAACCGCCAGGTTATACTGGCTTTGTATATAATCGGGATGCGTTGCGCTCATTGCATTCTTTCTTATCTCAAAAGCCTTCTGATAATATTCCCGCGCTGTTTCGTAAAGATTCAGTTGTTGATCAATATCGCCAAGCATATCGTAAGTTCTGGCAACATCAGGGTGGCGTTGGCCCAACATTCTTATTTGTAATTGTAATGCACTGTTGCAAAGCTCTTTTGCTTTTTGCGGTCTATCCTGATAATAGTATAAAGCCGCCAGGTTGTAGAGACCTGCAGCAATGCCCGGGTGTGTTCCTCCAAACAATTTTTTATTCAGGTCAAGCGACTGTTTTTGCAAAGACAATGCATTTGCATAATCGCCTTTCAATAAGCATACTTCGGCATAGCTATTTAAACTTTTCGTGTATTCAGGATTTAGTTCTCCAAATACTTCCTTTTTTAATTCCAGTGTTTGTTTAAACAGGTCAATTGCTTTATCATATTGCCCCAGCTTTGTGAATAAGGAGGCAATGCTATGAAGGGTTCGCGGATAGTAAAAATTGGCCTTACTGTCCCGTCCCTGTATTAACAGGGCTTTTTGATAAAGGGGAAGCGCTTTGTCATATTCTCCCAGGTATTCATGCACTTCAGCAAGGGGGTGCAGGTCAAAGGCATATACTACATCTTCACCAAAGTATTTTTTTGAAATAGCAAGTGATTCATTCAAAAGGGGGATCGCCTCGTTGTATAAACCCATGCGCGTATAAAGCGTTGCGAGATCGTGCAGGTTTATAACATTGTCAAAATAGTCGATACCGAAAATTTTTCGTTTTATGTCAAGTGCCTGCTGTGTGTATTGAAGGGATCTTTCGTATTCCCCTGTGCGGTAATATATTTCGCCGATTTCGTTTAAGCATAACGCATATTGATTTGTTTTTTCACCAATTGCATTTCGTGTAACCTCAAGCGCTTCAAAATCCAGTGTCAAGGCAACCTCGTATTTTGCCAGGTATATGTATGAGTTAGCAGCCCTGATCAGCCAATAAGCATAATCTACACTATCCCGGTTGCCTGGCCTTTTCAACTCCTTTAATAATTTTTCAAACAAAATCAGGGCACTATCAGGCTTGCTATGCGTGCGACAGGTTTCCCCATGCCTGTGCAGGGTTTCTTTATAAAAATATTTTTCTTCCTGCGTGTTATTTGGATTTTCCAAAAGTGATTGCCTGAAAAAAAATAAGGAACTGTCAGGCGCATATGCAAGGTGCAATTCTGCCATTAAATTAAGCCATCTTGCCCTTTGAAACTGTTGCCCGGGAGTTACCTGGTATAATGCCATTTCGAGGGCCTCATATTGCGGTTTGAGCCCATAGTATGATAAGCGTATTTTTACAAACGCCAGGCGCATCATATTTTCGGTATATTCAGCAGTATCTTCAGTCTCGAGGAAAAACGACATGACACGTTGAATGAATACCCCATATTTAATATAAAGGTGGGGTGATACAGCCTGTAATATGTCCTGCTTAAAAATATAGTACTGTGAAAACAGTTGCTTCAATCCTCCCGCCAACGAGTTATTCATTGCATCGCCTGTACTATACGGAATTACCTGCTGCAGCAACTGATTGATGGGTGCAAATTGTACCTGCTCATTCAGATCGGTAAGCATATGGCGGATGCTGTCAATAAACTCCTTTTGCGCCTTTGCGGTTAGGTTCAAAGACACAAGAAGCAGGGATATATACATAGGTTTTACGAAAGCTTTCATATACCAAGATAATCACTGCTTTAAAGTTAACTATTCCTGGAAGGACTAACTGAATTGTGCCGAAAGAATATATACAGCTACATATATAGACACTGCTTTATTCAACTATTTATTTTAGCGAGCAATTTTTCTGCCTTGCTTTTATATTCCCCAACTCCGGAATGATTTATTAATATTTTAAGTGTTTCAGTTGCAGGAGCGATTTTCTCTTCTTTCAGGTAAGCCAAAGAAAGATACCATTCAACTTTTATAGTTAGGGTTTCTGCCGGGCTTTGTTCTAATGCATTTTTTAACAGCGGAATAGCTTTTGTTGTATTGCCAAGCGACATCAGGCTTAATGCCTTATAATAGGAGGCATAAAAATCAGTAAGCGGGGTAAAGGCATTATTTCCTCTTGTTGCTGGTTTATCACGGGCATTGTCAATTGCGGTAATAGCTTTCTCATATTGGGCTGATGCGTAATAAAAAAATGCGTCATCGAGTGGGCCGTCGGAATCTTCAGGCACTTCGTCCGGCAGAAAAACCTGTGCATACAATACAGCAGGCTCGTTTTTATCCGGAACTTTTATCACAGTTTCAGAATCTTTATTTGGTGGAGCTTTACTCCTCGAATCTGAAACCATATTGCTATCGCCTGGTTTTGGTGTTGTTTGCACAACAGGCGTTTTTTTGCCGGGTGAAGTAATCAATAATTCAGTGCTGATAATTATACCTGCTAGTATAGCTGCCACAGTCATCCATTGCCACACGGAAAATTCTATTTTCCTTCTATGCTTTACAGTTTCTTTTTTTTTGGATGAAAATTCATATGCAACATGTTCTTCAAAAAAATCATGTTTTAGTTTTTGATGTGTGGTGATCAGTGAAGTTGCTTCTTCTTCAGATTGTTCATATAGTGCAGCTTCTGCATCTACTCTTTTCCAGAGTTGCATTAACTGCATTAATTCTTTACTGGCAGCCGTTTCATTTTCGAAAAGCTCCGCCTCTGCGGCTGACATTTCGCCGTTAAAATAAGTTTCTGCTTTTACCAACCATTGCTCTGTTGTCATCCTCTACCATTTCAACTGATCATATTCCGGTGATTGCCGCATCAACATTACCAGTTTTGCCATACATTTCGTTTTTTTCTTACGCGCGTATGCATAGCTCATGTTGAGCCTGGCCGCTACTTCGTTCAGGTGAAGACCACGCCAGTTCTGCACTAGTAATTGCCGGCATCCTTTCTCCAGTTCATTTAATTTCTCCAGGAATAATTTTCTTCTTCCCTGTTGTTGCCGGCATTCTTCGGCAAGCGCCATATCATCCTCTCCCTTTATATAGTATCCCTTTTCCAGGTCAGGTGTTACCTCATCAAGGGCCTTTTCCCGTAATTCTTTTATCCACAAATTTCGGCAAACAATGTATATGAAGGCATCAAAAGGACAGCTCAGGGTAAATACGCCCTGCTTTAGTTTATAAAAGATAGAAAGCATGGCCTCCTGCAACAGGTCCCAGGCATCATCGGCAGAGCCATGATTGCGCACCACGAAGTTTTTGATCTTACCAAAACATTTTCCGTAAAGTTCTTTTAGAAGGTGTTGATCATTGTTAAGCAGTGCCTGTATATATTTATTGTCGGGGTGCTTCATAGAAGTATAAACCTACTAAAAAATTTCTCTGTTAATTCTTTTCGCATTAAAACACTCTTCGTTTAAAGGATTGATAATGCAAAAGGCGCTTTCCTCTTTAAAAATAAAGTAACAGTTATTTCTTCTCTGGTATTTTTTATTTGCCTTCACTTAGCTAACGCTGATACAAAAAAAGAACTGTCCTGTAATATTTTGTCTAAAAATATTTTCTAAGGGTCACAGTCTTAAATTTTTTGGTATCTATTATAAGAGGTATTATAATCTTACCTGTGAAATGGCTTGTTCAATAAAAATTTATTTAAACCAGTTTATTATTTAAAAACCTGCGCAATGAAAACAGTCTTTATCCGGGTGCTTTGCATTGTTTTTGCAATGCCGGCCCTATATTCCCCGTTATTTAGTCAATGTTCAGTTACGATTAGTGGAGACCTGTGCACCGGAAATACCTTAAGGGCAAACTTTACCGGTGGTACGCCTGATACTTTGAAATGGAAACTCAACGGCAATGTTGTGCATATTGAAACCCGCCATGATTTTAACCAGAACGGTATTACTGTAGCCGGGGGTAATGGCGCGGGGAATGCATTAAATCAACTGTCAAATCCCCATGATGTTTTTGTGGATAATGCAGGAAATCTTTTTGTTTCAGAATTAGGCAACGCCAGGGTTACTAAATGGGCACCTGGTGCAACATTGGGAACCATTGTCGCGACAACAGCAGGCGAACCAGCGGGGGTGCATGTTGATGCTTCAGGCAATGTGTATGCTGCAGAAAGATCTTCGCACCAGGTCACAAAATGGGCTCCCGGAGCCATATCAGGTGTAGTAGTTGCAGGAGGGAATGGAGCAGGTGATGCTTTGAACCAGTTGAATGTAGCAAATGATGTATATGTAGATGATAACGGAAATATTTTCGTTGCTGACAGGTTTAATCATAGGATCATGAAGTGGGCACCTGCTGCAGCTTCCGGAGTAATAGTAGCGGGAGGGAATGGACCAGGTAGCGCACTTAACCAATTGAATAGTCCCACTTATACGGGTCTTGATGCCGCGGGAAACCTGTATGTAAGTGATCGCGAAAACAACAGGGTCCTGAAATTTCCTCCCGGCAGTAACGCGGGTACAAACGGTGTAGTTGTGGCTGGCGGGCATGGACCTGGAAATTCGCTAAGCCAAATTGACGGCGCTGAAGGTTTATTTGTCACTTTAGATGGAACTGTCTATGTAACAAGCGAGGATAACGCCAGGATAATGAAATGGGTACCCGGGTCAACAACAGGGGCTATAGTTGCAGGAGGTCACGGAACGGGCTCATTACCAAATCAATTTTATGTAGCAGTAGGGGTTTGTTTAGATGCACAGGGAAACATGTATGTGGGCGATGCGTATAATAATCGCGTTCAAAAATTTATAGCTTCCACCGGTGTTGTTACTACTTTCATACCCGAACTCGCCGGAACCTACACGGTTACGGCTGTTTCTGCTGAAGGTTGTGAAGCAACAAGCGATGCTGTAATTGTTAAGACAACCTGCGCCGAAGGAAGTACACACAAGATAGTTTTTAAACCAACCGGTAAAGACCAATTCTGGACTGTACCTCCGGGTGTTACCAAAATCAAAGTAAAGTTATGGGGTGCTGGTGGTGCGGGTAATAACTATGGCACTGCTGATTCCAGCCAGAAAGGAGGAGGTGGTGGTTTCGCAGGGGCCATGCTTAGTGTTGTGCCCGGTGAAAAACTGACCATCATAGCTGGCAGTGGTGGTTTAACCGGTGCAGGTCCTGGTGCATATGGTGGTGGCGGTGGCAAAGCCTGCGGACCTGGTGGACGAGGCGGAGGACGTTCAGCAATCCGCAATGCTGCCGGAGATGAATTGATAACAGCCGGTGCCGGCGGCGGCGGCGGCGACTTTTCATTAGATGCTAATAGTGGTAATGGTGGTGGCGGACTTACAGGTGCCCCAAGTCATTGGCTGCCACTTTCCAGCACATTGGGATCCTAAGCTTAGAATTCCACGTGGACAAGTTGTCGC
>JADMIO011288074.1_pt1 | contig 95207 bp, 78 predicted proteins | sample 8958161 | NCBI WGS metagenome assembly JADMIO01 (sample SAMN16585339, study PRJNA669376) | soil metagenome | isolation source: Crop rotation soil | place: USA: Cullars Rotation, Alabama | collected 2011
GCGACAACTTGTCCACGTGGAATTCTAAGCTTAGGATCCCAATGTGCTGGAAAGCTGGAAAGGCGCTGCAGCGCAGTGCCTTTCGTCCACGCCGCTCGATCGAATTGATCAGTTTCACGTCAGAAGAGCCGACGCGTTTCGGAATAGGCTGTCTTGGAAGCCGTCTGATGGCTGGGACGCTCGATCCTTCGAAGACGGATCAACTCACGGATAGGGATGGAATCTCGCTAGCACAAGCTCGGACTGGTGCGGGATTCAATGGATCCCTTGCAGACGTCCGCCTCACGAAGGATACGTATTCCGCGTTCGTGGAATTGCACATCGAGCAAGGTCCGATTCTCGAAGCTCGCAACATTCAGATCGGCGCCGTGACGGCGATTGCGGCGCCTTCAACGCTTCGCATCCGGATCGATGGTGAAGGCGGCCACGCCGGCGCCGTGTTGATGCCGGGCCGACGAGATGCGTTCCTGGGTGCTGCCGAGATAGCTCTCGCAGTGGAAGCCGCGGTGAAGTCGACCGGTGCCATCGACACCGTGGGAACCGTGGGCGTGTGCGAAGTCTCACCTGGAGCTGTGAACAGTATTCCGAATCACGTGCGCATCGAGGTCGACGTTCGCGATATCGATCTGCAGCGTCGCGATGCCGTGTTGACCCGAATTGCGCATACCTGCAGAGAAGTTGCGGAGCGGCGCAAGCTGGAAGTGCGCACGGAAATCCTGAACGCCGATGCTCCGGCAACCTGTGATGAGCGCATTGTCGGCACGATTATTGAAGCGTGCAAAGAGCATGGTCTCAGCTACGATCGCATGACGAGCCGCGCGTACCACGATTCACTGTTTCTGTCGCGAGTCGCGCCAACCGCGATGATCTTCATTCCGAGCCGCTCCGGCTTCAGTCATCGTCCGGACGAATACTCCTCGCCTGAAGCGATTGCGCAAGGCGCACTCGTTTTAGCCGAGACGCTGGCTCGATTGTCGGCCTGACGATCGAGCTTGTAGCCCGCCGGCTTCAGCCCGCGGGGTTTGTCGCGCACACAAAGGCCCGTGGGCTAAAGCCAACGGGCTACAATGTGGTATCGATTGGATGAATTTGTGTGGCGCGGTGTGAAGGCACATAGCATGCGAGCAGGCCGGTCAGGATGAAGATAGCAGCCGCGGACACAAAGACGAGTGGATCGAGTGCTGGAATTCCAAACAGAAGTGACGACAGTACCTGACCTGCGCCGGCCGCCAAAACCAGACCGATAACTGTTCCTGTGCCGACCAGCCACAGTCCTTGCGTCAGGACCATTCCCACAATGTTGCTCGGTGTGGCGCCCAGCGCGACGCGAATTCCAATTTCGCGTGAGCGGCGACGCACCATGTAACTCGTCACTCCGTAGATGCCAATCCCGGCCAGCACCAGTCCGATCATGGCGAGTGTTCCCGACAGCGTCCCGACCACGCGTTGAGGCACGAGGCCAAGAGACGCGTAGTCGTCGGCCGTTTGCGACATCAGAATCGGCGTGCCCGGGGCAACGGTAGTCAGAACATCGCGTATTTGTCCACTCAGTCGATTCGCGCTCTTGGAACGAGCGGCAATAATAGGTCTCCAGCCCGCGAGGTATTGCTGCTGAAGAGGCACATACGCGAAAACACCCGTTGTGCCATCGATCAGGCTGCCGAACTTCGGATCGCGAACGACGCCGACCACGGTCAGCATGCGACGCTGCGTTCCGTTCCGGGTGAATTGCCTCTGTTCGATGGATTTGCCGACCGCATTTTCCGTGGGCCAGAACCTGCGAGCGGCACCTTCTCCCAGAATCACGACATCGGGACTCCCTTTTCGGTCATCCGCGTTGAAATCGCGGCCGGCGATCAGCGACATATGCAGCGTCGCGAAGTACCCGGGCTCGACGATATTCCAGTCTGCCGGGACGCCTTCACTCGACAGCCCACCGAGTCCGATTCCTTCAAATCCGCCAGGAAAGACCGCTGCAACTGTTGCTGCTTCGACGTCGGGCAAGGCGCGAACCCGATCGGCAATACTGCGGAGGAACAACGGCGCTGTAGTCGAGTCCTGGTGCGACATTTCCGGATCGATGGTTGCGAGTTCGACGCCTTTCGTATCGAAGCCAGGATCGTGCGTCACGGCAAACTGCAGTGCGCGAGCGAAAAGGCCGGCGATCACGAAGAGCAACACACTGAGCGACACCTGAGCGATCACGAATACATGGCGTAACCGCAATCGGGCGAACATGCGTTGTGATTCCTTCAACGCAGAAACGAGATCGTGCTTCGTGGCGTGCCATGCGGGCATGAGGCCGCAAAGCATCGCGGCAAAGAAAGAAAGTGTCGTCACAAAAATCAATGCCTGCAGGTCCAGTCGAGGCGAAACATGAACCGGAAACGGCAGATTTGGTAATTGCGATACGACGAGTGAGGGAAGTGCTGCTGCGAGCGCAAGACCCACGGTAGCGCCGATCGCGAACAACAACAGCGTTTCAGTGAGTAGCTGAGCCGCAATACGGCCGCGACTCGCGCCGATTGCCAGTCGCACCGCGATCTCTCGGCGACGTTCTGCGCCTTGCGCCAGCAGCACACCCGCTATGTTCGCGCACGCGATCGCAAGCACGAGCGTCGCGATTGCTGCCAATAGCCCAAGGAATGCCGCTACAGGCGCCGTCTCTCCGGGAACGGGAGACAACGCCGCAACAACAATACTTCTGTCTTTGTTATCGGCTGGATATTCCTGCTGAAGCGCCCGGCCGATCACTGCGAGTTCTGCTGCCGCCTGACTCAACGAAACGCTGGGTCGCAGTCGAGCACCCAGGACCAGGAACGCTGCGCCGCGATTCTCGCTTTCGCGCAACGGTAACCACACATCTGCCGCTCGAATGCCGGTTCCCTGAAATCCGTCTGCAGCCACTCCGACGACGGTGAGAGGCTTGTCATTTAATCGGATCGACTTTCCGATGATTGAAGAATCTTCGTGGAATCGCCGCGTCCAGAAACGATGACTCAATACGACGCTGTCGCTGTCGCCGGGCGCAAGCAGTCGGCCGAGACGTGGAACCGCTCCAAGGACGGTAAAGTAGTTAGAACTAACCTCGAATCCGAAAACACGTTCGTTCTCGAAACTCATTGGTTGGGCAAAACGCGGATGCGCGTAAACGCCATCGAGTGTTGTAGCCCGACTCGCTATATCGAGATAGTTCGGATAGGACCCAGCCCCGAACCCTCTGCCTTTGTAAGTGAACCCGATGTCGATCAATCGCTCCGGGGCCGCAACACCTACCGGATCGCGAAACAGCAACGCTCTCGCAATCGTGAAGAGTGTTGTGTTCGCACCTATTCCGATTCCGAGCGTAACGACTGCCGTCAGAGTGAATATGAAATTCTTGCGGAGTTGCCGCATGCCATAGGTGACGTCCTGAAGAAGGTTGTGTCCCATGCTATTTGTTACGGACGGGGCGGTGGCTGGGTTAACGGTACGGCAAAAAACTCAGTGGAAAAAAGATGCTTTCACAGCACGAGTGAGTCAGCTGTAAGGAGGCAATTCTCAGCTTGTGGAGGCAGGAATAGAGGTCTATCTCAAGCTGACGAGAGATCGGCGCGAGTATGCCGATCGGGCGCACTTCTTCTGCACGGCTGCAACGGCAATGCGCCAGATCCTTGTCGACCACGCACGGTCGCAAAACCGGCAGAAGCGTGGTGGCGACTTTTATCGCGTGACCCTGGATGGAGTGGCGCTCGCCACAGCGCCCGAAGTCGATGTTCTTGTTCTTCACGATGCCTTGCAGCGCCTGGAGCAGCTGGATGAGCGGCAGGCCCCCATCGTCGAACTGCGCTTCTTCGTCGGCCTGAATGTGGACGAGGTTGCCGAAGTCCTCCATGTTTCCGAGAAGACCGTAAAACGCGACTGGGCGATGGCACGCGCCTGGCTTCAACGCGAACTGAATTCCTGACCCCAAATTTCTTGTAACGTTGAAATCGGTACCACATTGTAGCCCGTTGGCTTTAGCCCACGGGCCTTTGTGTGCGCGACAAACCCCGCGGGCTGAAGCCGGCGGGCTACAACATCCAGCAGATTGAGATCGATTGATCCGGAAAGACGGCGACTGTCGCGACCTGGTCGAGATGGTCGCCGTTAAGCCCGCTTAATTTCGATCAACAAAACGTTTACGAGCCTTTCAGGAATTAACGTTGCCGTTCCGTACCATCCTTCGAACAATGCCAGGTCACCCGCGGCAAGCTTTTCATGCTGACTGCCGAATGACACGGTCGCGGTCCCCTTCGATGAAAGAAGCGCGATGAGGTTTCCCTGCAGTTGAAGTTGCGTGGGCCCATCCATGGGTTGTCGTATCAGTCGGTGTACGAATGAACCTCGGCGGGTCATGACATTGAAATCGACCAATGGGCCGAGCTCGATCCGGGCGCTGGAATCGACGTCGCCCGAAAAAGTAACGGGCGTCGATTCTTCGTCCAGACTCAACGACGGATTGCCGGCAATGGACAGTTCAATCACTCCATTCAGGATTGCAAGCGAGCGATCGACAGAAGGGAAGGTGGAGAAAGCGGCATCCGATTCCGTACCTGCAATGGAGATACGCCAATCAAAGTTGTCGAGCGACGCTCCGATCGGTGAGACGGCGATTTCTTCGGTCCATCCCAAACCGTTTTTCCATTCCGTACGCCGGCTTTGATTCGCGCGGACTACTCGAATCAGACTCAGTTCACGAATGTCCGGATCCTTCCATGTCTGCCGAGCCTCCGTCGACATCAGCAGCGGGGCCGAATAAAAACCCAGCAGGAAGTTGCGGACGCCGAGTGGACTCTCGATCAGGTGGTGGGCGGACTTTTCAAGATGCTCTGAGGAGCGGGTACATAGGAACAATGCAATCAGCCGGCAATAAGCCGCCGTGATCGTTTCATGATATCCGCGCGTTTCGGAATTCGGAGTTCCATGAGCATCGTTCAATCGACGAATGCCGGTGCGCAGACGTTGAAGGGCATCATCGGGTCCGTAGTGGTGGACGTGCCAGGCTCCGACACGGAGATGAGCCTGATGTGTCCACTCGGATTTGGGAAGGGTACACGAGAGAAATTGAGAGACCAGAGAGTCGAGGTCCATCAACGCTTCAGGACAGTGTGGCCGCCAGACGACTTAACAACACGCTCTTCGCGGATTCCAGCGGTCCGGCGATCGTGCAGCCCGACGCGTTCCGATGACCGCCGCCACCGAAGGCTCCGGCGACTGCGGCTACATCAATGGAATCCTTCGAACGGATGCTCACGCGGAACGAACCGTTTTCCAACTCGCGGAAGAACACCGCAACATCGACACCAGCGATTGTCAGGGGGAAGTTCACGAGACCCTCGACATCATCTTCCATGCAATTGTGCCGAACCATGTCCTCGCGCGTGACGGCCGTCCAGACGAGACGTCCGCCGAAATCGATCTGCATGCGGTTCAACATCACCATCATCGAATTCACTTTCGTGATGGGATTCGAATAGAAAACATTCCGCGCAATTCCGGCAACGTCTGCGCCGCATTCGGCAAGATCCGCGGCCATGCGAAATGTTTCGGCGGTTGTCGACGCAAATTGGAACGATCCCGTGTCCGTCACCACCGCCGTGTAGATGTTGGTCGCGATGTCGCGCGTGAGTGCGACGCCGAGCGCTTTCACGATGCGATAGATCATCTCGCCGACGGCGCACGCTGAAGAATCGATCCAATTCAACGTGGCGTAAGGTTTCGTCGAAAAGTGATGATCGACGTTTACCAGGAATTTACCATCCAGGTTCGACAACCCTGTTCGGTCCACACTGCCGCATTCCAGAATGAATACGGCCGAAGGATTCCCATCGACGCGATCGGCAACATGAATCTGCCCGGACGCCGGTAAATTCCGATATCGCTCGGGGACGGGATCTTTGTTGACGACCGTCACACGCTTGCCTGCGGCCTGCAAGGCTAGCATCAATGCGAGCTCTGAACCGAGCGCATCACCGTCCGGACGGACGTGTGACGTGATGACGAAATCGTCTTGTGATCGGATGATCTCGAGAACCTGATCCAGCATGCCTGTTTACGAATCGTGTCCGGACTTGATCTCGCCGAGCAGCTTTTCGATGCGTTCACCTTGCTCGACGGACTCGTCGTAATCGAATGTGAGCTCCGGAATGCGTTTCAGATGTTGCAGACGCTTGGCGAGCGAATGACGGATGTAGCTGGCGGCTGAGCGCAGACCCTGCAACGTCTTTTTGTGTTCTTCGGCTTCGCCGAGCGCGCTTACGAAGATTCGGGCGTGACGGAGGTCCGGGGAGATCTTGACGCCGGTGACGGTTGCGAGACCTACACGTGGATCGTGGATTTCCCGCTCGATGATTTCACTGATCTCGATTCGCAATTGTTCTTCAATGCGATCGACTCTTCGACCTTGCATGGTTTATTCAGAACCCCGCGGGCTGAAGCCGGCGGGCTACAACTGTGCGCAATGATACGTGAAACGTAATTGCGCAGAACCCGTAGGCCGCCGGCTTTAGCCTGCGGCGTTTTTTAAACTATTTCGATGTTGCCCTGCACCGTGCAATCAGGAACGGTTCGCTCCGCTTCCTCCAGTGCGTGTTGCAGCATCTGATTCAAATATGCCTCGTCCGATCCCACTGTCACAATGCTCAACTGAGCGCGCTGCCACAGTTCCTGATGGTCGACTTCCGCGGCCGCCACGTTAAACTTCGAACGCAGCCGATCCTTGACGGATCGAACCACCATCCGCTTGTCCTTCAGCGATGCCGCATGAGGGATATGGATGTCGAGGGTGAGCAGCGCAATGATCGTCATTGGACGATGAATTACGCGCCGACGTCGGCTGCTACTTTCTCCGTCACGAAGGCTTCAATGGAGTCGCCGACTTTCACATCGTTGAAGTTTTGAATGCCGATACCGCACTCATAACCGCGCGCGACTTCCGACGCATCATCCTTGAATCGCCTCAGCGAGGCGATCTTGCCTTCGAAGATCACGACGTTGTCGCGCAACAGGCGGATTTCCGCGTTGCGAGTGACTTTGCCGTCTGTGATGTAGCAACCGGCGATCACGCCGACTTTCGGAACGCGGAAAGTGTTTCGAACTTCCGCCGTGCCGAGATATGTTTCCTTGAACACCGGTTCCAGCACGCCGACCATTGCGCGTTTGATCTCGTCGACGACGTTGTAAATGATCGTGTGCAGGCGGATGTCGACCTTTTCGCGATTCGCCAGCTCGGCCGCTTTACGTTCCGGCCGGACGTTGAATCCGATGATGATTGCGTTCGATGCCGTAGCCAGCAGGACGTCCGTTTCGGTGATCGCACCGACGCTCGAGTGCATGATGCGGACTTTTACTTTGTCCGTACTCAGCTTGTTGAGCATCTCGGTCAACGCTTCCTGCGAGCCTTGAACGTCGGCCTTCAAGATGAGGGGAACTTCCTTCACTTCACCCTCGGTCAATTGTTTATGCAACTGATCGAGTGTGAGGCGAGACGTCTTCGCCATTGCGATGTCGCGCGCTTTTTCCTGGCGGAACTGCGCCATCTGCCGAGCCTTGGCGTCGTCCGAGATGACGTGGAAGGTGTCGCCGGCAAGCGGCAGGCCCTGCAGACCGAGAACTTCGACCGGCGTGGCCGGACCCGCGTCCTTCACCATCTCTGCATTCTCATTGAACAGCGCACGGACCTTGCCGTATACCGAACCGACAAGGAAGTTGTCGCCGACGTGCAACGTCCCGTTTTGCACGAGCACCGTCGCGACGTTTCCGCGGCCCTTGTCGATCTTTGCTTCGAGAACCGTTCCCATCGCGTCGAGGCCCGGATCGGCTTTAAGGTTTTGCAGGTCGGCCTGCAACAGAATCATTTCGAGAAGCAGATCGAGATTCTGGCCGGTGCGTGCGGAGACTTCCACGGTGACTGTGTCACCGCCCCAATCTTCGGCGAGCAAGCTTTGCTCAGCCAGTTCGCGTTTGATGCGTTCGGGATTCACTCCGGGCTTGTCGATCTTGTTGATGGCGACAATGATCGGGACCTTCGCTGCCTTGGTATGCGAGATCGACTCGATCGTTTGCGGCATGACGCCGTCATCCGCAGCGACGACAAGGACGACGAGGTCCGTCACGCGCGCTCCACGAGCGCGCATCAGTGTGAACGCCTCGTGACCGGGCGTGTCGAGGAACGTGATCTTGCGTCCATTCACCACGACCTGGTATGCACCGATGTGCTGTGTGATTCCACCGTGCTCGGTTTCCGTCACCCGGCTCTTGCGGATCGCATCGAGCAGCGACGTCTTTCCGTGATCGACGTGTCCCATGATCGTGACGACTGGTGCACGCGGGATGGCGTTTTCGGGGACGCTGACCTCGACGGCGTCGAGCATCACGCTTTCCTCGAACGACACGAATTCGCAGTCCGCGTTGAAGTCTCTGCAGATCTCCTTTGCCATTTCCTTGTCGAGCGGCTGATTGATATTGGCAAAAATGCCGCGGGAGATCAGCTTCGTCATCATGTCCTTGCTCTTGACGTCGAGCTTCTCGGCGAGTTCCTTGACGGTCACACCTTCGGTCAGCGTGATGCTGCGGTGTTCGCGCGGCGCCTCAACTTTGGGCTGAGGACGAACGAACGGTGTCCCGAGCCGCTTTTCCGCCAGGCGCTCATTTCGCTGCGAGCGATCGACCTCATGACGTTGCGCCGGGCGCCGTTGCTGATCGGTTCCTGCCGGCGGTGGAGGTGGCGGTGGAATGAGCGGCGAGCGACCGTACGGTGGACGCTGCCCCGGCATTCCGGGCGCGGCTCCGCGGCCTTGCATTCCAGGAGCCTGCGGGCGTTGTCCCGGCATTCCCGGCCGAGGCGGCTGCCCCGGACGATTGTCCATCGGACGCCGTTGGCCCGGAGAACCTTGCGGCGGCAGTCGATGCTGTTGACGAAGTCGCTCTTCGACGATCTGTTGCATCGTCTTGCGTTCTTCGTGTGAGATCGGTTTTGGCGTCGGCGGTGGTGGAGGCGGCGCAATTATGCGCGGCCCGACGCGTTCCGGAGGCGGGATGATTCGTCCTCCGCTTGGCGTCAGCAACGGCTTCGGCGGCGTCGGAGGTGCCGTCGGAGCAGGTGGAGTTGGCGGTGTCGCCACCTGTTGCACTGGTGGCGGAGGGGGCGCTGCCGGTTGAACGGGCGGCGCTGCGACCGGCCCGTGCTGAGCCGCGACGTGCGGCTGTTCCACCTTCGGTTCTGCTGGTTTGGGTTCGACTTTCGGTTCGACCTTCGCTTCGACACGCGGTGGTTCCGGTTTCGCGATCACCGGTTCCGAAATCGGCGCTGCCTCGACAACGACAGGTTCCGTTTCCGGCGCTTCCACCACCTCGACGATGTCATCGTCGCCCTCCCGGGCAACAATATCGTCGCCGGCGTCCCCCACATACACACCAAGCTTCTTGCGAAGCTGCTCGGCCAGACGATCCTCGACGGTGTTGGAATGCGATGTTACCGGCACACCCATGTGCTGTAATTCGCGAATGATCTCCGAGTTGTCGCGATTCAGTTCACGGGCTAACTGGTAAACACGAAGTTTTGGCATTAATTCCTACGAACCTCAAATTGGTTTAGAAACGTTACAGAATACCACTTATTGCTGTGGTGCGTCTGTCGTTTCCTGCTTCTCTCCAGTGTCGGAAGAGCTTTCTTCCGGCACCGGATCTTTACTGAACATCATCTCCGCGGCGTTGCGTTCCATCTCATCCTGGTAGGACGGCAGCTCCGCGTAATAATCCGACAATGCGCCGGTAATCTTTTCGACAGTCTTCTCGCCAATGCCCGGAATGTTTTCCAGATCCTCCGGAGCGAGTGCCGCAAGCTTCTCGACGGTGTCGATCCCAGCTTCGTTCAACTTCTGCAATAACGCTGCCGTGAGGCCGGGTACACTGTCGAGTGGCGTCGGAATCTGCTCCTGCATCATCTGTAGCTGATTTTCGATTTCCGCGCGCTTTTCTTCTTCGCTCTTGATATCGATGCGCCAGCCGATCAGTTTGGATGCGAGCCGGACGTTCTGACCTTTCTTACCGATCGCGAGCGAGAGTTGGCTGTCCTCCACGACCATCTCCATAATCTTATCCGTACCGTCGACGATGGAGACACGACTGATCTTCGCCGGACTGATGGCATTGGTGGCGAACGTGACGATGTCGTCGTTCCACTGGATGATGTCGATCTTCTCGCCGCGCAACTCGCGAATGATCGACTGCACACGTGTTCCCTTCATGCCGACGCACGCGCCGACCGGATCGACGTCTTTTTCACGCGACGTCACAGCGATCTTGGTTCGCTCGCCCGCTTCGCGCGCGATGCTCTTGATCTGCACCGTGCCGTCGTAGATCTCGGGGACTTCTGTCTGGAACAAGTGCTGGACCAATGCCGGATCCGTGCGGGACACGATGACTTGAGGCCCCTTCGCGGACTTCTCAACTTTGAGGATGATCACGCGAATGCGATCGCCGCCGGTGAAGTTCTCCAGCCGCGATTGCTCACGCTTTGGCAGCTTGGCTTCAGTCTTTCCAAGTTCGACGATGAGGTCGCCGTTTTCGAAGCGCTTCACCACGCAGTTCACAACCTCGCCCACGTGCTTGTGATATTCGGCGTAGACGCTCTCGCGTTCGGCTTCGCGGACCTTCTGGAAGATGACTTGTTTCGCCATCTGTGCTGCGATGCGGCCCAGGCCGGGCGTGGGCTTGAGGAATTCGATTTCGTCGTCCATCTGTGCGTCGGACTTGTGTTCCCGGGCTTCGTCGAGAGAAATTTCCCGCGCCGGATTGGTGACTTCAGGAACGACTTTGCGGACCGTATAGACATCGATTTCACCGCTGTCCGGATTGATGCGCCCGCGCAACTCCTCGTTCGAACGGAAGTGCTTGCGTGACGCAACCACAATGGCGTCTTCGATCGCATGGATCACGATCTGAGGATCAATACCTTTTTCTCGGCTGATCTGATCGATCGTTTGAAAAAGCAAATTCGACATCTAGATTACTCCTCAGTTTCTTGCTTGCTACGAGCCCGCTCTTCATCCCAGTCGAACTCCAACCGACCTTCGTTGACGACGTCCAACGGGATGTCCAGCATCGCTCCGTTCGGCAATTCCAGTTGGACCTTTCCGTCCTGGAATCCTCTCAGCCGTCCGCGAAAAACCTTTTGATGGTTTAGTGGAATTCTGGTCTGGATCTTCGCCAGCTTCCCCTCGAATCGGGTGTAGTCCGTCTCTCTGACGAGTTTCCGTTCCAACCCGGGCGAAGACACCTCCAGCGTGTACGAAAAGGGGATCAGATCCTCGACATCGAGGACCGTCCCAACCTGATGGCTGACCAACTCGCAATCGCGATGCGATATGCCATCCTGTTTATCGATGAAGATCCGCAGGATCGAATTGTTGCCTCCGCCCTTGAATTCCACTTCGACGAACTCATAGCCTTGACCCTCGACAACCTCTTGAATCAGTTGCCGTATCCGATCCCGCTCCACTCTTTTGCTCATAACAACAAAAAAGTGGGCAGAACGCCCACTTCGACTAAAACGTACTAATACAGAGTATATGGACCAGAGCCCGGTAAATCAACGGGGTAGTTCCAGTTGCCCAACGCGATCTCCGGTTATGGTAACGTTTAATTCCCCCTCGTACATCCACTAAATCCTTGTCTGCACTGAAAACGCCGCAGGCTAAAGCCGGCGGCCTACGATTGCCGGTCCCCCGGCATTCGCGGCGCCGATGTGTGGCCGGCGTTCCGCGGCGAACGATCTGGGAATGTCGTAGGCCGTTGGCTTCAGCCCACGGCGTTTTGCAGGTGCAGACAACGTTGAATCACTAAAGAAACAAAATGACTCAAAAACATCGTCTGACGCCGGAACACTACACCGGTGTAGATGTCGCGTTCACAGCTTGTCTCACCAAACCCGCTCCGTTCTTTGTACGGATCGAGACGGTCATCCCTTTTCTGGGAGTTCTCAGGCCCCCTGCTTACAAAACACGATTGCCAGGCGGTTTACTGCTTTATGCCGGAACATGCGCATTTCGTTTTGATAGCCAAGTCCGAATGGGCTCAACCCCTGAACGTCAAGCAGCAGACCGGTTTTTGGTTTCGCCGGAATGCGCCGAAGCTCAACTGGCAGGCAAGCTTTTATGACGAGATTATTCATTCGCATCGCGAGTTGAAGAATCAGGTGAACTACATCATCTGCAATCCCGTTCGTCGCGGATTGGTTGCAGACTGGAAGGACTACGAATTTACCAGCGCAATTGGACTCGATTTGATGGCCTTCCTGATTGAGTTGCCTTGACCCAAAAAAACCCGTGGGCTGAAGCCAACGGGCTACGAGTTTCGCGGCTTACGAGTTTCGCCGCGCGTGACCCGTAGGCCGTCGGCTTTAGCCCACGGCGTTTTGACGTGGTCAACGGGTCTTCAGGAGGAGCACGACAAGCGCGCCGATTAGTCCCAAGGGTGTGTTGTATTCGCGGTTCTTAAAATATTGTTTGAGCGAAAACGACAGATGAATTGGATGTGGTCGCGGAAGAAACCGTGGCACGTCTGCGCAGTACCGGTGAAAATCTGCGCCGAATAGCTGCTCAAGATGAGCTTCTTCCTTTTGAATGACATTGGGGTAAATCACGATGAACGGCGCGATGAGTATGCCGGCGCCAAGCGGGTTCCAACTCATCACTGCAAAACCAAGAACGAGGAGTGAAGTACCGAAGTACAGGGGATTGCGAGTCCAGGCATACGGGCCGGACGTCGCCAGTTGAGCGTCTTTCTTGATCACTCCTGCCGCCAGCCCGCGTACCACTGCCCCGATCAAGGCGATCGGGAGGCCAAGCGCGATGGAGAACACGGTTGGTGTTGCCAGGTACAGAACCGCGGCCGCGACGACGAAACCGAGCGGAACGCGCAGACGCTGAATCATCTAGTGCGACAATTCCGGCATCGCCAGACGCTTGCGGCAGGCGTCGTACACGTGATCGACGGTGATATCTGTAATGCACTGCCAGTGCGTGAGCGGACACTTGTCGCGCTCATAACACGGACGGCAGGGCAGCCGCCGTTCGACGACGACGTCTTCTCGACGGAATGGGCCGTTGCGATCGCTGCTGGTCGGTCCAAAAATCGAGACCACCGGCGTCCCGACGGCTGCGGCGAAATGCATCGGGCCCGTGTCTCCACCAACGAAAAGTTTCGATTTCTCACAGAGCGCGATCAACTCTTCGAGCGTCGTCGGAATCTGTGCGATGTTCTTGCCTGCGGTGGACACCAGCTTCTTCACCAACTGCTCTTCGCCGGGCCCCCAGGTCACCGCGACCGGAAGTCCGTCGCTCATCAACCGTGTTGCAAGTTCGCCGTAGCGTTCCGGTGCCCAGTTCTTCGTCTTCCAATTACTACCCGGGTTGATCAGTACAAAGTCACGCAGGCCGTTCAGCTTTTTCTCCACAGACTTTTTCGCCGGCTCCGGCGCTTTGAGTGTGACAGTCGTATCCCAGTCGGGATCGATTCCGAGTGGCTTCAACAGTTCCATCTGCTGATCGATGATGTGCATGCGCTTCGGTTTGACGACGTCCGTGTAGAAGAAGCGGCTGACGGACTCTTTCAGGAAGTCGCGCTCCCAGCCGATCCGCTTGGGTGCGGCCGACAGATACGCAAAGAAGGCGGACTTCAGCAAACCCTGGAAGTCGATCGTGCAGTCGTAGCCATCGGTACTGAGCGTCCAGACAAATTCCGCAATCTCCTTGGCGCTGCCGATGCCTGGACTGTTGCGCCACTGATATGTGTCAATCGGTACGAGCCGGACGTCGAGTCCGCTCAATTCCACAACAGACTTGTTTTTCCTCTCGATCAGCCAGTCGATTGCCGCGTCCGGAAATGCCTTCCGCAATTGGGCGACGGACGGAAGGCAATGGACGATGTCACCAAGAGAGCCAAACTTCACAACCAGAAAACGCTTTGTCTCGAGCTTTGTCTTACGATTCATTTTGGTATTTCTGCAAAATAGACTGAATCACATCGCGTGTCGAATGATCTTTCGGGTCACCGGTGATCCGCACGGAGCCTCCGTTAGCGCGTACTTGTTCACGCTCCGGGACGCTGTCTTCCGTATAGTCCGTGCCTTTGGCGTGAATTGCCGGCTTCAACACGTCGATGACGTGACGGACGTCCGGTTCATCGAAGACGATCACGTGATCGACACAACGCAGCGCCGAAATCAAGGCGATGCGTTCTTGTTCATTCAGAATCGGCCGTCCGGGATCCTTAATCGCCGCGACCGACCGATCGCTGTTGATTGCCACAACCAGCGTGTCGCCCAGCGCGCGCGCACCTTCAAGATAGCGCAAGTGTCCAACGTGAAGGATATCGAAACAACCGTTCGCGAGGACCACCTTGCTGCCGGCGAGAAGGGCAGGCAGTTCCTCCAGCCTGCGGAGTTTCATGATGCGTCGCCTTTGACGGCGTCGATCAACTCGTCCAACAGCACGGGTCGTGTTCCATATTTCATCACAACGATGCCGCCCGCGTAGTTGGCAAGTCGCGCGGCATCATAGAAAGTGCCGCCCGCGGCGAGCGCCAGGGTGAAGGTCGCGATGACGGTGTCGCCTGCGCCGGTGACGTCCGCCACCTCGTCCGTGCCGTGGATCGGGATGTGCACCGTCTTCCTGCCGCGTTCGAACAGCGCCATGCCGTCTTTCCCGCGGGTGACGAGCAGTGCTTCGTGCTTCAGTTTGCGAAGCAGCGTGCGGCCTGCCGCTTCAAGTTTTTTGGCGTCATTACCAATCGTGATGCCGAGTGCAGTTTCGACTTCAGGTTCATTCGGCGTCGCTGCGGTGAGTTCCGAATATTGCTCAAGAGTGAATCGCGAATCGATGGTGAACGGAATTGCGGTCGATCGCACCCGGCTGACCATCTGTGGATCGACGAGGCCGTATCCATAATCCGAAACCAATACCGCGTCCGCGCCACGGACGACGCGCTGAAGCTTACGTTCAATCTCACTGCGCGACCGCGAATCGGTCAGCGGTCCGCCGGAGTCAATCCGGACGATCTGCTGGCGCTGCGAGTGAACGGCGCCACCGAGAATGCGCATCTTCGTTGGTGTTCGGTAGCTCTTCGTTATCTGGATTCCGCTGATGTCGATGTCGAGGTCGGAGAAGAATTTCAAGAGCTGTTGACCTTCCGGATCGTCGCCGACGATTCCAATCGGAATCGGCTGTGCGCCGAGCGTCCGAAGATTGTGGATCGCATTGGCTCCGCCGCCTGGAACAAGCTGCGTCTCGCGATGATTCAAAATCAGGACCGGCGCTTCGCGGGAAATGCGAGAGATCTCGCCGTAAACAAAAACATCAGCGACGAGATCGCCGAAGACGACAACCCTTCGATCGCGAAACTTGTCGATGAGGTCAGACAGCATCACGTTCCTTGATGATGGCTTCAACCGCGCTCAAGAGATTCTCTGCGACCAGATCCGGCTGCAGATCCTCTGTCTTACGATTCTCCAGTTCTGTTGGACCGTCGCCCGTGAGAACCAGCACGCCCCGTGCGCCGACGGCGTGGGCCATGCGCATGTCGAGATACCGATCGCCGATCATGTACGACTGCTTCAGGTCGATATCGAACTCCTGCTCTGCTTTCCGCAGCATTCCGGGATTGGGCTTGCGGCAATCGCAGCCGTGATCCGGCGCATGCGGACAGTAGTAGATTGCATCGAGATGCGCGTCCCAGCGAGCCAGTTCCTGCTTCAGGATTTCATGGACTTCGGTCACAGTGCTCTCCGGAAAGTAACCGCGACTGACGCCGGACTGATTCGTCACAAGGATGGCCATCATTCCACTTTCGTTGATACGGCGGATTGCCTGTCCCGTCCACGGGAACGGCTTGTACAGGCCGGCATGATACATGTATCCGACTTCCTCGGAAACCGTCCCGTCACGATCCATGAAGATTGCTCTACGCATGCGCCATCAGTTCCCGCGCGGCGTGGCAGACATCGTTGACGGTGACTCCGGTCATGCAGCGATGATCGATGGGACACTCGCGTAACAGGCATGGGCTACAGGGCACCGGTTTCTTCACGACCTTCGTATTTACCGCGAATGGGGCGGTGGTCCGCTCGTCGGTCGAGCCAAAGACCGCAACCGTCGGCGTGCCGAGCGCCGCTGCAATGTGCATTGGCCCGGAGTCGTTGGTGATCATTAATGTTGTCTCGGCGAGTAATCCGATGAGTGTCTCTAATGTAGTCTTGCCGTTCAGCACCGCTGCGCTGGTTTTCATGAGCGACTGAACTTTGCGCGCAACCGGTAACTCGGATGCTGATCCGATGATCGCGGTACGCAGCGCCAGCTCCGTACTGAGTCGGTCGGCAACCTCGGCAAATCGCGCTTCGTCCCATCGCTTGGCGGATCCGTACGCGGCTCCTGGATTGAGAATCAGAATCCGTTCTGCGCCGCCGATCCCTTCGGCGTTCAATAGCTGCCGCGCTTCACTCCGCTCCTCTTCCGTCGCCCGGATCTCGATCGACGGGACCCCGTGGGCTGAAGCCAACGGGCTACGGCAGTTCCTGTTGTAGTCCGTGGGCTTCAACCCACGGAGCTTTTCGACAAGATCCATATAGTAGTGAACCTGATGCCGTATTTCTCGAGATGGCGAAAGCGCACTCGTCAACAACAGCGACCGCCCGTCGGCGGCGTATCCCACGCGTGTTGAAACACGGCCAAGAAACAACATCAAGGCAGACTCAAAGGAGTTGGGAAACAGAACACCGAGATCGAAATGCTTTTCGCGGATCGCGTGCGTGATCCTCGACCAATCCGAAACGCTCGTCGGTCGAGGTTCGGTCCACACCCGATCGATGAACGGCGCCGACGTAAACAGTCCGGCAACCCACGGACGCACGAGCAGCGTAATCTCCGCTTTCGGAAACTGTGCCCTCACGGCTTTCATTGCGGGAATCGCCAGGACGGAATCGCCAACCCAATTGGGGCCGCGGATCAGGATTTTGTCTGCATTCATCGCTTACCGGCTGCCGAGACGCTGGAGGATCAAGGCTTCCAGCCGCTCGAACCCGGCAATGTTAGCAGACACGCGCAGAACGAAGAAGCCGCCGCGCCCTTCGAGCTTGACCGCGTCTTTTTCGGTAGTAATAAGGATGTCGCCTTTCAGGGCATCGAAGTCACGGTCGGAGTAGCTGTGATGATCGGGAAAGGAAACACGTTTCTGCACGTTCAGTCCGAGCGATTCAAGCAGTGAGAAGAAGCGTTCGGGTTTGGCGATGCCGGCGAATGCGGAGACAGGTTTTCCTTTCAGGGCTTCGATGTCCTCAATGCGTGGTTCGAGTCGGAAGGAGAATTGAGGAATCGGCAGATCGAGAGAACCCTCCCCCTGCACGCATGCCGCATGTGCGCGTGTGAGAGCCGCCTTGGGCTCGCGCCATCGTCCAGTGGGAAGCAGCGACTCACCGGCGTTCCATTCGTTGGGATCGATCGCGACGATGTCAAAGTCACGATGCAGTTGGCGATGTTGAAACCCGTCATCGAGAATCAAGAGATCGCCGAGGTCTTCACGCTCCGCAAGCAATCCAGCTTGATGCCGGCTTTCCCCAACAACGACGGCAGCAACTCCAGTCAGTCGTCGCGCCATTAAAAAAGGTTCATCGCCCGCCTGTTGCCAATCGACAACAGGTCCCTGGCCACGACTGACAATCAATGTGCCACGCGTCTTTCTTCGATATCCCCGCGAGAGGATGACTGGCCGAAGTCCACGTTCCGACATTTTCTGCGCGAGAAAAATGGTTAGCGGTGTCTTGCCAGTCCCACCGAGCGTCAGATTGCCAATGCTGATGACGGGATGATGGAGTCGACGCGTGCGAAGCACGCCTGCCGCAAAGAGCCTTTCCCGCACTCCGAGGATGAACCGAAAGGGCGTACTCACAAGCCGCGTAGCGGCGACATTCCTCTAGCCCCCGACTTCAGTCGGGGGGAGAAATCGTCGCGGAGTGTAGAGTGCCGTAGGCACGACAGATATCTTTCGTGGCTACGGCACTCGGTCGTTGTCGCGATTGCCAACCCCCGACTCACGTCGGGGGGGCTTTGCACAAAAACTCGGGGAGCACGTCCGAAACTCCCCTCCTGAGTCAGGAGGGGCCGCGGAGCTCGAAGGGCGCGCTGGGGTGGTTCCCTTAACGAAATGTAGCAGTTCGGTGCATGGAACCACCTCGACTGCTCAGGCTCAATCGCCCTCGCAGTCTGCCCCTCCTGACTCAGGAGGGGAGTTTTTGTGCAAAGCCCGTCGGGGGCTGGAGGAATATCGCCGCTACGCGGCTTATGCATTGAACACTTCCGTTCGTATGAACTCCATTACGCGGTCCGTTGCGCCCATATTCTGGCGGACAACAGCGTTGGCGTTTTCGCCCAGCGACTTTGCGATTCTGGGATCCGTCAACACACACTCCACCATCGACGGCAACGCCGACGCGTTCGGAATCTGAATCGCCGCGTTCGCATCCAGAAACAATCGGGCGATATCCCTGAAATTCTCCATGTGCGGACCAAAGATCACCGGCTTTGAAAACCTGGCCGGCTCCAGAATGTTGTGGCCTCCACGCTCAACCAGTGAGCCTCCCATGAACACTACCGATGCACATTCAAAACACGCTGCGAGCTCGCCGATCGTATCGAGAATCAAAACGTTCGCATCGCCTCCCAGCGCCGTCCGCCGCATGCACTTCAAGCTGCGCAATCCGGCTAATCCGATAATCTCGCCGGAACGATCCGGATGCCGTGGAGCGATCATCAATTTCAGATCGGGATGCTGTGCCTGAAGCATCGCGAAAGCATCCAGCACAAATTCATCTTCGCCGGGCATCGTGCTCGCCGCGATCCACAGCGGCCCCCAGGTGCGAAGGAACTCGGAGAAATCCGCGGGGAGCTGACGACCGCTTCCACTCACGTCATACTTCAAATTGCCGAAAACCTTCACCCGCTCCGGATCCGCACCGATCGACTCGATCCTTTGTCGATCGGTTTCCGACTGCATTCCCAGCACAAGATAGTTATCGAACACAGGTCCAAGCCAGCGACGAAAGCGCATGTATCCCGGCAGCGACTTATCCGAAATCCTTCCGTTAATCATAAGGACCGGCACGTTTCGTTTTCGGCACGCATGGAGGAAGTTCGGCCAGATTTCCGTCTCCGCGATGATGACGAGATCCGGTTGGATCCGGTCGAGCGCGCGATTCACCGGGCCCGGCAGATCGAGCGGGAAATAAAGCGTGTCGTCGATGATCTCGAAATGCTCCTGCGCCAGTTCCTGGCCCGCCGTCGTTGTGGTGGAGATGACGATCGGCCGATCCGGAAACTCCACGCGCAGCCGTCCGATCAGATTTTCTACCGCTTTTACTTCTCCCACAGACACGGCATGCACCCAGATGGTGTGCTTCAGTTGCTGGACTTTCAGCCGGCCAAGCCGATCGGAAACCGTAGGCCAATACTTGCGGGATTGCAGAAGGAAATAAGGTGAGAGTACAGCCAGGCCCAGCCGGAGAGCCCACGTGTATATTCGAATCATCAACCGTTGCAGAGTATACTTTTTTGTTACGCGTTAAAGATTATTTTGGAGGGGGCAGATGGCAATCAAAGTTGGTATCAACGGCTTCGGACGAATTGGACGAAATATCTATCGAGCAGCAATCGGGGACAGCAACATCGACATCGTCGCCGTTAACGACATTACGGATCCGGAAACTCTGGCCCACCTCTTGAAATACGACTCCGTGCTAGGAAACCTGAAACACAACGTCACGCACGGTGAAGACAACATCAGTGTCGATGGCAAGAAGATCCACGTTTTCAAAGAAAGGGATCCCGGCAAGATCGACTGGCCGGCGTTCGGAGTGGATGTCGTTGTCGAATCGACGGGCTTATTCACCAACGCCGAAGACGCCGGGAAGCACATGCGGGGCAACGTGAAGAAAGTGCTGATTTCCGCACCGGCGAAGGGCGAAGACATCACGATCTGCATTGGTGTGAACGATAAAAACTACGACCCGTCGAAGCATCACATCATTTCGAACGCGTCGTGCACAACGAACTGCTTGTCGCCGGTCGCCAAGGTCTTGAGCGACACGTTCGGTATCGAGAGTGGATTGATGACAACCATCCACTCGTACACGAACGATCAGAAGCTCCTCGACCTGCCGCATAAAGATCTGCGTCGCGCTCGGGCAGCGGCGTTGTCGATGATTCCCACGTCGACCGGTGCCGCCAAAGCCATCGGTCTGGTGTTACCGGAATTGAAAGGCAAGCTCGACGGAATCGCGATCCGCGTTCCGACTCCGGATGTTTCATTGGTCGACTTGACCGTGCGTACCGCGAAACCCGTCACGGTGGAAAGCGCAAACGAAGCGTTGAAAGCAGCGGCAAATGGGCCAATGAAAGGCGTCCTGCAGTACGTGGACGAAGAACTCGTCTCAATTGATTTTCTGCACAACTCGCACTCCTCCATCGTCGACGCGCCGCTGACCAAGGCTCTTGGCGATCGCATGATCAAAGTCTTCTCGTGGTACGACAATGAGTGGGGCTTCAGTTGCCGGATGTGCGACCTGATCAAGTTAGTGGTGGCGTAATCTCGCGATGAACAAACTCTCGCTTTCAGATTTGGATGTCCACGGCCGATGCGTGTTCATGCGCGTGGACTTCAACGTGCCAATACAGGACGGCAAGATTACGGACGATACGCGGATCGAGGCGTCTCTGCCATCGATCCGTTACGTGATCGACAAGGGCGGACGTCTCATTCTCGCGTCGCATCTCGGCAGACCGAAAGGGAAGCCTGATGCGAAGTACAGCCTGAAACCCGTGGCAGCGCGGCTGAGCGAGTTGTTGAATAAGCCGGTCAACTTTACGTCGGATTGCGTTGGGCCAGAGGTGAAGGCACAAGCCGGCGCATTGAAGGATGGCGGAGTCCTGTTGTTGGAGAATCTGCGGTTCCATGCCGAGGAAGAGAAGAACGATCCCGAGTTTGCAAAACAACTCGCCTCGTTGTGCGACGTGTACGTCAACGACGCCTTTGGCACGGCGCACCGCGCGCACGCTTCAACCGAAGGGATGGCACACCACTGTCGCGTCGCGGCCGCGGGTTTCCTGATGCAGAAAGAAATCGAGGCGCTTTCGCACGCGCTGACGAAAGCAGACAAACCCTATGTCTCGATCGTCGGCGGTGCGAAGATCTCGGACAAGATCGAACTGATTGAAAACTTCATCGGCATCGCCGACACGATTCTCATCGGCGGAGCCATGGCGTACACGTTCTTCCGCGCGAAAGGCCTGTCGACAGGAAAGTCGCTCGTCGAAGAAGACAAGATCGATCTGGCGCACAATCTCATGTCGAAGGCGTCGGCGAAAGGTGTCGCGCTGGAACTTCCCGTTGATCATGTGGTCGCGCCATCGCTCGACAGCGCCGATGCACAAACCGTCTCGATTTCCGCGACACCAGCGGATCGGATGGGTCTCGACATCGGTCCGGAAACAATTAAGAAGTATTCGAACATCATCGCCGCGGCGAAGACGATCGTGTGGAACGGACCCATGGGCGTGTTCGAGAATCCAACATTCGCCGTAGGAACGTTCGCGATTGCCAAGGCTGTTGCGGACTCCAGTGCGTTTTCGATCATCGGTGGAGGTGACTCCGCTGCTGCTGTCGCGCAATCCGGAATGGAATCGAAGATCACCCACATTTCGACTGGTGGCGGTGCCTCCCTGGAGTTCCTTTCCGGAGAGGCCCTTCCCGGCGTCGAAGTCCTCACCGATAAAACGAATTAAATGCGACGACCCATCATTGCCGGCAACTGGAAGATGTTCAAGACGGTTCCCGAGACCCGCGCCTTCTTTGATGCGCTGATTCCGGAGATTCAAAACGTCGAACACTGCGACATCGCCGTCGCGCCGCCATTCACTGCGATTGCGGCGGCGGTCGAAGAAGCAGACGGCACGCGGGTCGCGATTTCCGCCCAGGACGTCCATTGGAAAGCTGAAGGTGCGTTTACCGGTGAAGTTTCGGTGAAGATGCTCGTGGACTCCGGCTGTGAATACACGATCATCGGTCACTCGGAGCGGCGGCAATTCTTCAGCGAAACGGACGAAACCGTTGATTTGAAGACGCGCGCCGCCATTGCTGGTGGGTTGAACGCAATTGTTTGTGTGGGGGAAACGCTGACGGAGCGCGATGCGGGGCAGGCGGCGGAAGTTGTGCGGCGTCAGGTGACGCGCGGGATCGGCCAATTGACCTCGTCCGACCTATCTCGTATCATTGTGGCTTACGAGCCTGTATGGGCCATCGGCACAGGGCGAACCGCAACGCCGGAAGTCGCCGCCGAAATGCACGCCGAAATTCGTAGAATCCTCGCTGACATTTATGGCGCGGCTACAGCGGATGGGATGCGCATCCTGTATGGCGGGAGCGTCAAGCCCGAGAATATTTCGGCTTTAATGAGTAAAGAGGATATTGATGGCGCGCTGGTCGGAGGCGCAAGCCTGGATCCGGCATCGTTCGCGTCCATCATCAAATACGAAAGGGGCGCGGGAGGACCGATCGGCGGTTAAGAGGTCGCGCAGCGACGTAGCGCTGGAACCGGTCGGTGGGCCCGACGCTGAATAAAATGATCACTATATTGACGATTTTTCACGTCATCGTTTGCATCTTCCTGATCCTTGTCGTGCTGCTTCAGCAGGGTAACGCAGCCGACTGGTCGGGCGCTTTTGGTGGCGGCGGCAGTCAGACCGTATTCGGCGCCCGCGGCGCCTCAACGCTGCTCAGCAAAGCCACAACCGCTGCGGCGATCATCTTCATGCTGACGTCGCTGTCGCTGACACTGCTTGTCTCTCAACCGGGTGGCTCGTCGGTCATCCGCAAAGGCGCCAAGCAAAACACGCCACAACAACAGCAACAGACGCAGCCGGCAACGGCTCCAGGCGCAGCTCCTGCTCAGAACCAGCAACAACAGCAGCAGACGCCGCCTCCAGCCCAGCCGAATCCGGAAAAGAAGTAATCGTAGCCCGCGGGCTTCAGCCCGCGGGTTCCTCGCCGAAGTGGTGGAATTGGCAGACACACCATCTTGAGGGGGTGGCGCCGCGAGGCATGCGGGTTCGAGTCCCGCCTTCGGCATGAATCTAAGAGGCCTGAAATCAATCGATTTCAGGCCTCAAGTTTTTTGTGTGTATAGCGTGTGGTTCGGAATAGAGTGTGTGGAGTGTTTGGCGCCCTTCCAAACACCGTTTGGAGTCGGCACACATGCTCACGATCTTTCGGCGACACATCGCCCTGCCCGCATAAACCCAAGGGCCGCTCATTTCGAAAATGTCAGTGTCCGATCTCGGTTGAAGGATTTCTTGGAAACACGCTCATTCGGAAATCACTGGACCTGCGTTCGTGGGAAGCGGCCCAAGAGAAAGTCCGCGGCAAGCCCACTCGGTTGACGATGGCGGCTGGTCTGGCTTCGGCGTCCCCGTTTTGCTCCAGACTTTTGTCCCGCCCTTTCCTTGTATGCAGTGCGTTGACGAAATCTCTCCGCCTGATATGCTGACCGAGGATGGCATATTTTGAACGCGAGATCGTTCTTCGCCATCGGTTCTTTCAATCAATTAGTGGAAGGTTCTCAATGCCAAAAACTCTTCGGCTGACCGTCCCGAAGCAAGTCCGAGGGAAAAAATTGGAAGAGGAATATCTGCATACGGCCGAAGCCTTCGTCCGCGAACAAACGGTCTTGCGACTGTACAAAGAAAACAAAGTATCGACAGGGACTGCCGCAAAAATGCTAGGCATGCCCTTGGCCGACTTCATGCGTTTCGCTGGTGAGCATCAGGTGTCCGTCTTTCCGGAATACACGGATCGGGAACTGACGGCCGAACTGCGTGCCGGTAGACGAGCGCAAGGGGTACGTACACGACGGAAGAAAACATGAGCGTTGTCGCAGATTCTGCGCCACTCATCTCTCTTGCCGCCAACCTCTTCGATCTTCTCATTCCCTCTACGACACCATTTACATTCCGGAGTTCGTATATCAAGAAGTAGTCATTGTCGGAAAAGACAAGACCGGATCAGCAAAGTAAGCAAGCACCCTGGATTGAACGCCGACATGCCACAACAACAGCTGTCCGAGCATTGATGGCAGTCACCAATCTCCATCGTGGCGAAAGCGAAGCGATCGTTCTCGCGAAAGAAATGAACGCTGATTTGCTCATCGTCGACGACCGCAGCGCCCGGCGATATGCCACCAAACACAACATCGCCATTGTGGGCACCGCCGGCATTCTGCTTTTGGCCAAAGAAAATAATCTGATTCCCGAGGTGCGTACGCCGCTTGATCGGCTCGTCCGCTTCGGGTTTCATGTGAGTTCCGCCAATTTCAAAAAAATACTGCGAGTAGCCGGCGAACAGTAACCGGCAAAGCCAACCATATCGGTTGGCTTTCTTGTAGACTAAGAAATCCTCGGCCATCGCCTCATCACCAACTGGACGTCGCGGCTTCACAGGAACTGACGAAACTGCCGCGCTTATATAACTTCGAAACCTTCGATGTGTTTGAGCTTTCGGTCAAAACTCAGCGTGGCCCGCACCCCCAGGGTGCGATTACGGCGCCCTATGAGACAGTCCGCAAAGTCGGCCTTGCTGTCCCGATAATCGGCCAAGGCCCATTCGATAGATGTTCGGTTTTCGAATTCAAACTGTGCTGTCAGCAGAATCGAGTGCATGGTTTCGAGGATCTCCCGCCTGGAATGTTCATAAACGCTGTCCAGGACCCAGACCAACTCGCACAAAACGACATCGTTTAGAAAGAGTGGCTCCCCTTGTTGCACTGCGCGTTGAATCAATCGTGCGGCTTTCTTCGATTGAGCAGGGTCATCATCCCGCAAATATCGGAGCAGGACGTTTGTGTCTAAGGCCTTCACCTGGAATGAGCGCGACGGCGTATGGCGATCTTGCGTTCGCTCGGGTTGTACGACTTCATGTCTTTGGATTTCAGAAAACCTCTGAGTGTCGACACATGCAGTGCCGCCCGCATGAGTACAGTGCCGTCAGTGGGATTCAGTTGAAATTCCAGACGATCTCCGGGTTTGAGCTTGAGAAACTCGCGCACTTCCAGAGGTATGGTGGCTTGTCCTTTGGTGGTCATTGTCGCGATAGCCATGCGCCGTCCTTACCAGATGAGTATTCCTTACAGAGTAACACATGTAAGGAATTCCGTTTGACTGGCGAATCCGTCAAGGAGATGCATGTTTCCGCGAAAGTGCGCAATTCCCCTGTCGTCTATGCTCACGTCAGACGCAATGAATCGTTTCGGATTCGGAAAGAGCATGGCAAGCAAAAGAATCAACATTAAGCGAATCACGATCAGTGTTCCCCATGCCACAGCGGCTCGTATTAAAAAGGCCGCAGGCGACATGCCTGTATCGGCGTGGGTAACCGGGCTCGTTGAAGACCGGCTCCAAAACGCCGAACTTGAAGAGCTTTGGAGAAAATTTTACGAGTCCGTTCGGCCGGGCCGCAGAGACATTCGTCGCGCCGATCGAATGTTTGATCGATTGACGCAAAAGCGAAGCCGGGAAACGGCCTGAGCATGGCGAGAGGTGATTCAAAAACATCAGGGGTCGTTTTGGATTCCGGCGCGTTCATCGCGCTTGAGAACCGTAATCCGGTCATGACCCATCTTGCGGAACGATTTGCTCGTGAAGAGATCTCACTCGTGACGTCTTCCGGAGTTGTCGCCGAAATCTGGCGAGGTGGTAAAGGCGCACAAGTTCCAGTTGTTTTTTCTATTGCGACACACGCGCGTCATCGATCTGACCCACGCGGCAGCAAGGATGTTGGGTCTTATGCTGGGAGCTACCAGGACGCGTGATCCTATAGACGCCCACGTCGTGATGTTGGCCCGCGAGCGTGGTTGGTCCGTAATCTCCTCAGATGCACATTGGAAGCCGACTCCGCCTTTGGCCGAAGCTTCAGTTTGTTTGAACGCGAACGTCGGATGGCGGGATTACCCCTGAAGGGATGTTTAAGCGCAGCGCAAACGTCGATTTGCCCAAATCGATCCCATTGCCGACTCGTATTTTCATAATCTGGCTTGTTCTCATACTGTGGAAACGCGGCGCCGACGGTGCCGGCGCGGCCTGAATCTCATGAAGACGCAATCCGCCTGTAAGTTTTTCCTTTCTACAGCGACCAACATTCCGGTAATGAACGCGAATGAGTGATTTCGTGGAACTGATCAACCGGAATCGGAAGCTCATATGGAAGGTCTGCTGGATGTATGGCCGGCTGCCACAGGATCGCGACGACCTTTTTCAGGAGATCGTCTACCATTTGTGGCGCGCCTATCCGGAGTTTCAGGGCCGTTCGGAATTCAGCACCTGGCTATATCGTGTCGCGCTGAATACGGCGATCACCTATGACCGCGGTGTCCGGCGTAAGCCCGAACAGCCGCTCGACGAGCGGATCGAACTGCCGGCGCACAACACGACGGATGAAAGAGCAGAGATTTTCTATCGGGCGCTACAGAGTCTGAACGATGTCGATCGAGCGCTGGTGATGATGCATCTCGAAGGGCTGGCATATGAAGAGATCGGAGCCGTGCTCGGACTGACGGACAACCACGTCGGAGTCAAACTCAATCGCGTGAAGAACAAACTTCAACAATGGATCAAGGGCTGATCACATGGAACGGGACACGTTAAACGAACTGTGGAAGCAATGGTGCGACACGCGAATTGCCGACGTCGATCTGCCCTCGGAGGAACTTATGAGCATGATTCAATCACGCGCGAACGACGTGCGCCGCCGCGTCATCAGACGGCTGCGGCGGGAGATATCGGCATATGTGATCTGCATCGTCAGCTGCCTACCTTTGTACTTGAGCAATCCCAGCCTCAAAGCGATCGGCTTCTTAAGCGTGATCGCCGCGTTGGAAGGAGTCCTTATTCTTGTTCTGCATCACAACTCCCGGGCGGTGGCGATGGCGCCGTCCAGTGGTTCGACGCTGCAATGGATCGACGAACTCTCCACGAGGCTCGCTCTCGCTTCGCGGGCGTATCTGAGCGCATACATGATTTTTGTCACGATCAGTGTTGGCTTGATCGCGTTTGTCGTCGCAACCAGGACATCGCGGTTATGGCCGTATGTTGTCGTTGCCGCCGCTATCGGAGTGGTCGCTTTGGTTTATCGCAGCGGCGTGCGCTATGTGGAGTGCCTGTTCGGACGCTACCGCAATGAACTCCTCGGCTACCGCCAACAGTTGCTCGAACAGTGACGGGTACCCTTGGCTTTAGCCCACGGGCCTTTGTGTGCGCGACAAACCCCGCGGGGCTGAAGCCGGCGGGGCTACAAGATCCGTTTTTCAAGGTTACATGCCAACTGGTTCGGTTCGTGCACAACGAGTTGGCTGACAAAAGGAAGAGTTGAGCCCCGCCAGAACGAGTTTGTCGTTCTTACGGATTATTTTCGGCGCGCGCTGATCGTGACGGAATACGCGTTTTCTGCGTTCAGGTTCAGGAGCGCGACAAAGACTCTTCCTTGATAGATGCCGATCGTCCCGGACTGCGACACGGAGGCGACTTCCCATCCTTGCGGCAGGAGAATCGTGTTGCGCAGGCCCTTCATGGGCTGTTTGAACATCAGCGTTCCATTCACAGCTTTGTATTCAGCGTCTTCTAACACGCCGTCCACCTGCAGGTGGACGCTCTGCTTGTCGTTCTCAATTGGCACAGAGAGATTGACTACGGTCGTGCCGCCGCGGGTTAGAGTTCCTAAGGGCTTCGCTGTATCGAGATCGGTGACAACGACATTCTTGAGTGCTGCGTATCGCAACAGTCCCACTGGCGGTGTGGGGCCTTTGGTGAAATCGCTGTAGATCTGCTGGACCTTGATTCGATGAGTATCCGGCTGGTCGAGATCGTAGAGCGTTTTCACATCGTCGAAGAACATGTCCGTGAATGCCGTGGACGCGGGGGCAAAATCCACTTCCGACTTTCGCGCATGCACCGTGAGCGGATTACTCAAGCCGCTTGGATTGGCGAAGTGCAGCTTCAGCCGTCCGTCAGGCAAGGTGCTCATCTGTGCCGCGACATTCGATGAAAGGAATTGATACCCCTTTGGCAGAATCACACCTAGCCGGTAACCGGCCAGACTGCGCACCCATGAAATGTCGCCTGCCTGGATTCCGAATGGCGCGTTCGCCTCTTTGTAGAATTGATAAGTGCGCGCGTCCTTGTAGGTTTTATAAATCAGCGCGCGTCCGATGCCGCCCTGCGGGACAGGCGACGAGAACCTGGCGTGGATTGCGTGCGTGTCCCCCTGGACCTCGTAGGTGAATTCCATCGGTTTTCCAGTGCGTGGATCGTAGACTTCGACGTCCGTTCCTTCGCTTCCACCGCGTGTAGCATTCACCAACTCCGTTGCGCCGGCACGAGTTTCTTCGGTGAGGAAACGAATTCGAAACTGCTCCGAACCTGGATCGAGAAGCGCGTATTCCGTATACGCGTCCTGGCTGAACAATCGCGTGAGTCGTGCGGTCGGCTTCAGCGATCCGTCCGGATTCTCACCGCCAGGGAAAGGGTTATTCGCACCGCCTCGCTGCGCCATGCTGGTTGTAAGTAACATCGCAACAGAAAAGATCCCAAAGCCAATGATGGATGTGATTCGACGCATGCTGCTATTTCCCTTTCGCCTTCCAATTGAGGATGAGTGTGATCGGCATCGATCCTTCCAGCGGCGTATTGATCAGGAATTTCTGCCCATCGCGCGAAACGGCGTATTGCTGTTTGTAGGCATTGTTGGAGCCCACCATGTTTGGTTGGAACAGAGCGACGGGGGCGCCGTGATCGATAAAAGCCCCGGCGGAATCGCTTTGGATGGGCACGGCCATCAAACGTCCATCGGGGGCCAGGTAGAACAGTTCTTTTCCATCGGAGCGCCAGCGAACCTGCGAGCCGCCTCCCGTCGAGATCTGTTTCTTGCCGGCAGGTTCGGGAAAGGCTTGAATGTAGATTTCGTAGCGGCCGGATTCATTCGATTGATAGGCGACCCACTTGCCATCGGGAGAGAACTGACCGTCGCGCGAATCGAAGCCGTTCTTGGAGACGGTCACCGTTTTGTGTTCGGCGTCAACGGTGACGGCCATCAGATCGAAACCGGTATTGGGAATCGCCTTGCGATACAGAATAAATTTCCCATCGCGCGACCAATCCGTCGGACTCTTTCCTTCAGGGCCTTCAACCAGTAGTTCTTCAGCGCCTCCGCGAAGTGCCTTTGCAAAAAGACTGAATGAACCTTTCCGGTTGCTGGTGAATGCGACTCGTTGGCTATCCGGCGACCAGGCGGGATTCACGTCGAACGCTGGATCCAGCGTGAAGCGACTGAGTATTCCTTTGTCGGTGTCGAGCAGCCACACGTCGGAGTTTCCGTTGACGTTGCGGCTTGCTGCAACCTGCTTTTCATCAGGTGAAAGCTCGGCCCCCTGGATTCCGGCGTTGTCCGGTTCACCGACGCGTCTGACCAGTTTGCCGGTACGATCGAACCAAATCAGCTGGCGTGATCCGGCGCCTGTCCCTGAGCGAAAGGCGATCGGCCCATGCGCCGAGCCGGCGAGTGCGGGTGTGGTGTTGTCGACGGCGATGCCTTCGCTTACTGCAAACGGGCTTCCGCTCATTTCCAGCCGACGAGTATCAAACTTTTGGGCAAAGAGCGTGCCGCGGTTGACAAAGAACAAGTGATCTGCCGAGAAAATTGCACCGGCGATTTCCGCGTCGACGAGCCGGCGCGGAGCTGAACCGTCGAGCGCACCCACGTACACCCCGCGAACGTCAGGCAGGCCAAAAATGTAGAACAAGAAATGATTGCCGTCCGGCAGGAATTGCGGTGCGGTATGGCCGGAATGACTCGTCGGATCCACTTTCGTAACTGGTGTTGGCGGTCCGCCAAGATCGGAAACACGGTAGATCGGACCGGCAGCACCCGGGGAATACAGGATGACGCCCGAACTGTTCCACGTACCTCCGTAATAAAAAGGTGCCTCCCCCAGAGTCTGTGGTGTGCCGCCTGCGATGTCGACACGTTTTAACTTACCATTCGCAAAGAAACCCAACGCGCGCCCATCCGGCGACCAGAATGGGGTCGAGCCTTGCTCCGTTCCCGAAATTGGATGCGCATCTGTGGAATCGAGTGAACGTATCCACAACTTGGATTGGCCTTCCGAAATTGCGGCATAGGCGATCTTCAGACCATCCGGCGAGACGGCGAACGCAGAAAGGTCGGACGTCGGTGGAGTGTTGATGTCGAGTCGCAGCTCCGGAGCTTCAACTGGCGGACGCACTGCCAACAACGCGAGGGCGATAGACACGAGGCTCAGGAGCATCGTAACCACTATTAATGGTTTTCGCGCCGGAGTTACAGCGGCCGGCATCGCGGGCGGCGGAGCCATGTCCTCCGTGGAATTCGCTTCCTCGATCTCGATACGAATGTCGCCGGTGTGTTGGAAACGCCGATGCACATCTTTGTTCAGGCATCGACGCAACAGACGGCGGATCGGCGGTGGCGTCGTTTCGGGAAGCTGGCTCCAGTCCGGCTCACCTTTGAAGATCTCGCCGAGGAGTTCTCCCAGGCTTTCGCCCTGAAAGGCCTGAGCGCCGGTCAGCATCTCGTACAACACGCAGCCGAAGGCCCACACGTCCGCCGTCGGACCGACGTCTCGTCCTCTTGCCTGTTCAGGTGACATGTAAGCCGCCGTCCCGATCAGCGTTCCGGCTGAAGGCGCAGTCATTAGCGTTGGAGACTCGGACAAACTCGGGACGTCGCGGACGGTTTCCTGAATTTTGGCCAAACCGAAATCGAGTACCTTCACCTTGCCGTCCAGCGCAATCTTGATATTGGCAGGCTTGAGGTCGCGATGAATCACACCTTTATGGTGTGCGGCCTCGAGTGCTCCGGCGATTTGACAGGCAATGCCCAGGGCCTCATCGACCGGAATCCTGCCATGGCCGATACGTTCCGCCAGCGTCTCGCCGTCGACGAGTTCAAGCACCAGAAACTGCGACTCACTGGTCGCTGCAAAATCGTAAATGGCGGCAATATTCGGGTGGTTGAGCGATGCAAGTACTTCCGCCTCGCGCTGAAATCGGCTCACCCGTTCGCGGTCACGCGAGAATTCATCGGGCAACACTTTGATCGCCACCTCACGTTTGAGCTTGCGATCGCGGGCGCGATACACCTCGCCGAACCCGCCTTTGCCCAGCAGGGCCGTGAGTTCATAGCTTGATAGGACTGAGCCGACGGATACCGCCAAACTTCTCGCTCCTGACGTTGAAGATTGTCGCAATCTACACGAGCGGCGCAGCAGCGGTCAAACAATGGCGGAATTGGCTGAAAGAAAAAGAGCCCTCGAAGGAGGCTCTCCGAGGGCTGATCAATCTAAACAATCTCAATGGGCAGTCATACCTTAGCAAGCGATCACTCCAGCAGCCATACAGTCAAACCCGGATTCCGGCGCTCCCTCCGCCTTTATTTTTACATCACGATCTTTCGACGTACGGCGAACAACACCAGATCGGCGGTGTTCCGCAGCTTCAGTTTTTCCATGATGTGGGCGCGGTGCGTTTCGACAGTTGCAGGGCTGATAAACAGGTCCTCCGCTACTTCCCGATTCGTTTTCCCTTCCGCGAGCAATTGAAGGATTTCCCTTTCACGAGCAGTTAGCAGTTCGTAGGGATCCGTAAGCCCCTTATCTCTTAGCTGACGGACGTAGTCCTCGAGCAAAGTCTCATGAATCGCCTTGCTGAAGAAGTGGCGACCTTTGGCGATGGCTTCCAGCGCGGGTTCCAGATCGCTTTCAACTGTTTCCTTCAAGAGAAAGGCCGTGATTCCTGCATTGATGGCACGGATGACTGTTTCTTCATCCGAAAACATGGTGAGTGCAGCGACTATGGTTTTGGGGAAATGTTTGCGAATGTACGCTGCAGCGTCGATACCGTTGAGACGAGGCATCACAATATCGCTGATAACGAGGTCTGGCTCGAACTGTTCAACCAGGGATAGCAACTGCCGACCATCCCGTGCTTCGGCAACGACCTCTGCACGGCCCGAGTGGTCCAGGAGAAAGTGAAGGCCCCTGCGCACGACGTCATGATCGTCTGCGATGACCGTTCGCAAGGGCTTCACACTGTATTCCCAAGTGTCCCGGGCAACAGTAGTCGTAAGGTAGTACCCTTATTTGCGATCGAGGAGATCTGAACTGTTCCTCCTAGCTCTTGCGCCCGCTCGCGCATTCCGATCAGCCCTAACCCACCAGTCGACGAACCGTTGAATCCGGCACCATCATCGGCGACTTCCACGCAGAAGCATTCGGAGTCCTGGCTCAGTTGAATACTGATGGCGTCCGCACGAGCGTGTTTGACGCAATTGGTCAATCCTTCCTGAATCATGCGGTAAACACACGCTTGATATTCATTGGGCAAATGATTGAAACCGTCCTCGGCGTGAACGGTTACACGCACGCCGCTGCGCCTGGATACCTCCTCTGCTTGCAGGCGAATAGCATGTATCAGCACAGCGTGGTCCAAAGCAGACAGCCGTAGTCCGGCCGCGATGCTCCGAATTGTTCTTAGCGTCTGCTGTGACAGACGTCGAGCCTCCAATAAATGCTTATCAAACTGTTCGGTTGGTCCGTCCTTCAAGCGGGCAATACAACCCAGTTCAATTGCCAAAGCGGTTAAGGATTGTCCGACCTCATCATGCAGTTCGCGAGAAAGAACGCGCCGCTCGTGTTGGATCGCCTGTTCCGTGCTTTGTCCGGATTCAGCCGCGGAGCGGCGGTAGAGTGTAGCCCCGGGCGTGAGCCCGGGGTGCGGAGTCATTTCGAATTGAGCCCCGGTAGGGGCGACAGCCTGAGGACCTGTCGTGCCTCCGGCACTCACACCGTGCCTTTCATCTACCCCGGGCTCACGCCCGGGGCTACATTCTGCCGCCGCTTCGCGGCTGAATCCCGATGCGCCTTGTAGGACCACCTTTATATACGCGCTACTGGCCAGGACGTTAACACCTAGGACTACGGCAAGGAACACCAGGAACCACACATAGGCTGGCATAGCAGTGTCTGCGACCGTCGTTTCAGGGCTTTCGTCGACTGTGCTGTACAGTGGCTCAGCTTCGAGACCGGTACAGATAGGAGCCAGATTAGCTAGGGCTAGTAGAAACAGGTACACAACGATGGTGACTAGCCAGCCCTTCTTCAATGGCAAATATCTTAGACGATCTTAGTGAAATCCGGGTTGGCTAAAAATTTTATACAGGAAAGTCGGTATGGTTCGCATCGCGATCCATTGATAGCGTGCCGGGTACCTGCACTGTTAGGACGCTGCAGGCTAAATCGAGATGGAATGGGGAGGAAGATAGATGAAACGTTTCCTTAATGGGATCGCGGCGTTCGGCATTCTTTTGCTGCTGTGTGCGCCCGCGTTTTCTCAAGTATTGACTTCGAATATCACGGCCAGGGCGGAGGATTCGACCGGCGCTGTGGTGCCGGGAGTGGAAGTCACAATTTCAAGTCCGGAAATGATCGGCGGCAGCCGCAAAGAGATCACCGACGAGACCGGGCAATACCGGTTCACGCTGCTTCCTCCGGGCACCTATCGCGTGGCTTTTGCGTTACCCGGTTTCAAAACACTCAACGTGGAGAACGTCACTCTGACGGCCGGCAACACAGCCACTGTCGTCGGCAAGATGGAAGTTGCATCCGCTGCCGAAACAATCACGGTCAACAGCCAGGCGCCGACGATTGACCTGGAAGCAGCGACAGTCGGCGTCAACATCAGCCAAAAGATGATGGATGAACTGCCGTGGTCGCGCAGTTTGACTGGAATGTCGATGATGATTCCCGGCGTCTATTCGACATCGTTCGACATCGGCAACTCCAATTTTGGAACCGGTTCGACAATCGCTGCCCAGAGTGGCGGTCGAACCGGCGGCAACGTTGTCACGATCGACGGTCTGGTGTGGTGCCAGACCTACTCGGACTACGGCTCCTTCGAAGAAATGAACGTGTCGTTGAATGCCAAAGGCGCCGATCAAATGAACTCGGGCATCACGCTGGGCATGGTTGTAAAGTCGGGCAGCAATAATCTGCACGGCAACTTTTCAACCCAATACCAGAATGGCAGCATGCAGAGTAATAACATCACTCAGCACCTTCTGGACATCGGCTTGACGCCAGGCAGTAACAAGTATACCCACTACGATGATATCTATGGCGATATCGGCGGTCCGATCATGAAGGACAAGTTCTGGTTCTATTTCTCGTACCGCGAAGGCTACCAGGGCTCTTTCATTCCAGGATTCCGAACGGCGGTAGGCGGTAACCTGACGGACTTCTATACGAAGCTGCGCGGACCGTCCGGCAAGTTCACTTACCAGATCAGCTCCAAACAAAAGCTCGAAGCTTACATGGGCTATCCGGATAAGTTCCAGCCCTATCGCGGCGGCAACGCGAAGCAGCCTAAGGAAGCCACTCAGGACCAGGATAGCTGGTCGTCACAAGGTCCAATGTTCACCTATACGAACATCATCGACGCTAAGACCACCTTCACTGCCAAGATCACGCGCGGCGGCTATTGGTGGCCAGGCTACACCTATGGATTCAACGGAGACGCGGAAGGCCTGGGTCCGAATATCGCACAGTTGATCAATGGCCAACTCGTGATGAAACGAATTCCGACAATGGATTGGCTAGGTGTGAAGAATGTAGGAGTGCATATCAGCGATACCACGAGTAAGGCCGTCGATGGTTCATTCGCTTCCAACTACCAGCGCCCGATCCGTTGGCAGGAATCTGCAGATTTCAGCCGCTTTGCCAACATCGGCGGTAAGAATAATGAACTGAAGGTCGGCTATCTTGGCTGGTGGGATAAGGACTACACCATCAACTTTGGCTATCCCAACTATCAGAGCTACGGCTATAAGAGTCTATCGAGTGAAACATGCCCGGATGACCAGATCTGTAGCGCCTGGTTCCAGCATCCCAACACTGTCGCATTTGCCAGTCATCCAAATAAGGTTGCGAACGGGGCTCTGTATCGAGCCGGATACTTCAACGACAAGATTTCCTGGAACCGCAAATTGACCGTGAACGTCGGATTACGCTATGACTGGGGGACGTCGTTCCTGCCTCCGCAAGGGTCCACGGGCGAAGGTCCATTCCAGCAACAGTTCCAGATCAAGTCGAATCAGGATTACATTGTCAATCCGGCCTATGACGGCAAGGGCTACGCGCTCGCCAACATTACAGGGCCTGGCGACAAGGCGTACTTTCCGAAGTACGGCTTGTGGTCCCCACGTTTGTCCTTCGCTTATGACATGTTCGGTAATGGAAAGCTGGCGATCAAAGGGAGCTTTGGTCGTTACGTCGGCATCACCTCCAGCCCGAACAGTCAGCCTGGTCCGGGAGAGAACAGCACGGGCGTGAATCCAAACGGAACGACGACGTGCACCTATAACAACTGGAAGGGCGACATCCCAGCCAATCCGGCTAATTACTTTGGACCCGATGGAATCATGGGAACCGCAGACGACGTCGGTTTGTCCGCTTCGTGTGCGAAGACCGCAGTTGTCGGCGGACAGGTGATTCCGATCTCGACATATCACTTTGATTCCGCTCTGAAGCCAACCTATGTTTCGGAATACACGGGGGGTGTGGAATACGGTATCAATCGCGATTATTCGGTTCGCTTCTCCGTTCAGCGCAAGTTCGAGCGCAATGGCAGCAAGACGATTAACGCGTTGAAGCCATACGATGCCTACACGCAGAGCAATTGCGCGCACGACCCGGGACGCGGCGGAATCCTTAGCATTGCGAATGGTGGTCCGAAGACCCTTCCCGACGGTAGTCCGAATACCGCTTCAAGTGCGGATAACGATCCGCTCGGTATGGTCTGCTACTACTCCATTCCGCAAAGCAGCCCGATCTTCTCGGTGACGAACGTTCTGTATAGAGCGACGGATGAAGCACGCCACGAAGGGGACAATTCGTTCACCGGCTATACGCTGACGTTCAGCAAGAACTACTCGAACCGGTATCAGGCTGTAGCCTCTTATGAAGCCGATATGGCGCACAGCGTCAGTACGAATCCGGATACGCCGAACGCTGTTATTTCCAATGCAGTGACAGCGCGCAACCCGGTTACCTGGAACAATTCGTTCAAGCTGAGCGGCATTTACGGCGTGCCGGATATTCCGCTGTTCCTGTTTGGCGCGAAGCTGAAGGGTGTCCAGTACTCTTCATCATTCGTCACTCAGACTGGAGCCTGGTATGGCCGCAGCGTCGACATCAAAGATGGTAACGGCACGACTCAGACGGTAACGATGGAAAACCATGTCGGTCGTTATCCGCGCTTGAGTGATTGGGATCAGGAAATCCGCAAGAAGTTCAGGGTCCCTGGCACGGAAAAGCAGAGCCTGGAGTTTACGTGGCAGTTGTTCAATACGATGAACGCCAATACGATCAGATCCTGGAGTTCGACGGACGTCAGTTCGTCAAGCTACCTCCAGCCCTACGTGGTTCGCAATGGTGCGGTGATCAACAACGGTGTCACGCCGCTGCGTCCGAGTTCGACGGGCGTGCTCGCTCCACGGATCTATGAGTGGGGTGTAACGTATAAGTTCTAGTGCCATGTAACCTTGAGACGGTACCTTGTAGCCCGCCGGCTTCAGCCCGCGGGGTTTGTCGCGCACACAAAGGCCCGTGGGCTAAAGCAACGGGCTACAAACTGAAGCCGACGGGCTACCGTTCAAAACCCGTGGGCGAAAGCCCACGGGAAGTCTATACTGCGCCTATGAAAACCTTAATGGCCTTAGGCGCAGCTATCGTCCTGCTCGCTACGCTCGCCTACCCGACGTTTGCGCAATCCGACGAACAACAGATCCGTACCCTCACGGACGAATTCTGCAAGGCGATCGTCGCCAAGAACCTCGACGCGATCGACAAAATCTTCGATCCGGATCCCAGCAACATCTATTACGACATCAATGAAGGGCCGCTTGTTGGAATGGACCGCCTGAAACAGGTCTGGCGTGCCGCCACGACCAACCAGACGATCTCACGCTTCCAGTTTGGCAGCGACATGAAGGTGTCGATTCGTGGTAACGAGGCACTGCAAACGGGAAGCTGGTCTCAAACCATCAACCAAACCCGCAGCATTAACGGCCGAGCGACTATTCTGTGGCGCAAGACTCCGGCCGGGTGGCGTGTCTACCACTATCACGCGTCCGTCACTCCACGAGGCTAAGCGAAGGGAGTCGCATCTGTGCGTGGTTGAGGACTGGACGGCCTCGATCGAAGAGAGAGTCTCGACGTTTAAGGAAATCATTTCCGCAATGGCGGCGACGCTTTCCGGCAGCGCGGAAACCGCTTCCGCAAATGCGGCGATCGCTTCCGGATTTGCGGCAGCCGTTTCCGGACTTCTCAAAACGATTTCCGTAATTACAGAAGCCGCTTCGTGAAATCGAGAAACCGTTTCCTCAAATGTGGAAATGATTTCCGGATTTGAGGAAATCATTTGCACAAATCGAGAAGCCGTCTCCGCAATCGCGGAAGCCATTTCCGGACATGCGAAAGTCATTTCCTCAATTGCGGAAATGGCTTCCTCGAATGCGGAAGGCATCAATGGATGTCCGGATGACATTTCCTCGATTGCGAAAGTCATCACCGCAAGTCCGATTGCTCCTTCCTCATGTCCCAACGCGCCGTCTCCAAGGGCGGCTGCTCCAATCGCGATTGCGTTCGCGACTTCCATAAGTCCGGAAGGAACGCCCGGACGTGCGGACGCGATTTCCTTCATTCACGAGGTCACTTCGAAGTTTGCGGCAAGGGCTTTCGCGATTCCGGCCGTCGTTTCCATTAACGCAGAAATCGGAAAGATGTCCGGCGTCGTTCCGTGTCGCTGGGACCGAGTACCGATAACCGGCGGATTGCCTTGAAACGTGCCTCTGTCCGCGAGCAAAAGCATCAGCGAAAGAAGCGCCGTCATTCCAGCATTCTACCCGCCGGACGTCCGGATCTGTACAATGTGCGGATGCGGTCGATCGTATCGTTTACCATTCTCGTCACGCTTTGTCTGATCGGATCCACATCCTCAGCACAATTGCCGGTCGGCACTTATCAGAACAGCCTGATCATGGCGCCGATCTATGTGCAGTATCTGGATGTGACGGATGACCAGTTTGCACGGGAGGCTCAGGACTTCAAGGCGCGGATCCCGAGCGCGCCTTATGTAAAAGTCGGCTTCGGCGCCTTCTTTACGCCGCAGTTGGTGGATGCGCCGTTGACTCAGCCCATCACTGAAGCCGACCTTTCAGCCGATCTCGCGAAGATCGACACGATCGTCGATCGAGCCAAAGCGAACGCGATGATCACCCATCTCGCGCTTGTGTCCGGCTTCTTTCACGGGCAGAACGCTTTGCGTTGGAGTGCGATTCGTCAGGACGTTCGAAATGCCCAGTGGTTTGCGGACGGCCTGATTTCCGATCCATCGCAGACAAACAATCCCGATGCGCTTCAAACCGCCGCCTGGATCACGCCGTCGCGCTACGCGCAGCCGCTGCGATCGCGAGTTGAGGAGGCATTCCGCATTTTGGCGCAACGCATTGCTTCGCGGATGCAGCGGAATCCGGAAACTCTGGTGACGGTCAGCGGCGACGGCGAAACAGAACTCACCTTCGAACGAAATTTTGCCGACGCGGGCACCAAGCCGGGGCAGAACAATTCGATCATCTACACCGACTACAGTCCGTTCATGGTGGCAGAGTTCCGTGACTGGCTACGTCACACCCGCTACGACGGTGACCTCGCCCCAAACACCGATGACAATCATGACGGACACACGTTCGATCAGGATTTCGCCCAGGCATTCACGACCTGGAATCTGCGCTACTTTAATGAAAGCGGCCCGATTCCTTATGCGCAGTGGGTAGCGCTTCCCGAGAAACTCCCGAACTCCGGCCCTTATGCTACTCCCGGCGGCTTCGATGCGCCGCGCGTCCCAAAGACCGGCGATGCGTTCTGGGATGCCTGGATCCAGTTTCGAAAGACAGCTATCAAAGACTGGGTAACGGACTTCGCTACCTGGATCACAACGACGCCTGATCCCACTGCTGGCTTTACGGTGCCGGCGTCCCGCTTCTACACGCACCAGATACCGGCGGATTTCATTTTCGGTAAGAGCGATGATCCGCGATTGAAAACCTCAGCTAGTTATGTGGAGACCGCGATCATCAATCCGATTGCGTCAAGTGGTGTTACTGCTTTCAACGGATACGACGGTAAGAAACACTTCAAGACCGCAACTCCCGCCTTGTTTTCCTCGTTGTTCATGACCAGCGACAACTGGGGCGTTCTGGAATACAACCCATCCGTTCCTTACAGCAATACCATCCCGGCCAGCAGCGATCCGCAGTATTACGCCGCAGAATTGCGCATGCTGTGGGGCTTTCGCCCGCACCTCATCGTACCGGTTCTCTGGTCCGATAATCCCGCTCATAAGAATCTCAGTATTAAAGGAACGGTTTACGAAAGGGCCTTGCGCGACTTTGTGCGAGATGTCGGCAGGACGCCCTGGTACTCGTGGCGTCGGACTGCGCAGTAGACCTTTGTGGAAAAAATCGAAAAGGACAAAGGGCTTTGGCCGGCACTGTCGATGCTGGCGCTCATTGTCCAGCCGTTGATCTTTTACCGCAGGCATTTGTTCTGGCTGACCGCTCACATTCCGTTCGACATCGTCGGCTTTCATCTGCCGCTTTCCAGTTTTATCGAACGTAGCCTGGAACGTGGCCAGTGGCCGCTATGGAGTCCGTTGGAATACTGCGGTATGCCGATCCATGCCGACATCCAGGCACAGCTTTTCTATCCTCTTACATGGTTAGCTATTCTTGCGGACCTTCTCACGGGAGCTACACGTCTCTTATATTGGCTGGAGTGGCTGGTTGCCATCCACATGATTGTTGCGGGGATTGGAGCTTACTTTTTACTTCGCCGCTTACGGTGTTCGCCACTGGTCAGCTTGTTTGGTGCAACAGTTTTTCAGATCGGTCCATTCTTTGTTTCTCAAGCCGAACATCTTGGGGCCATTTCTGCGGGGGCCTGGCTTCCCACCGTGTTTCTCTGCGTGCTCCACCTTGTCGAAAAGTTTAATTCGCGATGGTTCGCTGGATTGGCGCTTTCGATCACCATGGTTTGGTTGGGTGGGTTTCCGGCGGTTGTGACGGCCACGATTGTCCTGGCCTTTGTGTTCTGTGTCGGTCTTGTGGCCTTACATGTGGCGAAACGTCACTTACTCCTCCTGGTTTCCGCAGGGATCATGTTGGGTACGGCGATTGCCGCCGTGCAACTGATTCCTACCATTCAATTGTCAAGACTTAGCGTTGCCTCTTTGCGCTACACGTGGATGGGCAATGGTGGAGGTTATCACTGGCAGGCGTTGATGTCGTTTGTCTGGCCGAACTACTACCACATCTTCGAAGGGTGGGATCCGGCCATTTACAAGTTGCCGTATCCGTATACCTTCATGTACACGTTCTGCGGTTATGCCGCAGTGGCTTTGCTCCTGCTCGCTCCGCTTATCCTAAGACGGTCAAAGTTCCTGAGTTTGTCGCTTATCCTCTTCTTCATTTCTACCGTTTGGCTGCTAGGTGAGAGCACGCCAATTTATCCGGCAATCTTCAAGAGCCTGCCCACCCTCGTCCAGAATGCCATGTACCCCGAGTACGTCTTGCCGGCTTTTAGTCTATTTGCTTCGATTGCTGCTGCATTGGTGCTGGCGGAATTCGATGCCCAATTGCCTTCGGGTGTGCTGCTAGTCCTTGTAATCGCAAACTCATGGAATCTGATTCGGACAGGAGCGAATCGGATCTTCAATACCTTTCCGGATAGCTACGAAACGGCTACGGCGTGGCGTCCACTACCGCGTACCTTACAAGCCGAGACCTTGGGGCAAACGCCGCCTGTTCGAATCGATTTTATGTCCGATAATCCCTTCCTCGAGCAGGGTAAGCCTGCCTTTTTAGGCCTTGTCTCGGCCACGGGTGACAATCCATTCGCATTACTGCGCTACTACCATCTGCGTCGCCTGTTCGCAAATGACGTCGAATGGAGTCGCAAGCAGTTGGTGCGAGGCTTGGACGATCCTTTGCTAAGAATGCTGAATGTCGGCTACGTTGTGGATGATCGTAAAAGTCACCCGGTCGCTGATCCACTTCCGAGGTTCACCATCAGATCAAATGTGATTCGGGTTCGGGACGAAGCGGACGGATTGAACAGGATTAGGAGCTCTTCATTCGATCCGATGAAGGACGTTATCGTCGAGGGCCTGTCCCAATCATGGGAGCCGGACAGCTCCGCAAGTGGCACGGTTGACGTCGTCAAATACGAAAACAATCGAGTGGAACTGGATTCGGCAACAACCGGGCGTTCTCTACTTGTCACCTCCGAAGCGATGTACCCCGGTTGGAAAGCAACAGTGAACGGTGTTCCCGCGAACATCGTTATGGTGAATGTCGCCTTTCGCGGCATACCGCTAGAAGCCGGTCGCAATCACATCGTGATGACCTACCTGCCCACGAACCTCTTGGTCTCTGCCACAATTACGACGCTGGCATTGATCTTGACAGCCTTAATCGCAATCGCTGGGCCTGTAGGTGCCGGCTCTAGCTCACAATTACCCACAACTTCGGGACGGTGAGTCAGCTGTAGCGGCGGTCTATGACCGCCGGTTTTATGGTTTCGGCTTCACGAAGTGCGTCTCGAGACGATTTACCATAAATCCGGCGGTCATAGACCGCCGCTACAACTGACGGGCAACCCGCCGAATTGTGGGTAATTGAATAGCCGCCGCCTACAACAGTTCTATGCACCCGTTACGCGGTGCAGGCCTGTTGAGCCTCTGGGGTATGGTGGCATTGGCTGGGCGACCTGTGGTTCGCCACTGCTATCGATCATGCGCACCATCACGCCTTTTCCTTTGACGTCGGCGTTGATGTGCCACAACACCCATGAGATCGGCGAGAGCGGTGTGCTCAGCTCCGCTTTGCGCCAGGGTTCGTCGCCGATCTTGACTTCCACATCGCTGACGCCACGATCGCCGGCGAACGCAATGCCTGCGACGACGCCGTTCTTTGCGACGTCGATCCGCGACATCAGGTTATACGGTGCTGCATCATCCCAGCCGCGCTGCTGCCAGAAGCCGTGATAGCGCTCGCTGCGCAGTTCGATGCGGGTGATCCACTTCACGTTCTTCATGCCGTAAATTCCAGGCACGATCAACCGCAATGGAAAGCCATGCGCTGAAGTGAGCGGTTGATTGTTCATCTCATAGGCCAGCAGGCAGAGTGGTTGAAGGGCGCGTTCGATTGGAATGCTATCGGTGTAACCGTCCGACGCGTAGAAGACCACTTCGCGTGCCGACTTGCTGAGACCGACTGCCTTCAAAACGCCGGCTAGTGGAACGCCCGTCCAGCGTGCGTTTCCGATCCATGGGCCGCCGACCTCGTTGCTGATACACGCGAGCGTCGCGTACATCGAAAGGATGCCCATCTTGCGCAGATCGCTCATAACGAATGTGCCGGGTTTGTCGACACTGCCGTCGACAGTCAGCTTCCAGTCGGCAGCAGTGACGAAGGGATCGACGGAGTTCTTGGACACAGTGTAGAACTGGTCCGCAGGAGTGATCTCCATGCTGAGTCCGGTGATGCTGGGAAAGATCCCGGTTCCGTTCTCAACCCGACCTGCAGGCTTGAACCACACATCGTAACCACGCTTCGCAGCCGCGATCATCGCGATTGCCGCAGCAAGGATGAATCCGCGGCGGTGGGCAGGAGTCAGTGCGTGAAGTCGCGGCGCTTGGAACTGCAACATCCGCGCATACATCCAGTGCGATGCGAACAAGAACAGGCTTGCTGAAAATGGCCCTTGAGGTAGCTGGGATCCGAACACACCTTTGCCGGCAAGAGGAAACAGGATCAAGACATTCAACACCCACAGGACAAACGATCCCATCCACACGTTGCCGAACAAACGTCGGATCCGCTCCCAACCGAAGGAGAAGACAAAGTAAGCCCCGAAGTAGAGGATCGTCACGTTCGCAAACGCCAGTTGCTTTGCGAGCGGACCCATCAGTTGAACGCCTCTTTCAATAAAGGATGCCGGCAGGATTTCGAACAACCGGTTCGCCAGCAATTCCGGCATGAAAACTGCGCCCGCAAGTTGCCAAAGCACGATGCTGACAACCAGGAAGATGATGGGCGGGACGATCATCGCAGATGATTTCAGTTACTTCTTGAATCCGATTTTTTCGCGAATCGCTTCCGGGAGGTTTGCCATTGCCGTTGACAGGTTCGCCAACATGTATTCGTGTCTGGCCAAGGTGCGCATGATTTCATCAACGTCCTTGTGAATCTTGACCATCTCTGCGTGGAATTGCACCTGACTCTGAAGGAGTAACGCCATCGCGGCTTCCAGAGTGCCTCTGCCATTTTGTATTTTTGCTGCCATCGTTCCTCCATTGTAATTTAAACGCGGTCTGGTCCGATGCTCTTGCGCGAATCGAACCAAGACCGTTTAAACATCTGGTTTTTCGAGAGTCCGTCTTTTCCGCGACTTTTGATCGTTACTGTTCCTCTGATAAGATGCGCCCGCCGATGTTGGCGACAACTACAAAACGTTGGGCATATGGTGGTGTGTTCGTGCTGCTGATCATCGGCAGCGCGACGGTGTACGGTCAGCGGTTTGGCTTTCGCAGTACTGCGCAGAATGATTTTCCGAATACCGAAATGGTTGTGGCGCGATGGCGCTATACGGCGATGGGAAAGTTTCGCGGTACGGGCTGGTCTCACAACTATCCCAGCTCGGACGGTCACTTCGCTCAGGTTCTATCCGAGGCGACCAGCATTAATATGACCGGCCGGTCTTTTCGGATCGTGGATCTCGGATCTCCGGAAGTCTTCAAGTATCCCTTCGCCGTCGTTTCGGAACCAGGTGAACTGGCGCTGACGGATCAGGAGGTCGTCAACCTGCACGAGTATATTGATCGTGGAGGCTTCATCATCTTCGACGACTTCGACGGAGCTTACGACCTGAGCGTCCTCAAGCGCGATTTGCATCGTGCCTTTCCGGATCGCAATCTCGAGCAGCTGACGATCAATCACGAGATCTTTCACATGTTCTTCGACATCGATGCGTTGAACGTGACGTCTCCGTACCTGGTTGACGGTGAGCCGATCTTCTACGGTCTGAGAAACTCCAAAGGCGGTCTTGGCCTGGTCGCCTGTTACAACAACGATCTCGAGAATTTCTGGGACTACATCGATGATGGTCGCTACCCGCTGAAACCTTCGATTGAAGCATTCCGGCTGGGAATTGACTTCGCTCTCTACGCCATGACGCACTGACCTACTTTCGGGATGCTTGTCCGAAACGGTGCGTGTATGATTTCCCGCATGAAAACGCGAAATGCTCTTCTTTTTCTGATCGTCTTCCTGACGCTGCAGGCGTCCTCGTTTGCCACCTGGTCGGTCATTGCCATTGACCGTTCCACCAAACGCGTGGTCATGGCGGCGGCATCGTGCGTTGACACGACGGACGAAGCGATGAAGACTGCTATCTCTGTTGTTGTTCCAGGTGTCGGCGTGGCGGCGTGTCAGGCGGCTGCAGACAATACGCATGCGAATCAGATGCTCGTGTTCAACGAGCTGAAGAAGGGAACGGATCCGAAGCAGATCATCGAAATGCTTTCGGCGGATCCCGCGTTTCAGTCGCGCCAATTCGGCATTCTTGATATGCAGGGCCGCGGTGCCGGACACTCTGGACTGACGAACAGTTACGAAACGTTGTTCCGCACCGGACAGGTTCCGGGTACCGAAGTCTTCTACGCGATTCAAGGCAACACCCTGCGGCTCGGTACCGTCAATGCCGCAGTGAAAGCGTTCATTGAAGCGAAGGGCGCGCTGACCGATCGTGTGATGACCGCGCTCGAAGCTGCGGACAAGAATGGTGGCGACGTTCGCTGTGCGTGTCCGCCCTCTCCGACAGATGGCAAGCCCACACTTCCGTGCGACGACAAGCACGCGCACGTCGCGTTCATTTTGATGGCGAATCCAAACGACACGAATGGCGACTCGCACAACAACGGCAAATACGCGCTGTACCTCACGGTGTCTCAACCGACGCTTGCGAACGGTGGCGATCCCGGTCCGAACAACGCCAAGCCCGGTGAGAGCCTGAATCCGGTTCGAACCCTCCGCATGCGCTACGACGCGTGGCGCAAGTCCATGCCCGCTGATTTTAAATAAGGAAATACATTCATGAAACGCTCCATCGCAGTCCTGGCATTCTTGTTTGCAGCCGCGTCCTATATGGCGCAAGCGCAGCGTCCACAAAACGACGCGATCGCGAAAATCCGCGACGAAGGTTTGAATCGCTCGCAAGTGAACGACACCATGTTCTGGCTTGCCGATGCCTACGGCCCACGTCTCAACGGATCGCCCGGATTCGAACAAGCCGGCGACTGGGCCGTGAAGAAGCTGCAGGAATGGGGCGTTACGAACGCGCACAAAGAGCGATGGCAGTTTGGAAAGAGCTGGTCGCTGCAATCCTTTCACGCGACGATGACGGCGCCGCAAGTGATGCCGATCATCGGCATGCCCAAAGCGTGGTCGACATCGACGAGTGGTGTCGTCACGGCGGACGTCGTCCGCGTCACCATCGCGAATGAAGCGGACGCGCAGAAATATAAAGGACAGCTCCGAGGAAAGATTGTCCTCACGCAGCCCGCACGCGAAGTCCATCTGCCGAATCTCGGCGACGGTATCGTTCTTCATTACTCCGATCAAAACGGCAAATGGGCCGCCGAAGCGCAGACTCTTCCGGCTCCTCGTGGCGGTGCAGGCGCAGGCGGACAACGTGGCGGCGGTCAGCGCGGTGGCGGGAATCCGTTCAACGTGAATCAGTTTTATAAGGAAGAAGGCGTCGTTGCACTGTTCGATCGCGGCGGTAACAGCGATATGGCCGCAGGTGGAAGCGATCTGACCTGGCAACAGCAACACCTCGATGCAGGAACGATCTTCGTTCAAGCCGCCGCCAGCGGTCGTGATGGGGCCGGCGTTCCCGAAGTCACGCTCGCCGTCGAGCATTACAACCGCATGGTTCGGCTTCTCGATCACAACATTCCCGTGAAAGTGGAACTGAACATTCAATCCAAGTTCGCGGATGAGCCTCAAGGCGGAAGCGGATTCAACGTCGTGGGCGAGATTCCGGGAACCGATCTGGCCGATCAAATTGTCCTGATTGGCGCTCACTTCGATTCCTGGCACGGTGCGACCGGCGCGACCGACAACGCGACAGGCTCGACCGCGATGATGGAAGTCCTGCGCATCATCAAAGCCACCGGCCTGCGGCCGCGTCGGACGATTCGCATTGGCTTGTGGGGCGGCGAAGAGGAAGGCGAACTGGGGTCGCGCAACTACGTCACCACGCATCTCGGGACGAAAGAGCAGCCCAAGCCGGAGATGGCGAAAACGGTCACGTATTTCAATCTCGACAACGGGACCGGAAAGATTCGCGGCATTTGGATGCAGGGCAACAAGGACGCGGAGCCCATCTTCCGTCAATGGGCGGAACCCGTGAACGATCTCGGCGTCGACATCTTCGGACCACGTTCGGTTTCGCAGACCGATCACACGGCCTTCGAAGCAGTTGGCGTTCCGGGATTCCAGTTTGTTCAGGAGCGTCTCGACTACAACTCGCGAACGCACCACTCCAACATGGATTTTGTCGATCACGTTCAACTGGATGAATTGAAGCAACAGGCCGTCGTCGCGGCGATCTTCACCTGGCAAGCAGCGAATCGCGATCAACCGTTACCCCGGAAACCGGCGACGGCAAACCAGCAATAGTTGTTGATGACGACAATTTACCTCGAGGACAAGCTACAGGATCGGGCGCAACTGGCCGCCAAGCTGCAGCATGCGTTCGGCGGTATTCCATTGTTCCTTACTGCCATTCAGAAGTTTTCGGAAGGCGTGGAACTGCCGATGGCAGGCGTGGAGTTGGTGATTGCAATAGCCGTTCTGGGCAGCTTCATCAAAGACGTTCGCGATGTGATGGGTAAGCGTAAGCATGGACATCACGGAACTCACAAGAGTGTTGGCTGGTTCGATCTGGCCGCCGGCGCCATGCTTATCTTTGAAGCGTTCCATAGTCCGCATACCAAAGCGGCATATCTGCGGCCTCAGTTCCTTTCGGGTGTCATCACCATCGGTTTGGGGATGATGCATGGCAGACTGCACGGAATCAAAAGACGTCGCCGGTATTTGAAATTCGACGAAAGCGGAGTGCAGGGACGTCTCGGCCCTTTCCGCAGTTTCACTTTCGCCTGGAAAGATCTAGCATCCGTTGACGTGACCAATGCGAAGGCAATTCTTCAGCGCACCGACGGAAAGGTGCGGACCATCAATCTGTCACGTCTGCACAATGCCGACGACGTCCGTCAAGCAATCGCGACGCATGCCCAACAGGCAGGCGTAAGTCGCGTAGCGACGGCAGTTCTCTAGCCACCGGCTTTAGCCGGTGGACCGCGTGGTGGCCGCGTCGAGTGGCGTAGCCACGACAGACCTTTCGTGCCTACGGCACTCTATCTCGCGTGCAATTAAATCCCCCGGCTGAAGCCGGGGGCTACAGGAGTGTCGTCGCTAACGCGACTTTCATTCGCTTGCATTCGCGAATAGCTCCGACCTTCGCACGCGCTCTCCTTTGAAGATCACATCCGAGATGCGACGCGTTCCACGGATGTCTTCTAAGGGGTTTCCGTCGACAATGAGTAGATTTGCTTCGTAGCCTTTTCCGATTTTGCCAATCCGCTTAGACGCACCCAGCAACTGTGCGGCGTTCCACGTTGCTGCTTTCAAGATTTCTGCTTGCGGGATGCCCGCGTCCTGCCACAGTTCCATCTCGCGATGCACGGCTGGGCCATGGAACACTGAGAGATTGCCCGCGTCTGTTCCTAACACCACAGGCACTCCTGCGCGATACACACTCACCAGATTCTTCGCAGCGGCGGTATCTTTCACGTTGGGTATTTGCGCCATCATTGGTGAAATATCGTTGGACTTGATCCAGCGCTGCATCTTGCCAAGAAGCTTCGCGGAGATCGTCTGACGCACCAGCGGGTCCTCGAGCATCGACGCGTCTTTCGTGCCGATTCGCTTGAATGAATCCAGGACAACGAGAGTGGGATCGTACCGAATCCCTTTCGCCGCCAGTTCCTTCACCAATTCCTCCGGCAGCAGATCGCGCATGGCGCCGTGTTCCACCCCGGCGACGTTTCGATCTGCAGCGTCCTTGATGTCCTGAGGCGTTCCGGTATGAACCACAACGGGAAGGTTGTGCTTCTTTGCAGCAGCGACAACGGCATCGAAAACCGAAAGATCGAGCCGTTCGAACAGGAACCCGGCACCGCCCGATTCGAGGACAACTTTGATTCCATCGACGCCCTGTGCCGCGAGCGCGTCTACGCGGGCTGTGGCTTCCGACGGATTCGAGTATGCGGCAGTCATCTCCGGCTCGAGGGTTTTGCGAAGCTGCTCCGGCATGTTGCGGAAGTACTCTGTCCCATGTCCGCCAGGCGCTGTGAAGAGCGGGCCAACCATGAACAACTCGGAACCGAGAACTTCACCGCTGGCAATCCGCTGCTTCAGCTTCAGCAGGTCGCTGGTGCCGTCGCCGACGCTCTTGGCGGCAGTGACACCTGAATACAAATAAGACTTCACGGCGTGAGACGGCCAATCGGCCATCTCCGGATCCATGCCTTCCGTCATCGCGATGCCCGATGCACCGAAGTGGGCGTGCACGTCAATCAACCCGGGCATCACGGTTTTGCCGGCTCCCTCGATGATCGTGTAGGAGGAGGCATCCGAAGGCGCGGGTTGTCCGTCTTCCACGACGGCGACGATCTGACCGTTCTTCATGTAAACATCGGCGCGCTCCAGAATCTTGCCGTCACCGATGAAGACACGCGCTTCATGAATGCGCCAGTTGTGACTGCGTTGAAGCTGCCGGAACGCGATCGCCTGCCGCACGGTGTTCGTGCCTGCCTGTGTTTCCCAAACGCCCAGAAGCAGGAATGGCGCCAGCACAGCGACGATCCACATCTTGGCGCGCGGCTGCAACCGATCGTCTTTGTCCCAGCGAAACAGGTTGAACGAAAGGATGAAACCCACGACCAGCGTGGCTATCAGGGCGACGGCACTTTTAGCGTTCGCCGCGATCGACTCGCCATTCTGGATCATGCTTTCCATTCCGGCCTTCAGATAAGTTGCCGGCATAAACTGCGCGACTTTCTGAATCCATTTCGGAAGCGCGTTGATCGGGAACGTTGTACCACTCAAAAACAGCATCGGCAGGTAGATGATCTGAATCAGAATCTGCGCCTGCTGCATCGATTCGGCAACAGCAGCGATGATCATGCCGATCGAGCGGAATGCGAGGCTTCCGATCGTGATGAAGATGAGCAGGGATCCGAGATTCGATGGAATCGGCATGCCGTAAAACCACTTCGCGCAAAATATGGCGAGCAGTGCGGAAGGAATGTAGACGAGAACTCCGGAGACCAGCGCAGAAAAGAGAATCGGCGCAGGGGAGATGGGCGCCAGACGCAGACGTCGCAGGATGCCGAGCTCGCGCTCCTGCACCGCGCGCATGCCGACGCCGAAGAATCCGTTGCCCATGATGCCGATTGCGATCACCGTCGAGACGATGAACTGCGAGGCGCCTAGACTTTTGCGTGCGTCCATCAATTCGCCGAACATGAAAAAGAAGATCAGCGGGAATGCGTAGTTGAAGAACAGGACTGATCGCTCACGCATGGAGACACGTAAATCAGAACTGAGCAACGCTAAATAGCTTTTCATTTCTCTTCCTTTCAAAACAGTCGGGCCCACCGTTTGATTCCCAGAGGTACGCCGCTGCGCGGCCTCTTTACAGTCAAACGGTCCCCCCACTGTCTCCCATGCGTTCGCCGGTCAGCTTCAGGAAAACGTCTTCAAGCGTCGGCCGCCAGACATCGACGTCGAGCATTTCGTTTTGGTTTGCATCCAGGTAGCGGACCAATGCGGCAAGCGTCTGCGCCGGATTCACGACTCGAAGTGATGCGGACCCGTTTTCCGTTCTCACCGATTCGACGCCGGGTAGTTTGCCGACGGAGCCCTTGTCGAGCGGCGTCTTGGTGCGAACGCGAATCTCGGACTCCACCGTCAGCCCGGCGGAGATCTCGGACAGTGTGCCGATGCGAATGACTTTGCCGCGTCCCACGATGGCGATGCGATCGGCCAGTTGTTCCGCTTCGTGGATGTAATGCGTGGTGAGGAAGACCGTCCGACCTTCTTCGCGCATCTGTCGCAGCCAGTCGTGGATCGTGCGACGCGTGTGCGCGTCGACGCCGGTTGTTGGCTCGTCCAGGAAGACGATCGGCGGGTCATTGATCATTGCGAGGATCAGTGCCAGCTTCTGCTTCTGCCCGCCGGACAGGGTCGCGTACGCCGCGTCTGCCTTGTCCGCGAGTGCGAAGCGTTCCAGCAGCGCTTTCGCGTTTGGTTTCGCGCCGTAGAGTTTGCCGTACAGATCGATGACTTCGGAGACGCGAATCTTGTTGGCGAAAACGGTGTGCTGGAGAACGACGCCGATCCGTCGCTTCAAATCATGCGGATCCCGTGCCGGATCGATGCCGAGAACGGAAACCTCGCCGCCATCGCGCGGCCGAAGCCCTTCGAGAATCTCAACCGTAGTGCTTTTGCCCGCGCCGTTCGGGCCGAGCATCGCAAAGATCTCGCCCGACCCGACTTCGAGATCGATGCCTTGAACGGCATGGACGTCGCCGTAACTTTTGGTGAGTCCGTGAACCTGGATGATTGCTGTCATGGTTGGCTATTAGATCGTGAAGTTGCGAAAGCAGGGGAGTGGATTTCGGTGAACTGCGGCAGTTCGCCGGTTAATTTTCACTGTGGTTCGTGAGCTAGGAACGAACAGGGCTCGAGGTGTCCCCTCCCTCGGGGAGGGGTGGCAAAGCGCATCAATAAAATGCTTCGCTACCTTTGAAGCGCTTTGACGGGGTGGGTAGACGGCGACCCGCATCGTCAGGACTACCCACCACGTCCGCGCCTATCAAAGGAACGTGGCGTTTTATTGATGGCGCGGCCATACCTCCCCGAGAGAGGGGAAACCTCGCGGACCGCTACGCCGTAGCGGTCAGATGCGCAAATGCATCCGTAGATATTTGCGGTATAGCTCGCAGGTGAAGGCGACTTGGTTGCTGCTCGTCTGATACATCACGCCGGCCGCGACCAGACGGTGGAAGCCGCTGGCGTCCTTTAGCTGTGGGTTATCCGGCGATGAGCGCAGGGCCTCCTTTGACGGGGCGGGTAGACGGCGACCCGCATCGTCAGGACTACCCACCCCGTCCGCGCCTATCAAAGGAACGTGCATTTTATTGATGGCGCGGCCACCCCTCCCCGAGGGAGGGGAAACCTCGCGGACCGCTACACCGTAGCGGTCAGATGCGCAAATGCATCCCTAGATATTTGCGGTATAGCTCGCAGGTGAAGGCGACTTGGTTGCTGCTCGTCTGATACATCACGCCGGCCGCGACCAGACGGTGAAAGCCGCTGGCGTCCTTTAGCTGTGGGTTATCCGGCGATGAGCGCAGGGCCTCGTTTGACGGGGTGGGTAGACGGCGACCCGCATCGTCAGGACTACCCACCCCGTCCGCGCCTATCAAGGGAACGTGGCATTTTATTGATGGCGTGGCCACCCTCCCCGAGAGAGGGGAAACCTCGCGGACCGCCACGCCGTAGCGGTCAGATGCGCAAATGCATCCCTAGATATTTGCGGTATAGCTCGCAGGTGAAGGCGACTTGGTTGCTGCTCGTCTGATACATCACGCCGGCCGCGACCAGACGGTGGAAGCCGCTGGCGTCCTTTAGCTGGGGATTATCCGGCGATGAGCGCAGGGCCTCCACCACTTCGGGTAGCTGCGATACTGCGACGAGAATGCGTTTGAGGTGATCGCCGAATGGTCCGTCGTCGCGATCCGCTTGTGCGACGAGTGTTGCAAACTCCATTGTGCCGCGCTTCACAACATCCAATGCGCGACGTGTCAGGAACGGCTGTCCGCCGATCCAGCCACGCAATTCCCGAATCTGCGGTGCCGTCAGCGGCGTTCCGTAGCGACGGTTCAATTCTTCGGTCTGTTCCTGATTGAAGCCCTGCAACTGCAGATGACGTCCGACATTAAATGGAGACTGATTCAAATCACGAATAAACAAATGCGCTTCGGTCGCGTAACTGATGACGATGGTGAATCGTGCCCATGGTCCGAACGGCTCCGTTGCGCGACTGTTGTGCCATGAGCGCACCAATCCGAAAAAATCGCTGGCGAACGGAATCCCGAAAAGCTTGTCGGCTTCATCGATGAACCAGACCAGATGGGTTTGCGATCCCTCCAGCACTGTGCGGACGAAGTTATCCATATTGATGCCGGGCCCGAAGATATCCATCCATTCGTTGGCAAAGTCGTACGTTACGCCAAGCTGGCGCGCGATCGTCGCGGCGAGCAGCTTGTAAAACTGATCTTCTGAGGCGAGCTGGGATGAGCCGATCTTCTGGAAGTCCGTCGTCGCATGGCGCAGTCCCATTTCACGCGCGAGGGCGGAGCCGCGTCCAAGCAACGACGTCTTTCCCATCTGCCGCGGTCCTTTGATAAGGATGATGCTCTCGCCCGCCTTGAGTGCCTGAACGAACTCCGCGTCGCTGGCACGCTCGATATAAAAAGGAGAGCCTAGCGGAACCGCGCCGCCGACAGGTTCAAGCAGAATGTCGCTTGCCTTGGGTTTGGCAGGTTCCGAAAGGGCTGCACTGATTTCGTTCAGAATGCGCGCGTCGTCTTCCGGGCCTTTCCAGAAGGAGTAATGCAGACGCTGAATCAGCGCACCGGTCACGCCTTCGAGCGGCTTTTCGGATCCGATGCGGATCGGCAGAATCTGCGGCTTGCCGCGCTTCTTGGACTCATCGTTCGCGGTTTCCAGTTCGTACTCCAGCATCTCGCTTCCGGCCGCGGAATCCGAAAGCAGCGCGATCACCGCATCGGCGGAGCGGATGCGTTCCTCGATGGCCTGGGCCCACTCGACGCCGATCTTGAGATGACGATCGATAAACACGCTGTGCCCCAGACTGGTAAGGTGTGACTCGAGTATCTCCAGCAGTTTCTCGTCGGGCTGCGCCTTCCTCTTATACAAAAGAACAACCTTGAGACCGCTCGTAGCCGCGGGAGCGGATCCTGTGACCCTTGTGCCCGCGCTCCCTCGAGTCTCCAAATCCTTCTTCACCGATTTGAGATCCACCTCCAGATCTTTCGCCGTCTGATACCGCTGCTCGCGATCCTTTCGCAGCGTCTTCGCCACGATGCGTTGCAGTTCCGGAGGGATGTCGGAAAGCGGCGGCGGCTCCTTTTCGAGGATCGCGACAAGAACGTGGCTGGTGGTCTCACCTTTGAAGGGACGCTGTCCGGTCAGCATTTCATGTAGCACGACACCGAAGCTGAAGATATCCGAACGCGTATCGACCTTCGTGCCCCGCGCCTGTTCGGGTGACATGTAGTAACAGGTTCCGAGGATCGTGCCGGCATCGGTAATGGCGGTGGATGCCGAGTCGGACTCCCGTCGTTCCGAGAGTTTCGCCAAACCGAAGTCGAGGACTTTCACAAGTCCGCTCGGCCGGATCATCACGTTTTCCGGTTTGATATCGCGATGCACTATGCTCGAGCTGTGTGCTTCAACGAGCGCGCCCGAAATCTGAATGGCAACATCGACAATTTCGCCGAGAACCATCCGGCTCGTTTCCAATCGTTTTCGCAGAGTCGACCCTTCGATGTATTCGGTTGCGATGTAGTGAACCGAATCGAACTCACCGACTTCATAGATAGTGAGAATGTTCGGATGATTTAAGGCAGACGCCGCCCGCGCCTCCTGCTGGAACCGCCGCACGCGATCTTCGTGCCGCGTCATTTCGGCGGACAGCAGCTTCAACGCAACCTTGCGCCCAAGCTTGGTGTCCTCGGCAAGATAGACCTCCCCCATGCCTCCGGATCCGAGGCTGGACAAAATCCTGTAATGTGCAATCGTCTCTCTCACTTTTTCGTCTGCCACAAAATGGTGTCGCCCAGATCGTCGATGCTGACGATCGATTTCCCATCGTCCGTAAACCGTGCGCTCAAGACACCACGATGATGTCCGGCCAGGATCGTGAGTTCACGGAGAGTGGAGACGTCCCAGACTCGAACTGTCTGATCGCCCGACGCGGTGACGATCCGCTTTTCGTCCGGTGAGAACGCGGCGTCCAACACACCTTGTGAATGTCCCATAAGATGTCCGACCAACTTTGCGGGCCGGAGTTCCCACACTTCGGTATTGTCGTTTGAAGTGGCCGCGAGCAGGCGTGAGCCGTCACGTGAAAACGTGATTCCCAGTACGACATTACCGACTCTTGGTAGCCGCGTTTCGGCCCACGTTGAAGTGTTCCAGACCGAGAGACTATTATCGTTAAAGGATACGGCGAGTTGCTTCCCATCTTTATCTGAAGCGCTAGCCGTTCCAAGAAAAGGCATCGCGATTTCTTTCACAAGCCGCTTGTCGACGATGTCCCAAACCTGCAAACGCTTGTCGACAAAAAACAGAGCAACGCGATCGCGGCCAACGTCGATTGCCGAGCCGGGGACGGGTGTTCCCTTCGGCAGCGTCATGACCGATTGGTTCGTTTCGAAATTGAAGATGGCCACCGTGCCGTCAGTCTGCTGAATCACGCCGTGACTCTCACCGCTGAGCGGCAGGGATATGACTTTGCCCGGAACATTAATCGGTTTCGTTTGGCCAGTTGCCGGATTCAGCTCAATTAAACTATTACCCGCGCGTGCCCGCGCGATCGCTCGAGTAGAAACGACTTGGGTATCCGCGACAGGCCCAAGGCTGCTTCGCGCCACATCCATTTCGCGATAGGTGGCAGGGTCATAGAAGCGCATGGTGAAGTAATTCGAAAAGTAGATCGTGGCGATTCGCGATTTATCCGGACTGATCGACACAAACACCGCGTCCGGAAACGTCGCGATCTCTTTCAGGCCTTTTCCAGACACGTCATATAAATGGCCTATTCGATTAGCCGCCCCTACTGCAAGCCAAGAGTCATCCGTGGAGAACTGCATAAACACAGCAGGTGCGTCACCAAGTTGAAGGTGTGCAAGCTCGCGCCCTGATCGTGGATCCAGCGTGTAAACCGATCCCTTTGTAGTCGAAGCGGCGAGGACGTCTCCACGTGAGCTGAAATGGAGCAGCTGCGTTGGTTCGACGGTCTCGAATGTCGAAAGAATTTTCCAGGTTCCAAACTCCCGGACCACCACACGAACGTCAGGTGCTCCCGCGGATTTCTGTTCTGCAGCGGCGAGCATTTTTCCGTCCGGTGAAACACACAGCGCCGGCGCTCGAATTGGCTGAGTTGGTATGCTGGTCGGTTTGCCGGTTTGGGTGTCCCACATGACGGGAGATTTGAATAGACGACTGTCCGGTTGGAAGTCGCTCGGTCGCCAACCGATCACCCATTTGCCGTCATTGGCAGTCACCTGCGGGCCGAAAACAGCAAAGTCTTCGAATCTGGCTGTCTCGCGGCGGCTTGAAAGATCCAGCAAGCGGGCTTCTAATTTTCCGAAGTTGAACTCGAGTAGACGTTTGCCATCGGCGAATGGATAGAGTACCTCTCCCGTGGATCCGTTCATGGAGGGGATGATCTCGATCGATTGGTTCGTATCCGGGGAGTATTCGACAAGCTTGCCTTCAACGTTGAGATAGATCTTTCCATTTGGCGAAAACAGCCCTCCTTCCGCTGTCGGCAGGTGCTTTGGGAATTCACCCACTTCGAGATGTGCCATACGATTCCAGTAGTCCCACTCCCAACCTCTAGCGGGATTGTTACGCATGGACTCCAGCAACTCACGCAAGCGACCGATGTTGTGCTGATCCCATGTGGGACGCATCAGATTCATCGTCGCCACATAAACTTCGTAGTTGGCGCGATCGCGCTCGCGGCGTGCTTCTTCAGCGAGCCGTGCATTCTTCACGGCGAGTGCGGTAATGCTTGCGATCACGATGACCGCGACTGCGGCAGTTCGCAATGCGCCGCGGATGAATGCGCGTCGCTGCCGGCGCAGTTCCGCGCCCGGCATGTTTTCGCGAATCCAGCCACGATCGAAGACGCGTTCGTAGATGCGATTGCGGACCTTGAGCTTGCGTTCTTCAACGCGGACGATGCCCGAAAGTTTCAGAACCTTGATGAGGTGATTCGATTCGTCGTCGAAAACGTCGCGGCCTTTGACGACATTTTCATACACGCTCAAAACGTCGGCGCGATATTTCGCGATCTGGTCGGGATCCGGATAGCCATTGAGAATGCGGTTGCCCACGTCCGCGAGATTGATGTTGGTTTCACGCGCCTTCGCCTGAAAGAGAAGCTCTTCCGCCAGCCGGTCGACGTCCGCAGCAGAGTGGATGTCGCCGCGTTGCACGGACGTTGCGGCAAGACTCTGCGTCAGGAAAGGATGGCCATGCGTCCAATAGAGAATCCGCGAGAGTACCTCTTTACCGCCGGGGCCGAGTCCTTCAGTGAGGACGGACGCTTCTGCTTCGGTGAAGTCCAAGAGTACGATGCGTTCGCCGACGTTGAACGGAGTTGTGGTGGGATCGCTGATGAGATCGGTCGGTACGGCGACGCCAAGCAGGCAGAATGTCAGCCGTTTGTATTCCGCATCGTGAACGCGACGATTGTGGCATTCGCGAATGCCGGCGAAAAACTCGTTCGGACTGAATGGCAGACTGCGCGTGGCATCGATCTCGTCGATGAAAATGACGATCGGCGTGGCAATCTTCTCGAGTGCGACATCGCGCAACGAAGAGAAGAACCGCTGCATCGGACTGATGTCGCGTTCCTCCTGCCAGTAGCGGAGCATTTCCGCCCGTAAACCCAACGCGCGCCCGATTTCGACGACAAGTCCGGCGTACCACTGGTCCGGAGTGACGTTGCGGCCGCCGATCTTCGTCAGATCCACGAACGCGGAGCGAACGCCGTTCGCTTGCAGTCGCGACATCGTCCGCACGCACAGGGACGACTTTCCCATCTGTCGCGAGTTCAGGACATAGCAGAACTTCGCGCCCGTCAGAGCATCGAGCAAACCCGCGTCCGCACTCCGTTCGACGTAGCTCCGCGACTCGAGTGGTACCGTTCCGCCCGATACAAAGAATTCAGCTGTGGGTGCCGGCGCCGTCATGCGGTGAAAGTCCTCGCGGAGAATACCATGGATATCCTTCGTAATAGCGGTTGAGGAAAACAAATCTGGACGCTCGTATTACAGGCGACGGTTCACCGGCTTCAATAAACCTTCGCGCGGCATCCAACTCCGAGTCGTTGTAAGCGGCCGGATTGTTCAGGATGATCCGAGCGAACAATTCCTCATAACGTTCGAGAGTCCGCCACAGCGCGGAATCCCTGCGTCGCCGATGCTTCAACATTGGCTTGGCGAGATGTGCTGCACGACAGCCGCGAAGTGCCGCGGCGATCCAGAAGTCCCAATCGTCGAAGCCGCTCACGTTGTTGCGATATCCACCCAGTTCTTCCCACAGCGACTTTCGATACATGGTGCAGTAGGGGAGCTGGTTGAAATACTTCAACCGCTCCAGATCGAAAATACCCGAAGTTTGGATCGTCTCGATATCGCCGAAGTCCTGACGATCGGTGTACACCAGGTCGATCTGCGAATCCGATTCCAGCAGGGCAAAGCACTCCTCGAGCATCGTCGGCGCGATCAGATCGTCCGCGTCGAGCGGCAGTACAAACCCGCCGCGCGACTCCGCAATGCCGCGATTGCGTGCCGAGGCCACGCCTGAGTTCGCCTGGCAGATCAGCCGTGCCGGTATGCGCGAACCGGTAATCGTGTGCGCGATGTCTGCGGCAGTGTCATCGACACTCCCGTCATCGACGAAGATGATCTCGATGCCGGACAGTGTTTGGTCAAGGACGCTCTGAACCGTCTCTGCTAGAAATGCAGACGAGTTGTAGCAGGGGATGACGACCGAAACTCTAACTTCCACGGGTATAAAGAAGGTTGCATTTGGCGCATACGGGCATGAGGCCGCACGCTGAAACCGTTTCGCGCACCCGCTCGAAACGCGAGCCGTGCCAGATTTCTCTCAAGTCCTGGTCTCTGAGATTTCCCATGCGAAATTCTGGAAAGAATTTGCACGAGACGACGTCACCGTTCGGAAATACATCCAGTCGAGTCCGCACGGCATTGCATCGCGTCTTGCCCTGGGCCGGCACCGCGCTGCCGGCAATGAATGGCGCCAGTTCATCCGGCTCGAGCCGCGGGTTGTAGCGGAGCTTCAGCCGCCATTCGGCCGCGTCGATTCGCGCAATCTCCGACTTCAATACGGCGACGTTTTGCGGATCGATTCGAAAACTGTACGAATACCAACTCGCTCTCGCTGTTTCGATTGGCCATGAAAAGTGATCGCCGAAATACTGATCCATCTGCGCACACGTGTCGTCAGAGATAAACCATGGGAAGCTGACGTACGCGGTATCAGCGCCTTCCTGTTCGAGGAACTTCATAAACTCGAACATCCGCGGCACCATGGCATCGGATATGACGCAGTTCACCGTAATCTCGCCAAGGTACCGGCCGGATTTCTTCTCCTCGATGAGCAGTCTTAGTCCGCTCATTGTTCGCTTAAAGGAGCCACGTCCGCGCAGCAGATCATGCTCGGTTTCGAAGCCGTCCAATGAAATGGAAACTTCTAGATGGCTGGAAATCCGATTCAACGATTCGAGCCGCTTTTCAATCCATGTGCCGTTGGTGCAGAGCGTGGTCCACCGCAGGTCGTCGGCGAAGAGGTCGATAAGTCCATCCCATTCTTGATAGACAAGCGGCTCTCCACCCCATAAGTACACATTGGCCTTGAGGCTCTGCGTGGCTTCAAGTGTCCTGGCAATGACGGAAAGATCGAGGTCCGCATGCTTTTCCGCTTGAGGCAGCGTGTGATGGTAGCCGCTTTCATGCCATTGGTAGCAGTGCGTGCAGCGCAGATCGCAGCGGTTGGTCAGCTTGAAGGAAAGTTCTTCCGGCAACGGTCGAGCCCGCCAATCGTCTCGCGACTCGCGTTGTGCGGCGAGAAGATTCGGCGCGATACGCCGCATTTTCTCGAAAGCCGTGCGGTCGACCGGCGGCCCGCTGTTCGATTTCATTTTAGACAATCCTCCAACACGCGTGCGGCCGCTTCGGGCGAATTGCGGATGTACGATTCGTGAGTGCCGGGAAGCGTGTGAACCATGAGATTGCTTCCTACAATATGCTGCCATTGTTCGGGAATGCCCGCCCCCTGATGTTGCTCACTGACGACAAGCATCACGGGGCCGGGATAGTTCGCCGGCTGATAGTGCATGACCGCGTCGAGCAAGGACGCCGCGCGGCGTATGGCTCGCACGATGTGCGTCCAATTGCGGGCTGCCGAAACAAACTTGCGTAATCGTCGGCTACTTTCCCGCTCTCGTCGGACGTTGGTGAGTCCGATGCGCAACACCGATTTTCCTGATTCCATAAGCGAGCCCATTCGCCCGAGACGCCGAGATTCCACGCGCTCCTTGCTTGTCGGAAGCCACGCATCGAACAACACCAGCGGTGTGACTTGTTCTCCGGCTGCCGCCAGTTGCTGTGCCATCTCGAAGGCGACCACTCCCCCTAAACATTCCCCAACCAGAGCATAAGGACCGCGAGGCTGCACCCGTCGTATTTCAGCAATACACGCCGAGGCTCTCGCTTCGATCGTGGAGTGCTGTGTGGTCCGTACTCCGTAGACGCTCTGCTCCTTTCGGAGATAGCTCACCATTTTCGCGTACAGAGTCATCTCCGCATTACCACCGGATCCGCCGGGAATGAGAAATAGCGGCGACTGAGAGAAGCCGCTCTTGATCTCGACGATTGCAGTGCCGGGTTTCGCCCGGGGAGCCGGACGTTCCAGCGCCTCGCGGAGTGCTGCCGCGAAACCGCCCACGGTTGGATGTTCGAACAGAGTCACCAATGGAAGGTGAACTCCGGCAGCTTTTTCCATTTCTGCAAGAAGGCGTAAGGCCAGAAGGGAATCGCCGCCGGACTCGAGAAAGCTGTCATCGGGATCGATGCTCGAATTGCCGAGCACATTTCGGAATCGCTCCAATACGAGTTGTTCGAGGCCGATTCTCTGATCCGCATCGCGGGCAACGCTCTCCAGCAGCCTGGAGAAATCGCTCGCCATTCTCGCGATGGTGGAGGCATCAAACAAAGCCGCATCGTATTCGAATGCCCCGGTGAATGAATTCCCGGACTCTTTGATATACAGAGTCAGATCGCGATGGGCCACGCCGTTGAAAACTTCACTTGCCTCGACATGCAAGCCATGGAATTCCCAACTGGATTTCGGCAGATTCTGAAACACGAATGCTGCCTGCAGTAGCGGTGTGGATGTGTTTTCGCGTTCCCACGGGAGCGATCGGCTCCATAACTCGAACGGGAGTTCCTGGTGCTTATAAGCGTCCAGGACGACGTCTCGGACACGGCGCACCAATTCGCGGAACGACGGTCGACCACCCAGCCACACACGTAAGGCGAGAGTATTGATGAACACACCAATCATGCCTTCGAGTTCGATTCGATTGCGGTTGGCGATTGGTGAACCAACGACGATGTCTTCTTCACCCGTAATGCCGTACAGAAAGGCCTGAAACGCAGCCAGCAGGATTACAAACGGTGTCGTTTCCATTTCCGTTGCCAGCTGCTTCAACGTCTGCGTCAGTTCTGTGGAGAGGCCGAAGGAATGCCGGCCAATTTCGGAGGCGCTGCCACGTCGACGGGGACGATCGAAAGGTAAACGCAGTGCGGGAACCGGACGGCGCAGCTGTTCACTCCAATAGCGCAAAGACGGAGCGCACGCTCCATCGTTTAGTCGCCGTTGTTGCCAAACCGCCCAGTCTGCGTATTGCAAAACAGGATCTTTCTGCGGTGATGGATGCCCGGCGATCAATGCACTATAGATCGCGGCAAGTTCGCGCATGAAAGGAGAAAACGACCAACCGTCAAAAGCCAGATGATGGATTGTGATCACTAAGATGTGATCGGTCTTGTCCAAACGGAAAAGCCGCGCCCGTACCAGTGGTGCCTTGTCGGGATCGAACGGCAGACGTCCCTCCGCCGCGACCTCGCGCTCGGCTTCACTCTCAGTAACGTTGGTGAACGGTATAGCGAATTCCGTCGGCGGCAAAATGACCTGACAAAGCGTTCCATCAATGAAGCGAAGGATGGTGCGCAACGGTTCATGGCGCCGAACCACTTCTTCGAAGCTTCGCTGCAGATACACCGTCTCCAGATGACCTTTCATTCGCAACGCGAAGGACATGTTGTAAAGCGAACTTGCGGGGTGCAGTTGTTCGATAATCCAGCCGCTTCGCTGCGCGAACGAAGCCGCCGGCGGCTTTTCTCGTGAAGCCCGTTCGAGCGGCGGGCCCTCGCGCTGAGAGCGCAGCGTCGAGCGCACGGCATTCCATAATGCTTCGCTCATACGGTGCCGGATGCTGCGTAATAGCGGCAGCAGGCGGTGCAGATAGAGAATAGACCGCCGCGCAGAAACGTCTGCACGCGTTTCAGGCGAGCGCCTCTCCAGATCTCGAGCAGGCTTTGCTCGTAAATGTTACCGATGCTGAGGTCATAAAACGTATGGCACGTCGTGACGTCGCCGCGTGCTGAAATCTCCGCATAGAGCCACGGGACACCACAGCGGGAGCGTCGACCGGTCATTGCGTGCCAGTTTGCGGTGAAGAAGTTTCGAATGTTGCCGGCACTCAGGTCCTGAGGCTGGCCGTAGAATGCGATCTCCTTTGCAGCACACATGGTGCGGATTGCCGCGATTTGTCGCTCGATCCAATCGAAGTCCATGTTCAAAAACTCTGACGGATCGCGAACATATCCTTGAGCGTACGCATTCGTGTGAGTGGCGAACTCGACTTCCAACTCCTGAGCGAAGGCTCGCACCTGATCGGCCGTTGCATACCGCTGAAGTTCGATGCTGACGGAGTCAATCAGCGAAAGATCGATGCTCTCGCGAAAGAATTCTTCAATATGCGGCGAACTCGCCGCTGTTACGACATAGTTGATGCCGAGCTTCGGGAAGCGTTGGTGCATTGCCCGCCGCGTGTTTGCGACGACTTTGATGCCATCCGTCGCCCGTTGAAAAACGCCACTGCCTCGCTGCGCGTCGTTGATCGCTGAAGGTCCATCCAGTGATACCCAAATCTGAGTCGGAGCGCTGTCGATTAAGCGGTCCGCGTTTTCCTCGAGTAGCGTCCCGTTTGTCGAGAACGAGACGTCACAACCGCCTTTTCGAATGGCGCGGACGATATCCCAGATGCCCGGATAGAGCAGAGGCTCTCCGCCGAAGAATTCGAACACCGGTTTTGTGGGAAGGCATTCTTCAACCGTTCGTAGCGCGACGTCGACGTCGAGCATCGCGAGATGATGCTTCGCATGGTAAGCGCCACCGCTTCCCCATTCGTAGCAAATCGCGCAGCGAAGATTGCATTGTTCGAGCAACTGCAGAACGACCCATGACGGCGCGGCCAGTTTCTCAGCAATGTTCATGCGGTTGCTTCCTGAACGACTTGAGCGGCATAGGTCTGCGCGTAATCGACGCCGCGTGCCGTCCTGGACATGATGTTCAAATGGAGGGTTTCGAGAACCTTCGGATCGTAACCCGTCTCGCGCCATGCCGAATAGGGCATGCCAAACCCGAGATATTCCCAGAGGCTGCCATTACTTCTCTCGGCTGCACTGTAGGCGTCGAGAAAAAGAACCGGAGTTGCCGATGCGAGCGAATCGATCAGCGTGCAGCCGCCGGGCTTACTCACAATGGCCTTGCTGCGACGAATGACGTCGTAGAAAGGATGAAATTTCGAACTGCGGTGCCAGACGATGTTGTGGGAGTCGATGACTTCACCGACTGGTGGAAACTCGTGGTTTCCATCGGCGTCACGAGTCCATGGTTGCCAGTTCGGATCGGGCAGGAAGCAGCGATCGGACGCGACCGAGTAAGACGTCTGTTGAAGCTCGTCGACAGCGTCTCGATAAGAGCCAAGGCCCCAGCCACCACCATGCACGACCAACTGATTCTCACGCTCGCGAAAGCAAAGCGGAGCATTTGCCGACACCGGAATCTCGTGAACGATCCTTCTCTCCTTCCAATTCCATAACCAGATTTCTCTTCCGGCCGCTGCGAGGTGGGGATAGATCCGGAACGATGCGGATATTTCCGCATCGATGCGGCAGTGATCGACATGAAGTTGCAGATCCGTCGATCGATAGCGTTCAATCACCGGTAGCCAGAAGCCCGACCAGACGATGAACCGATTGCGGCCTTCCTCCTTCCAGCATTGCAACAACGCTTCAATGCGATCGCCATCGAAACAGTTTTGAACATCACGCGTCATCCGATTGGAAATCTGCGCCAGTGCGAAGTTCGCGCGAAAGGCTTCCTTATGCGCGAGGTGAGCCGTTCGATGTTCGGGCGTGTAGTAGCCTTCCAGTACTTCGACATCGGAAGATCGCCCAAGCGTACTGAATTGCGTGTGAAGCAACAATGCCGGAATGTAGACACCCAGCCCGACTCCGGATGTCAGGATGGTGATGGCTGGCGCTCGATCCGTCATGGTGCACTCGTGCGAGACGAACGGCTCGGCATCCTGTCCATGAACTCGGCAAGAGTCCGGATGGAGTTGAAGTAGGAATACTCGAGGCTATCGAAATCAATCATGATGGCAAGTCGCTCCTCGAGTTCGAGCATGAAGCGCAGCATCTGTAGTGAGTCGAGCCCGACACTGTTGATAATGTCGGCATCATCCGAAAGGCTCGCAGCCATGCCGCCGATGCCTTTCACCTTTTCGATGGTCTGTTTGATGGCGGTAATGGATTGCGTCATCGCGACAGGCACTCCTTTCGGACAGCGAGACCGATTCCCATGCTGGAGGGGACGCCTTCGTATTGATCCGTGTAATCGAAGCAGACGTATTCCGAATCCATCTTTACTTCACCCCATACGCGACCGACGCCTGGACAGTTTGGGTTGAACACATCATGGAATGCGATCATGCCGGCGCTATTGCGGAGTGCCGCAAACTCACGGCGGCACTGATGCTCATCATGGTGCGAATCGATGAACGCCAGATCGATCGGCGCAATGCGCGCGATCAAATCAGCGAACTCATCGGACTGCGTGTTGATCCAGCAGAACTCCGCGCGCGGATTCCGGGTCTTGTACTCCGCCATCGATGGAGCTGGAATGATGTCGACGCCAACCGCAAATTCGAGTGGAAAGAATCGGTTCAGTATCTCCACAGTCGCAACAAAAGAGCCGCCGTGCCGGATTCCAACTTCGAGGTAGGAGCGCACCTGAAGCGTTGCAAGTTGTGCAAGGTACTTGCTGAACTGCACCGGGTATTGCCAGATCCGTAGTCCTGCACCACAGAATGGGTGCAGATTTGGAGGGTATTCGTCCAGTCCTTCGTCGTTCAAGCCAAGCTCGAGAATCAATTTCTCCAGAACTTCCGGCTTCGAGAGACTTTCAGCTGATCGCGTCCGAATCAGTTCGATCCGATCGAGGTCGATCGCTGTCGCACGGAGACTTTTCAGAATTCGCCAGGTGCGTTTCCGGTCGTCCCAGAAGGAGGAATTTGTAACCACCTGAGGCATTGAGGATGACCAGATTTTACGGAGCGCGAGCGAGATAGTACAGTTTCTTTGGGCGCGAATGATGATCCATCACATGCTTCAGGCGAGCGCGGAACTTCTGCCGGAGAAGGAAGCGCTCGTTCATGCGGACCAGCGACTGAGCTACGCCGAGCTGTGGCGTGCCGTTGGTTCGCTTGCTCACGGTTTGCGTTCCGCAGGCTTGGAGCGCGGCGCTCGGCTCGGCATTTTTCTCGACGCATCAACGGCGCAGGCCCTCTCCATCTTTGCCGCCAGCGCTGCCCACGCCGTCTTTGTACCGATTCACCCGCAGCTCGTCCCGCATCAGGTAGCGCACATACTGAACGACTGCAACGTGCAAGGTCTGGTAACAACAAAGGAGCGACTGGCTGCTCTCCGTGATGTTATCCACGAAGTCCCTGGCCTCAAGTTCGTCATTCAAAATGTTGAGGAGGTATGCCAAAGCAAAGCTCCGCTCGAAGAAGAGTTCGGCACGGAGCCGGAACTCGCGGCGATCCTGTACACATCAGGCTCAACGGGACGTCCGAATGGCGTGATGCTTAGTCATGCGCAGATCATCGCGGGAGCCGAGATTGTCGCGGACTATCTTGGTCTGAGCGCTCGAGACAGAATACTTGCCGCGCTCCCTTTCAGTTTTGATGCAGGTTTGAATCAGCTCATGACGGCCGTTCGACAAGGCGGAACGCTGGTTCTGATCAACTTCAAATTCGGTCGTGAGATTGTCGACATGCTAGCCAAGGAGAGGATTACCGGACTTGCTGGAGTGCCGACACTCTGGAGTCTTCTTACACATCCTCATGCCATGCTCGCCCGCACGCCGCTGCCGCATCTCCGATATATCACCAACACCGGGGGTGCTATGCCACAAACGGTTCTCGCCACACTGAGGAAGACGCTCCCGGACACGCAGATTTTCCTGATGTACGGCTTCACGGAGGCCTTTCGCTCCACCTATCTTCCTCCGGAGGAATTGGATCGCCGTCCGACATCGATTGGTAAAGCGATTCCGCGTACGGAGATTCGTATCGTGAACGAGCGGGGCCAAGCCTGTGGACCGGGGGAGATCGGCGAACTCGTTCATCGAGGGCCGACCGCCGCTCTCGGATATTGGGGAAACGAAGAACTGACGCGCCAAAAATTTCGCCGTGAGCAAGACGAAGTGGTCTGCTACTCCGGTGATCTGGCGCGAATGGACGAAGACGGCTACTTCTATTTCGTCGGTCGCCATGATGCAATGATCAAGTCCGCGGGCTTCCGCATCAGTCCAACCGAAGTTGAAGAAGTGCTTCAGCGCCTCGAAGGTGTCCAACTCGCAGCGGTGATCGGGATTCCGGACGAAATCGCAGGGCAGTCCATTAAGGCTTATGTTGTCAGGAATTCCGCAAACCTCAACACGGAAGCGCTGCTGAAGTTGTGTGCCCGTGAACTTCCGTCATTCATGATGCCGCGCACGATTGAGTTCGTGAAAGCCCTTCCGACGACTTCCAACGGCAAAGTGGATTACGCTGCACTTCGCGAGCGAACCGCCGCGGTCTGAAGACCGCGGCTTACGAAATCCGGCATCCCGTAGCCCGCCGGCTTTAGCCCGCGGGCCTTGGAGCTAGTGCAAAGTGTCCGGCATATCCGCCAGGACGTAGGCCATCACGGCGAGTGTCGCGATGCACTTGCGCAGGTCCTGCGGATTGACTTTATCCAGCGTGTCCGCATTCGTGTGATGCCAGTCGAAGTAATGTTCGCCGGTTGTCTGGAGACTCATTAGCGGCACACCAGCCGAAGCGAGCGGTTCGATATCCGTCCCGCCTCCGCCGTTGCCGATGCTGTTCGAGCCGATCGCTTCAAGAAGTTTGGCGATCTGTTGCAGCTTTAGCCGGGCGGCATCGTGTGCGGGAGTGTTGGGTTCGACGCCTTCAATGCTGAAACCGAAGCCCACCGGTCTTTCCGCGCCTCCATCCATTTCGATGGCGGCGACGTGTTTCTTCGCGTTATCGCCGAGACCTGTTCGGTACGCCGCGCCGCCACGTGCGCCATTTTCTTCGTTGGTCCAGCCGACGACGCGCACCGTTCGACGCGGCCGCAGTCCGAGTTGCTTCATCAGAGTGACCGCTTGCCATGCCGCGACAATTCCACCACCGTCATCGTGGGCGCCTTGTCCGACATCCCATGAATCGATGTGCCCGCCGAGAACCACAACTTCGTCGGGCTTCTCGCGTCCGGTGATCTCCGCCATGACGTTGGCGGAGTCGGCGTCCGGCAACATCTTCGCTTCCATCTCGAGATGAATCTGCACGTCCTGGCCACCTTCGACCAGACGTCGAATCATTCCTGTCTCTTCGACCGTCAATGCCGCCGCGGGGATCGGCGTGACGCCGGCTTCATAGTTTTGATTGCCGGTGTGCGGCGTATACAAACTGGAACCGGTCATCGATCGCACGATCGATGCAACTGCGCCCAGCTTCGCCGCCCTCGCCGCGCCGGTTGTTCGATAAACGTTCGTTTGCCCGTAGCCTTTCCACTCGACGTCATAGACGACGATCTTGCCCTTCACTTTGCTCGCACCCAACGCTTCGAGTTCCGTGAACGATCCGACAACAACGGCAGACGCGGTGATTCCACCGGCCGGCGTCGCAATACTGCTGCCGAGTCCAAGCATGTTGAGGTTCTTCTCGTATGGCTCAACCATCTTTGCGGACTCGCGGCCTCGAACCCAGTGCGGAACCTTGACCGGCTGAAGCTTCACGTTCTCAAGTCCGTCCGCTTTCATGCGGTCGGCGAACCACTGGACGGCGCGCTCCAGATTGGCGGATCCACTGAGGCGGTTGCCGATCCGTGTTGTCAGGTACGAGAGTTTGTTCCAACCGTCCTGGTCGACCAGCGCAGCGCCGAGCAGACGTCCAGCGATGTCGCGATACTCCTCATCCAATGGTTTTTTCTGTGCGCTCGCCAGCGTTGAAAGAGTCAATGCAAGAGCAACCAATGTCGCAACACGTTTCAAAGATGTCATGCGGGGAATTATAGTAGGGAAATGGCAGCCGCATCGCGCGTTCTGATGTTCATGCTCTTGATAGCCCGAGTTGTCGCAGCGCAACAGCCGGCGCACAGCACACATAATCCGAAACACGGCGGTCTGTTCTTCTCGATTGCGGGTGACACACTTCATGTCGAAGCGGTTTGGCCACAACAGCGCGTGTTCAAACTATATGTCTATGACGAGGCGTCCCAGCCGCTGGCGCTCGAACGAATGCGTCAGATCGAAGGGAACCTTGAAGTTCGGGGCGTAAAGATTCCCCTGGTCCTCCGCAATGACGGCAGCCGCTTCGATGCGAGTGTGCCGCCGATGAGCCCTCCGGCGACCATGACGCTTCAGATCCGATCCAAGAAGGACGGCGAACCGGAAGGGATTGGTCTAAGCTTTGTGGGCTTCAGCCTGGAAGACGGGCCTAGCTTCGATCTAACTCCTACCGTAATTCCCAATACGCTTGCCGGTCTGTTAAAAGCCATCGAGTCTGATGCGAAGGAAGCGGAGAATCTCGCAGCGCGAGGACAATCGGCGTATATGTTCTCGCCGGCGCTTCACGGTCGCGATCATCTGCTGGCGCTGGACCGATACTTACCCTCGCTGGCCGCCGATAGGAAGGCCCGGGCGGAGTCCGCGATTCGAACGGCAGTGCGATACGCGTGGCTGCTCCACAGTGCCGGCGATGATGGGAGCGATCCGCAAGCGCGTGAAGCAGTGAAACTGTTCTCCAGAGCATTGACCGAGGTTGTCGGCATATTTCGAGACCGCAATCCATGAATTACCGGTTTGCCATTCCTGCTTCCCTTGCGACTCTTGCAATTCTTTTAGCGGCTATGACTCCGGATGCGCATGTCACTATTCGGTCGCCTTACACTTATAACAAGGATGTCGCACCTATCGTGAAGCGGCGTTGTGCCGACTGTCACTTCTCAGGAGGGATTTCATGGATCCCTCTGGATACTTATGACGAATTGCGGACGCTGTCATGGCCACTAAGGCAGTCACTGATATCGGGACGGATGCCTCCCTGGTTTGGCGAATCGGGCGTGGCTACACTAAGAGAACCCACCCATGCTCTAACCGCACGCGAACTCGACATTCTTATGACTTGGGCAGCAGGAGGTGCGCCAGAAGGCCCGGCTGTAAGCTTGCCCGCCACTCCATCGTCAGCGCAACGTACGCCGGATATAGTCCTGGAGATGCCGGAACCGTTTGTATCAGAAACGTCGTCCGCTGACGCGGAAATTCGGCTGCCCACCGCTGCGGTCAAAGGGAAGTGGATCCGCTCGTTCGATCTCCAGGCCGGCACGCCGGCGATCGTTCACCATGCGACGCTGCTAACCAGACGCGGCGGCCTCGAACAAGCCATTGGTACGTGGATTCCCGGCGAGCCATCGCTTGCGCTCGCGGACAATGGGGCCTTCTTCATTGCTTCCGATGCGGAGTTGTTACTGATAATGCACTACCAGCGGCCGTCGGCGCAGGGACTTAGTGTGGATAAGAGTCGAGTGGCGATTTATTTCGCGGACTCAAGCGCGGCGCGCGAGGTCGAATCGCTGGATCTCGGACAACAACCCAGCACGTTGGACCACTCCGTCCGCGCGGTGGCGTTACAACCGATTGATGGACCTGCTGGTGCCCGTCTGACAGTCCGTGTTATTGCGGCAAATCGCTCGTCGTCCGTCCTGGCGCGAGTCCAGATCCGGCCCGAATGGCCGCATCGCTACGTCTTTGTTCAACCTGTATTGTTGGAAAAGGGGAGCCGAATAGAGATGGCTGCTGAGCCATGGGATAGCTCCATCTGGCAAAGCCTGACAGGAGACGTGAGGCGGACAGAACCGGTTCGTCCGCTTCACGCCGTCCTCGAGGTTCTTCGGTAAATCCTGCCTTACGGCGCGCGATTGAGGTTGACGAAGCGCGTGTCGCCTTGAGTGGTGCAGGCCAGAGTGATCACATCGCTGGCGTAGGCGCCACTGCAACTCACGACCGTCTCGCCCTCGGCCTCGTCGGCGGATCGGTTGACGGCCTTGAACTGAAGCTTGCTGCCGTCGAATGTGCCATCCTGAATCGACATTTCTATGGTGCCGCCGATAACCGAACCGGACAGCTTCGTGCCGTCGACTTTCAACATCATCTGGATTGTTTGTTTGGCGTCGCCGGTGCCGATTTCGCCGGTCCAGCCTCCATCGATAGCGCTACTGGCAAACGCGATAGCAGAACTCATCAAGAACAACGAAGCTAGGCATGCAATTTTTTTCATAACGAGAGTCCTTATAACACGCCGTTCTCTTGTGCGTAAGCAAAATTCTCTTGCGTACCGGAAAAACAGTTTACCTTAGTAGTGTTTTCTTGTATCGTTGCCACCGCTTCGCTTAGGGATGTCGCTTAGAGCTGGGTTCTAAGCGCGCTGCGCAAGACGCGCGATCCGTAATCACATCAGGGCTATTCGTACGCACAATTCGAGGAAGGAATTCTCAAATGGTCACAGTAAGACCTGCTCGCCTGTTGTCTGTTTGTGCCTGCGTTGCTGTATGCATCCTTATCATTGGTGCCGGCACAGCATCCGCATCTCACTATCGCTACCAAACGATCTCTTGGGAGCGTGACCTCACATACGTGAGCAGCACGGACTACAAGGTGCATGTGACCTTTCACGGTGGGTGGCGCTGGTCGTTTACGTATCAGGGCTACAACCTGAACAGCTGTCCGACGTCGAATTTTACGGCAACTGGTGCGACTGGGATCGGTTCTTGTCCTCCAATAGGGCAGTCCGTCACTATTCTTAACAACATCGCGGTAACCAAGAACGGTGCGGCTGTCAACGTCAGGCTGAATTCGCCGACAGCCACACCTGTGAGTTCGTTCGCATACACTCCGAAAGTCACCGAGATTAGCCAGTCTCTCGATCTGATGTATGCCGACTATGCGTTCGACCTGTACATTCCGATCGCGAGTAATCCGGTGACGATCACTCATGAGGCCAACGCGCGCATCAGCACGCTGCTCGAAGGGAATAACGACCAGCAGTGGAAGTTCTCTTCAACGATTGATGTCACGAAGGGTACTAAGTCGCCGAAGTCCGTTTCGCTGCCTGTGATCTATGTCACGGCCGGTATACAGAACACGATAACGCTGCCGACAGTGGCTTTCGACAACTACACGAATAAATTCCGTTTTTCGACGACTGCGGAATCGGACCTGGTCAGGCAGGTTCCCGGTACGAGCACCGCCTCAACGCTGGACGACATGCAACTCAGCGATACTGGAGTCATCACTTGGACACCGACCGCGAATGTCGTTGGGCCGTATGCCGCGCAGTTTACGATAACCTCGTATGACACGAGCGTGAGCCCACCGGTGCCGACAAACTCGATTCCCCTTGATCTGATCTTTCAGGCTCAACTGCCCCAGGCAAATGCTCCGTCGGTGTCGTTGACAACACCGCAAACATCCGTGACGTTCAACGTCGGCACGGCCGGATCCTATCAGGTCACCTCGACAATCAGCCCCGCTGCGGCGCTCTATTCGCCCGTGATTAATCACTCGCCGCTGCCGCCTGTTCCAGCTGTTGGTCAGTCTGGTGCCGCAGCGTTCTCCGTGCCGGCCGGCAATACCGGTGCTACAGCCTTAGTCGGAACAACGACGTGGACACCGAGCCTGAGTAGCTTATCGGATATTGTGTGCTATCAGGCAGGCTACAGGAGGAACTCCGATAGTGTAGTCTTCCTATCGCCAGGCCAATTGTGCGTGAATATGACGCTCGGTGCCTTGGCCACGACTCTGACCATCAGTGGTCCGACCAGCGGCTCGGTGGGAGATTTGCCGCAGTTCACAGCGACATTGATTCGAACGGCAGACGGCGCGCCTGTCGCATCGCGGCAGATCCTGTTTACGGTTACTGCTCCCGATGGTTCACAATCCACGCCGGTGACCGCGACGACCGATTCAAGCGGCCATGCGACAGCTACCGTGCAACTCGGAAAGGCAGGTACCAACACTGTTAGCGCAACGTTTAACGCTGTAGTCAACGAGCTGCTTCAGTCCTCGGCTGCCTCGGCAAATATTACGGCTAAGGCCAACTCATTGCTCGGCACGATCGCGCTGGCGAATCCGCCGGTTCCGAGCTTCGGCTTCCAGACGACGGTCAATGTACCGCTGCTGGCTCAGCCCAGCGGTAATCCGGCACCTCCGGGCAACGTCGTCGGCGTAACGGTCACCGATCCGAACGGTGGCGTGACCACTCAGAACGTCGCGACCAACGCCAGTGGAATTGCCGCGCTGTCATTCAACACGCCGGTCATCGGCAACTATACGGTCGTTGCGACGTTCGCCGGCAACAACGACATGTTCGCGGCCACCAATACGCCAAAGAACGCCACGCTTTCAATTCCTACGATCTATCAGCGCGTGCAACTTGCGTTCGATCCGGCGACGTTCTTTGCTGTGACGACGACGACCACGCGCGTTCGCCTCACACAAATCCCGAGCGGAACTCCTCTTGCGAACCGGTTAGTATCCTTCTCACTGTCGGGCGGCGTAACAGGTAGCGGGTCCGCAAATACTGATTCAAGCGGCTATGCGACGTTTAACGTGACGCCCTCGACTGCGACGGCGTTCACGCTGACCGCTTCAGTGGCACTGCTGGCCACTGAAGCCAATCATGCGGGTGTGTTGGCGGCTGAAAGTACAGCTATGGCGACGAATTCGAGCTTGGTCGTAACCGCGCTTAGCGCGCCAAACGCTCCGGCGTCGTCACCGCTGAACACCGCAATGACAGTGTCTTCCACCCTGACACGGACAACCGCTCCCGCCGGGTCGCTGTCCAGCAAGACCGTTCTCTTCAGCTTGATTACGCCGAACACCACGATTAATCGTTCGTCGAATACCGATGCGAACGGTATTGCAACAGTGACCTTCACCGCAGCCGAAATGAATACGGCCGGTGTTTACACGGTACTGAGTGCGTTTACGGACAACGTTGCCTACGCCAACGCGACGTCGTCTGCGGTGGCTGTGGCCGTAACAACAGGTACTCCAACGACGCTGACCACATCACCTATTAATGCGGTTACCGGGCAGCCGGTGACGACAACTGTTCATCTCGCTACGACTACCGGTGCAACACCGGTCGCGAACGCGCCGATCACCCTGGCCATCTTTGGTGGCGGTGCGACACTCGGCAGCGGTACGACGAATGCGAGTGGCGACGCTACAATCAGTTGGACTGCGGGAGCTGCCTTCAACGGCCAATACATCGCGACGTTCGCCGGAATGGGTGGTTCAACAACCTACGCCGCGTCTTCGTCGACGAATACCTATATTGTTGTGGCTCAGACGCCGACCACAACGACCGTTACATGTCCCACAACTCCGCAGACCAGTCCCACTTACAGCGGCGCACCCTTGACGCCTTGCACGGCCACGGTAACCGGCTCTGGCGGTTTCAGCCAATCGCTCACCGTGACGTATACCAATAACGTTCATGCGGGTACCAATACCGCCACCGCTTCCGCCAGCTTCGCCGGAGACTCGACTCACTTTAGTAGTTCGGATTCGAAGACTTTCAGCATCAACACGAAGGCGGCGTCAGTAACTCCGAATGTTGCCGGCAAGGCCTACGGAGACGTGGATCCGCCCTTGAGTGGAACGCTGAGCGGATTCGTCGCTGCAGACAATGTCACCGCCACCTATAGCCGCACGGCTGGTAACACGGTGGGCGGCAGTCCATACACCATTAGCGCCACACTGAATCCGACAGGCGTTTTGACGGACTATGCGATTCAATACAACACAGCAGCGTTTACCATCACGACCAGGCCGGCTTCGGTCACTCCGAATGCTTCCGGCAAGACCTATGGCGGTAACGAGCCGGCGCTCACCGGAACGCTAAGTGGTTTCCTTGCGGCCGATAACGTGATCGCGACTTATACGCGAACAGCCGGTGAAAGCGTCCTTGGTGGGCCTTACACGATCAGCGCTGGCTTGAGCCCGGCAGGCGTGCTGGGTAACTATCAAATTACCTACAACACGGCCGCATTCATTATTGGCCCGCTGTCTGCCTCCGTATCCCCGGCGGCAGCCAGCAAGATCTTCGGAGATGACGATCCAAGCCCGCTGACAACGGGAACGTTGTCCGGCTTCCTGGCAGCGGATAACGTCGCGGCCACCTATAGTCGGACCACGGGTGAAACACCAGGCCCATACCCGATCACGGCGAATCTCACGACCAGCGGATCGCTCAACAACTACAGCATCACGGTGAATCCCGCAAACTTCACGATCAATGCGTATGCCTTCAGCGTGTGTGATGCGAACGGAAACTGCACCGGCGGCAGCAAGCCCAACTCGAACGGCATCGGCGGTCGTCTGACGATCACGCCTAGCGTTCAGTTTGGCGGCTCGGCAACGGTGACGGTCAGCCTTTCACCGGCAACGTTGAAAACGAAAGATGCTTTGACAAGCCCCGGTGTCGACGGAAACAACCAGCCGCTGCCTCCAACCTTTACGGTTTGGTTGGCGCCAGTTGGAGATCCGACGCATCCGACGATGTTCGGTAGCGGCATAGCAACCAAGAGTGCTCCGGACGCGAACGGAAATTCGACGTGGTCCACAACCTTCACCGCCACGCTGGATGACATCGCCGTCACTCCTGGCGATTACATTGCCTACGTGTACGGCGGTAACGGAAACGTCCTCACCAACGGCGCCGTCCAGAACAACGCCGGCTATGGCGCAGCGGACACGACGGATTACACTTTCCCGACACTGACCGCAAATCTGACAGTGAACCGGGCGACGACAACCGTCAGTATCAGTGCGCCGCCGGTTACCTACGGAAGCGATGGGACGGTTACGGTTGCGGTTAGCTCGACTGCAGGAATACCGAGCGGTAATGTTAGTTTAACTGTCGCAAACGGGTCGCCGATGACGGCAGCTCTGAACAACGGTTCGGCCGTGTTTACCATTTCACATCCGAATGCCGGTGACTACGCCCTGAACGCCTCCTATGCCGCTAATGGAAACTTTGCGGCTGGTTCCGCTACGGGTTCGCTCCATGTCGATGCTAAGGCCGCTTCGGTCAGCCCGGCGGCTGCAAGCAAGACGTATGGCGATTCGGATCCGTCACTCGGTGGAACGCTGAATGGTTTCCTCGCGGGTGACAATGTGACGGCGACCTATAGCCGCACGGCGGGTGAAACCGTCCTTGGTGGTCCGTATACGATCAGCGCGACATTAAGTCCTGCCGGTGTGTTGACGAACTACAACATCACGTACAACACCGCGTCGTTCACGATCAATACGAAGGCAGCATCGGTTAGCCCAGCCGCAGCCAGCAAGACGTACGGCGATGCGGATCCGACGCTCACGGGAACACTAACCGGCTTCCTTGCGGCAGATAACGTTACAGCGACCTATAGCCGCACAGCGGGTGAGACCGTCCTTGGTGGTCCTTACACAATCAGCGCAACGCTGAGCCCGGCAGGCGTGTTGACGAACTACAACATCACGCACAACACGGCGTCGTTTACGATCAATACAAAGGCAGCATCGGTTAGCCCAGCCGCAACCAGCAAGACGTATGGCGATGCGGATCCGTCACTCACGGGAACGCTGGCCGGCTTCCTTGCAGCGGACAACGTGACGGCGACCTATAGCCGCACGGCGGGTGAGACCGTCCTTGGTGGTCCGTATACGATCAGCGCGACATTAAGTCCTGCCGGTGTGCTGACGAACTACAACATCACGTACAACACCGCGTCGTTCACGATCAATACGAAGGCAGCATCGGTTAGCCCAGCCGCAGCCAGCAAGACGTACGGCGATGCGGATCCGACGCTCACGGGAACACTGACCGGCTTCCTTGCGGCAGATAACGTTACAGCGACGTATAGCCGCACGGCGGGTGAGACGGTCCTTGGTGGTCCTTACACAATCAGCGCAGCGCTGAGTCCGGCTGGTGTACTGACGAACTACAACATCACGTACAACACGGCATCGTTCACGGTCAATACGAAGGCAGCATCGGTTAGCCCAGCCGCAGCCAGCAAGACGTACGGCGATGCGGATCCGTCACTCACGGGAACGCTGGCCGGCTTCCTTGCAGCGGACAACGTGACGGCGACCTATAGCCGCACGGCAGGTAACACGGTTCTTGGAGGTCCTTACACGATCAGCGCGACGTTGAGCCCGGCGGCAGTGTTGAGTAACTACAACATCACGTACAACACGGCGTCGTTCACGATCACAACGAAGACGGCTTCGGTAACACCTGCCGCAAACAGCAAGACCTACGGCGGATCGGATCCGGCACTCTCGGGAACACTGGCTGGATTCTTTGCAGCGGACAACGTGACGGCGACTTACAGCCGCACGGCCGGCGAAACAGTGACCGGCGGACCGTACACGATCAGCGCGACGTTGAGCCCGGCGGCAGTGTTGAGTAACTACAACATCACGTACAACACGGCGTCGTTCACGATCACAACGAAGACGGCTTCGGTAACACCTGCCGCAAACAGCAAGACCTACGGCGGATCGGATCCGGCACTCTCGGGAACACTGGCTGGATTCTTTGCAGCGGACAACGTGACGGCGACTTACAGCCGCACGGCCGGCGAAACAGTGACCGGCGGACCGTACACGATCAGCGCGACGTTGAGCCCGGCGGCAGTGTTGAGTAACTACAACATCACGTACAACACGGCGTCGTTCACGATCACTGCGAAGACGGCTTCGGTAACACCTGCCGCAAACAGCAAGATCTATGGAGGTACGGAGCCGACACTTACCGGAGCACTGAGCGGTTTCGTGGCGGCCGACTCCGTAGCGGCAACCTATAGCCGTGCGGCAGGCGAGACCGTCACCGGTGGTCCTTACACCATCAGCGCGACGCTGAGTCCGGCGGGTGTGTTGAGTAACTACAACATTACGTACAACACGGCGCAGTTCACGATCACAGCGAAGGCCGCAACGGTTAGTCCGGCCGCCGCGAATAAAACTTACGGCGATCCGGATCCAACCTTTACCGGAACGCTGAGCGGCTTCCTGGCAGCGGACAACGTGACGGCGACTTACAGCCGCAATGTGGGCGATACCGTCAACGGTGGTCCATACACGATCAGCGCGACGCTAAGTCCGGCGAATGTGCTGACGAACTACAACATCACTTACAACACTGCCGGCTTCTCAATCGGCCAGGCAGGTACGGCGGTGACGATCAACTGTACGCTTCCGGTGACCTACACGGGAGGCGCGCAAACACCGTGCACCGCTCAGGTAAGCGGCGCGAATTTGACGCAGTCGCTGCCGGTGAGCTACGCGAATAACATCAATGCTGGAACTGGTTCGGCAACAGCAAGCGCCAGCTACGGCGGTGATGTGAATCACACGGGCAGTTCGAACTCGGTGAACTTCGGTATCGATAAGGCTGGATCGTCGGTGTCGTTCAGCTGCACGTTGCCGGTAACATACACCGGCTCGCCGATTACACCGTGTACTGCTCTCGTCACTGGTGCGGGCAACCTGTCGCAGTCACTGACGGTCAGCTACGTGAACAACACGCATGCGGGAACGAATACGGCAACGGCGAATGCCAGCTATGCCGGCGACAGCAATCACAACAGCAGCAGCAATTCGACGACGTTCTCGATCGCCAAGGCAAACCCGATCATTACCTGGGCAGCGCCGGCCGCGATCAATCAAGGAACAGCGTTGAGCGGCACGCAGTTGAACGCAACCGCATCGGTGGCCGGTAGCTTCGTCTATACGCCGCCGTCGGGAACGGTGCTTCCAGTCGGTACGCAACCGCTGTCGGTCGCCTTCACTCCGACAAATACGGTGGACTACAATCCGGCGTCCGCAACGGTTTCGATCACGGTCAACGCCACGGGCGCATTCAACCTTGGCCCGGGCCAGACAGTCACGCTAACCGGCGGTTCGTTAAGTGGAAACGTCACAATGGGAGCGGGCAGCACGTTGATCCTGAATAACTCGACGACTGGCGGTAATGTCACCGTCGATAACGGAGCAACCATCACGTTGAACAACTCCACTGTTGGCGGCAACCTGCAGGTTCAGACGGGCGGTACCGTGAATTTGCAGGCCGGCTCCACTGTGCAAGGAAACCTGCAAATGCAGAATGGTGGCACGCTCAATACGAACGGCGGTACGGTGGATCACAACATTCAGATCAGCGGCGCTTCGACGTTCTCACTCGTTGGGACGAGCGTTGGAGGTAACCTGCAGATCCAGAATATCCCTGCCGGCTCATCGCAGAATCAGATCTGCGGTGTGACCACTGACAATGACATGCAGATCCAGAGCAATGGTGTTGCTATCGCTGTCGGTTCCAGTGGCCCGTCCTGCGCGGGCAACCACATCGGCGGCAACTTGCAGGTGACGGGCAACACCGCCTCGGTTTCGATTTACAACAACACCGTGGCTGGCGACTTGCAGGTTAACAACAACACGGCTCCGGAGTCCGTCTTTACGAACATCATCACGAAGAATCTGCAGTGCAACGGCAATACGTCGACAATCACCGGCGGTGGCAACACAGCCAAGTCGAAGTCGGGTCAGTGCAGCTTGTTCTAAGTTAACCAACCTTAAAAAAGGAGGCACGCTTCACGCGTGCCTCCTTTTGTTCTTACGCGTATCCTATTCGCGGCATGACAACGCTCGTTCGACGCATCGGCTTGTTTGACGCGACCATGATCGTGATGGGCGGAATCATCGGCTCCGGGATTTTCATGAATCCCTATGTCGTCGCTCGAGCCGTACACACGCCGGTCCTGATCCTGGGCTCGTGGGCATTTGGTGGGTTGATCGCGATCATGGGCGCGTTCATCTACGCCGAGCTTGCGGCGCGCCGTCCTGCAGTAGGTGGACAATACGCCTATATTCGCGAGGCATACCACCCCGCTGTCGCGTTTGTTTATGGCTGGGGCTTGCTGCTCGTCACGCAGACCGGTGGAATGGCGGCCGTCGCCGTCACTTTTGCGCGCTACTTCATCGAACTCTCCAACATCCATATTGCCGACGCACTGATTGCCAGCGTCGCGCTGGCACTGCTGACGATCATCAATTGTCTCGGTGTGAAGGCCGGCAGCTCCGTTCAGAGCGCGCTCATGGTCATGAAGATTGCCGCGATCATGGCGCTGGTGATCTGCGGCTTCGTCTTTGTGAACGGGGTGCCGCTGCAGACAGGGGTGCTCGATCGACCGGTCTCCTTCGATCTCCTCACCGCATTTGGTGCCGCGCTGATTCCGGTGTTGTTTGCATATGGCGGATGGCAGACAGCGAACTTCATTGCTGGAGAAATCGACGATCCACGAAAAAATCTGCCGCGCGCGTTGTTGTTGGGTGTCGCGGGCGTGGTCGTGTTGTACCTCGCTGTGAACATCGTCTGCTTACGGGCCCTCGGAGTGGAGCGTCTGGCACAAACGACGACTCCGGCGACGGACGTGATGCGTCTGGCGCTTGGCAGCACCGGCGCGACGTTGATTGCGGCGGGGATTGCGATTTCCACGTTGGGTTTTTTGAGCCAGGGGATTCTGACGGCGCCGCGTGTGTATTACGCGATGGGGTCGGACGGATTGTTTTTCAAATCGGTTGGATCGCTTCACCCGACGACGAAGGTGCCCGTTGCGGCGATCGTCTTACAAGGTGTGTTCGCAGTCGTGATCGCGCTATCCGGGCGCTACGAACAGATTTTGAATTACGTCGTCTCGGTCGACTTCATCTTCTTCGGCCTCGCCGCTAGCTGCTTGTTTGCGCTGCGGCGTGCGGATGCGAAAGCGGGCTTTGTCTCAACCTACACGGTCCCAGGCCATCCATGGACAACGATCCTATTCGTGATCGCGTGCGCATTGGTCACGGTGAACACCGTGTATCGTTATCCTGAAAACACGCTGATCGGTTTGGTCATCCTGGCTGCGGGAATTCCTGTGTATCTGTTATGGGCGAAACGTGCAAAACTCCCCTCCTAAGTCAGGAGGGGAGTTCTTTTTTGAAACAGTCACTCTATATGGAGTGGGCGAAAACCCGCTCCTCTGCAAAGTACAACCTGGCTACCAGCGGAGTCATTGAATGTTCGTTCGCGGATCTGCACGCGTCCAGCAATGATTTCGAATTGCGCCGGCCACCGGGATACACCTACTCCCTTTTACAGCAGGCGCTTGCCGAGAAGTGTGGTGTGCCGGAGGAATGCGTCGTCACAGCGATCGGGACTTCTTTTGCGAACTACCTCGCGATGGCGCTTCTGATCGATGCGGGTGACGAGGTACTCATCGAGCATCCGATCTACGACCCGATGCTTTCGATCGCACAGTACCTTCGCGCCGACATCAAGCGGTTTCATCGACGTTTTGAGAATCAGTTCCGGATCGATATCGATGAAGTTCGACGACTCGCCACCGCGCGAACGAAGCTCATCATCCTTACCAATCTGCACAACCCATCGTCTGCTTTCGTCGACGAGGAAACGTTGAAGGCACTCCAGCAGATTGCGCGAGAGACTGGGGCCAGGGTGCTCGTCGATGAGGTCTATCTCGAACTCTTCCCGGTTGCAGGCCGGCCGTTCAAATCATCCTTCCTGCTTGGTCCTGAGTTCATCGTGACCAGCAGTCTGACCAAAGCCTACGGACTTAGCGGACTGCGCTGCGGCTGGATTCTGGCGGAGCCTTCCATTGCGCGCCGGCTGTGGCAGTTCAACGATTTGTTCTACGCGACGCCGCCTCACATCACGGAGCGGTTGAGTGTGATCGCGCTGAATGAAATGGACGCTATTACCGAACGCGCACGAGCTCTGCTGGAAGCGAACCGTCCATTGCTGGATCAGTTCCTGGATGCCAACGCGGACAAACTCGAAGTGGTTCGTACCGAAATCGGAACAGTTGTCTTCCCGCGACCGACAAGGATCTCCGTCGAATCGCTGTGTGAAACCCTTCGCAACAAGTACGAGACAAGTATCGTTCCGGGAGGCTTCTTCGAAATGCCGGATCACTTTCGGTTGGGCATCGGAGGACTAACGGATAACCTTCAAGAAGGACTCCATCGGCTGGGTGAAGTGTTGTAGGCGGCCGGCTTCAGCCGGCGCGGCGGCCGAAAGGCCGCTTTTTGCGGCCCGCGACCGGCTAAAGAGCCTGTTCGAGTAATACGTCTGAGTCGCGGAGCGACGGCATTCCTCTAGCCACCGGCTGAAGAGCCTGTCCGAGTAATGCGTCTGAGTCGCGGAGCGACGGTATTCCTCTAGCCACCGGTTTTTAACCGGTGGTTGGGTTAGCACGTCCCGTAAAGTGCCGTAGGCACGGCAGATCTGTCGTGCCTTGGCACTCTACCTTGCCTGCCTGGAGGTCCCCCGACTGAAGTCGGGGGCTACCGGAATGTCGTCGCTATGCGACTCAGACGTATTACTCGGACAGGCTCTAAACCCGGCATCTACAATTTGCGCGTTACCGCCCGCCGCGGCCTCTCGTTGCAGGCGTCGGAGTCGGCGCGCCGCCGCGCGGAGCCGGGGGAGCGGGCATCTCATCCGCTGAAAACCGCGGAAGCATCTTGTCGCGATTTGCGATGTGATACACCAGCGACGCCGTCACGATCGCGTTTCTCATCACATCTTCCGGAATGATCCGTTCATACGTGTCGAGATCCGTATGATGTGTGTGGCTGTTGTACTCGATCGAGTCTTGCGAGCCACCGATTCCCGGCAGACCCGCGTTGTTGAACGAGGTGCTGTCCGTACCGCCCGTCGCGCGACTGTTCGTGGTACCGGCGCCAAACACGCCAAACTCTTCAAAGGGTTTCAGGAACTGCGCGATGATCACGCCCGCTTCCGCAGGTCCGAAAATGCTGGCGCCCCGGATGCGACCGGTTCCGGTGTCGATGTTCCAATAACCGTCGAACTTCGAATACTCCGGTTGCTTCGGTGCTTCGGCCGTTCCGAAATGCTGTTTCACGTAGGCGAGCGATCCAAGCAGACCTTCCTCCTCACCGCTCCACAGCGCGACGCGAATCGTCCGACGCGGCTTGGCGCCGATCGCCTGCAGAATGCGTGCGGCTTCCATCATGATGGCGCAGCCGATCGCGTTGTCGGTGGCGCCGGTAGCGGACGCCCAGGAATCCAGGTGACCGCCGAGCATCACGACTTCATCGGCTTTGTCGGTTCCGGGAATCTCGCCGATCGTGTTGTACGACGTTTTTCCTTCGGGATAGTAGTGATTGACGATGTTGAACTCGACGGTGACCGGCGTGCCGTCTTCCATGATGCGCCAGATGCGGCCGTAGTCTTCGTTGCGCAAAATGACCGCGGGTATCTGGCCCGCTTCGTCGTAACTCTGTCCGGCCTGATTCTGCGCCACGATGATGCCGTGCGCTCGATTTCCATCCTGCAGACGCAGTGCCGGCGGATTGTCTTTGTAGAACTGATTCAGGCGCTGCGTGACTTGCTGCGCGGTCAAGCGACCGGGATCGACTGCAGCCGGCGCAGCTCCGCGATTTCCACCACCACCGCGACCACCGCGTCCGCCGTTTGCCGCGGCGTTCGGATCGGGAGGAGCGTAGCGCGCCTTGACCGACTCATCGGTTGCACGCTTCTGCGGAGGATTGAAGTCGACGGGAACGTACTGCCACGCGCCCGCCATCACGATGCCGCCCTTCACCTTTGATGCAACGCTGGCGAGGTAGGTGTTCAATTCGGCTTCGGTCGGGTTGGTTGGAATCTTCAGTGCGACCACCTGGCCCGTCACGGTACCTTTCGTCGAGGGTGTCCACGGCACGACTTCGAACTTGATGTTCGCCTTCACCGGCGACGTGATGAAGCCGGACGCCCGTTCGGGTAGCCAGCCGGGATGTCCCCAATCCCAAGGTTCGAGATGCGCGTTCTTCATGCCCCAACTCGTCATTGTGGAGACGGCCCAATCCGCCGCCGCTTTGTGATTGGGCGAGCCGGTCGGCCGAGGTCCATAAACATCGGTCAGGTAATGCTCGATCCACATCACCTTCGACCTTTCCAGGCCTTCAGTGCGGATCCTGGCGTTGATCGCGTCGTCGATCTTTTCAGGTGTGATGGTGTGCGGTGCCCAAACGGTGAGCTGTTGGGGCTGTTGGGGCTGCTGCGCCGTCACGACGGCAACCAGTCCGACAAGAAGCAGCGGAACGAGCATTTTGCGAATCATATTCAACCCTCCGATTGGCCGCATCATAGGCTTTTTCCCCCCTATTAACAAACCTCGATTATGCGTTGCCCATTATCGGTTTCTCCCAACGCCCCACTATTCCACCTAGCGCGGCCGGAGGCCGCAACCAAAGTTAGAGGATACGTCTGGCCGCGCGCGATCAGCCTTCAGCTTACAGCAGTCAGCTTCTGAACCAAGACGGTGAGCCTGCGTTTGATTTCCACGGTCTGGGCTGAGAGTTGTTCGTAGTCCTTGGGTTGGATCAATTTCAAATCTCGGGCGAGCAGGAGTTGGTACTCTAGTTCGGTGGCCGAGCCTCTGGCGATAATGCAGAAGCGAGCCAACTCGGGATCACCTTCTCGACCGCAACCCTCGGCGATATTGGAGGGAATTGAGGATGCGGCGCGGCGAATCTGAGAGACCAAGCCGTAAGCCTCCTGGCGTGGAAACGAAGCGGTAATCGAGTAGAGCGCCAGCGCGAGTTGATGAGCTTTTTCCCAGACCTTCAAGTTGCGGAAGTCCTTCATGGATGGGATTGTGTCTGAAGTTTCCGAGCCAGTCACGGACCCATTCACGGCCGCTGAGGGGTGGAGGATGGGGGCCATGAAGGGAATTCATTTCTAAATACGCGGATCGGATTCACGGCGTGCTTTCCTGCTTCGATCGGATGCTGTTTCGCGGCTATCTGCCGATCATGCGCGGCTGGCAAATGGCGCAGTTCTTCAACAGCTCCAATATCCGCTACAGGTATACGTCAACGGACACGAGTGGCTGGCCCGGAAGCTGAAGGAGAATGGGGGGAATCCGGTATACGAAACACGAGAACGCATTCCTCTGGATCGAGGACATGGCCCGGGCGCAGACGTTCTCCGACCGCTTTGCTTCACTGGAGTGGCCCCGGATACTGAACCCGTATGCCCGGAAGGTGAATCCCCTCATGGAAGACCTTCTCGAATCGCTGCCGTAAACAGCCTTCAGCCGACAGCACTCAGCGATCAGCCACGCGGATTTGGGCGTTACCCTGCTGACAGCTGAACGCTGACGGCTGTTCGCTGTTTCCGAGCTTTCTTGGAAAAAAGATCCGCTCCCAGTTTGAAGGAGAAGTCGTTACCGATGTTTCCGATCTCTCCTTCAAGCGCATTGCCGGGTCGCGGATCAAACATCGTGTGAAACAGAACTGGCTCAAGATGTACGACAAGGCCGGTTCGGTCCTCCGGTTGGAGATGGTCATCAACGATCCGGAGGGATTCACCGTCCGCAAGGAGGTGACGCGCAAAGGCAAGAAAGTCTTCAAGTGGGTCGACATGCTCAAGGGAGTGGCCTACTTATTTCGTTACAAGGATGTTTCGTAAGCTGCTAATGGGGGGGCCGGTATCTCAACGCCCTGGCCCAAGTCGCCGATCCCGAAGCGCAAGAGCGCCAAAGTCACGCGCATTCTCAACCGCTGCCACGCTCACGGACTCATTGCAAAGATTCCGCACTCGCGCCGCTGGCGCGTTGCAAAACACGGACGCATCGCCATGTCTGCAGCGATACAACTACGCGACGTTCAGTTTCCCCATCTCCCATCTGAAGGCTGCCGCTTGAGTCCGCGATTCCCGTTGCGAAACGCAGAGAAGACACGCATAAAGAATTTATCGTCCTTTGATTTTCTTCTGAAAGAAAAAAGGCGACTTTCCAACTAATCACCTTAAGCCCGATACCCTTGACAGGGAAGAGACCACAGCGTACTTTGTTTGGGGCCGCGCGCGACCTCGGACCACAAAAAAGAGTAGGTATCAGCCTAGGGCACGATTTTCAGTAATGGTTACCGACTTCAGTGGTGCTTCATATGCGTCATAAGTCTTCTTAAAGGAACTCATTCGATGAGCGCACCGCAAAAGCCCGACAATATTGACGCGAACCTACTGCTGCAATCCACGCGTCACTGGCATCAACGGTGGGAAGTGTTTGACGGGATATTTACGCCGGGCCGCAACTCTGTCCAAGACCTCCTTTTAAACACTGGTGTTCCGGCCGATCTCTCGGGAGCGAGGGTGCTGGATATTGGGGCGTTCAACTGCTGCTGCTCATTTGAGTGCGAACGAAGGGGTGCTCAAGAGGTTGTCGCATTAGATCTCGTTTGGCCAGATGATTATGGATTTTCGGCACTTAAGCGCGCTTTGGGCTCGACGCGCGTCAAATATGTGCAGGGCTCTGCGTATGAATTAGATCCAAAGGTTATCGGAACCTTTGATGTTGTCCTGTTTTTCGGTGTTCTGTATCACTTACGGTATCCGCTACTAGCTATTGATCAGATAAGAAAAATCGTGCGCGGCACGGCATACATTGAAACGTTCGTCATTGATCACCGATTTATCACGAACGGCAAAGATTTTCAGGAGCTCTCCTCGTTCCATAAGGTACTTGCAGACACTCCAATTTGGCAATTCTACAAGGGCGAAGAACTTGGCGGCGACGCATCGAACTGGTTTGGTCCCAACATTTGCGCTGTAAAGCAAGCCTTCGAGTCTGCGGGCATGTCTGTCGCCTTAGTTCGTGAGTGGGGAGACCGAGCAGGATTTCAAGCTCGCCCCGACGGTGTCGATACAGTTCGGCCATCATACGAAGGATGGTCTACGATCGTTCGGCAAGGACTGCTCTTAGACTAACTCAATTTAACGAGACAGGAGAAGCCTATGCGTTTTTTGCGTCACTTGGGGTTTGTGTGGCTATCAGTTCTTGTCGGCTATCTAGCTGATCCTGCTGCCGTCCATGCGTCTGACTATCTATCCGTCAAGACGTATGGCGGAGCTGTCGGCGACGGCTCAACGGACGACACAACGGCGATCCAGAACACGTGCAATGCTGCGCGGTCCGCGGGAGTGGCTTGCTATTTCCCGGGAGGCACATACAAGATAACTTCGGCTATCACCTTTAGCTCCGGCAGCAACATGGTGAAAGGCGACGGTGCAGCTTCTATTATTTATGTGACGAGCAACATCACAATGTTTAAGCTCGACACAGGGTCGGACAATTACTACAACGTTTTTACGGGGTTGAAGTTTGTTGCTAATATTAGCGGCACGCGTACATCGAATATTGGCATCGAGATTGGATCCACCAACAACAACTCATATGCAAATTACAATGTCTTCGACAATTTGCGCTTTTCCGGTACGTATTACGGCATCAAGGTCACTAAGCCAAGCGGCGGCACAGGTAGCACCGACTGGAATCGTTTCACCGGATACAGACGGACAACTATGGAAGCTACAACACCGAGTATGCCATCAAGTTTGACAATGGTGTCGGCACAGGCAATGTGTTCGCGAACATGAACTTGGTTATAGGCCAATACGGAATTTATTTTGGAGCGAGCAACGGGGAGAACATCGGCGACATCATCGTTACGGGCATTCATGTCGGTTGTTCGGGGGCAAATGGAACCGGCGTGTACGTCACCCCTCCTTCAGGAAGCGAGTATCGCTCGCTCATCAGCATTACGAATTCGCAGTTTGATGCCGGCATCACCACAGGCATAGATATGCAGGGCGTCAACGCAGCAACAGTCCAGAACATCAGCTACGGAGGTGCGACGAGTTACACAATCTCCGGATATAACAATAAAGTGGACGGACCAAATGTTTCAATCGCGAGGCACGGTGTCAAGAAAGATGGAATTGCTACTGGGGGATCGGCGAACCTCTTCACGGTTGAAATGCCATCCTTCGGCGGCGCAGTAGTCGACATAGAGACTAATGGACTGGCGCAATGCAGAGGAACCGCGATCACAACGACGCGCTACCACCTTACCCGCAGTAGCGGCAGCGTTTCAGTGACGCAAATATCGAATTCGCAGTCTGGCGACGGTGGTGCAGTGTATACCCATAGCACGTCCGTAAGCACTGGCTTGGTGACGTTTTCAATCGGCACAAACGGGACGTGTAATGGTTCCTGGGCATACTCTGTTATCCAGGTTACGGGCGATGCTGCGGCGGTGACACCCCAGTGATACTTCGTTCGCTGTTGCTATCTGCCAAGGCAACCCTGACGCGATCCGATCACTTCGCAAATATCGCGAAGCCGCAGAAGCTTGCCGCTGTCCTTTTCCGTCCACTCATTGTCGCCGCGCCACTGCGACGGATGATTGCAGATCTGCTTGAAGCGCATCAGGAACGACAGGACCGTGCCGCGCCGTTCGATGCCTTCTTCCTTCTTCTCCAGCCATCGCGCCGATTCATTCACTGCCTGCTGATAGAGAGCCAGTTGCTTTCGTGTAAGTTGGCAGAAGGCTTTGACCTCGGTCTTCTCGGGTAGATCGTCGATCACGTTCTTGTCGGTCTTCAAGCGGCGCAGGATATAGGGGCGCACCAGTTCGCGCAGCGGCGCGTACGGATTGTGCGGCCGCTCCGCGAGCTTCTTGGCAAAGACGCCGAACTCTTTCGCCGATCCCAGCAGGCCTGGATTGAGAAAATCGAAGAGCGACCAAAGATCGCCGAGACGGTTTTCGATCGGCGTACCCGTCAACGCGATTCGCGCCCGGGCCGCGAGTTCTTTCGTGGCGCGTGTTTGTTTGGTGGTCGGATTCTTGATCGCCTGGGCTTCGTCGAGAATCGCGAGGTCCCAGTGCATCTCGGTCAGTTGAGGAATCCGCAGCAGCGAGCCGTAGCTGGTGATCACCAGATCCACATCCATGCGCCCCTCGCGGATGGTTTCCAAGGTTTTCATGACGTTTCCTGCGCGCCGGGCCGTTCCGGCCGGTGCGGCAGATCGGAACGCCGCTTTATGCGACTCTCCATACTGGCGACACCCCGCTTAAAATACTAACCGTTTGGTTGAAAATGTTTGTTGGGAAGAACCCATAATGGGCAACGCATAATCGAGGTTTGTTACGGAAACGGGTGAGCCACTACCCCGGCTCAGCGTTTGATACTACGCCCTACCTGCGAGCTTCTTGAGAACGTAACGATGACACGCAAGCTGGACGTCTCGTTTACTCATACCGTAAGCTCTGTGGCATATATGGTCCTCGTCGCTTTACTTGCCGATGTCATCTGAACTGACTGCAAGCCAGTTCAACAAGCTTGGAGAGCGGTTACGGAAGGGAAAAGCGCTCCCGGCCGACCATGAAATGCTCGCGCTGTTCATCCGATCGTTCGTCGGTGCTAAGGACCGCGTGATCCGGACGCTCAGCTCGCTTAGGCTGAGACCCGCTGAACGGGAAAAGACGGCGTTTTCGATTGTTCAAAAGCTGCAGCGGGAAAGCATCCGGCTCAGTCGACTACAGGACATTGCCGGCTGCAGAGTCATCGTCGAGAACGTGGCACAGCAGGACGAGGTGACATCCAAGATTGTTGCCGCATTCCCGAATGCGAAAACGGTCGATCGTCGCCAACGGCCGATGCACGGATACCGTGCCGTTCACGTCATCGTCGAGATTGAGAATCGGTTCGTCGAGATCCAGGTCCGCACTGAACTTCAGCATCTTTGGGCGCAGTGGTCCGAATCTCTGGCGACTACCGTTGGACAGGAAATCAAATATGGAGGTGGCCCTGAATCACTCAAGCGTCGGTTGGAGGTAGAGTCTGCCACCATCGCTCAGCTTGAAGAGAGACACGGGCAAGTGAACATCGCACTGGCTGCTTCATTAAGAGGACTATCGCAGAGCGCGCAAACAGAAATTTCGAGGTCAATCGAGTCTGCCCACGCTGTTGCGGAACTCGTCACTGAGGAGTTGACGGTCATCAAGAAACTGGAGCATGAGATAATGACCAACAGGAGAAGGAGCCCGAAACTGTGATCTTCCTTATCGACTACGACCGTACGAGCCGGGCCACAGTCCGTCTGGACCGGTTCCCTGACGCGGAACGCAGCAAAGCACAAGACGAGCGGCTCAAGATCGAATTGCGCCTGCTTGAAGAAGGCCGTCTCATGGAGCACGAAGTCGTGATCCTCGGCGCGATCGATGAAGAAACGGTCCGAAAAACCCACTCTCGCTATTTCAAGCACATACCCGAAGCTGCCGCCCTCTAACTTGTACAGGTAGCCCTGTTTTACAACGGTTTGCGGTCGATTCTCGGGCCCAATCGTTGTATAAAAGAGGGCGTAATGCGTACAAACCGAATCCTCCTCCTGGCCCTCTCGGCCGCATCCTTATTAATAGGTTCTCGAATCGATTTTGCCCAGAAACAGGCGACGCCCATGACAAACCGGACGGCCGCGCCGCGTAGCGGAACCACCCCGGCCCTTCGGGCCACCCCTCCTAACTTAGGAGGGGAGTTGGCTCTCGATGCGCAGCAGTCGCTCGTGCAGACGTACTGTGCCGGCTGTCATAACGAGCGTTTGAAGTCCGGCAACATGATCATCTCGACGCTGGATCTGGCGCACCCGGAGAAGAATCCCGAACTTGCCGAGAAGGTCATCCGTAAGGTTCGCGTGGGTTTGATGCCGCCGGCCGGCGCGAAGCGTCCCGATGCGGACACGATGAAGAAGTTTCTGACCACGCTCGAAGGCGAGATGGATCGCGAAGGTACGCTGCATCCCAACCCAGGCAAACGCGGATTTCAGCGGCTGACGCGGACGGAGTATGGGTTATCGATTCACGAACTGTTCGGAATCGACGAAGACGTTTCGGCGCTGCTGCCGCCCGATTCATTGAGCAATGACGGATTCGACAACCTCGCGGACGCGGAAGGCTTCTCCGCAACATTGACCGAAGGCTACATGCGGGCTGCGGCGAAGGTTACACGCGATGCTCTTGGCGATCCGAAGGCGAGTCCAACCTCCGACATCTTCCGCCTGCCGCGACTCGCGTCGCAGCACGAACACGTCGAAGGGACGCCGCTCGGCACGCGCGGCGGCATCGTCGTGAGCTACAACTTCCCGGCGGATGGCGAGTACAGTTTCCGTTCGCTCATGTATCCGAATTCGGTTGGTTCACTGCTCGGCGCCGTGAACAAGGGCGAGCAACTCGACATTGCAATCGACGGGGCGCGCATTGCCCTCCTTGAAATCGATCAGCGGCTGAGCGAAACACTGGCGACCGGTCTGAATCTGACGACGGGTAAGGTTTTCGTCAAAGCCGGTCCACACCGCGTTTCGGCGGCGTTTATCGACAAGCATTCCGGCTTGATCGACGATCACATTTCGCCGATCGAAAACACCCTCGCCAGCATCGATGCCGGGGACACCGGAATGGTCACGGTTCTGCCGCATCTGCGTGAACTGGAAATTTCAGGACCCTACATTGTAGCGGGAGTTTCGGATTTCGAAAGCCGCGCACGCGTGTTTACCTGCCGTCCGACGAGCCCGGCTGAAGAGATGCCGTGTGCCACGAAGATCGTGAAGGATCTCGCCGCCCGAGCATATCGTCGTCCGATATCGGCTGAAGATATGGAAGGGCTGATGTCCTTTTACGATCGCGCCCGCCGCGGAGCGCAAGCCCGACAGGGCGCAGCCTTAAATGATGCCGGCGACTTTGAGTCCGGCATCCGCATGGCGACTCAGGCTATTCTGACCAGCCCCAAGTTCGTTTTCCGATTCGAAAAGGCGCCAGCCACTGCAAAGCCGGGACAGATCTACCGCATTGCCGATGTCGATCTCGCCTCGCGCCTCTCCTACTTCCTGTGGAACACGATTCCCGACGCGGAACTGATGAAAGTGGCGACCTCGGGCACGTTGAAAGATCCGCTCGTGCTGGAAAAGCAGGTGAAGCGCATGCTCGCCGATCCGCGCTCGGAATCGATCGCGACGAAGTTCGGCGGACAGTGGCTGCATCTGCCCGATCTGGACGCGATCAACCCGAACTCTTCGTACTATCCCGACTACGACAAGAATCTGGGCGACGCGATGAAGCGCGAAGTCGAACTGTTCTTCGACAGCATGGTTCGCGAAGACCGTAATGTGACCGATCTGCTGACCGCGAATTACACCTTCGTGAATGAGCGACTGGCGCGACACTACGGAATTCCGAACGTGATCGGCAACAAGTTCCAGCGCGTCAATGTTGCGGAAGACTATCGGCGTGGGTTGCTCGGCAAGGCAGCGATCCTCACACTGACGTCGGTTGCGGATCGCACGTCGCCGGTGTATCGCGGCAAGTGGGTCATGGTCGTGCTGTTTGGAACTCCGCCGCCGGCGCCGCCGCCGGTGGTGCCGAAGTTGGAAGAGACTTCCGCCGTTTCCGATGGACGACCGCTCACGGTTCGCGAACGAATGGAAGCGCATCGCGCCAATGCGACGTGCGCGTCGTGCCATCGCATGATCGATCCGATCGGACTGGCGCTCGAAAACTTCGACGTCACCGGTCTGTGGCGTACGATGGATAAAACGGCGTCGATCAATGACGAAGGCCTGCGCGTCCGTTCGCCCGGCGTTGCGATCGATACGAAGACGCAACTTTTCGACGGTACAGCGCTTGACGGTCCGGCTACACTCCGCGAAGCGGTGCTGAAGCACTCGGACGCCGTCATTCAGAATCTGACCGAAAAGCTCATGGCGTACGCACTCGGCCGCAAGATCGAGTACTACGATATGCCGACCATCCGCTCGATCACGCGCAGCGCAGCGAAGAATGGGAACCGGTTCTCGTCACTTGTGTTAGGCATCGTGAAAAGTGACGCGTTCCAGAAGGCAAAAGTGGAAGCAGTAACGACGGATTCAGCCGTCAAGAATTGAGTCCTCACTGTAGCGGCGGTCTATGACCGCCGGTTTTATAGTGACTCGCGATGAACATATTGGTTGCGAGCCACCACAAAGCCGGCGGTCATAGACCGCCGCTACAGTGGGAAAGAAGAAGGATAAAAAGGATGTTCATCATCACCAAGAAACACCTTTCGCGCCGAACCGTTCTGAAAGGTGCGGGCGCAGCGATCGCGCTGCCGTACCTCGAGTCGATGCTGCCGGCCATGACACGGGCTCCGGCGAAAGCGAAAACGCGAATGGTCTGCATCGAGAACGTTCACGGCGCCGCGGGCAGCACGAAGTTCGGTGCCGAGAAAAACCTCTGGGCACCGGCCGGCGAAGGGCGCAACTTCGATCTGAGCAAAGGCAACCTGCTTCCGCTCGAGCCGCTGAAGGACCACGTCACCATCGTCAGCAACATGGATATGCACGGTGCTGAGGCGTGGGAACTGCCGGAGTTGGGTGGTGATCACTTCCGCTCCAGCGCAGTGTTCCTGACCTGCGCCCATCCCAAGCAGACGCAAGGTTCCGACGTTTACGCCGGCCCTTCTGTCGATCAACTGTACGCCGCGAAATTCGGTGAAGACACGCCGCTCCCGTCCATTCAACTCTGCATCGAAGGCCTCGACCTCGCGGGCGGCTGTGCCTACAACTACGCATGCGTCTACATGGATTCGATCAGCTGGGCGAGCCCCAAGAAACCGCTGCCGATGGTGCGCGATCCGCGCATGGTGTTCGACATGATGTTCGGCGCGGGCGCGACACCTCAAGCGCGCGCGGAGCGCATGGACACGGACAAGAGTCTGTTGGATTGGGTGACGCGCGAGGTGGCGTCCATCAAGCAGACGCTCACGCCATCGGATCGCACACGTGTGGACGAGTATCTCGAAACCGTTCGCGAGATCGAGCGGCGCATCCAGAAGATTGAAGAACGCAATCGCAGCGGCGAAGTGCGGGATCTGGGAACAGCACCGGTCGGCGTGCCGGATTCGTACGAAGAACACGTCAAGCTGATGTTCGATCTGCAGGCCGTCGCGTTCGCCGGCGACATCACGCGAGTGGCGTCGATGAAGATGAGTCGCGACGTTTCGGGCCGTGCGTTCCCGCCAAGCGGTGTGACTGCGGGCTTCCACAACGCATCGCATCATGGCGAGAACGAACAGCGCGTCACGCAGTTCGGCCAGATCAATCAGTATCACGTCAGCCTCGTTGCCTACTTCATCGAGAAACTCAGCAAGATGAAGGACGAAAATGGCACGCTGCTCGATAATTCGCTGATCGTCTATGGCTCGCCAATGGGCGACGGCAATCTGCACAATCACAAACGCGTCCCGTTCTTCCTTGCGGGTCACGCGGGAGGTGCGCTGAAAGGCAAGCTGCACGTCAAAACACCCGACGGCACGCCGGCCGCGAACATGTACCTGACGCTACTGCATAAGCTCGGACTCGAAGACGTGGCCATCTTCGCCGACAGCACTGGAGAGCTTTCACTGTGAAGACAATATCGATCGCGCTTGCCACCGTCCTTGCACTGACCGCAGTGTTCATGTTCGCCGCGCCGGAAGATTTGCGCGTCGCGAACGCGGCGATGAAGGGCGATAAAGAGGCCGTCAAAAGCCTGATCAAACAAGCGGCGGACGTGAATGCCGCTCAAGGCGACGGCTCCACCGCCCTGCACTGGGCCGCCATGCGCGGCGATGCGGAAATGGCGGAGATGCTGATCTACGCCGGCGCCAACGTCCGCGCGACGACGCGCATCGGTGCCTATACGCCGCTTTTCATGGCGGCGAAGACCGGCACGGCGAACGTCGTCGAGGTGTTGTTGAAAGCCGGATCGGACGCCAATCTGAAAGGATCGGACGGTCTCACCCCATTGATGATGGCCGCGATGTCGGGGAATCGTGAAGCGGTCCGTCTGCTGATCGACAAAGGCGCTCAAGTCAACGCAAAGGAAACCGAACACGGTCAGACTCCATTGATGTTCGCCGCAGCCTTCGATCGTCCGGATGCGATCGATGAATTGGTGAAACACGGCGCGGATCTGAATCTCGCGACCGAAGTTCAACAGCCACCGCAGCGTCCAGGCGGCTTCGGTGGGTTTGGTCAACAGCAACAAGGTCAGCAACAACAAGGCCAGCAACAGGGCGAGCCGCAACCTCAGGCTCAAGGTCAGCAAGGTCAGCGTGGACAACGAGGACAAGCACAGACTCCGCCTCCGCCTGCGGCACAAGCCAACGCACAACAACCGCAACGCGGCGGTCGTGGTGGCGGTGGACAGCAACAAGCACAGGGACAGCAAGGTCAGCAGCAGGGTCAACAACAGCAAGGCCAGATGGATGACGCGGGCCGCGGCGCCCGCAGTCCTCGCGGCGGTCTCACTCCGCTGATGTACGCCGCTCGCGACGGCAAGCTCGGCGCGATCAAATCGCTCATCGATAGCGGAGCGAAGTTGAACGTGCAAAGCGCGGACAAGAGCACCGCGCTGCTTATCGCCTCGATTAACGGTCACTACGATGCGGCGAAGTTTCTGGTCGAGCACGGAGCGGACGTCAATATCGCCAGCATGGACGACGCAACTCCGCTGTACGGCGTTCTGCACGTGCAGTGGTCACGCGAGTCCGAACGGCCGCAGCCGTCGATCAAGAGGGAACAGACGTCCTATCTCGAACTGCTCACCCTTCTTCTCGATCACGGTGCCAACCCGGATCACAAGCTGAGCCGCACGCTATGGTACACATCGTTCGGCAATGGTTACGAATCGGCAAGCGACATCGGAACAACCCCATTCTGGAAGTGCGCGTCCGTCGGTGACGTCGATGGTATGAAGCTCCTGCTCTCACGCGGTGCAGATCCGCACATCGCCAATAAAGATGGCGTCAATGCGCTCCTGATTGCGTCCGGCGCCGGCACGCACGGCAACGACGACATCGAAGCTCCAGCCGGCAGACTTGGCGCCGTGAAGTATCTTGTCGAGAGTCTCCATCTCGACGTGAACTCCGCCGACAATGGCGCCACATTTCGCGGAGAGAATTTCGGTAACGGCCAGCAGCAGGCCCAGGGCAACGGACAACAACAGGCGAACGAATTCACGGGCCCGCCGGCGAGCGGCTACACCGCCATCCACAACGCTGCATCGCGCGGCGATAACGAGATGATCCTCTATCTCGTTTCAAAGGGTGCGCGCGTGGACGTCGTTACAAAGTCCGGAGTCACACCAGTAGACATGGCAAACGGCCCACGCCAGCGCGTCCAACCCTACGCGTCCACGATCGCGCTGCTGGAAATGCTCGGCGCAAAAAACAGCCACAAGTGCGTGTCTTGTTAGTCCACTGTAGCGGCGGTCTATGACCGCCGGCTTTATGGTGACTCGCAAGCGACATG
>JADMIO010897304.1_pt1 | contig 95181 bp, 102 predicted proteins | sample 8958161 | NCBI WGS metagenome assembly JADMIO01 (sample SAMN16585339, study PRJNA669376) | soil metagenome | isolation source: Crop rotation soil | place: USA: Cullars Rotation, Alabama | collected 2011
GCCGCGACTTCAAGTCACGTGAATTCCAAGCTTCGGATCCCACTGTGCTGGAAAGACATTGTGCACTATTTAGGTTCAATTATTATGGGAGCTTTGGCAAGTCTGGGATTAATCCTTACTTCCGGATATAGACGTCAAAGATTGATGACTTTCTTTACTCATTCTAAGGATCCGCTTGGATCCGACTATCACATAAGACAAATTTTACTTTCTTTAGGCTCAGGTGGACTCTTCGGTGTTGGATTAGGTCAAGGAAAACAAAAATATTTATATCTTCCTGAAGCAGCAACTGATTCTATTTTTGCAACTATTGCAGAAGAGATTGGTTTTTTTGGGAGCATAATCTTAATTGGTCTTTTTGTATTTTTCATAATCCGTGGACTTAAAATAGCAAAACAGACAACCTCCAAATTCAATTTTCTACTTGCTTCAGGAATAGTCACCTGGTTAGGTGCTCAAATGTTTTTAAACATTGGTTCAATGGTGGCACTCGTACCACTCACTGGAGTTCCACTTCCTTTCTTTTCGTATGGCGGCTCTTCGTTAGTGATGATTCTATTTGGAATAGGTATACTATTAAGTATTAGTAGGTATGATCAAAAGAAACTCTAAAAGAATACTTCTAACAGGTGGTCATGCGGCAACTGCAGCTTATGCAGTTATTGAAGCCCTTAAAAAAAGAGATTATTTCAAGGAAATTTTTTGGATTGGCGTAAAAGGAGCAATAGAAGGCAAAAATGTTGAAACGCTTGAGTCTCAGATTTTGCCACCTTTAGGGGTAACAACACACTGGATTCCAGGAGGCCGTGTACAAAGGAAGTTCACAGTATGGACAATTCCATCACTTTTAAAAATTCCAATGAGTTTTATTGCTTCATTTTTTTTAATTTATAAAATTAAACCAAAAGTAATACTGTCTTTTGGCGGCGGAGTTTCTTTTCCGGTAGTTTTTGCTGGATGGATGCTTGGAGTACCAATTGTAATACATGATCAAACTGCTACTGCCGGAAGAGCTAATGAGGTTTCTTCTTTCTTTGCAAAAAAGGTTGTTTTAAGTAGGCCTTCTAGCTTGAAATATTTTCCAGAAAATAAAAGTGTGGTGTTGGGTAATCCAGTAAGATCTGAAATTGTGCAAATTAAACCTAAAGCGCCAGCTTCATATAAAACAATTTTGATCACGGGAGGTTCTCGAGGGTCAACAACTCTTAACGAGTTAGTTAAACCTATTTTATCTAAACTTTTGACAAAATATAAAATTGTCCATCAAACAGGAGCTCTGGAATATGAAGATTTCGCTAAATTTAAGAGTGAATTAAAAGAAAATAAAAATTATCAAGTTTTTCCAAGTCTTGAATTATCTTCTATGGCCAAGTTTTATGAAGAGAGTGATTTAATTGTTTCAAGAGCTGGTGCCAATACTGTTTCCGAAATTTTGGCAATTAAAAGACCAGCAGTTTTAATTCCCATCCCTTGGAGTTATAAAGATGAGCAAAATGAAAACGCGAAATATATCGAGCAATACGGTTTTGCAAAAATTGTTTCTCAAGATGAAAAACCCGAAGTGCTTCTATCTGCAATTGAAGATCAAATTTCCTCTATAAATGAAATTCGTTCTAAATTTAATAATTTTACTTCACCTGATCTGGAAGCTTCATCTAAAATTGCCACATTTTTGGAAAGTATAAATTAAAGTGAAATATTTGAAGATAATATTAATCTTTTTGGCTCTTGTTGCTGTTGTTGTATTTATTGTTAGTATTCCCCGATTAATTCGTATAAATGAAATTGAATGTCAAAGCCAGGAAGGGGATTGTAGTCAATACTTAGCTAATAACTTCACAACTCCCAAAGGTTCTAGTCTGTATTTAGTTCAAAAGGAAATAAAGCAAATTTTGAAAAATGAAGTGTTAGTTAGCAGCTCTTCTTTTCAATTTATTTTTCCAGATAAATTGAAAATTTATGTCGTAATAACTAAGCCTAATATTGCTTTGTACAATAAGGAAAAAAATGTTTTTGCTCTAATTGATCCTGATGGTAATGTTGTTTCCTTGGTTGCGGCTACTAATCTTCCTTATTTAGGAGGAGATGAGACCATCTATTCAATAGGGCAAAAGATTAATACACAAAGCCATTTTGGATTAAACATTTTGTCCTATTTAAACTATCTTTATCAAACTAAAAGGGCAAATATCGAAAACAGCAGTTTGCATATTGAATTAGAAGATGGTACAAGGGTAATATTTCCTTTAGGGGGTAATGAAAAAGAATTAATAGGTTCCCTTAGGCTCATTCTCTCACAAAGAGAAAACGCTCTCGCAGGAAGGTCTGTGAATGAAATTGATCTCAGATTTAAAAATCCTGTCATAAAATAAAATGGCTAAATCTCGAATAATTGCTGGAATTGATGTCGGATCATCAAAAGTTGCAACTGTTATTGCTCAAGTTGCTGAAGATCCTACCACTTTTGAAACAACTATAAATGTTGTTGGAGTGGCAACCAGTGAATCAAAAGGCCTTAGAAAGGGCCAAATTGTCGACATTGAAGAGGCAGTTGAGTCAATAATTTCCTCAGTTGAGGCAGCTGAAAGAATGGCTGGGTATAATTTAACTGAAGGTTATGTCTCCCTTGGAGGAGCCCACGTTCATTCTCAAAACTCTCATGGCGTAGTAGCAGTTTCTGACCCAGAGGGGGAAATTACAGACCACGATGTCTCAAGGGTTTTGGAAGCTGCTTCTGCAATTTCACTTCCACAGTCTCGAGAAATGATCCACGTTCTACCTCGCGAATTTATAGTGGATGGAGAATCAGGTGTTCGTGATCCAATTGGAATGAGCGGAGTTAGACTTGAGGTAGAAACCCATATTGTCACAGGAGCTGCAGCAGCAATTAAAAATTTAGGGAAAGCTTTAAACGAAGTTGGTGTTCATACCGAAGGTTTAGTTTTTTCAGGACTTGCCTCGTCTGAGTCGGTTCTTTCTCCAACTGAAAAGGAACTTGGATGTGTTTTGGTTGATATTGGAGGGGGAACAACTTCTGTTGCAGCTTTCTTAGATGGAGCACTTGCCTATTCAGGTGTAATTCCAATTGGAGCCAAGAATGTAACAAATGATTTGGCCATTGGTCTGAGAGTTTCTTTGGAATCAGCAGAAAGAATAAAAATTGCCCTCGGTGATAAAAAAAATGAATCCAAAAAAGAAGGAGAAACAGATGGACTAGAGCTTAAAGAAATTGGAATAGATGAAGTTAAAAAAGTTTCTAAAAAAACCTTAACTGAAGGAATTGTAAGACCAAGACTTAATGAAATTTTTACTATGGTAAGACTGGAACTTGAGAAGGTTGGGATTTCAAATCGAGTTCCTTCAGGAGTAATAATTACCGGTGGAGGAGCAGGAACTGTAGGGGCAGCTGACTCGGCTAAAAGGATGTTGTCACTTCCGGTGCGTGTAGGCTCTCCAAGAGGTGTTGGTGGACTCATAGATGACATTGTAAACCCTGCTTTTGCCACAGCTGTCGGGCTTTTATTATATGGGGCAAAACAGGGAATTATGCCTTCACAAAGCGGAGGTGGAAAGAAAATTAAAATTCCTTCCTTTGGAATTGCAAATAAATTGATTGATGCGATCAAAAATTTACTTCCCTAAGTCCTTCGCCTTGTGTGTAAAAACTTATTGCCGAGAGGTTGTTTGTCTGATCAAATATTGCACAAATTGACTTTGACAAGTCATTAAAGTTGTATATAATGGCTTCATGAATGAACTTGCCCCAATTTTTTTGACTGACTTTCTTTTATAGAATAAAGAAAGTAAAAACACATTATGGCCTTAGTTAAACCAGACTCAGCAAGGATCGCAAAAATTAAAGTTATTGGAGTGGGTGGTGGTGGAGGAAATGCTGTATCTTCATTTATTGAAACCAACGCGGTTCAGGGTGTTGAATTTATAGTTTTAAATACTGATGCCCAGGTTCTCTTGTCTTCAAAGGCACCCACAAAACTTCAGATTGGTGAAAAGTTAACCAAAGGTTTAGGTGTTGGAGGTAATCCCGAAATTGGTGCTCAAGCAGCAGAGGAATCCGCAGAAAAAATTAAAGAATTTCTGGTTGATTCTGATATGGTTTTTGTAACTTCTGGTATGGGTGGTGGAACGGGAACGGGTGCCTCTCCTGTTGTCGCAAGACTTGCCAAGGAAGCTGGAGCACTCACGGTTGGAATTGTTACAAAACCATTCGCTTTTGAGGGTACACGACGTCAGGTTATTGCTGATGAGGGAATTGAAAGACTACGTGAGCAAGTCGATACATTAATTGTTATTCCAAACCAAAGACTGATGGACGTTATCGATCGAAAAATGACCTTGGTTGAGGCATTCAAAGTTGTGGATTCAGTTTTGGGTCAAGCAGTCGGCGGAATTGCTGAAATTATTACCACACCAGGTCTTATTAACGTAGATTTTGCTGACGTCCGAACAATTATGAAAGATGCTGGATCTGCACTTCTTGGTATTGGAACTGGGGTTGGGGAAAACAGAGCTCAAATGGCAGCGCGAGCGGCAGTGTCCTCTCCTCTTCTGGATCTTTCAATCGACGGTGCTCGTGGGGTGCTTTTCAATATTGCTGGTGGTGCTGATATGACAATGTTTGAAGTAGATGAAGCAGCTCGTGTCATTTCCTCAACAGCTGATCCGGATGCGAACATTATTTTTGGTGCAGTGGTTAAAGAAGATTTGGTAGATCAGATTCGCATCACTGTTATAGCAACAGGTTTTGATGAAACCAGAGCTCGGTTGGCTCAAATTGGCAAAGCCCGAACAGATACTTTAGTTCAAGGGGTTATAAGCGAGGCAGTTAAAAAAGAAGATAACGATGACGATCAGCATAAAGATGACACCCCAGATGATGAAGATATGCCTGGGAGTGGAGATGAAGATGTTTTTGGAGAGAAGTTTGAAATCCCTGCATTTCTTCGAAAGGTACATTAATCTTTATATCTACTGGTAAAAAGAGTAAAATAGCTTCAAGATGAGTTCGACCGGACACTTTAAACCAGTTAATCCAAAAGTAAGTTTCCCAGAGCTTGAAGAGGAAACTATAAAGTATTGGAAAGAAAATAAGATTTTTGAACGATCGGTATCTGAGCGACCCGAAGACAAAAAATGGACTTTTCTGGATGGCCCCCCATTTATTACTGGACTACCTCACTATGGAAGTCTTCTTTCTTCGATTCCAAAAGATCTCTTTCCAAGATATTGGACAATGAAAGGATACCGCGTAAGGCGAGTCTGGGGCTGGGATTGCCATGGTCTTCCAGCTGAAAATAAAGTTGAAAAAAAGTTGGGAATTGAACGAAAGCGCGATATTGAAGATAAAATTGGCATCAAAAAATTTATTGATGAATGCAAACTTTACGTCAAGGATGTTTCTTCTGAATGGGAATGGTACATTGACCACGTTGCAAGATGGGTTGATTTCAAAAATGCCTATAAAACCATGGATAAGCCTTACATGGAGAGTGTTATGTGGGTGTTTTCAGAAATGTATAAGAAAGGTTACATTTATAAAGGCCTTCGTGTTTCACTTTATTGTCCACATTGTTCAACACCAATTTCAAATTTTGAAGTTGCGATGGATCCTGATAATTATAAAAATGTTAATGATTCAGCAACAACATATAAATACAAAGTTAAGGGCGAGAAGAATACTTATCTTTTGGCCTGGTCTACAACTCCTTGGAATAAACTAGTTACCCCTGCTTTGGCAGTTAATCCAAAACTTGATTATGTAAAGGTTAAACAAGGTGATGAATTTTATGTTTTAGCAAAAACAACACTCACAGCTCTAAAAGATGAGCCAAAATACGAAATAGTTAAAGAATATAAAGGAAGTGATTTGGTTGGTTGGGAATTTGAACCACATTACGATTTCTACAAAATTGAGGAAGGAAAGAGAGCCTTTGTAGTAATTCCGGGTGATTTTGTTACTGCTGATGAAGGAACTGGAATTGTCACAATCGCTGCTTACGGTGAAGACGATTTGGCTGTGATGCAAAAAGAAAACATTCAAATTTATTTGCATGTCGATGAAGAAGGAACGGTAACAAATGATTCACCAATCGGTCCTGGTAAATATTACCTAGGAGTCAATAAGTTAGTTAACGAAGATTTGACCAATAGAGGTTTGATTTACAAAGACGAACCTTACACTCACTCTGTTGCTCATTGCTGGCGATGTGGAACCAGGCTAATTTTTGCCCCTCAAAACGCTTGGTATGTAAATGTTCAAACATTAAAACCTTTAATGAAAAAAACCAATAAGGGTGTTAACTGGTTTCCTAAACATTTTAAGATGGGACGTTTCTTGAAAAGTTTGGAGGCTGCTCCCGACTGGTGTATATCAAGAAGTCGTTATTGGGGCTCACCGGTACCAGTCTGGGAATGCGAAGGTTGTGATGAGAAATATGTTCCAAGTTCAATTGCTGAGCTCGAGAAGTGGTCTGGAAAAAAAATCAACGATTTACATAAACCTGAAATTGATGAAGTAACTTTTGCATGCAGAAATTGTGGTAAACAGGCACATCGCGTACCCGAAGTTTTAGACAGTTGGATTGAGGCTGGTTCTGCATCTTTCGCTGAAAGACATTTTCCTTTTGATAAGTCAGTAAAACTTGAAGATTTTTTCCCCCCGGATTTTATTGTTGAATATACGGGACAAATCAGAGCTTGGTTTTATGTTCTTCATGTAATTTCAGCGGCGATATACCAAAAAGAAGCGTTTAAGAATGTTGTAGTAACAGGTGTCATTCTTGGAACTGATGGCAGAAAAATGAGTAAGAACTATGGAAATTATCCTGATCCAAAAGAAACAATAATGAAATATGGGGGAGATGCACTCAGACTTTATTTACTTGGCTCACCTGTTATGCATGGAGAGGATATTTCATTATCAGAAGATGAATATAAAAATCAGGCTCGTGATTTCCTGTTAATTTATTGGAATATTTACAATTTCTTTGTAAGCAATGCCAATATTGATGATTGGAAACAAACTAATAAAATTCCGAAGCTTAAAAATGTTTTAGATAAATGGATTCTTTCAAGATTCCAAAATACTCTTAATAATATTGAAAAGGCTTATGAAAATTACGATACTCCAGAAGTTGTAAAAATTGCCAGAGATTTTGTTGTAAACGATTTATCGTTATGGTACTTAAGAAGAAGCAGGGAAAGAATGGGTCCAAGTGCATTAAACAAAGAGGATCGAGACGATACGTACTCAGTTTTTTATTATGTGTTAACAAATTACACCAAAATGGTTGCTCCTCTAGTTCCTTTTGTCACAGAAGAAATATATCGAAACTTAACTGGGGAACCTTCAGTTCATTTATCGATGTGGCCAGTTATTTCTGACGATTTCCTAGATTTGGATTTGGAAAATCAAATGTCATTAGCTCGCAAAATTGTAGAAAAAGCTCATTCTGAAAGAAAAGAAAAGGCACTTGCAGTTAAAATGCCACTTTTGTCGGTTGAAGTAAGTACTCCTGATGAAGAAATTTGGGATGATGTTAAAAAAGTTATAGAAGAAGAGATCAATGTTAAAAAGGTTATTTGGAAAAAAGGAAAAAGTTTATCAGTAAAACTTGATACAACAATCACACCCGAGCTGGAAGAAGAAGCGAAAACAAGAGAGCTTATTAGAAACATTCAAGAGGAAAGAAAAAATATGGGAATTACACTCAATTCTCAGGTTACTGTCTCAAATGCTTGGTTGCCGGAGAATTCTGATTTAATTGAAAAGCTAAAACAAAAAACACTTGCCACAGAATTAAAGGTAGGAGAGTTTAAGGTAGAGAAGAATTAATGAAAGATCCGCTTTTTGTGTCGGGAGTATTTTTCTTAATTATTTTTGGATTAATTGTTCTTTCTTCCATTGCTCCTTTTCTTTTTCCTTCATATTTTATATATATTTTTCTTGCCATAATCTCCTTTTATATTTTTTCTAAAATCGATTTTGATATTTGGTTAATTTTCAGTAGACACCTTTATGTTTTTTCTATTATTTTTTTACTTTTGCCTCTTCTAATAGGTCAGGTTACTCGCGGAACAGTACGTTGGATTCAAGTTGGTGCTTTAACAATTCAACCAGCTGAAATTGTGAGGCCGTTTATCCTGCTTTTTTTTGCAAAATATCTTTACGAAAAAGAACTTGATTTAAAAAGAATAGGAAAAAGTTTAATTCTTCTTTTCTTTCCATTGTTTCTAATTTTAATCCAACCATCCCTTGGAGTTACCATTCTCACAGCAGTTGGTTTTTTGGGAGTTTTGATTGCCTCAAGTGTTGATAAGAAAAAAATTGGGCTTTTCTTTTTAGTTGCTTTGGCCTTTTTGCCACTAGGCTGGTTTGTTTTGCAACCATATCAAAGAGCCCGTCTTACAACCTTTCTTTCTCCTGGTAATGATCCTTATGGATCTGGATATAACTCAATTCAATCAATGATTGCTGTTGGTTCGGGGAAAATTTTAGGAAGAGGTTTAGGGGAAGGAGTCCAAACACAACTATCCTTTTTACCTGAGCGGCATACTGATTTTATTTTTGCTTCAATTGCAGAGGAATTAGGTTTTGTAGGAGCTGGACTTGTTCTTTTAGGAGTATTCTTTGTGTTATTTAGAATAACTAAAATTGCTGAAAACTCAAAGGGAGCTGAAGCTAGAGCATTCTGTTCAGGGATTTTTCTTACATTTTTGGCGCAATCTATTATTCATATTGGAATGAATATGGGAATAATGCCGGTCACTGGTCTTCCGCTTCCTTTGGTTTCTGCGGGAGGCTCTTCACTTTTGGCTACCATGATTGCTTTAGGTATGGTTTATGGAGCAAAGAAAAAACCATCGGAATTTTAAAAAGTCTTGTTTTTATGAGCATTTAAAGCTAAAATACATGAGTTATGAAATATGCAGTCCTACGAGTTAATGGAAAACAATACAAGGCCCGCGAAGGTGAAGAAATTTTGGTGGATAAAATGCTTGATTTAAAAGCCGAACCAGAAGTCTTGATGATTGTTGATGAAGACAAAGTTTCTGTAGGTACACCTATTTTGACAGATACAAAAGTTGTAACCAAAGTTGTAGAGCCTGAAGTTAAAGGTATTAAAGTTGATGTTTTGAAATACAAAGCAAAATCACGTTATCGAAAACATACCGGATTCAGAGCTGTTTATACAAAACTTCTTGTTGAAAAGATTGCTTAACTTCTAGACAAATCTATAACAATCTATAAACCTGTGATCTATTGACAAGCGTGAAAATATTGAATATAGTACAGATGTAATATGTCAAAAACAAAAGCAGGAGGATCAAAAGCCTCACAACACATTAGTCCAGAAGGGAAAAGACTTGGTCCAAAAGTTTCTAGTGGAGAAAAAGTAGAAGTAGGACAAGTTTTAGTTCGCCAAATTGGTACCCATATGAAAAATGGTAAAGGTGTAGCTGTTGGACGTGATCAGACACTTTTAGCCTTGGTTGCAGGAACAGTTAAATTTGGTAAAAAATTAGGTCGAATCGTAGTCTCAGTAGTTTCAGAATAAAGTTATGGCCGAAGAAGTAATTCAAATAGACGTAAATCAGCTTCAACCAAACCCTCTTCAACCCCGTGGCGTAATTACTCCAGAATCTTTAGTTGATCTTGTTGATTCAATTCGTGAACACGGTGTTTTGGAGCCATTGGTTGTTGCTAAAACTCCGGCTGGATTCCAAATTATAGCCGGTGAAAGACGTTGGAGAGCATCTAAACTTGCGGGTTTAACCCATGCTCCAGCTATTATTCGTGAAACTTCTCCAAAGGGAATGCTTGAAATGGCCCTTGTTGAAAACGTTCAAAGAGTTGATCTTAATGCTTTGGACAGAGCTAAAGGTTTTGAACGCTTAATGAATGAGTTTGGTCTTACAACCTCGGAAATAGCTGTTCGAATTGGTAAAAGTGTAGCTTATGTTTCAAACTCAATTAGACTTCTATCTCTTCCTGATGCTCTTAAGGATGGTCTATTGTCAGGTCTTATTACCGAAGGGCACGCAAGAGCTTTGGCTGCAATCGATGATCAAAGCCTAATGGTTGAGGCCTATAAAATCATTTTACGAGAAAGTGGATCCGTTAGACGAGCTGAGGAACTTGCAAGACGCATGAGACTCAAAGCAAATCAGGCTCCAAAACCAAGAGCAACTGTAGAAAACATGCGGATTGTTTCCGAAGAACTTGATCGAATGCAAGAAGAAATGGAACATTCTTTAAATAGTGGGATTGCAGAGGACAACCGAAAAAGCCAAGTCAAACTGATTCGCTCGCGACGCGAAACAAAGATTGTTTTGACCTTCAAAGGTGGGCTTGAGGAAACAGAAGATCGTTTCCAAAAAGTGTATAAATCCTTATTAAATTAAAACTTCTATCGCCTCCAAATTACTTCTAAATAATTTTAGCTTTTAATTGTAACTAACACCTTTGACTGTGCCAAAGCTTGAAAGTGGCCAATAAACAAGCCAAGCTCGACCATTAAACGCTTTAAAATCAACAGGACCCCAAAATCTTGAATCAGAGGAGTGAGGTCTATTGTCTCCTACAACAAAATATTTTCCGGTAGGAACAGTATATTCTTCATTTTCACCCAAAAAATTTCCAGGATTTGTATATAAATCTGATGCTAAATAATCTTCCCTAAGAAATTTTCCATTTATATAAAAATGTCCTTCCTTAAGCATGACATGATCGCCTGGTAAACCAATTATTCTCTTAATAAATTCTTCATCCTCAGCAACAGGTGCTTTAAAAATGACTACATCGCCACGCTGGGGGGACTTAAATCTGTAAGTCACCTTATCGGTTAACAGAAATTCACCATCAGGGAAGTTGGGTTGCATAGATGCGCCTTTAATTTTGTGGGGTTGCATAACCAGTAGATATAGGAAAAGAAAAATTGCAAAAGCGAAGACAATTACCTCTAAAATATCCAGAAAAAAGGTTCCAATGGATTTAAGCATAAATATAATTTTGACTTAATCGTAACAACATTTATTATACCCCAAAAAGTGCATTCGCAAGTACTGGAATGATAAAATATGATTATAAACTGGAGTCGTGGCTCAGTGGTAAGGAGACCTTGCCACTGAGAATTTATAATTGGAGTCGTGGCTCAGTGGTAGAGCGCTTCATTCACATTGAAGAGGCCGATGGTTCGAATCCATCCGACTCCACATTTGTTATACTTAATTCATGAAGAATAAGTATGTCTTTATATTTTTTTGGATATTGCTTTTATCAATTCCTATTTACACGATTTTTAAGAATACAAATCTACAAATTGTCTTTACAAAACCGGCGTTACAACTTAACTTAATTCAAAGGTTGTCAGGGTTGATTGTTTTTACTCTTCTTCCAATACAAATTACTTTAGGTGCTTTTATGACGCGTCTCGCTGAAAAATTTGGGTCATGGATTTTTTGGTTTCATATTACACAGGCAATTTTGATTTACGTTCTTATATTAGTTCATCCTATTACATTCCTTTTTTTAAGAAAATTAACTGGCGGTCCTTTTGACCCTTTTTATATTTTTACTGATTATTGTCTTTTGTGCAGTACAAAGTTTGAACTTTATTTGACTTTTGGAAGACTTGCTTTTGTTTGTTTAACTCTTGGCTATTTAGCTGGAAAATTTCGAACTATAGTTCTTTTAAGAAAACACTGGAAAAAATTTCACTATTTTAATTACCTCGGATTTTTTCTAATCTCTTTTCATGCTTTTAAAGTGGGAAGTGATTTAAGAACAAGACCATTTGTATATTATTTTTGGGCGGCTCTTGTATGGGTAGCTGGAGTTACTATTTGTAAAGCAATCAAAAAACTGCGAAAAAATTAACTTCATAAGTTATTTTTAAAGAAAACAAGCAATATGGGCTATTTAAATGAAGCAATTAACGGTATTCGATGGATGAGCTTGTATCGAATTTTGTATAGATCAATTGGACTGTCCCGCATTGTAATTTTGGCAAGACTTTTAACTCCTTCAGATTTTGGTATTTTTGGGATTGCAACTATAGTCTTGGGTTTTTTAGAAATTTTAACTGAAACAGGTGTTAATGTTTTTTTAATCCAGCAAAAAGAGAACTTCGAGGATTATGTTGATACAGCTTGGGTTGTTTCAATTGGTAGAGGAATACTAATTTCCTTACTAATAGCTTTTTTAGCTTTCCCTATAGCTTCTTTTTTTAATTCTCCAGACTCTATCTCGATTCTCCTCTTGATAGCGCTGGTCCCGCTTCTTAGAGGTTTTATTAACCCCTCGGTTATCTCATTTCAAAAAGATTTGAATTTTAAAAAAGAATTTAGTTATAGAATTTTAGTATTTTTAATTGAAGCAGGTTCTTCAATTCTGTTGGCATTTTTAACTAAATCAGCATTTAGCTTGGCATGGGGTCTTGTGATAGGTGCAGTTTTTGAAGTTATTTATACTTTTATAATTGCTCGTCCATTACCTAAATTAATTTTTGACAAAGAAAGGATCGTCAAAATTATTTCCAAGGGGAAGTGGGTTACTGGATTTGGAATTTTTGATTATATTTATACTCAAAGTGACAATGTGATTGTGGGAAAGTTTTTGGGTCAGGCAGCTTTGGGAATTTACGATAATGCATATACAATTTCAACATCGCCAATAACTGAGGTGGGGGATGTTTTTTATCGAGTAATGTTCCCTCTTTTTTCAAAAATATCAAACGATAAAAAAATATTAATTAATGCATTTATTAAAAACACTTTAGTAAACATTCTATTAATAATTCCTTCGGGATTGATAATTTATTTTTTCGCCGATCCAATTGTGAGAATTTTACTCGGCAGCGCTTGGACATTGGCAATTCCGATCGTTAAGATCCTAGCCGTGTTGGGAATTATTAGAGGAATTGCAAATTCTACTCATTCTTTTTTGGTATCTCAAGAAAGACAAAAATATTCTGCAATAATCACTTTCGTTAGCGCTTTTGGTCTTTGGATATTTTTAATTCCTTTAGTTCAAAAGTACGGGAGCAGTGGTGCAGCTTATGCTTCGATATTAGGAACACTAATTTCAATACCCTTCACTATATATTTTGTTCATAAAGCTATAAAATCCGCTTAATGAAAGTAAATGTTCGTGGATATTTTTTTATAATTCTAATTCTTGTTGTAGGTATCTTTTTGAGATTTTATAAAATTGACGAAAATATAGTTTTCCATAGTGAACTTGGAAATAATTATTTAGACATTAAGAATTTTCTTTTAGCAGGAAAAATTCCATTAATTGGACCTACTACCTCGCACCCCTGGTTAAGTTTTGGCCCACTTTTTTACTGGATAATGTCACCTTTATTTGCAATTTTTGATTTTAACCCAAAAATAGGTTCATATTTTTTTGCCTTTGAAGGATGCTTATTGATCTTAGTTAATTATTTGTTTATAAGAAGTATTTTTAATGAAAAAATTTCATTGATAAGTTCTTTTATAATATCTATCTCTCCAGTCTTTATAAGTTATGCACGCGATTCCAGATTTTTTTCTCTGGTATTGTTAATTTTTTATCCTTTTTTGTATTTTTTTCTGAAAGCTATACAAAAACATACTAATCCTTTTTGGTTTGGTTTTTTTTATGGTCTTTTTTTTAGTTTTCATTTTTCACCTTTAATCTTTTTACCGGTAATTTTATATTTACTTGTTAAGAGTAAGGTCACAATAAGCCAATTAATAAAAGCGTTTGTAGGTTTTCTTTTACCTAATTTAACGTTAATTATTAATGATTTATTAAATCGGGGACAAATGCTTAAAAATTTATTTTTATGGATACCCTATCGTATTTTAGGGTTTTTAAATGTCATACCTCAAAATAATTTTGACAAAGATCTGCTTTTGAAAAATTTTAGTGCAATTTTAAATTTCTTTAATTCTATATTTGTACCCCCAATTGGCTATCTAAATTTTTTAGGTTTGTTTATAGTTGGGTTATTGTTGTTTTTTATATTTAGTACTAGCTTTAAAAAGGAGACAAACGTTTTGCTATTAATTGCTGTATTTGGACTTTTGGCTTTGTTTATTCATGGAGATCCACCATATCATTATTTTTTACCAATTTTACCTGCTTTGGTGATATTAGTTTCTTTAAGTATTTCAGTCTTGTATCAAAAATATAAATTAATAACTATATTTGCTTCATTTATTTTTATATTAATTAATTTTAATTATTACTTTTCTAATAATTGGTTTTTTCAATATAAAAAGGTCTCGAATAAATTGGTTCCTTATGAAATTCAATATAAAATTTCAAAGGCGATTGTAGATGATGCTTCTGGTAAGCCATTTGTTTTAAAAAGAGTAGGATATTTCGATAATTTTGAAAACAATTATTCTGACAATTATATTTATCTGATGTGGTATTTGGGGAATCAACCGGTTAATAATGCCAATTTAATATATACAATTTACGAAGAAAAAACACAAAACGTAGAAAAAATAACAATTAAAATTGGAGACATAATTGTCAATAAAAAATGAATAATTTAACAGTTGTAATCTTAACCAAAAATAGCGAAAAAACATTAGAAAAAGCATTGCTATCTGTTGTAGATATTTCAGGAGAGATAATTATAGTAGATGATTTTTCTACTGATAAAACTTTAAAAATCGCGAAAAAATTTAAAACTAAAATATATAAAAAAAAGCTTAATGACTTTTCAGATCAGAGGAATTTTGCTTTAAAGAAATCGAAATCCGCCTGGATATTGTTTTTAGATTCGGACGAATTTTTAAGTAAATCTCTTGCTAAGGAAATAGAAACTAAAATAAAAAACAACAAAATTAATGGCTATTTTATAAAAAGAATTGATATTTTTTTAGGTAAGGAAATTATGTACGGAGAAGCGGGTCATACCAAACTGTTAAGGCTAGGAAAAAATAATTTTGGAAAATGGGAAAGAACTGTTCACGAAACTTGGAAAATTCAAGAACGAACTGAAACTTTAAAAAATTTTCTTTATCACAATTCCCACGAAAATCTGGAAAGTTTTTTAAATAGTATTAATAAATTTTCTAGCCTGCATGCCCTTGCAAACAAAAAAGAAGGAAAAAAATCAAACATTGCAAAAATTATAGTTTGGCCGATTGCCAAATTTGTTTATTCCTATATTTATTGTTCGGGATTTTTAGATGGAATCCACGGACTTATTTATGCTGTTATGATGAGTATTCATTCATTTTTGTCTTGGAGTAAATTATGGGTAATTCAAAACAAAAAATAAAAATATCAAACTTTACGATAGGAAAATCCTCCCAAAACAAAAATCTAAATTGGGGTAGAGAGTTTGCGAAATTCTTGTTACTTATTTTTTTACTAATTTTCCCCTTAGGACAGCTTCTTAGGATTGATCTCGGACAAGGGATAATTATTCAACCAGTTGATTTAGTAGCTTTTTTTGCAGTTTTTTTTGTTTTTAAGGAACTGAAAAAAGCAATGTTCGTTTTAGTTCCTCTTATATTTGGAAATTTTTTGTGGATGACACATTCTCAAAACATTATTGGATTTTTATACTTATTGAGAATACTTTCTTTTATCAGTTTTTATTTTCTTATTAAGCATTATTTGAATTCTTCATTAAAAAAATTGATTCCTAAATTGTTAATACTTGAATCCATTGTTGTTGGTCTAGTAGGTTTTCTTCAATATGTTTTTATGCCCGATTTCAGAAGTTTTAAAGCATTTGGTTGGGATGATCATTTTTATAGATTGATTGGTACTTTTTTAGATCCAACTTTTGTTGGTATTATTTTGTGTTTAGGGTTTATTCTAGCTTTTATGTATTGGATAAAAGAAAATAAAAAAAGCTATTTGCTTTCTTCACTATTTCTCATGATTTGTCTTGCATTTACGTACTCGCGTGCATCAATGTTGTCTTTGATGGTTTCCATTTTTTTAATACTAATATTAAAACGGCAATTAAAACTAGTAATCTTTTTAATATTCTTTGTTGTAATAATTTTTACTCTACCAAAACACGCCAGTGAAGGGACTGATTTAGGACGGGTTGCAAGCATTTTAGGACGTGTAGAAAATTATAAAGAGAATTTTCAAATTTTTATCCAAAATCCAGTTTTTGGTGTGGGGATTAATAACTTATGTGAAGCTAAAATTGACTATTTTAAAAATAACTTTTCTTTTTCCCATTCTTGTTCAGGATCTGATTCAAGCATTTTATATTTATTAGCTACAACTGGAATTGTTGGCTTTTCCATAGTTTCTAATTTTGTAATTAATATTCTGAAAAAAGTAAATTACAAAATTTTTAATAATCAATTAATTTTAGTGTCTTTAATTGCCATTTTCATTCATAGCCAATTTTCTAATAGTTTGGTTTATCCGTGGGTTATGGGTTGGATGGCAATTCTGGCGGGCGGTTTAGGGGTTAAAACTAACACTTAATTTTTTATCGGACGAATTACCTGCTTCATCAGTAGCTTTTATATTAAATTCGTTCGTTCCGTCAGAAAGGGAGGTTGTAAAGGAAAACTCGCCATTGTCTGAAACACTTACAAACCGATCGTTAATACTTAAGTCAGCACTTGAATCAGTTGTTCCTTGAATGGTAATTTGGCGTCCTGAAGAACCAAAAAAACTTGCACCATCTGAAGGAGATTTAACCTCTAATTTTGGGTCATCATTATCAAAAACGAGTTTATAAGTTTGTGTTGGTTGGCTTTCATTTCCCGCTTGGTCTCTAGCTTTTAGAACAAAGCTGTTATCTCCATCAAGAAGTTTGTAACTTTTTGAAAATTCTCCGCCAGTTCCTGCGATTATTTCTTCAGTGTTTCCATTGAAATTAATAATAACTGTGGCTGAGGCCTCGGTTGTTCCCTTAATGTCGATAGAAAGCTTGTTTGTTGCTTGTGGAACATCTTCAATTCGAGGGGGGGCGGGAGGAATGTGATCTTCTTGTGTGATGGGATCATCGCTCTTACCGATTTCGGAAATAAAGCTTGCCATTTTAGCAATAGCTGGAATTCCCCAAAAGAAAAGTACTGACATCAATGCAATTGTTAGTACAATAAAAACAAAAGCTCGTCTAATATTTTTTCTTTCTTCGAATCTTGAAAATCTAAAATTTTTTCTCATATAGTTGAGCCGAGGGGTGGAGTCGAACCACCGACCTTTCCCTTACGAAGGGACTGCTCTACCAACTGAGCTACTTCGGCTTTACTCTAAAAATAATTGCTAATTGGCAAGATGTCCTTACCAACTGAGCTACTTCGGCTTATGTTAATCACTCTCTTTTGAACGAGAGTGAGGCAACAAAACAATAGCACATTAATACAAATTATATCATTGGAGAAGAAGTAAAACCTAATATCCAGTGAATTTTTCACTTTGGATGTTGTCAGAAGGTATGTTTAGTCTCCAAAGTTCTTGCTCAACTCCACTGACCATCGCCGGTGGACCAGATATCCAGAAATTTACATTTTTAAGGTCTAAATTCCAATCTTTTAACGCTTTTTGAATCAAATTTCCATCAATGCGACCAGTAGTCCCGCTCCATTTTTCTTTTGATTCCTCGGGCTTGCTTACGAGAAGTAGTAATTTAAAGTTCGGGTTTGTTTTAACCCACCCCTCAAGCTCTTTTTTAAAAGCAATCTCTTCAGTGTGGGAATTAGAGTAAATTAAAAAAAATGGAGTTTTTAAATTTTTATCAAAGGAATATTTAAGGAAACTTCTAAAAGGAGTAACTCCAATTCCTCCAGCTAAAAAAACTTGTGGTTCATCTTTTTCCTCGTCTAGTATAAAGGTTCCCGAAGGTCCATCGCCCTCGATAGCTTCACCATCCTTGATCTCGTCTAAAGTTTTTTTGTAACCCGACTCCTGACGCATTCTAGTTGTTAAAACAATATTTTTCTCTGTAGGAGATGAGGAAATTGTAAAATGTCTGGTTGAACCTCTTAAATCTTCGTAATTTAATTTAGGGAGAGTAAAATAGTAATATTGTCCCGGAAGCCAATTTACCTCTTTTTCCGGTTTAAAGTGAAAAGATTTGGTTCCTGAAGCTTCTGGAACTTTTTTGACAAGAATCAGTTTCATGCTTCTATAATACCACAGAAGACCTGCAAATCCCTGATATAATAGCCTCATGGCGGCTGATAAATTTAAAGCAGTTTGGGTGTCCCATTCTTCAATTGGGGATTTTTTAAAATGTCCAAGACTGTATTATCTTCGAAATGTTTATAAAGACCCAAGAACAGGTAATAAATTTAATATTGTAACTCCACCACTTTCTCTTGGTGGGGCTGTTCATGAAGTAATAGAGTCGTTGTCTGTTTTGGATGCTGAAGAGAGATTTAAAGTCTCCCTACTTGAAAAATTCGACAAAGTTTGGGAAAAATATTCTGGAAAACCGGGAGGATTTAAAGACTCCACAACTGAAGCAGAATTTAAACAAAGGGGAAGGGACATGTTAACCAAAATAATGGAAAACCCAGATATATTAACTGATAAAGCAATAAAAATTAAAGCAGATGGAGGACTTCCTTGGTACTGGCTTTCAGAAGAAGATGAAATTATTCTTTGTGGAAAAATCGACTGGATTCATTATTTGGAGCAAAGCGATAGTGTTGAAATAATAGATTTTAAAACTGGAAAAAACGAAGAAAGTGAAGACTCACTTCAATTTCCTATTTATTATCTTTTGGCAAAAAATCTTCAGAAAAGAGAAATTGAAAAAGCGAAGTATTGGTATCTTGATAGTGGAAAAATTAATGAAATGACACTTCCAGAAGAAAATGAGGCTCGCGAAAAAGTTTTTGAGGTTGCAAAAAGAATTAAATTGGGTAGACTAATCAATCATTTAAAATGTCCCACTGATGGATGTTTTGCATGTCGTCCTTTTGAAGAAGTTTTAAAAGGAAACGGCGAAAAAGTGGGGATTTCTGAATACAAACAAGATTTGTATATACTTTAACCTGAATATAACTTTGTGAGTTGGTAAATTGGTTGAATGAATGCAATCCAAAGATAAGCCATTCCTATTAGCAAAGCAAACAAAGGCCATAGTTGATATTTATAATCAACAAGCTCTCGGGTCATAATCATTTCTCCCCTTCTATATTTTTTTGCAACTCGATCAACTTTTGAATAATTTGTTTTAGTAATAAGCAAATATATGCCAGATATAATTAAGATCGCTATAAAAATAATAGAAATAAAATTAGAAAACTCAGTAATGAATGGTGAGTTCAGGTTAAATTGACTGTAAGTTTCTAGTACCTTGGGCCCAACCAAGAAGTTCATAAAGCCAATTATAAATGCAGTTAAAAATAAAATGATACTGGAAGATCTTTTTTGTCCATCTGCAAAGTCGCGAACATCTTCTCTTTTTATATAAAATGGATAAGGAATTACAACTGCCATAATTTACAATAATATATTACTTTTTAGTTTGTTCGTGGACCCGAAACTCAACAATTTTTTTAATTAAATCGTATGGAATTTTTTGATCGTTTTGAAATTGAATTGTTCCCTTTGACAATTTGTAGGGTTTGAGTTCATTTCTAAAGGCAACAATTGCTGATGGTGTCGGAAAGAGACTGAAATGCTCTTTAAATGCAGCAAAATGAACCAAATTTTTGCCATTCAATTTAAAGGTTGGCATTCCATAGCTCATAGTTTCCAAAGCTCCTGTTGCTTCATCTTTTATAGTTTTTCTAATTTTTTGTAAAGTTTGCTGTTTTTCGTCAGAAAAATCAGCTATGTATTCATCAACATTGTCGTAGTTCTTCATTAATATATTTTACTATTTTAATGTTCTGTTGTGTTAGAATTATCGCATGAATAAAGGAGCAGTTGTTTTTTTAGGCCTAGTTATTGTTTCACTGTTTTTAATTTTTAATAACCAAAAGAATTTTAATAAGAATGTAGTGGGAGTTTCTCCTAGCCCGATTGTCAGCTCGCAGATTTATGAGCACGGAGAATATGTTTGTCTTCCACACAAAGATAAAACCGGACCACAAACCTTGGAATGCGCACTTGGTTTAAAAAGTCACGAAGGGGAGTATTTTGCTCTAGATACTAGCTCAATTGACCAAAATTATATTCAGAAATTGCAAGTGGGAGCCCATGTTTTTATAGAAGGAGATTTTGTGCCAGTTGAAGCTTTAAGTTCAGATCACTGGCAGACATACGACATTAAAGGAATCGTAAAAGTAGTTAACATGGGTGAACATTAGAGGTTTTTGTAAAAAACCAATAGAAAATTGGTTTACCTCTTTTATCCTGAAGAATTTCTCGCTCCAATTAATTCCGATTTTTCTAATATCTTCTTGAAGACTAGTTATACTATCACAAAATAAATAAATTTTCTTATTCATAAGAAGTATAATTGTAATGATATGAAGCTTTTAAAGTACAAATTCGGTCTAATTTTAAAACTTATAATTTTTACACTCTTTTCCATTTTGGTTCGTGGTTATCAATATGGCAGTGGGAATCAGGTGCATTACTTCAATTTTGCTTTTCATAAATTTTACCCAAACTTGTTTCAGGGCGATTATTTATTCAAGATTCATGACATTCCTTACACTATATTCGTAGATTTTCTAAATGTACTTCTAAAAACATTTGGAGAAAATGCTTTTATTTTCTTTGTTGTGTATTTTGTATTTTTATTCTTTTTTTATTGGTCAATATATTCAATTTCTAATTTCTTATTTCAAAATAAAAAAATATCCGGGCTGATTCTTCTTCTATTTATATTTCCGATTCCAATAGGAGGCTCAACAATATATACAGTGGAAAAAGCTCTTACACCCAAGTTGGTCGCAGAGACATTGTTGCTTCTTTCGATATATTTTTTACTTGCCAAAAAATTCATAATTTCTGCTTTGGTTGCGGGTTTTGGTTTTTTGTTTCACCCAATTACTTTAATTGCATATGGTCCAATTGTTTTATTAAATAACCTTTTTGAAAGTAAAGAATCTCGTGAATCATGGAAAAAAGTTCTTTTAATAATTGGTGTATTTTTAATTGTTTCTTCGCCAATCCTAATTAAATTTGTCTTAAATGGACAAGGCGGGGGAATATTTCTGGATTATGAGTGGATGAAAATAATAAAAGATCGGCTTCCTTATCTTTTTATTGAAGAATGGTCACTTATTAATTTTTTAGTTATAGCTACGATTTCACTTTTCTTTATTTTTTATAAATTTGTTTTTAAACATAAACTCAATTCAGTTGTAAAGTCTATTGTTTTTGTCTCTTTAATAATTTTTGCAATTTCTTTTATTTCGTCATTTACTGGTTTTAGACTGGGGCTTCAACTTCAATTGGCCAGAAACCTTTACCTTTTTGTTGTAATTTTTCTTGTTTTTGGTGCGGGATCTTTTCTCTCATTTCTATCTGAAACAAATTTGAAAAGAGTTGCAGTTTTGTTTGTAGTGCTTCCCGTAATTCTTTCTTTCCCAAAAAGAGGGGAATTTGGAATTTTTTGGATTAATCCAATTGAAGATTATGAACAAGTTGCTCTTTGGGCAAAAGAAAACACCTCAACGGAAAGTGTTTTTGTTGTACCTTTAGATGAATATGGTTTTCGTTTTTGGAGCAAGAGGGCGGTTTTTGTAGAGCAAAAAGAAGGTGGAGATAGTTTGTATGATCGAAATTTTGCTATTGAGTGGAACAAACGCCAAGAACTTATCAATGATAAAGAATTCACGAATGAACTAGTAGAAAAACTCAAAACTGAGTATGAGGTAAGTTATATAGTCTCTTCAAAGGAACAAAATAATCTAAACGAGGTATATAGATATAAAAAATATTATGTTTATAAAATCTGAATTAAATATTACTTTTCCCTTCGTGGGGTAACTTGTACATGGCAAAATAAAAAAAGGTTGCTGAAAAACCTAAAAGCGTCATTAATATCAGTGCAATTCTGGGGCCTAGGATGTCAGCTGCTTGGCCCAAAATTAAGGTCATAAAAGCAAGACCAAAGCTTCTTCCAAGTGAAATTAGTGAAGCCATTGTAGCTCTTTGATGATCAGAGAACTCTCTTTGTTTTAAATGATTTTCTGCAACTAGACCAACACCGTATAAAAGAGAGGTGGAAGACATTAATGCAGGAGAAACGATAGTAGGAAAAACTAGGGAAATAAGGGAAATTATTTTGTCAAAACTACTTCGGATAACTGTCATGGTTTCGGCTTTGATTTTTTTAAGGATCATACCACTAAAGTAAAAACTTATTGAAGCTCCTACATTAGAAATTATGCTTGCAAAACCAATTGCCCAAATTGGCCAGATTGTTGCAAAGAAAGCTCCTCGAAACTGATACGCCAGATCACTTATCGAAAATTCCAACATGGAGGCAATACTTATCAAACGTAGCTTTTTATTTGTAATAAACATTCCAAAAGCTTCTTTTAAATGAGAGAAAACGTTTGTACTTTTTGTTTGTCGTGATTTGGGTTCTATAAATAGGTAGCTTACGGCGAGTAGTAATACTTGTGACCCAACGGCAAGCCACATAACCCATGAAAATGAAGATTGTGCGATAAATCCTCCGATTACTGCTGAGATTGCTATAGCTGTGAACTCATGAGAACTGGTTTTCCCCAAGTGTTCTTTAAATTCTGACTCTCTTTTTTCATCTGCTAAGGTGTCGTAAAGAAGTGCATCATTGTTTCCACTGTAAAAAGATCGTGAAATTCCTTCCAAAATTGCACCGACGAGAAGCCACAAGTAAGAATATCCTACTGCGTAACAAATAAATCCAAGAACCCTTGCCCCTGAGCCGAGTATTACAGTTTGTTTACGGCCAATTTTGTCAGACAGAATACCAGTTGGTATTTCAAAAATTGCGGCTGAGAGCATTATTATTCCAAAAATACTGGTTCCTAAAGTATATGAACCAGCTACTTTTGAAAAATAAATGATCGCAAGTGGGCCAAAAAAGGTAAAACCAATTAAAAAGTTAAAAATTGATAAAAGATTAATATTTCTTTTCATAAGCAATTATACTGTAGATCGAGGAGGAAAATTATTTTGAATAAAATCTATATAATTTCCAAAATTTCTAAGAAAGTTGATACAACAAAAGTTGGATCATAGGTTTTTAATGTTTCTAAATCATAGAACACTTCATTCTTTTTGGGATAATAAAGAATTGAATCAATTCCTGCATTTTTTGCGGCTCCTAGATCGCTTTTTGAGTCTCCAATAATGATTGCCTCATCTTTTATGCCATTCATTTTTTCTAAAGCGAGATTTATTACTTCAGGATCCGGTTTATGATTTTTAACGTCCTCAGCAGCCAAGATAACATCAAAGATTTCATTTAATTTATTTATTTTTAAAGGGTCTTTAATCATTTTTCGGGGAGAGGTTGTAACCAAAGCAATCTTTTTGCCTTTTTCTTTCAAAGTGTTCAAAACTTCAAAAGCATTTTCGCTAAGCTTGACGCTTTTAAGTCTTGGTGTAACTAAATTATTAAGTTTTTGATTATATTCCTCTAGATTTTTAATCCCTAGTTTTAACGGTCCATGTGGATCTCCAAAAGCTTTGGTAGAAATTTCATGATCTGTTGGATGAAGTTGATATTTCGCAAAAATTTCTTTGTAACTTTTCATCCAGACGGTGAGGGTTTGGGCTAAACATCCATCCCAGTCAAAAAGAATGTAATTATAATTTTTCACGCTTTGAGTATATCAAATATTTTGGAGCTCTTACTGCTTAACAACAACAGTTTTAGCAATTAAATCTCCCACCCGTTGACGTTTTTGTGTAAGAGTCATGACTATGAGGGCTAGTAAGTATCCTCCAAAAATAACATCAACTATTCTAAATAGGTTCCTAAGAATTGCAGCTATTATTGTACTTTTTTTACCATCCTCCATTACCACCTTTATTCTAAAAAGTTTTTTACCTAATGATTGTCCCCAAATAGATTCTGTAATAATTAAATAAATAAAAAACAATATCGCACCGATAGCTATATTCGTTTCTGAGTTAATTGAGCCTATTTTAGTCAATGAAATTATCGCAAAAAAGGGAAAAAGGACCAAAATCTGATCTATGATGTTAGCCAAACCTCGTACCAAAAAACCCTGATATTGAAACGAGGGAAAAGGCACATTTGAAGTAAAGTTATTTGTTACTAAAGTATCCTTATCAATTCCAGGTCTTTCCAATTTGTAGCTTATGAACATTAGTGCGAGTGGAGCAAGAAAAAAGAGAAGGTTATTAAGATCAGTAGTCTCAAGATGACCCTGAGTAATAAAGAAAAAACGATAAAGAGTAGTAAATAAATAGAAAGCTAATAGAAAGTAGGTTGATATTCTTAAATAATTTTTGTTGCTTTTTATGAGTAAATAGAGGCAATAGATAAAAATAACACCAAAAAAAATATCAAAAAGTCTGTGAACTATCAATATTATTTGAGGTACTTCAAAAAAATTTTTAGAAAGTGGGGCTAGTAATATTGAGAGGAAATTCACGAGCATTAATATTAGCAAAATAATTATTGCTCCAAATCGGGAAACCACCCCTGCCATTTTTTTAATTTTTTCCATATTTTATTATAATACAAAGTTATTTTATTGTAGTTCTATTTGTATATCCTATAGCTGTGTAGTAAAATATTACCTATAAATTATGGCTACAGAAATACAACCTATTTCCGAGGTAAATGCACAGGAAACTCTTTATATAAATGAGGGGTTTCTTGATCAGCTTGATCCACAAGAATTGTTAATTGTAGCTTTCCAACAAGCTAAAGCCTCTTCTTTTAAGTCTGATACCCATAAAAACTCTTTTGGTCGACCAATTAATCTTATGTCGCACGTAAGACAGGCACAGCAGTTATCGGACAGGTCTGTTTTAGTAGAAAACAGAGAAGTGCTTGACGTTATGCGTGAAATGCGAGGACAGCTTTCCCCTGATCAAAAAGAAGTGTTTGACAATGTCTTAAAAGAGGCCAACAGAGTGAAATTAAAGCAAATGGGTACTTGGGGAGCACTCATGAAGAATCCAGATTTTGTCGCAGAAAATGTTGAATTTGATGAAGACAATAGGCTCCAGCTCAAAGGGAATGTTATTAAAGTAAAACCAGAACAGGAAAAATTAAGAGACAAGCTTTATGGTTTAGTGGGGATGACTGTGCCATCTCGTTCTTTTAATAAAATTCGTAGACTTCAGGAGAAAAAAGAGAATCAATTAAAAGACATAGAAAACGTTAAACTTTTAGCCAATTTGGTGGAGGAAAAAACTATGAAACAAGCAAAAGAAGAGGAAAACAAGAAGTTGCTTACACAGCTTCTTGAGAAGTCGAGAAGAGAACAAATAAAAGATTTGGAAAATAAAAAAGTTTTAACTCGTTTATTTGAAGAATATTCACAACAGCAAGTAAAAAAAACCTCAAATGAAGCTACTTTAGATGGTTCATTTTTTGGTAGGCCGAGACTCGGGTATACAAAACATTCCAATGTTATTACTAGTGGACGCCTTGTCTTTTTAAAAGAACCCTCTGTATGGGAGCGTTTTGTCCAATTTTTTTCACCAAACGATTGGCGTAACAGATTAATGTTTGACCGATTTAAGTCACTTATTCCGGAACCGGACCGAATTGCTAGCACATGGTATAACATAGGCAAAAACTTTAAGAGGGAATTCAATTTTGACTATTTGAGAATATCGTTTTTTATGGATGAAAATACGAGAGATTATGTGACAGATGTAATTGGCGAAATTAAAGAGGAATTCCGACATGATATTAAAAAATTAAAGTCGCGAGTAAAAGGAGTTTTTCGATCAGCTCTTTCAATCTCTAAAAGATCACCTCAACAGCAAACTGCTCAAAAAAGTTAGCACTCTATTAGTATGAGCGGGATAGGGGAATTGAACCCCCTTCTCTACCTTGGGAAGGTAGCATACTACCGGTGTACTAATCCCGCGAATTAATTCTTAAAACCAAAAGAAAGTTAGGCAAAGGAATTATATCATTCAAAGCTAACTTAGCGAGGAAGAATCAAGACGTTTCCAGCGTGTATGAGGTTTGGATTAACAAGTTTATTTTCTCGAGCAATTTCGCTCCATTTATATCCATCTCCATATGCTCTTGTTGCGATTGTCCAGAGGTTATCACCGTGAACAACTGTATATGTTGCTGCTGAAATTGGTTCGGTTGAATGTTCGTGATCTGCGGAAACAGTTGGAGTTGGCGATAAGGTGTCGGAAGGTGAAGCAATTGCAACTGGACTTGCTTCGGGTGTTTCTAGAACAGGAGTTGCAGTGGCTTGGGCAACTTCAGCTTCTGCCTGTGGTAAGGTCAATACCTGACCTTCTTCAAGTGCATAAGGTTCTTTTAAGTCGTTTGCCTCAGCAATACGACTCCATTCAAATCCTGAACCATAGCGCTCTTCTGCAATTGACCAGAGTGTTTCACCTTTAGCTACCGTGTGAGTGTTTTCATCCTCTGTTTGATTTTGAGTATCTGTGAGGCCAGTAAGAAGGTCTCCACCTGATCCTTTAAAGTAATTAACGACTAAGATTCCGACAACAATAATAACAAGTGCTCCGAGCGCCATACTTATATTGCTCTCATTGAGTTTAAAATTTTTAAGTATATTTTTAAGGTCAAAATTTGCCATTTATATATTTTGAGGCAGTTTGTTGGGGACAGAATTGATTAAGCAGAATTTAATTTATAACTTAAACCTTGTCAAGGGGATTATTTCAAAAATTCCAAGAAATCCTCATCGTATGGATATTCGTGATCGTTTCTGGGTTTATTTACGAGCTTTATTTGCGGATGAATTTTTCCTATGAAATCCCGTACTTGGTTAAAAGATCCATGATTATCAGTTTCATTTTGAAAAATTAATATACTTTCGGGTGAAATGTTTTTAAGAATTTCATAATACTTTTTGTCATTTTCATCCAAATCGTTTAATGGAATTCCACATAAAATAATTTTGTTTATTTTTAAATCATATTCTTTTAAGGATGTCATTAAAACCAGCGTACCTATAGATTTAGCAATCACATTAAGCTCAGTCCCTTTATATTTCTGAGCAATGTTTCTAGCCTGGATTTCCTTCCAATTTTTTTGTGCGGCTTCTGTTTCCCAATGCGGCCAATAGACAACAGAGATGGAGAAATATTTAGAAAGGAATTGTTGAAGACCTTCGGCCCAATCTTTGTTTTTTAAGGAGAATCCCGGTAGGATTTCGGTATTCATTTTTGAAACTTGGCGAGGTGGAAGGGACTCGAACCCTCGGCCTCTTCCGTGACAGGGAAGCGCTCTAGCCAACTGAGCTACCACCCCAAATTTCATTGATATTCTAGCATTTAAGGCTAGCTTTAACAACCTACGAATACTTTAAGAAAACTTTTGAGAGTATATAATACTTAAGAAATGGATAATAAACTAACAAATCTCAGAATTGCTGACCTTTTAAGAAATGTTGCAGCTTCATATCAAATTAATTCAGAGGCTAAGAATCGATTCAAAATAATTGCTTATCAAAGAGCGGCTGATGCGGTTGAGCATGCGACAAGCGAACTTAAAGATCTTTTTGATGAAGGTAAGCTTGAAGATGTTCCTGGTATTGGTCCTTCGATAGCTGAGCATTTAAAAGAGCTCTTTAAGAGTGGAAAGTCAAAACATTTTGAAGAAGTAATGAAAGATGTACCATCTCCTGTGTTTGAGCTCATGAAAATTCAAGGAATAGGGCCCAAAACTGGTTTAAAACTCGTGAAAACTCTGGGAATTACAAATTTTAAAGAATTAGAGGAGGCGGCAAAACAAGGTAAAATTGCGAAAATGGAGGGTTTTGGAGAGGATTCTCAGGCAGCGATATTAAAAAGTTTATCCGAGGTAAAAGGTCGGGCGCGAAGATTACTTTTTCCTTATGCCGATGTAATTGCACAGGAAATTATACAGTGGATGAATATTCCTTCCGTGAAAAAAATTAATCCACTTGGAAGTTTAAGACGTAAAGCAGCGACCATAGGGGATCTGGATATTGCTGTTGCTACAGACAATCCGAGGGAGGTGTTGGCACACTTTGTGAAATATCCAAAAGCTCAGAGAATTTTAGAGGAAGGGGTTATTAGTGCAGGGATTGTTGTCCCGGGCGATGTTCAAGTCGACTTGATGGTACAGCCGGTAGAATCATACGGAGCACTTTTGCAACATTTTACGGGTTCAAAGCACCACAACATTGCTCTTCGTGAATTAGCTCTTAAGAAAGGATTAAGCTTGTCTGAAAAAGGAATTAAAGATCTAAAAACTGAAAAAATGAAATCATACGCCTCAGAGGAAGATTTTTACAAAGCTCTTGGTCTTGATTGGATACCTCCAGAAATCAGAGAAGATACAGGGGAAATTGAAGCTGCTAAGACTGGCAAACTGCCCAATTTAATAGAATTAAAAGATGTTCGAGGAGATCTGCAAATGCATTCTGACTTTGATATCGAAACAAGTCATGATGTTGGAGCATCTTCCATGTTAGATCTTGTGAAAAAAGCAAACGAACTTGGGTATGAATATATAGCTTTCACGGAACATAACCCGAGTCGAAGTAAACATAACGATTTGGAAATTGTAGAACTTTTAAAACGTAAGAAAGAAAAAGTTGATGAAATTAATTACTCACTTTCTAAAGATTCAAAAAGTAGAGGAATGGTCTCCGGAAGTAGAGTAAAAAAAGTTTTCAATAGCCTCGAAATCGATATTATGCCCAGTGGTTTACTCTCAGTTCCAGAAGAAGGATTGGAACTTTTAGACTTTGCACTAGTGTCTATCCATTCCCAATTTAGACTTCCAAAAGTTGAGTCAACTAAAAGAATTTTGGCTGCGTTATCTCATGAAAAGGTGAAAATTATGGCCCATCCAACTGGTCGTAAAATTAATGAGCGCGAATCGGTTGATGCTGATTGGAGGGCCATTTTTGAATTTTGTGCTAAAAATAATAAATATTTAGAGATTAATTGCGATCCAGCAAGACTTGACCTTCCTGACTTTTTGGTGAAGGAGGCAAAGGATCTAGGGTGCAAATTTAGTTTTGGTACCGATGCTCACCACAAAGATCATATGGAAAATATGCCTTATGGGATCAATGTTGCAAGACGGGGTTGGTTAACTGCCGATGATGTAATCAATACCCGCTCCTTGCAGGAGTTTTCAAAACTGGTAGAATAAATTAATGATCATGTACGTAATCATTGGTGTTTTAATCGTTTTGGCCTTTTGGGTTGTCTCAACATATAATTTTTTCGCTTCAGCCAAAGCACGAATTAAAGCTTCAATCCAAGAAATTGGTAATCAACTTAAGCGCCAAGCAGATCTTATTCCTAATCTGGAATCTTCTGTTAAAGGATATTTAAAACACGAAAAAGAAATTTTCCAAATGTTGACAGACGCAAGACGCGCAGTTGCCGCAGCTTCTGGATCTGGAAATTTAGAAAAAATGGCTGATGCAGGTTCTAAACTTTCGGCCGTACTTCCCAAACTTACAATTGCCGTAGAAAGCAATCCAGAACTAAAAGGTAGCGAAGTTGTTAAAAGTCTTATGGATGAACTCCGAGATACATCAGATAAGGTTATGTACGCAAGAAGGCTTTTGATCGATCTAACTGCGGATTACAATGTTAAAAGAGTAACTCTTCCTTCAAGCTTGGTTGCTTCAATGTTTGGATTTGGTGAAATGAAGGGACTTGAAACTCCTGAGAACGGTGAGCACGTAACGGTAAGTGAGTCTGAAACAAAAACCCCAAAAGTTAATCTTTAAGTGAAAATTAGAAAACTTCCAAGATATTTTCGATTGTTAGATTTTGCCTTAACTCCTTTTATGTTGTTTTTTAATAAATTTAATTTTCCTCTTCAAGAAACTCATCATTGGCACACTTATAACATTGATAAAAATAAGATAAAAAAAGGAACTCTTATTTATGCACAAAAATCTAATGCCAAATACGGACACAGTGCCAAGTTGGGTCTTTATCATATGCCAGTTTTTGGTGGACTTGATAGATACGTTGTTTTAGAGGCGCAAGGATTTAAGGATTTTTGGTATGTTGGTTGGTCAGGAGGAGATGCGCGAGCACAAATACATAGGCTTCCTATAAAAGACAGTCAAATAAAACTACTTACTCCAATACGAGGCTCATATGAAGCAATTGGTTTTGATAAGGATGGAAAACAGTTAAAACTCAAGATTGTAGGATACGGTAAAATTGGCGATGGGAAATTTTCCGGGATCCGTTTGTTTTAAGGGAGTAAAATAAGGGGATGAAAAATATTTACGAAGTTGGAGCCGCAAATAAAGCCAAAAGTCTTTTAATAATAATTGGTTTTTTTATTTTTGTTTCTTTATCTGTTTATGTAATTTCTCAAGCTTTGGGTTACTACCTTGGATATGAACCAGGTGGATTGGGTTTTGTTGGAATTGCCTTTATCATCTCCGGAATTACGACATTTGTGAGTTATTACTATTCTGACAAAATTGTTTTAGGAATATCGGGTGCCAAAGAGGCAGATCGCAAAACCGATTTTAATTTTTATACCGCGGCTGAAAATTTGGCTATTGGTGCGGGACTTCCAAAGCCAAAACTTTATGTTATTCCGGACTCTGCTATGAATGCTTTTGCAACTGGACGTGATCCGAAGCATGCTGTTGTTGTGGCCACTAGAGGACTGTTAGATAATCTTTCAAAAACTGAATTGGAAGGAGTAATTGCTCATGAGCTTACACATGTTAAAAATTACGACATCAGGCTTTCTTCCATTGTTTCGGTGTTGGTTGGTTCAGTAGCTTTGTTGGCTGACTTTTTTTTAAGAATAAGTTTTAGAAGTCGAAGACGTGATGATAATGAAGGGAATCTGGGAGCGCTTTTTGTCGTCCTGGGTATCGTTTTTGCTATTCTATCACCAATTATTGCTCAGCTAATTCAACTTGCAATTTCAAGGCGTCGAGAGTTTATGGCCGATGCTGGGTCTGTTTCAATAACTCGACAACCCGGTGGGTTAATTAGTGCTTTAGAAAAAATTTCTAACGATCATGAGCCTTTAGAAGTTGCAAACAAAGCAACAGCACATCTTTATATCGCAAACCCTTTTAAAGATGGGCATCAAGTTGTTGGTTGGTTTTCAAATCTTTTTAATACACATCCCCCTATTTCCGAAAGAATAAAAAACCTCAAATCTATGAGCTAATTTGGGTAATGTTGTATAATTACCCACATGGAAACAATTGAACCTAAAACAAAAGAAGAAGCGTTGGCTGCAATTACTCATGCTAGTCGCCTGTGGAACATTAAGGACGTGAATGATGAGTTTTTAGAGGAGAAAAGGATTAAATATTTGGATCAATATTACAAATATGCAAAGAAATTGGGTGCAACCGAGACTGATATGCTTAGGGCTACTCTTTTGGGAACACCTGATAAAAATGAACAGCAAGGATTTCTCAATACATATTTTGATGATGTAATGCATCACGGAAGCGAACAATTGTTAGCCGAATTACCAAGTATTATAAATATTAAGAACGAATTTGGACTTGAGGATCCAACAAAAATTTATAGAAGCGGTGAATAAATTTTCTTCGTTTCAAAGATTGACTCTTTGATTTTCATAAACTATGATAGCCCCAAATGGCTGAAAGAACCTTATCTACAGGCCAAGCGGAATCTCTTCAAAAACTCGCTGAGCTATGGCCTTCATACTGGAAACATGAGCAAGACGAAAATTTTGAGCATTTTGATGTAAATATAATAAGGCAATTTGAGGAATATTTTGTTATAGCCATTGCAACTGGATGTACACATTATCAAGTTTTTAATAAAATTCTTGAAGCAACCTCACAAGAAGATAAACAAGCAGTTTTTAAGTTTTTAGCAATTAATTCTTCGCATAGAGTACAAACTACGGAGGAAAATTGGTACACAGCATGTGCTCTTATGAGAATTCAATACGAACAGCATTTGGAAAATCCATTTGCAAAAAAGAAAAAGTAACCCCACTTCTTCAAGCTTGATTGCTCTATAGATTTACTTGATGATTACTGCCTCAAGCATTATCATATGAGCATGGCCAAATTAACAAAAGCTGATGTTTTGCATGTAGCAAAACTTGCTAATTTAAATCTGACCGACTCCGAGGTGGATAAATTTTTAATCCAACTTTCTTCAATTGTTGAATATGTAAGTGACCTGGAAAAAGTAAACACTAATGATACTGAGCCAACCAGCCAAACAACTGGCCTTAAGAACGTAAAAAGGGAAGATTTAATAAATGTGAATCAAACTCTTCCCGTAAATAAGGCAACTTCGGGAACTGACAAGGTTTATAATAACTTATTTGTTGTCGATGCAATTTTAAAAGAAAGAGGAAAAAAATAATGGATCTACCTCTTACAATAAGAGAAACACAGGATGGGTTAAAAGAAAAAAAGTTTAAAGCATCAGATTTGACTGCTGAGTACTTAAAAAATATTAGCGATAAAAATAAGGATTTAAATGCATTTTTAACCATAACCGAAGAAAGGGCATTTGAAGACGCAAAGAAAGTTGATAGTTTAATTAACCAAAAAGGAGAAAAAGCATTTGAAGAATTTCCACTCTTGGGAGTTTCACTTGCTCATAAAGATTTATATTTAACAGAAGGCATTAGAACCACAGCAGCTTCAAAAATTTTGGAATCTTATATCCCTGCTTATTCATCGACAGTCGCAAAAAGATTGGAGGACGCTGGGTCCATATTACTTGGAAAAACAAATTGTGATGCTTGGGCACACGGTGCATCTGGAGAAAATTCTGATTTTGGACCAACAAAAAATCCTTGGAATCGTGAATTTGTTCCTGGTGGATCATCCAGTGGTTCGGCAGCCGCAGAAGTTGCAAATTTAACATTGGTTGCAACCGGAACAGATACTGGAGGATCAATAAGAGAACCAGCAAATTTTTGTGGAGTTTTTGGTTTAAAACCAACTTATGGAGCTGTCAGTCGTTATGGAGTAATTGCGATGGCCAGCTCTCTTGACTGCATGGGCGTTTTTGGAAGGACTACTGATGATGTTGAAGCTGTTTTTAAGGTCACTCGGGGAGCCGATGGTTTTGATAGTACAGTTATTGACGCAGATTGGGAAACTTCGGAAAAGAAAAAATTTAAAATTGGAATTCCTAAAGAATATTTTATTAAGGGGATTGACTCTGAAGTAGAACAAAAAGTTAGAGAAGCGACAAAACTTTTTGAGAGTGAGGGAGTTGAATTGGTGGAAATATCCCTGCCTCACACTAAAGATGCAATTTCGGTATATTACATTATCCAGCCTGCCGAGGTTTCTTCAAATTTGGGAAGATATGATGGAATAAGGTATGGAAACTCGCGTGAAACATTTGGAGAAGAAGCAAAACGTCGAATTATGCTCGGAACATATGTTTTATCAGCAGGATATTACGATGCATATTATCTAAAAGCCATGAAAGTTCGCTCAAAAATTATTGAAGATTTTGATAATGCTTTTTTGGATGTTGACGCAATTATTGCTCCAGTTTCGCCAACACCAGCATTTAAGCTTGGTGAAAAGGCAAGCGACCCCCTTCAAATGTATTTGGCTGATGTGTTTACAGTTTCAGCAAATCTTGCTGGTATTCCAGGACTTTCAGTCCCATTTGGTTTTACAAAAAGTGGATTGCCATTAGGTTTTCAAATTTTAGGAAAAAGATTTTCAGAGTCGACTCTTTTTGAACTGTCACGTAAATTTGAAAAAATTTCTGGATATCAACCTAGTGTTGCAAAGTAAAAATGAGATGTTTGACAAATCAAACATCTCGGATTGAAAGGACAAAATTATTTATAAATCATGAAAGATTTTAAAGCATTAATAAAAAATAAAAATTTTGTTTATTTGTGGCTTTCACAAATATTTTCTCAGTTAACTATTAATGTTATGAATTTTGTTCTTCTTCTTCGGATTGTTAGTCAAACAAGTTCCTCGATTGCAGCTTCTCTTTTGTGGATTTTTTATGCTTTGCCTAGCATTATTATTGGACCAGTAGCAGCTGTTGTTGTAGACACAATTGATAAACGAAAAATCCTAATGGCTACTAATGTTCTTCAAGCTGTTGTTATTTTTTTGTATGCCTTAACCCGCGATGAGCAATTTTTCCTATTATTTTTTGTTGTCTTTATTTATTCTTTTTTGAATCAATTTTATGTTCCGGCCGAACAAGCTTCACTTCCTAGTGTTGTTGAGGATGAGGAGAATTTTCCAATTGCAAATAGTTTATTTTTTATTACCCAACAAGGGGCTTTAGTGATTGGATTTGGAATCGCTGGAGCGATTTTGCATCTTTTAGGTTTTACAAATACTTTGTATCTTTGCGCGCTAATGTTGTTCTTGGCATTTATGTCAGTTACATTCCTTCCAAAAATTAAAAGTGCCGCTCTACCTAAAAATTGGGAAGATGGAATATTAGATTTTTTTAAGAGAATTTCTGACGGATATTCATTTATTAAAGGACATAATAAAATTCTTTTTCCTTTCCTACTTTTGATGGCCGCTCAAATTGGCTTGGTGGTCGTTGTGGTTAATGCACCCATCTTTGCAACTGAAATTTTGGGAATAAAAATTGTAAATGCAGGGATTGGAATTGTTGTACCAGTTGGTCTTGGGGCGGGAATTGGAGCCTATGTAATTTCTAAACTACTCAAAAAAGGCTATCGAAAAAGAAAACTTATAGAAAATCTTTCTTTGGTTTTGGCTTTGTCTGTTTTTGTTTTGGCCAATGTTGTCGATAATTTTTCAGGTCCTTTAAGATATTTAATTGGTATATTGTCCATGGCCATAGCCGGTTTTTCTTTTGTAGGTATACTTATTTCCGCTCAAACTTTTTTGCAAGAGGAAACCCCAGGTGGAATGAGAGGCCGAGTTTTTGGAAATTTTTGGTTTTTGGTTACAATTGCAACCATTATTCCTGTTTTGTTTTCAGCAACACTTACTGAAATTTTAGGAATTAGAACTCTGATGCTTTTGTTAGTTTTTGCACTTATTGCTACTTACTTTTTTTCAATTAAGTACGGCGAAAAATTATTAAGGAAAAAATAAATGGAAAATTATATCCCAGTAATTGGTCTTGAAGTCCATATAGAACTTTCTACAAAATCCAAAATGTTTTGTGGATGCTCGGCGGATCATTTTGGAAAGGCTCCTAATACGCAGGTTTGTCCGGTTTGTTTAGGGCTTCCCGGAGCTCTACCCTTTGCCAATAAAGAAGCTATTAGTTCAACAGTTCGCTTTGCACTTGCTTTCAATTGTGAAATTTCAAAGTTTTCAAAATTTGATAGAAAACATTATTTTTACCCCGACCTTCCAAAAGCTTACCAGATTTCACAGTACGACTTACCGTTTGGAAAGAATGGATTTTTTGGAGAGGATGAAAAGAAAGTTAGAATCCGAAGAATCCATTTAGAGGAAGATACAGGAAAATTAATTCATGAAAATGTAAACGGTAGAGAAGTATCTTTGATTGACTACAATAGAAGTTCAGTTCCTTTAGTTGAATTAGTTACAGAACCAGATTTTCACGAGACCTCACAAGTTTCAGAATTTTTGAAAGAGGTCCGTGGAGTTGCTAAGGCTCTGGGAATTTCAAATGCAGATATGGAGAAAGGTTCGATGCGACTTGAAGCAAATGTCTCTCTGGCAAAAGTTGAAGGAAATAATAAAGGGGAACTACCTGATTATAAAGTTGAGCTTAAGAATATTAACTCCTTTAGATTTTTAGAAAGAGCTATAAAAGCTGAGCTAATAAGACAAGAAAAACTATTGAAATCAAATGAAAAAATTGCCCAGGAGACAAGAGGGTACTCGGATAAAACTGGTCAGACGTTTTCACAGAGAAGCAAAGAAGATGCAAAAGACTATCGATACTTCCCTGAGCCGGATTTACCCCCAATCACTATAAGTGATTCAGAAATAGACAAATTAAAAACTTCCTTGCCAGAACTTCCTGCACAAATTCGAACAAGATTAGTAAAAAATTATGGGTTACCTCAAAATTATGCGAATATCTTGATAGAAGATTTAAATAGGGTTGAGTTTTTTGAAAAATCGGCGTCACTTGCTCACGACTTTTCACCCAAAACTATGGCAGATTTCATGGTGAATAAAAATTTTGATCAAAATTTCGAGTCAGCAGAAGAATTTGTGAAAAAACTTATAGAAGTTACAAAGGTTGATTACACTTCTTCGGATGATGTGGAAACTGCCGTGAAAGAAGTTTTGATTGAACAGGAAAAAGCTGTAAATGATTATAAAAATGGAAAAACTCAGGTGGTTGGATTTTTGATGGGTATGGTCCAAAGAAAATTAAATGGCAAAGGCGATCCCAAAATGATTCCTCAAGTGCTTCTAAAAATCCTTCAAAAAGGGTAGAATTGGATGTGGAAAATTCTTCAGATTTAGGTATTACTCAAGGGAACTCCCCAGAAATTAATGTACCAATCGTTGTTTCGGAAAAACAGGTTCAGGAAGCTTTAGATCTCATTAACGGAAAAACAGCCAGAGAAATTGCATTAATGTTTGCAGAACAAAAAGAATCAGCAAGAGTTTATAGAGAGCTTGCGGGAACGGACCATTTGACTGGGCTTTTAAATAGAAGAGGGCTGGAAAATGAGTTTGCACGAGTTAAAGGTATCTTGCAGAGAACCGTACCCGAGGGTGGAGAAGGACTCACGGCTTATACGATATTATTTCTGGACTTGGTTGGTATGAAACAAGTCAATGACAAATTTGGCCAAAATGAAGGAGACAAATTTTTAACTGGAACTTCTGCCGCCATAACCAATACTGTTAGAGCAGGTACAGATATAGCAGCTCGTGTAGGGGGGGATGAATTTGTAGTGGTTTTACCTAATACAGATGTCGAAGGCGCGGCTGGAGTTGTTGGTAGAATTCAAGAAAAGATGCCGTCAGACAGACAATTTAATGTTGTAATTGGCACGTTTGGAGGAGCACAAACGCTAGATGTTTCGCTAGAACAGGTTGGTGAAGCACTAAAAGAGGCTAAAATGATAGCACCTAAAGATGAAACTGGACGATCGCTAGGGTTTGGAGTGGTATATATTGGAAATAGCAAACAATGAGCAGTAAATTTACACACTTACATTTACATACAGAATATTCCCTTCTTGATGGACTTTCAAAGATTAAGAAACTTGTAGCCCGTGTTAAAGAAATGGGAATGAATTCTGTTGCCCTGACCGACCACGGAACGATGTATGGGGCAATTGAATTTTACAAAGAAGCCAGGGCTAATGAAGTGAACCCCATTGTGGGAGTTGAGGCCTATACGACAATTGGCGATCATAAAGAAAGAACCGACCGTGAAAAATCCCGAAATTCACATCTTTTGCTTCTTTCCAAAAACGAAGAAGGTTATAAAAATTTAATGAAGCTCACTTCTATAGCTCATATTGAAGGTTATTACTACAAGCCTCGTTTTACTCGCGAGCTTCTTAAAAAATATTCGAAAGGTTTAATCTGTACTTCCGCCTGTGTTAATGGAGAAGTTGCACAAGCAATTCGTGACAATGATTATTCAAAAGCAAAAGAAGTGGCTCAATGGTTTTACGATCTTTTTGGCGAAGATTATTATTTAGAAATTCAAAGACATGAATACGAAAAATATATTGATTCAGCTCCCCCAGAGATGAAAGAGGAATTAAAGACTCAAGCACAGACCGAGATTTTGGTTAATGAGAACGTGGTCAAGCTTTCTCGTGAGCTTGGTATTCCACTTGTAGCTACGAACGACGCTCATTACATAAACCGAGAAGACGCTCGAGCTCAGGATGTTTTGGTTTGTGTGGCAACAGGAAAACAGGTCTCGGAAACTAAAAGAATTAGAATGGTTGACGCACCATCTTACTACGCACGTACTGCTGAAGAAATGGCAGCACTTTTTCCAGATTTTCCTGATGCGCTTGAAAATACAGTTAAAATTTCTGAAAAATGTAATTTAGAAATTTCTACTCTCGGAAAATGGTTTTTTCCTAAGTTTCCTCTTCCAGGAGATGCAGAGCCAGGTGAGTATCTAACAAAACTTGCTCATGAGCGACTTGCCGAGAAGATTACGGATGTAACACCCGAAGTTGTGCAAAGACTAGATTATGAGCTAGGGATTATAAATCAAAAAGGTTACTCACCTTATTTTTTGATAGTTATGGATATGGTTAACTGGGCCAATGAAAAGGGAATTATTACCAACACAAGAGGTTCAGCAGCTGGTTCCTTGGTCTCTTTTGTTTTAGGAATTACAACTGTTAACCCCCTTAAGTATTATTTACCGTTTGAAAGATTTTTAAATCCATATAGACCATCTCCACCTGATATCGACTTTGACGTTTCAGACGATAGACGCGAAGAGGTGATTGCCTTTATTACAGATAGATATGGAAAGGAAAAGGTTGCACAGATTTGTACCTTTGGAAGGATGTTAGCTCGGGCTTCTGTGCGAGATGTTGCAAGAGTTTTGGGATATCCTTATGCAGTTGGTGATCGGATTTCAAAGATGATTCCTCCCCCCAAGCAGGGCTTTCCTGTAAATGTTGAAAAAGCATTTATACTTAATCCTGAGCTTAAAAAGGTTTATGACTCTGAAAGTGATGCAAAAACAATCCTAGATTTGGCTAAACAAGTAGAAGGTTCAGCTCGACACGTTTCAGTGCACGCCGCTGGAGTTGTTGTAGCCCAAAGTGTCTTGACCGATTTTGTTCCACTTCAAAAAGAGCCTTCGGGAGAGCGAATTATTACTCAATACGAGTTTCATGCCTGCGAAGAAGTCGGTTTAATCAAATTCGACATTCTGGGAATTCGAAATCTTTCGATATTGGGTCTTGCCGTAAAAATTGTTGAAGAAAAAACTGGTAAAAAAGTCGATCTTCGTAACCTACCTTTGGATGACACGAAAACTTTTGAAATGCTATCTCGAGGAGAAACAATGGGAGTCTTTCAGCTTTCCGGAGGAGGAATGACAAGATTCTTAAAAGAGCTTAAACCAACAAAAATTGAAGACTTGATGGCAATGGTTGCTTTATATCGACCAGGGCCAATGGCCGTTATCCCTGAGTATATACAAAGAAAGAACAATCCAAAATTAATCAAATATCTCGATCCGCGTATGGAAAAATTCTTAGGAGCTTCGTATGGACTTTTAGTTTATCAAGACGATCTTCTCTTCTGCGCATTAGACCTTGCTGGATATAGCTGGGAAGAGGCGGATAAGTTTAGAAAAGCAGTTGGTAAGAAAATTCCTGAAGAAATGGCGGCTCAAAAAGACAAATTCACCAAAGGTATTATTTCAAATGGTCAAACAAGTGAGTTTGCAGAAAATCTTTGGAAGCTTTTTGAACCATTCCAGGCTTATGGATTTAACAAGGCTCACGCTGCAAGCTACGGAATGGTGGCATACCAAACTGCATACATGAAAGCTAATTACACAGTTGAATATATGTGTGCACTATTAACTGCCGAGTCCGGTGATACTGATAAAATCTCAGCGGCTATTAATGAATGTCGAAGAATGAAGATAACTGTTTTGCCACCTGATATTAATGAAAGTCAGGTTGGGTTTGCCATTGTTCCCAATGAAGATTCGCTGAACAAGTCTGCGATCCGTTTCGGACTTTCTGCAATAAAAAATGTGGGAGCTGCGGCGATCGATGCGATTTTAGAGGCTAGAAACGAAGGTGCCTTTACAAGTTTTGCTGATTTTCTTTCTAGAGTTGACGCAAGGCGCTGCAACAAAAAAGTTTTGGAATCTTTAATAAAAGTGGGAGCGTTTTCGGATTTTGGAAACAGAGCTTCACTTTTGGCTTCAATTGATAAAGTTCGAAGTAAACTTTCTCCAAAAGTTGACAAAAATAAAGGACAACAAGGTCTTTTTGGAGAAGATGCAATAAAAGAGACTCCCAAACTAGATCTTTTTATTGATACAACTGTTTCCGAATTTAACGAGGACGAGCTCCAAACTCTCGAGAGACAACTTTTAGGATTTTCTTTATCTGCAAAACCGGTTAATGAACTTTTGGCGCATTTACAAGGCCAGACAACTCATAAAATTTATGAAATTAATGCAAGTTCAAGAACGGGAACAAAAGTTAAGATTGCAGCCATAGTCTCTCAGGTTAAAAAAATTATTACTAAAACTTCCGGGGCTGAAATGGCATTTGTTAAGGTTGAGGATGAAACGGGGACACTTGAGCTTATTGTCTTTCCAAGAATTTTTAAAGCAACAAAAGAATCTTGGGTGGAATCGAAGCCATTAATTATTTCGGGAAAAATTGATCACAAAGACGAAGAAGCATCATTGATTGTAGAAGCAATTGAAACCAAGGGTTCTGTGCATGCGATTCAGGACTCAGTAACACCAGCACCAATTTCTTCTTCTAAAGTTTTTATAACGGTTCCAAGGGGTGCAACAACTGATAAGCTTAACCTTCTTAAAAAGCTTTTGTTAGCAAATCTTGGAGCTCAGGATGTCTCTTTAGTTTTTGAAGAAAAAGGGCGGGAAATTGCCCTTCCAATCAGAATCTCATGGGATGAAGACCTAGCCCATAAAATTGCAGATCTTTTCGATCAACCAAGTCTTTCCTGAAACAACTAGAAATTAGCTTGAAGCTACGAGCAATTTATCGTATAATTCTTCCTATGGCATTATATTTAAAGCACAGAGATACTGAATTTGGAATTGGTGACCGCGTTCGTGTTTTCCAAAGAATCAGAGAAGGTGGAAAAGACAGGCACTCCATTTTTGATGGTATTGTTATTGCAATAAAAAATCGAGGATTTAACAAAAGTTTTACTGTTCGAAAAGTTGGCGATCTTGGAATTGGAATTGAAAAAATTTTCCCAGTTGAGTCTCCTTTTTTGCAAGAAATTCGAGTAACTAAAAAAGGTACCACTGGATCAAATTCTGCAAAACTTTATTCTATAAGAAAACAGAATCCCCGTGAAATTGCTGAAATCTTTTCAAGAGCAGCAAAAAGAAATGTCGCTTCAAAATAAGAGCAAAGGTGTTTTTGGTGAGGATCTAGCTTCCGAATTTTTATCTAAAAACGGCTACGTTGTTATAAAACGAAATTTTAGGAGTAAATTCGGAGAGATTGATATCATTGCAACCAAAAATAATTCTCTTGTCTTTGTTGAAGTCAAAACTCGAAGCAGTAATAGATTTGGTTCACCCATAGAAGCAGTTACTCAAAAAAAGATTGAGAATATACAGAAAACTGCCGAATACTTTTGCTCACAAAATCCAAAATTACCGAAAAAATTGGTAATCGAAGTCTTATCAGTTGATTTGGCTGACAAAATTCCCCATTTAGCGATTACACCAGTTTTTTAAGCTGGACAAACACAAACATTGGGAATAATATAATTTTATGTTCACTCTTCCTGATCTTCCATATAAATATAATGCTCTCGAGCCATTTATTGATGAGCAGACGATGGTTCTTCATCACGACAAACACCATCAAGCTTATATTGATAATTTAAACAAAGCATTAGAGACCCATCCAGAATTACAAGAGAAAACCATCGAGCAGTTACTCGCTGATACTAATTCCCTTCCGGAAGACATTAAACAAACAGTTATTAATAACGGAGGGGGACACATGAATCATTCAATGTTTTGGGAGATAATGTGTGCCTCGTCTGAGTCGGGAAGCCCGGAGGAAAAACTATTACAAGAAATTAATTCAACTTTTGGAAGTCTTGATAAGTTTAAAGAAGAATTCACCAATAAAGCTCTAGCTCTTTTTGGAAGTGGTTGGGTTTTTCTTATCAAAGATTCTACGGGCAAACTCGCCTTAAAAAGACATTCTTTCCAAAATAATCCTATAAGTGATGGAAACACTCCAATTATGGGACTTGATGTTTGGGAACATGCTTATTATTTGAAATACAAAAATGTTCGCAAGGATTATGTTGCTGCATGGTGGAATGTTGTAAATTGGAAAAAAGTTTCCGAAAACTTCGAGAAAGCTTCTTGACATATCAATTCTCCCGATAAATAATATTCCCACAGTTCGGGGTGTCGCCTAGTCTGGCAAAGGCATACGGTGCAAAGCCGTAAGATCGGAGGTTCAAATCCTTCCGCCCCGACCTCGGATCTAGGAGAATCCGAACCAGGGAGGAGGCTATCCTCTACCTGGTGGGGAGGGGTGAATAACCCTACCCTATGTACCGAGAGGTGGCTTCCCAAACTCCACGGGCTAGCCGGCCACCTCTCATTCTTTTCCTTTGGCCAATTGCGGCTAAAAGGAAGAAAATAAAAAATTTAGTAGGCCATCAGGGCGGGAAGTGATAGAAGCTTTGAGCTTCAAAAATTTTAAACCTAAAATTTTTCACTCTCCTGCCCTTTTTTCTTGACAGACTTCAGTAAAGATTTAAAATGAATTATGGATATCATTAACAAATTGAATTCTCTTCCTTGGTGGTTAATTGTTGTAGTTTCTGTTTGGAGCCTTATATGGAAAGGTAAAGCACTCTGGGCAGCATCTAAAAACAATCAGACATATTGGTTTGTTGTTTTGTTGATTGCTAATACGCTTGGAATTCTAGAAATAATTTATCTTCAATTTTTCCAAAAAAGAATCTCGAAAAAGTAATATATAGTACAATGATTCTGTGCTAATTTTAGGAATAGATCCCGGAACTGCTACTACTGGATTTGGTTTGGTAGAACTTAGTAGTGCTGGGAATCAAGTTTTAACTTGGGGCCTTATTGAGACAGACAAAAGGCTTTTAAAAGAAGAAAGGTTGAATTTAATTTTTGAAGAAACTCTTTACTTAATAAAAACTTTAAACCCTGATATTTTTGTTATAGAAAAAGTTTTTTTTTCCACAAATGTTAAAACTGCAATTGCCGTTGGTCAGGCACAGGGTGTTTTGCTTCTCGCGGCTTCAAAAGAAAGAATTGAAGTTTGTGAATACGCTCCGGGTACAATTAAAAAAATGATTACTGGTTCGGGGCGTGCAAATAAAAAGGAAGTTCAAAAACATATAAAAGAAATATTGGGTGAAAAACTTAATACAATGAGTCTAAAAGACGGTCGTGGAAATGACCGAAAAATGACTAAAACTCATGTTGATAATGCAATTGATGCATTGGCTATTGCCCTAACTCATGCATTCAAATTGGGTGAAAATAAGATTTGATTGGAGGTGATACAAATTATAAAAATCGGAAAAGTTACACACTTTTACGACAAAATTGGAGTTGCTATTGTAGAACTTTCTGGTGGGCTAACACTGGGAGACACAATTAAATTTATTCGAGGCGGAGAGGATTTGTTTGAGCAAAAAGTTGACTCAATCCAAATGGAACACAACAAGGTTGATTTTGCTGATGCCGGCTCTATGGTCGGCCTCAAACTTCCACAGCCGGTAAAGGAGGACACAGAGGTGTTTAAACTTTAAAAAATTTTCGTCTTGCATAAAAATTAGTCTATAAGAAATAAACTTGTGATAGGATGAAAGATTGAAAATATATTTTGGTAAAATGTTGAGAATTTTAAGTTCTAAAAAAAAGACTAGAAAAAAACGTGGCAAAATTGAGTGGGTTGCCGCACCGGATATTAAAAAGAGAATAAATTTCCTTCTTCGTGCTGTACGGATTAAATGGGTTAATCCTTATAATATAATTTCCTTTCGCTCAACTAATGCAAACACTCGGGCGTATGCCAGAATTTGGGGGTTAGGAAAGATTTGGCAACAAGCGCTAAACTTGGAACCTCACTATGTTGTCGAAGTTATTTCAGAAAAGTACGACAAACTATCAGAATTTGAACAAGACAAAGTTCTCCTCCATGAAATAACTCATATTCCAAAGAATTTTTCGGGAAGTTTGGTTCCTCATATTCGTCGAGGTAAAAGAAATTTCCACGATCAAGTTCATGAGTTAGTTGATCAGTATTTGAAGTCTCAAAAAAGGCAATGAAAATTTTTGTAATCCACGGAGACGATACGATTAAGTCCTATGCAAGACTTACAACGTTCATCGAAACGGCTAAAAAAAGAAATTGGGAAGTATTACCCATTGATCACGACACTAAAAATTCATTAAGAGAAATTCTTTCCATGCCGTCGCTCTTTGGAGATGAAAGATTTTATGTTGTAAAAGACGTAAAAATAATAACCGATAAAGATATTGAATGGATCAATAAATCTAAAACTACCGGTAATCTTGTTTTATTTTCCGAAAGGAAAATTCTTGCTACTTTTCTTAAAAAATTTAAAGGTATTGAAAAAACAGAAGAATTCTCTTTGCCGTTTTTGGTTTTTAAATTTTTAGATTACTTGTATCCTGGAAATATTAAGCAGGTTTTGAATTCACTTTCAGATTTACTAAAAACCCAAGCTCCTGAATTTATTTTTAGTTTAATTTCAAAACATATGCGTGATCTTTATTGGTCAACTCTTTCTGATAAACCAACCTATCCATCTTGGAGAGTTAGTAAATTATCCTCACAAGCTTCCAAATTCAAACCACATCAACTAAAAAAAATCATCTCAGATTTATCAAAAATTGACTACAACGCAAAAATTGGCCAAGCTGTTTTAGCTAATGAACTTGACCTTGTACTTGTTACCTCTCTAAAATGATTTAATGCCACAAAGTTCTCTTTTTGGAACAAGCGGGATAAGAGGCTCTGCAACCGATTTGTTTACTGACCAATTTAGTTTTGACATTGGTCGTGCCTTTGCCGTATTTTTGAGAAAAAAAGGTTTAACTGGAAGTATTGCCATCGGAAATGATCCCCGCGAATCTGGACCAAGAATAAAAAATGCTTTAATTTCTGGAATTATTTTTGAAGGGTATTCAGTTACTAATGAAGGGGTAGTTCCAATACCAGCAATGTGTTACCTCCTACATGTGGATTCCACGGTAGCGGGCAGCATTATGGTAACAGGAAGCCACATAAAAGCCGAACTTAATGGAGTTAAATTTTTTACTTTCAAGGAGGAAATAAGCAAAGTCCAGGAAAAAGAAATCGAAAAAATTTACGAGGAAATAAAAGGAAAAGAAAATTATAAAAAAGCCCGAGGCCCAGTTTTTAATTCCAATCGGGCAAGCGAAGAATATAAGAATCTGTTACGGAATCTTGCTAAAACCTACCCAAACTGGCGTGTGGTAGTTGATGCTGGTGGTGGTGCTCAATCAGATACAATTCCAGAGGTCCTAAGAGAAAAAGGAGTAAATGTTATTGAGCAAAATTGCACAATTCAGGGAGATTTTTTAGCTCGGGACACTGAGCGCGAAGGAGATTTTAACGATTTAATTGAAAAGGTAAAAAATGAAAAAGCAGATTTTGGAATTGGATTTGATGCTGACGGCGATCGTGTTATTTTTGTTGACCAAAATGGAAAATTTATTCCAGGGGAATATTCGGCAAGTTTGATTGCAAAAGATTCAAACAGTCAAACTATTGTTACTACTATTGGTTCTTCACAAGTTGTAGAAAGTATTAATAAAAAAATTATAAGAACAAAAGTTGGTTCGCCTTATGTGGTTGAGGCAATGAAGAAACACAATGCCAAATTTGGCTTCGAAGCAAATGGTGGCGGAATTTCTAGTGAAATAATGTTAACAAGAGATGGAGGAGGGACATGTATGAAACTTCTTAATATTTTGGCAAATAGTGGGAAAACATTGAAAAATTTAGTTGATACACTTCCACATTTTTTCTTAGAAAAAACTAAAGTTGATTATAAGTGGGAATTAAAGGATAAGATTTTAGAAAAAGCAAAATTTGAATTTAAAGGGATTAAAACCGATGAACTGGATGGATTAAAAATTTGGACTGACGAAACAACGTGGATTTTGTTTCGTTCCTCGCAAAACGCCCCTGAATTTAGAGTTTTTGCAGAAAGTGACAATGAAGCAAAGGTAAAAGATTTACTTACAAAAGGTGTAAATTTAGTTAAGGAGATAATTACAAATGGGTAATCTTGATTCAATAGATAAAATCAAACAAATTGATAAAAGCAATCTAATTAATTCAATTTATAATCTTTCTGATCAACTCAGGCAAGCTTGGGAAGAAATAAACTCTCTTAAAATAAATTCTGATTATTCTGAAGTTCAAAATATTGTCGTAGCTGGTATGGGAGGATCTGCACTTGGAGGAAGGGTTGTTGATGCTTTTTTGTTTGATAAGATTCGTGTCCCAATTGAAATTATCACGGATTTTAGGTTGCCAAACTATGTAAACAGTAAAACTTTAGTAATACTTTCTTCCTATTCAGGTGGCACCGCAGAAACAATCTCTGCATATTATGAAGCCTCCAAAAAGAATGCGAAAATTTTTGGATTAACTACAGGTGGGAGACTAGCCGAGGTTTTTAAAAACGATCGAATAGATTCTTACGTTTTTAATCCTTTTAATAATCCTTCGGGACAACCACGAATGAGTCTTGGTTATTCAATTGGAGGAATATTGGCTATTTTAGCAAAACATAGTTTCATTACTTTTGCCAAAGATGAAATCGATGGGGTTATTACATTCTTACAACAAAAAACAAAGGACTATGCTATAGAAATTTCAGAAAATGAAAATTTGGCTAAGAAATTTGCTCAAAAACTTTATAACAAATCAGTTGCATTAATTTCAGCAGAACATTTGCTCGGTGTTTCGCATGCTTTTAAAAATCAACTTAATGAAAACGCCAAAACTTTAAGTTTTCTTTTTGATTTGCCAGAGCTTAATCATCACCTTTTGGAGGGGCTATCCAAACCTGCGCAGATGAGGCAATATCTTTCCTTTGTTTTAGTAATTTCAAAAAATTTTTCGGAGGATCTTCAAAAAGTCACTCAGGTTACAAAGTCCTTGATTAAAGAGACTGGATTTGAGGTCGAAGAACTTGAAGCTCAAGGACAATCAAAGCTTGAAGAAATATTTTATATCTTAGTTTTTGGCTCGTATGTTTCATATTATTTAGCAATTTTATATGGAATTGATCCTACTCCGATTCCTACCGTCGATGAGTTTAAAAAAAGACTTAAATAGAAGTTGCTTGAGATATAAAAGATGGTTAGAATGAATATATGGCTGCCCAACCTTTAGTTTTATTTTTCAAAGATACAGATAAGCGAGATCTTGCGTTAGTGGGTGGAAAAGGAGCAAATCTTGGAGAAATGACAGGTTCCGGTTTTCCTGTTCCAAATGGATTTTCTGTAACAGTTCCTTCTTACGAGCTTTTTTTGAAAGAAAATGGGATTGAAGCTTCAATTAATGAAATTTTAAAAGGACTTGATGTTTCGAAAGCAAACGATCTAAACGAGGCATCCAAAAAAATTCAAAAAATAATTTTAACTGCTGAGATCCCCGAAGATGTAAGAAGGGAAGTTGCAAAAGCTTACAAAAGACTATCAGGTCTTTTCAAAAAGGCATTAGTTGCTGTTCGTTCATCAGCCACAGCAGAAGATTTACCAGGTATGAGTTTTGCTGGTCAACAGGCAACCTTCTTAAATATAAAAGGCGATAATAGTTTAATTCAAAAAGTTCGGGAGTGTTGGGCTTCACTTTTTACGCCTCGCGCAATTTTCTATCGCAGCGAAAACAAAATTCCTCACGAAAAAGTTAAGATCTGTGTAATTGTCCAAAAAATGGTGCAATCGGAAGTTTCTGGTGTTATGTTTTCGATCGATCCTGTTACAAATGATAAAGACAAAATTATTATCGAGGCTGTCTGGGGATTAGGGGAAATGATTGTTCAAGGTTCTGTTATTCCTGACAAATACGTTGTTCAAAAAGAAACTTTTGCAATTCTTTCAAAAGAAATCTCTGACCAGGCGGTCCAACTTATTAAAATTGGAAATGATACAAGAGAAATTGAAGTTCCAAAGTCACTTCGCGATAAACAAAAAATTACAAATGAAGAAATTGTAAAACTAGCTAAAATTTCGGACAAACTTCAAAAACATTACTATTTTCCACAGGATTCTGAGTGGGCCAAGGAGAAGCACGAACTTTACATAACTCAAACAAGGCCAGTTACAACAATTGATAAAAAGGCTCCAAAAAGTGAAAGTAATAAAGAAACTGAAGGTGTTAAAATTTCAGAGGCGCCAATTTTGTCAGGTAATCCCGCTTCTCCTGGAATAGGCGTCGGGCCTGTAAAAATTCTTAAGTCACCGAAAGAAATTGGAAAAATTTCAATTGGCGATGTCTTAGTTGCTCCAATGACTTCACCTGACTACGTTCCAGCTATGAAGAAAGCAGTGGCAATTATAACAGAGCAAGGAGGTCAAACGTCTCATGCTGCGATTGTGTCAAGAGAACTTGGCATTCCTTGTATAGTTGGCGCAGAGGGGGCAATAAAAATTCTAAGCGAAGGAAGTGTTGTTTCTGTGGATGGGAAAACCGGGAAAATATATGCAGGAGCAGGTGTTAAAAAGGAACTTACAAAAGATGCTGTCGAAGAAAAAATTTATCATGGTAAAACCGCAACTAAACTTTTTGTAAATTTGGCAGAACCTGAGCGCGCTAATGAAGTTTCAAAAATGAATGTGGACGGTGTAGGACTTTTAAGAGCAGAATTTATGATTGCAGCAATTGGTGTACATCCAAAGGAAGCAATAAAGAAAAAACAGCAAGACAAATTCATTAAAAAATTAGAGGAAAAACTAACTCTTTTTTGTAAAGCTTTTTATCCTCGACCAATTGTTTACCGCGCAACGGACTTTAAGACTAATGAATACAGATCTCTTCCGGGTGGGGAAACTTGGGAACCTGTTGAGCCCAATCCAATGCTTGGCTATCGCGGCGCGTTTCGTTATGTTAACGACCCTGAAGTTTTTAATCTTGAGCTTCAAGCCATTAAAAATGTAAGACAAAAATATAACAACTTAAGCCTAATGATTCCATTTGTTCGCTCACCGGAAGAATTGGCAAAGGTTCGAAGATTGGTTGCAGCTGAAGGTCTTTTTGAAAGTACATCTTTTAAGTTTTGGATGATGGTTGAAATTCCTGTCAATGTAATTCTTTTGGATGACTTTATTGATGTTGGAATTGACGGTGTTTCGATTGGTAGCAATGATTTAACAATGCTTATTCAAGGAACGGATCGTGACAATTCTGAGGTTGCTTCGGCTTACAACGAACGTTCTAAAGCGGTTTACTGGGCACTGAGGCACATTATAAAAACATGTAACAAAAGGGGTATAGCAAGTTCAATTTGCGGACAAGCACCAAGTTCTTATGAGGATTTGGTTGAAAAACTTATTGAGTATGGAATCACAGATGTTTCTGTAAATCCGGATGCTGTTAATCGTGTTCGCGGAGTAATAATGAGAAAAGAACGCGAAATAATAAGCGAAAGGAAATAATGGCTAAAATAGCTAGAATTTGGGCTCGCGAAATATTAGATTCAAGAGGGGAACCCACCGTCGAAGCAGTTTGTCAGCTTGATAGTGGGCAAATTGCAGTTGCTTCTGTTCCCGGGGGAACATCTGCCGGCTCCCACGAAGCACTAGAACTTGATGATAACGATGAAGCTAGATTTCTTGGTGAGGGAAAACTTAAGGCAGTTGAGAATGTTAATAAAGTCTTAGGGCCGGCTGTTGTTGGGATGGACCCGACAATGCAAGAGGAGATTGACGCAAAATTAATCCAGCTTGATGGAACAGAAAACAAGTCAAAGCTTGGAGCAAATGCTATTCTTTCGGTCTCTTTGGTCGTTTCTAAGATTGCAGCACTTGTTGCTAATGAAAACCCTTATCTCTGGATTTATGCTCTTTCCCAAAAGATGGGAATAAAGCCTCAACTTCATATCCCTACACCACTATTTAATATGATAAATGGCGGTCTCCACGGTGCCGGCAATTTAGATTTTCAAGAGTTTTGGGTTATTCCGGCACTTTCAAAACCTTATTCAGAAGGGCTCAGAATGGGTGTTGAGATTTACATGGCAATCGGAAAAAACTTGGAAAGAAGAGGAGCAATTCATTCAGTTGGAGATGAAGGTGGCTATGCACCTAATTTGTTTACAAACGCAGATGCCCTTGAAGTATTCGTAGAATCAATTAAAACAACTAACTATTCCCTTGGCAGAGATGTTTTTTTGGGGCTAGATGTTGCTGCGAATTCATTTTTTAAAAATGAGCAGTATTCAATAAAAGATCAATCAACACCAATGGATGATGCAGCAATGCTTGAGTATTACAAATCACTTTATGATCAATACCGCTTAGCTATTTTAGAAGACCCATTCGCCGAAGACGCTTGGGATTCATGGAAAAAAATAAATGTAGCTTTGGGAAGTGCTATGGCAGTTGTTGGTGACGATCTTTTAGCAACAAACCCTGTGAGGGTTCAAAAAGCTATTTCAGAGAAAGCATGCAATACAATTCTTATTAAACCAAACCAGATCGGAACAGTAACTGAAACCTTAAAAGTTATTAAAATGGCCCGAGATGCCTCCTGGCGTGTAATTGTTTCTCATCGCTCAGGAGAAACAAATGACACTTTTATTGCTGATTTTGCAGTAGGAGTGGGGGCCGATTATGTAAAATTTGGCGCTCCTGCTCGTGGTGAACGCGTTGCAAAATATAACCGATTGTCTTCAATTGAAATGGAACTTTCAAGGCTTAGAAGGTAATTTAAGCTGCTTCTTGAATCAAATCTAGGAATTGGTTACAGTATAACGACATGGAGTATTTAACCCACGGTATAAACTTTTTTCTGCATATCGACACTTACCTAGGTCAGCTTATAAGCACCTATGGAGCTTTAACTTACTTGATTCTTTTTGTGGTCATTTTTATTGAAACAGGGCTTGTTTTTACACCATTTCTTCCAGGAGATTCACTTCTTTTTGCCGCTGGAGCTTTTGCAGCTTTGGGGTCTTTAAATATTTTTTCTTTATTAATTTTGCTTTCAGTTGCTGCAATCCTCGGTGACACTGCTAATTACTGGATCGGTCACTTTTTTGGTGAAAAAATTATAGCTCATCCAAAAGTACCTATAAACAAATCCCACATTGAAGAAACTCAAAAGTTTTTTGAAAAACATGGTGGAAAAACAATCATATTAGCCAGATTCGTTCCGATTGTTAGAACATTTGCACCTTTTGTAGCTGGTATCGGAAAAATGACTTATGCAAAATTTATAAGCTACAACATTATTGGAGGACTCGTTTGGGTGTCCGTAGCCACTTTGGCGGGATATTTTTTTGGAAACATACCAGTAGTTCAAGAAAATTTCTCTTTGATTGTTATTGCGATAGTATTGATTTCAGTTGTGCCTATGTTGGTTCCCCTTGCTAAAAATCTAATTCAGAAGTCCTTAAAGAAATAATTTTTTTCCTCAAAACAAGTCTTGATTTAATTGATCAATTGCTGTTTATTAACTTCATGGTGGAAAGGATTTGTGAAGCAATTCACCACGTAATAGGTTGTAACGGCAGGGGAGAAACAGAAGATCATATTGTTCCTAGATGTGTGGGGAAAATCTTGGGTTGGCAGGAAGATAAAATTAACTCAGTTGAAAATATACGTCCTTTGTCAGGTGCCTGTCATGCTTTGGCTGACAGCAATACGAGAAGAATTTACTACGACTTAACGGTAAGACTTAAAAAAGGTGAGAAAGTTAGTGAAGAAGAAATAATAAACCTTTTTAGAAGAGTCAAATTTATTGTTGATTAATTTCTACCGTAGCGGCGGATAAGTCCGACAACTTTTCCCTGAATTCGAACATTCTTTACAAAAATTGGTTGCATCTTGGCATTTGCTGGTTCAAGTCTGACTCTTGTTGCTTCTTTAAAAAATCTTTTCAGTGTAGCCATTCCATTATCAAGAAGAGCCACGACAATTTCTCCGTTATTGGCAGTTTCTGTTTGCTCAACAATAACATAGTCTCCATCTCGGATTTGTTCTTCAATCATTGACTCTCCTCGGACTTGGAGGACGTAAACTCGTTTTTTACCAGATGCAAATTGTGCCGGAATACTCATTGAAGCATTTGGATCGGTATATGGTTCGATTGGAGCTCCCGCTGCAATGAAACCTAAGATTGGGACTTCAGGCCCTTCTCCTGAAAAATTTACATCTCCAACAAGATCGATAGATCGGGTCTTCTCACCTGTTCTTTTGATAAGACCCTTTTCTTGAAGGACTGCTAAATGCTCGTGAACTGTAGCCAAAGAGGAAACTCCAATTGCATCTGCAATTTGACGAAGAGTAGGAGCGGAACCAGTGGACTGGATATGCTGTTTAATAAAATCTAAAATTTGTGCTTGTCTTTTATAAATTACGGGAGCCATGGTTAAAATTTTCTACCTGATCAAACTAACTTTCTACAAACATAATACGAATATTACCCGAAGTTGTCAATAGGTCCTAGTGGTATATAATGAATCAAAATTGGCTTATGAATAAGATGGAACGGGAGCCCAAGAACCAATATTTATACCAAGAAATTTTTGACACTTTAAAACCAATAAATGATGAATATTTAAAAAAACGTGGTTTTATTGTAGAGAGAGAATTCATGTGGGTTAGCAGATTATGGGATCTGCCTGTATTTGTGGACTTGTCTATTAGTAACAAATTTAAACAAATTGCGCTTAGTATTACACGAAACAGTTCCTTCCTGGATATAAATTTGCATGAGGGTTATGATTTGCTTACAGAGGAACAGAGATTTTTAGCTAAGGCTCTTGCTGCCAAACAATTGATCAGTTCGCAAAAAAATGCACGATTCATAACACATAATAATTTGGCTATGTTATCAATTGAAGAGGCGAGCAATTTTTTTAAAAACACATTACTTCCAAACCCACGATTTGTGTCAGATCTTAAATCCCTAACAAGATTAATTTTGACACAAGAGTCCTTAAATTTATTGGACGTTGCAAAAAGAACCCACTTAAATTAAACATTTGACTAAACTTGCTTTAAATATATAATCAGCTCATGACAGCTGAATCACCAACTACCATACTTCAAAAAATAAAGCTGATTGCAACTCCAGAAATGATGATGTTTGAACAAATGAGTGAGGCAGTAATTTCTGAGCTGTGCAATGTAAGATTTTCTGGTTTAGGAAGTGAACAGCATCACCCGGAAAGCGATATTTTAAACATTCGGGTACAAGAAAATACAGATAACCGACTTGGAAGGGTCTTGTATGCAGAACTCCTGTCAATTCAACATACCGTATCGAAACAAGTTAGACTTAATATTTACGATGGATTTAATAGATTACCCACATATAGAGAATGGGGCCTCGTTATTGCTTACCTTTGTAGGAAATCTCCAACAATTAAGCCTCGTGTATTTTTTGATTTTGCTCACGATAGTATAAATGAGAAAGACAAGCTAGCTATAACTTTGTTTGTTGATGATCTGTATGACGTCAAAAGTCCTATTATGCAAGTTTTTAGTATGGATATGGGGAATTGGAAACAAAAATAACATGACACCAGAAGCAGAAACCGAAATCAACCCCATAGCAGAAAGAATAAAAAGCCTCGCTAGATTTAGGCATAAATTCCTTCTAGATCAATATGGCTTTGATTTAACTGATACTCCAGCTCGTTCACCTCATACAGAAAAACTCTTTTTAGTCACTCTTAAAAAGAAAGAGTCAAACCAGGATGAATTTTTAGCTAGATTTTATATAAATGAACCAGATGGCACACATCCTCGAATGCTTGTTCGCACTAATTGGAAGATCGGTCAACTAAATGTGGATCAACGAGCGGTGGTTTATGGAATTATTGGATCATATTGTTTACCTGAGTCATATCCATCTTTTGCAGATGGAGAATTAAGTAGTTTTATTTCTGATGAACTTTCTACATTTTTTAGAGAACTTTATATGCAAAGATCCCCCATATTGGAAAGGGCAACTAGAATATTAGAGGAATTTAATTCAAAGTTGGATAGTATGAATGCTTCTGAACCTAATTGAGAACTTTTAATTTCTTGACAAAATATTTAGAGAGATTTATAAAATAGCACATGGCAGAAAGAGCGGCAGAGACAAAAAATGAATTAGTTGAGAGTCCGTTAATCCGAGAGTTTAAAAAATTAACTAGTGAAGAAATTTCTACTGTTTATGGGATTGTATTTAAGGACGAGAGTTACTCCGCCCGGAGATATAATATAGTTTCGGTTCTGAATGCTACTGAGATTGGAGAAGAAGCAAGTTGTGCATCGTTGGTAACAATATCTCAGGGGGATTCAATTCAAAATACAATTTTTATTGAGCCAATTTTTGGAGAACTTCAAACAAGACAAAAAGCTGCTGTTCTTCTTCACTTTTGTGTATTAACCCCAGAAAAACACCCTACTGTAGATCTTACTCATCTTGTTAATGATAATACTTACTTAAGCAAGTATGACCGCGATGAAATTGTGCAATTTGTTGACTTGCTTTACAATAGAATAGGAAACAGAATGTTACAAATAATAAAAGGAGATTTTAAATAATTTCTATATTTCTTCTTTCGTATTTCCTTCGGGTGATGTAAAATAATTTTTGTGCCAAGTTTTAAACTCCATTCAAAATATAAGCCAACGACTGATCAGCAAAACGCCATTGATAAACTGGCGAGTGGTGTTCTGTCGAAACAAGAATATCAAGTTCTTCTTGGAGTTACTGGTTCAGGGAAAACTTACACAGTTGCAAATGTAATAGAAAAATTACAAAGGCCGACTTTGATTATTTCTCACAACAAGACCCTTGCAGCTCAGCTTTATCAAGAATTCCGTGATTTTTTTCCTGAAAATGCCGTTTCTTACTTTGTTTCTTATTACGATTATTATCAACCTGAAGCTTATATACCTTCAACCGATACTTACATCGAAAAGGATTCGGACATTAATGAATTAATCGACAAGCTTAGGCTTGCTGCGACTACAAATCTTTTAACAAGACGGGACACAATTGTTATTGCTTCAGTTTCTTGTATTTATAACATAGGTTCCCCCAAAGAATACGGGAGATTTATTTTTGAATTCGCTGAAGGAATGAAAGTAAATCGCACTCAAATTTTTGATAGGCTTTTGGATCTTCAATACGACCGAAGCGAGTTTGGGTTTAATCGAGGTACGTTTCGGGTAAGGGGAGACACAGTTGATATTTTTCCGGCATATCAGGACGAAGCTATCCGACTGGATTTGGGAGTGGATCAAATTAATAAAATCACAATGATAAATCCTGTAAGTGGTGAGGTTGTAGAAAATGGTCAAATTCAAAATGGAACTTTCACTCTTTATCCTGCAAAACATTTCGTAACTGACCCAGATGAGCATAAAAGTGTTTTTGAAAAAATAAGACAAGACTTGTTAGATCAAGTAAAACTTCTAAAAAGCCAAGGAAAAGATTTAGAAGCTCACAGACTCGCACAGAGGGTTACTTATGATCTTGAAATGATTCAGGAGGTTGGTTATGTCAAAGGAATTGAAAACTATTCAAGGTATTTTGATGGCAGAAAACCGGGCGATGCGCCGTTTTCGCTTCTGGACTATTTCAAAGAGCCGTATGGAGATGATTGGTTAGTGGTTGTTGACGAAAGTCATATTACTTTTCCCCAAGTTCGAGGAATGTATAACGGTGATCGTGCTCGCAAGCAAACTTTGGTAGATTACGGTTTTAGGCTTCCAGCTTCAATTGATAATAGGCCACTTAAATTTGACGAGTTCATGAGGAGAATTCCTGGATTTATTGCCACATCCGCAACTCCAAATGAATGGGAACTTTCTCAAGCCGGAGAGAATGTCGTTGAACAACTTTTAAGACCAACTGGAATTCCAGATCCTGAAGTAGAAATAAGGCCTACCAAAAACCAGGTGGCTGATGTTATTGAAGAAATCAAAAAGGAAGTAGCTAAAAACAAGGGAAGTAAGGCTGGTCATAGAACTTTGGTTACCACTTTAACCAAAAAAACTGCTGAAGAACTTTCTACATATTTAGGAGAAAAAGGAATTAAGGTTCAATATTTGCATTCAGATGTTGATACATTAGATCGAACTGATATTTTGGATAATCTACGTGCAGGAACTTATGATGTTTTGGTTGGAATTAATCTACTAAGGGAAGGATTGGATCTTCCAGAGGTTTCCTTAGTTGCAATCTTAGATGCTGACAAGGAAGGTTTTTTAAGAAGCGATGTTACCTTGATTCAAACGATGGGAAGGGCTGCGAGACACGTTGAAGGTCGCGTAATTATGTATGCCGATTCTGTTACAGGATCGATGGGAAGGGCTCTTGAGGAAGTTAAAAGAAGGCGAGAATATCAGCTTGAAATGAATCAAAAACTTGGAATAACACCACGATCCATTGAAAAACCAATCCGCGAAAAACTAATTGAAAGAGAAGAAGTTCAGGAATATGGACTTTTTGGCCTTCAAAAAGAATCAAGTTATCAAGCACTTCCACATATTGATATTGAGGGACTTACACCTATGGATAAAAAACGTTTACTTAAAAATTTGAAAAGCGAAATGCTTCTTGCCGCACAGGACTTAAATTTCGAACTCGCAGCTCAAATTCGGGACAAAGTTAAAGAGATTGAGAATGATTGAAAACATTTAAATTGACCGAATTTTCCGCTATAATACCTCTATGGAAATTGATACCCCTCAAAGCGAATCACAATTAATTGATACGGACAATTTTTGGCATTTATTTTTAGTTTATGATGACCCAATAATGAAACGAATTACTGAAAATAGAAAACTAAGAATGGGAAAAAGTTGGCAAAAATTTGTAGAGGAAAACTCCATATATTCACAAACAAGAGATATTGTTTTAAGGTTTAAGAATGAATATGGTCCTGCAAGAAGCAAATTCATTGAACTTTATAACGATGGAAAAGTAGATGAAGCAAATGCCTTAATAGCAGCGTCGTTGACAATTCACAAAGATCTTTTAGATGAGTTTCACAGAAAATTAGATAAAGCTTTTCGAGTATTAGAAAGCCTCGGAGCTGATAGAAAAGATTTATTTGGGTAAGTATAATTAAGAGCGATTTTTTCAGCTGTTAACCGTAAGAATAAAGAGATTGATAATGATTGATTTAAATCTCCTGAAGCTCTTCTAACTCGCCAAGTGTTGCGGGTTCAATTTTCCAATTGGTGTCTTTTTGAATGGTATGAATAAATTCTTCCATAGACAGACCCGGGGAAGCTTTTAAGTACAACTCTCTTTTTCTTCTCCCACCAATATGGGTATATATATAACTTTTATCAACTGGTGAGGGGACCCTACTTGCTTTTGTACCAAGTTCTTCATAAACCTCATTGATTTTTCCTACTTGGTGTATATTGTAATTCGCAATCACAGATTTTCGCTTGTTAGCTTCATCAATACTCTTTCTTCTTGGATCCTCTTCCTTTTGTGCTTCATATACTAAAGGAATAAGCAATGTATCGCTGTTACTCCCGCCAAAAGCTTCAAAATAACCAAAAACAGTTTTACCTGTTGGTGCAGTAACTTGGCAAAAATAAATTTTTATAAAATGATTGATCTCGATGGCACTATCTTCCCAATTCCTTTGAGGAATTAGTTGGTCGGGGCGTTCTGTTAACATTTCACGAATAATAATCTTGTTTTACTTTTAAGTCAATTAAATTCCAACACTTGCCGGAGCAAGTGGTTCCAGTTTCATTCCAAGTTCCCGAAAATCTTCGTTGAACTTATTAACAATTGCTTCTGCTGAATGAGCTAATTGGTATTCGGTCGGATCTGAAAACAATTGATTTTTATTAAATCTTCTATGAGTTATTAAAAAATGAGAATCCCGTCCGTTAAAAATGTTTGTCATAACATTTAATTCAAATCTCTTAGTTCGTGGACTCATGGGATAGCCAAACAAATCCAACCTGTTTGGAACAAGAATTTCTCTGTTGTGGGTGACAACCGTTGCAGAAACACTTTCGGTATGAGATATAGGTATTTTTATTTCTCCGTATTCAAGTTCTTTAATAAAAGGATTAAGTTCACAGTACAAAGAATCACCTCGGGAGTTTGTGAGTTTACAAAGATAAATATCGACAGCACGCTCCCTTTTTAAGAGTATGCATTCAGACCATTTTTGTTGAATTTTATCGGTTTTGTTTTCCGGAGTGGGTCTCCATATTAATCTTTTAATAATTTCTAACGCCATGGATATAGTATATTTGCTTTGTTTACAAAATCAATAAAACACACTAACAAAACCCAAACAAGAACTTGTAATTTTGTGATACAATGGTTTCTCCGTCGGGCTATTGATGGGTACTTTCTATGGTGAAGTAGCCTTGATGCAAGATTTATCATGGTAGATTTTAGGAGTAAAACACTGCTAAAAAAATTAAAAAATGAAAGAAGAATTCATTAAAGTCAGGGGTGCGCGTCAACATAATTTAAAAAATGTTGATCTAGATATTCCCAAAGACAAGTTAGTTGTTTTTACTGGAGTTTCTGGCTCGGGTAAGAGTTCTTTGGCCTTTGACACAATCTATGCAGAAGGTCAAAGACGCTATGTGGAATCTTTAAGTTCATATGCTAGGCAATTCCTAGGTGTTATGGAAAAACCTGATGTTGACGCAATTGAAGGACTGTCTCCAGCAATTTCAATTGATCAAAAAACAACATCACATAATCCAAGATCGACTGTTGGAACTGTTACTGAAATTTATGATTATTTAAGGCTTTTGTACGCCCGTGTTGGACATCCTCATTGTCCAATTTGTGGACGAGAGATTTCAAAACAAAGTTTAGACCAAATTATTGATCAGGTTTTAGGACTTATTAGTAAAAGTCTTGAAATAAAAAAAACTGCAAAGTTTTTGATTTTAGCGCCAGTTGTTCAAGCAAGAAAAGGCGAATTTACTTCTCTTTTTGAAAATCTTAAATCAAAAGGTTACAAACAAGCACGCGTTGATGGGCATGTCAAAAATTTATCTGAAGATTTTGTTTTGATTAAAACAAATAAACATACAATTGAAGCTGTAATTGATCGAATTGGAGTTTCTAAAGAAAATATTAAAGACACTGTATTCTTTCACAATTTAAAATCTCGTTTATCTGAATCAATTCAAGCATCACTCAATTTGTCAGATGGTTTGACTATTTTCGCGGAGATTTTGGATCCAGGATTTGAAATTCCTGAATTTCCAAAAAGTTTTATCGACAACCTTTTTTCTGAACGATTTGCATGTCCTGTTGACAATATTAGTCTTCCTGAAATTGAACCCCGAACTTTTTCGTTTAATTCACCGGAAGGCGCCTGTCAGGCTTGTAGTGGTTTAGGGAAAATTCTAAAAGCAGACCAGGCTTTGATTTTGTCTCCAGAGCTTTCAATTCTGGAAGGAGGAATCTTACCTTTTTCTACAATGTTCGAGCATGATACATGGTATTCCAGACTAATTCTTACAGTTTGTTATAAAAACGACATAGATGTTCGCGCACCCCTTGGAAAATTAACAAAGCGAGAAATTGAAATTCTTTTATTTGGAACCGGCGATCGTGAGTATAGAGTTGAAGGGACCAATAAGCGCGGTAAAATTACATCAATTTGGCAGACATATATAGGAGTGGTTAATGAGCTTGAAAGAAGATTTAAAGAAAGTCAGTCTGACTGGGTTCGTGAAGAAATTCAAAAATACATGCGTGAGCAACTTTGCCCTATTTGTGCGGGAAAAAGACTTAAAAAAGAATCTTTGGGAATCACAGTTGATGAACTTTCAATTGCTGATGCGACTTCTTTCTCGATTGATGACACTTTAGTCTGGATTAATAAGCTTTCAGGAGAAAATTCTCCCCTTAGTACTCGTGAACTTGAAATTGGAAAATTGGTTTTAAAGGAAATTGTTGCTAGGCTTAACTTTTTAACAGCCGTTGGACTTGAATATTTAAGTTTGGGTAGGGTTGCAGCAACTCTTTCTGGAGGAGAAGCTCAGAGAATTAGACTTGCAAGCCAAATTGGCTCAGGATTAACGGGTGTTTTGTATGTTTTGGACGAGCCAACAATTGGACTTCATCCCCGGGATAATCAAAAACTTATTGATACATTAAAAAAGCTTCAAGAGCTTGGGAATACGGTCGTTGTTGTTGAACATGATAGTGAAATGATGAACTCAGCAGATTATATTGTTGATTTTGGACCGGCGGCGGGAAAACATGGCGGAGAAATCACAGCACAAGGTACTCCTGAGGAAATCAAAAAAGATCCTAATTCTTTAACAGGAAAATATTTAAGCGGGGAGAGGGAGATCAGAATTACATCTGTTCCAAAGATTGAAAGCCTGATTTCTTATGATACAAAGGAAATCGATCCCACAGGAAAATATTTAAAGTTTTATGGATGTAATCAATTTAATCTAAAAAATATTGATGTCGAGCTTCCTCTTGGAAAATTAATTTGTATAACTGGGGTTTCAGGATCAGGTAAATCGACTTTACTTGTAGACACAATTTATCCTGCTCTGGCACGCTCTCTTAATCCTTATTTCAAAGGAGAAGTTGGGGAGTATAAAAAAATGGAAGGTGAGGAATATATCAAAAAAGTAATTTTGGTTGATCAATCACCAATTGGGAGAACACCGCGGTCTAACCCAGCAACATACACCGGAATTTTTGATCCAATTCGAGATGTTTTTGCAAAAACCCGTGAAGCCAGAAGTTTTGGTTTCGGAAAAGCCAGGTTTTCATTTAACCTCAAGGGGGGAAGATGTGAAGCTTGTGAAGGTCAAGGTCAAATTAAAATTGAAATGCAATTTATGAGTGATATTTGGGTGACTTGTGATGTATGTCATGGAAAAAGATATAACGCGCAGACTTTAGAAGTTTTGTACAAAGGTAAAAATATTGCAGAGGTTTTAGAGCTTACAATCGATGAAGCAAAAGAATTTTTTCATGCGCATCCTAAAATTATGACAAAGCTTGAAACTCTTTCTTTGGTAGGTCTTGATTACATGCAATTGGGTCAACCGGCAACTACGCTTTCTGGTGGTGAGGCGCAGAGAGTTAAACTGGCAACTGAACTTGGAAAAAGAGCAGCTTCTGGTACCTTTTATATTTTAGATGAACCTACAACAGGTCTTCATTTTGCTGATGTTGAACGACTCCTAAGGGTTCTTAAACTTCTTGTTGGACGGGGAAGTACGGTCTGTGTGATTGAGCACAACTTAGACATTATTAAAAATTCTGACCACATTATTGATTTGGGTCCAAATGGTGGAGATTTAGGTGGAAAAATTATTGCAGAAGGTGAAGTTTCAGATATCAAAAAATCTAAAAACTCATTCACGGCAGCCTTTCTTTAACGCTATACTAAAGCATGCGTAAACTTTTAGTATTTTTAATACTCCCATTATTCCTGTTCATTTTTGCTAAAAATTCTTGGGCTTTAGAAGAATTTTCAAGTGATATTGAAGTCTCTTATAATATTGCCCCTGATGGAAAAACAACCATAAACCATTTTGTTACACTTACAAATCAATTTTCAGATCTGTACGCAACAAGCTATTCACTTTTATTAGATAACATCATTCCCGAAAATCCTCGAGCCTTTGAAAACGGTACACCTTTAAACCTCGAAGTTTCTAAAGATGGAGAAAATACAAACCTGAAAGTGAAGTTTGACGACGCAGTTGTAGGAAAAGGGAAAGCTCGCAGGTTTCAGATTTCTTTTGAAGACAATAAAACAACAACAAAGGCTGGTGAGGTTTGGGAAATAAATATTCCAAGAATTTCTTCCGAAGACTCGTTTAATTCCTATTTTCTAAAGCTTGTTGTTCCTTCTTCTTTTGGACAATTGGCCTACCTTTCTCCAGAGGCGGAGACATCTTATCAAGAAGGATCTAATTATGTATATACATTTAACAGAAAAAAAGTTGCTGCTTCCGGAATTACTGCAGGATTTGGTGAGTTTCAGGTTTTTTCCTTTACTCTAAATTACCATCTTGAAAATCCACTAACACGTTCATCTGAAGTACAAATTGCAATACCACCAGACACACAACATCAAAAAATGTACTACACAAACATTACTCCTACTCCAACTAGTATAGATGTTGATACAGATGGAAACTGGATCGCAAAATATAACTTAAAGTCCCGTGAGAGAGTTGATGTAGTAGCAACTGGTTCGGTCCAAATTTTTTCTTCTGCAAGACCATTTTTAATACCAGATCAAGACACGCTTAATAAAAATTTGCAAGAAAAGTCTTATTGGGAAATTTCCGATGCTAACATTCAAAATGCAGCAAAAAATCTAAAGACGCCTGAAGACGTATACAATTTTGTTGTTAATCATTTAAGTTACGATTACTCACGGGTTGAACCAAATGTTCAGCGAATGGGGGCAAAAGCCGCATTAGCATCTCCCACAAAGGCAATATGTATGGAATTTACAGATCTTTTTGTGGCACTCTCGAGGGCTGCTGGAATTCCTGCCCGCGAAATCAATGGATATGCATATACAGAAAACCCCGATATTCAGCCACTTTCTTTAGTTGCTGATGTTTTACATGCATGGCCTGAATACTGGAGTAAGGAAAAAAATGCCTGGATACCTGTGGATCCCACATGGGGATCAACAACTGGGGGAATAGATTTTTTCAACAAGCTTGATCTTAGACATTTCACCTTTGTAGTTCATGGAAGTGATTCCATAAAGCCATTTCCACCCGGATCTTATAAATTGGGTGCTAATCCACAAAAAGATGTGTTTGTAAATTTTGGAAGACTTCCAGAGAAAAGAAATAGTGAAGCTGAAATTGCAATTGCTGAAAAAAGAAGAATTCCATTTTTGGCACAAAGATTTGCAGTTCAGGTTCGTAATCCAGGTCCATCCTCTTTAAATAATTTGGATATTCAAGTTTTATTTGATCAAAAAGAACAACAAATAATGAACGTTAAAACTTTAATTCCTTTCTCGAATTATGAATTTGAAGTTGCAGTTCCATTTAGTTTTTTGGGAAGCACCACACCTCATAATATTTCAGTAAAGGTAGGCTCATCAAGAGTAGAAGTCCCAACAGCAAAAAATTTGGTTATAATTTATAGTCTAGTCCTCTTTTCAGTGTTTTTGATTGCACTTTTGATTTTTTTGATTATTCGTACCAAAAGAATGCAAATTGCCCAATTTTTGGCTAAAATTGGAGATCGATTTAGAAAAAAAGATGTACAAGCAACTCCTAACCAGACCGAGAATAGCGAAAAGCCGGGAAAGCCTTAAGGATCTTCCGACAGAGGCTGGCGTGTATATTTTTTGGCAAGGCAACACCCCTATTTATATTGGAAAAGCAAAAAACCTTAAGAACAGGCTTTCTTCATATTTTAATCTTCAACTGCTACCCAAAACTCGCGCCATGGTAAATGAGTCAGATAGTTTTTCCTATATTTTAGTAAGTTCTGAGCTTGAAAGTCTGCTATTGGAAAGTCATTTAATTCGTAGTGAGCTTCCCCGGTACAATAGTGCATCTCGGGATGATAAGCATCCACTTTACATTCGCATCACAAAAGAAGAATTTCCCCGTATTATTACAGCTCGAAAAACAGATTTGAAATCATCAAAAGACATTTTTTTTGGGCCATTTCCGTCCTCAACAAATGTTCGTGGGGTCTTATCAATGCTTCGAAAAATTTTTCCATTTAGCGATCACAAACCGACGAAAAGGCCATGTATTGAAAGTCATATAGGAATGTGTGATCCGTGTCCTTCCATAATTGCTAACACGAAAGACGAGAGCGAAAAAGAATTTTTAACAAGAATTTATAAATACAATGTTAGAAAAGTAAAAAGCATTTTGAGTAGGAGAATTAGCTCTGTAATGAAAGATCTTGAAAGGGAGATGATCAAGTATTCTAAAGATCAAAAGTACGAAAAAGCGGCATTAATACGCCAAAAGATTGAAAGATTAAATTACATTACACAACCAATTACTCCAAAAGAATTTTTTCTTCAAAACCCGGATTTTTTTGAAGATATTAGAAATCGAGAAATTGAGGAGCTTAAAAAACTTCTTTCTCCTCATTTAAATTTAAATAAACTTGAACGGATTGAATGTTTTGACATTGCTCATCTTGGAGGTACAGCTCCAACTGCTTCTATGGTTACTTTTGTGAATGGAGTTGCAGCAAAAGAATATTATCGACATTTTAAAATTAGGCAGTCAAAAACCCGGGACGATGTGGCCTCTCAAGCTGAGGTAATAAAAAGAAGAATAAAACATTTAGATACTTGGGGTATTCCAAATTTAATAATAGTGGATGGAGGGAAAACTCAAACCAGAGTTTTTTATGACGAGTTATCTCAAAAAGGAATTCCAACCGTTGGTCTTGCTAAAAGATTTGAGACTTTGGTGGTCCCGAGGAAGATTGAAAATAAAATCGAATTTATCGAGATAAAAGTCCCCGAAGGTCCCGCTTTAAATTTAGTTCAAAGAATTAGAAATGAAGCTCACAGATTTGCTAGAAGATTACATCATAAGTTAATTTCTAAGAACCTGCTTCCTAGCTAAGATAATAGATCTTATAGTATAATTACTACCATGTTAGAAGTCTTAAGTGCTGAATACCCTATAAATATCGACGAACTCTCAGATCTGTCTGTAGAAAATTATCGTCAAGTTACACAAAACGCAATACGCCTAATTACAAATGGGGAGGTTTCACGACGTTTTGGTCATCAATACGACCAAAAAGGTTTCCATGATTTATTTTTAAAAATGGAAACAAACGTAAAGGAAGTGCTACCTAAACCAGAGTATGTGGACCCTCTTAGACAAGTGGCATTAGAACAAATGGCAACTTGGATGAATGATTCACCAATAAACAGTTTATTCAATTCTAAGGAGCGGGTGGATTCAAATCCTCCAATTCCATCATTAAAAAATTTTTTTTATAGTCAACTTTTTTCCTTAAAAAGAATTCCATTCGGACTTTCCTCTTATTCAGAAGTTAAATATGAGACAAAGACAGGTCAAAGTGCCACAGACGATGTATTCCGATATAAATTTGAAGATGAACTTAAAGGAAAAAAGAAAATTTATGCTGAAACCAATATTGTGAACCCGATTTTACCTGTAGCCCAAGAAGAGCTTTTTCATGCTGTACAAGAGCTATGTATGGGTAATGTATCTCATATTGAGGAATTGGATATGAGAATCAGTGAGGCTTCTAAACATGTTACTCATATATCTTTGGCGCTTGATCGTGTATTGTCTGCTGCCGCTGCCGAAATGGGAAGAGAGGAATTTGCTTATTGGTCTGGGAAAGCTGATAAAGTAACCCAAGATTTTAAAGATAAATTTGTTAGTAAAATATTTTCCAATTGGGAAAATACACCTTTAGGGAAAGAAGTTAATAAACGTTTTCGTTATCCAATTGCCGATCCGGGGGAGATTGGTGCGCAGATTGCACATTTATCACATGATTTAGAAAAATTTTTGTTTGATAAAAGTGGAAACCAAATTTCTGACAACTTTTCCTTGTTTGAAATTATTTCAATACAATTCGGAAGTTTACAAAAAGAACTGGGTTTCCAGATGATTGATTTAGTTAACACCAAAGTGGAAAAAATAGAAGATTATGAAAAAATAGGTAGAAGCGTTATTGAATGGGGAAAAAAAGTTCTGAAATATTATAAAGGCAAAAAGGAAGAAGACGAGCTAGTAACTCATCATTCTCACATTGAAACAAAACTAGACCCAACAAATTATGAATTTCAGTCTACCCGTAAATTGGTAGAGCAATTAAATAAATGGAATTATTCAATTCCAACCTCGTACATTAATTTCTTTCATCTCTCTCTAATAGCTCGAGAGGTTTTTAGGACCAGATTAAACGAATTTGTTAATCTCTGTTTTCCTAAAGATGAATATACTTTTATAGAGCCATCTGGGGACATTATTAAACAATTTGGTCTCAATAAAAAAGATTTAATGCAAATTTTGCAAATGGCTAAGGGGGAGAGACAGAGGATGATAAATAATATAAAAAAATCCTCCCAATTTAAAACTACAGACATATTTTTCATTGCAGAATATCTAAAAAGGGGGGATTTTAAGGACTTTAAGTTTTCTTGACAGCAACCATTTAATCCTCAATACTAAATTAATATGAAATCAATAATACGTCATTATATTTTTGACACTCTCTCCTTATTTTTGATAAGTAGGATCGTTTCTGGAATGGTTTTTGCAAATGGTATGTATACGCTGCTTCTTGCGGGGCTTGTTTTAATGATTTCAACTTTGGTCGTAAAACCTCTTATTAATCTTTTAATTCTTCCCATTAACCTCGTAACCTTTGGTTTATTTAAATGGGTAGCCTCAGTTGTTGCTTTATACGTTGTGACATTGGTTGTTCCCGGATTTGAAATTACGGGCATGAGTTTTGCTGGTTATTCAGGTCAATGGATTGATATTCCTTCATTTAATTTCACTGGGGTGCTGGCGTTTGTTGCATTTTCTTTTGCAATCTCACTTTTTTCCTCAGTAATGCATTGGCTAGTCAAATAAGCTTAAGAATTGTATAATAGGCTTAAGTACAGTGTTACTTATGCAAAACATAATTTTAACCTTGCAAATTATTGTCAGCGTTCTTCTTGTTTTGGCAATCTTGGTTCAAAACAAAGGTGGAGGATTTGGAAGAGTTTGGGGAGCTTCAGGAACCGGATCTTACACAAGACGAGGCCTGGAAAGATTAGTTTTTCGCTCAACTTTTGTTCTTGTTCTTCTGTTTGTAATTTTATCTTTGAGTCTCTTATTTGTTTAAGATGGTTAATTTGCGTTTTGCCATACGCTTTATTTTGGCTTTTATCTCAAGATTTCGGGTGCTACTTATTTTAGGAGCGCTGACAGGAATTGTTTTCTTCACTTTTTTTTGGTATTTATACCCCAAATATTTCGGCTTTAAAGAAGAAAAAATTGGACTTACTGGAAGATTCGAACCAGATTCTCTTCCTTACTATATACAAGATCAGATTGGACAAGGCCTGACTCATATTAGTCCTAATGGAACAGTGGAACCGGCTTTGGCTTCGTCTTGGAATACTCCAGATAAGGGTCTAACCTGGGTTTTTACACTTGATCCAAATAAGAAATGGCAAGACGGAGAAAGCATTACTGCAAATAACATTTCTTATGAATTTTCTGATGTAAGTGTAGAAAAACCAAATGATAAAACAATAGTTTTTAAACTTGAAAGTCCATTTGGGGCTTTTCCTTCGGTTGTTTCAAGGCCAGTCTTTAAAAAGGGACTTTTAGGAACAGGAGAGTGGAAAGTTGAAAGATTATCAATTTCAGGGACTTTTACTCAGGAGCTTATTCTTAAAAACGCAGCTGGTGATAAAAAGATATACAAGTTTTATCCCAGTGAGGACAGGACAAAATTAGCATTTAAACTTGGAGAGGTTGATAGTCTTCAGGGACTTTTTAATCCTGAACCGCTTAATAATTGGAAGACAGTGAATATGAAAGAAGAGGTTGATCAAAACAGAATTGTTGCAATATTTCTTAACACTCAAGACCAAGTCCTATCAGAAAAAACCGTAAGACAAGCTTTAGCGTATGCAATTGATAAGGAACCATTGGGTGAGCGTGCAATTAGCCCTATTTCCTCCACTTCTTGGGCTTTTAATCCACAAGTTAAAAATTATGCTTACAGTAAGGTTCGATCTCAAGAACTTTTAAAAGAGCTTGATAAAGATGCTCTAAAGGGAATTGAATTTACTCTTTATACATCTCCAACTTTGCTTTCTGTTGCTGAACAGGTTGTAAAAAATTGGAATGATGTAGGACTCACTTCCAAAGTTCAAGTAGTTTCTGGAATCCCAACTGAATACCAAGCCTTTATGGTTATCTTTGATATTCCTAGGGATCCGGATCAATATGTTCTTTGGCATTCGACTCAAACTGACACAAATATTTCCAAATATCAAAGTCCTAGAATTGATAAGCTTTTGGAAGATGGTCGAATTGCAGTGGACATTGAAGCTCGAAAAGCAATATATTTAGATTTTCAAAGATTTCTCTTGGAAGACTCACCAGCAATTTTTCTTTATCACCCTAAAAGCTATACAGTAGTTCGAAAGTAGTTATTAAGAAGTTTTAAGTTGATCTCGAACTAATCCTACAAGTAAATTGTAAATATCATGCTCAAAGACAGAACCATTACACATTTTTAAATGGTTTACTCTTAAATTGGCTCCTAAATTTTCTACCACTAGAGTTTCTACTTGTGCTGACTTAATTTGGTACTCTTCTGAAGCGGGGTTTAACAAGTTTGCTTCTGCTTTTAGTTTTGTGCTTTGTGAAGCAGTCACTTGAGATCGATTTAGCCAAAAAAACTGCAAAAGCTTTTGTTGATTTTCCCTGTCCCAATCATCACTATTAATCATAAATTCTTCCAAGTTGTTTCCTTTTCCAGCTTCGTCTATTGCCTTATATTTTTTAGAGGATGTTATGGTATCTACAAAATTACTTATTTCTTTTGTTGAAGTATGTATTTTGTAAATTTTTTCTTCATACTTTGTTCCAGGAAAAATCGTTCCTGGTATAAGGTTAAAGGTGGGTTTTTCGGGATGATTTCTCTCAACCACGGTTAATAACTTTTGAAGAATTTTAAGTTCATATGGATAGCGTTCTTTCCAAAAAACTCCTGGAGATTCAACTTCAACATTCGCCATGGCTCAGTATAACAAAGGGATAAAGTGTTGCAATAGTATCATTTGCTTGAAAAATTAATCTCTGCTGTTAGAATGTTGTTAATGACCCGAGATTCAGTCAAAGACATTCAAAAAGAAATCAAAAGGGAGAACGATGAGTTTTATGGTGAAGAAACAGCAGGTGGTCATCAAGCTTCTTTAGATTCAGATAATGACACAGCTACTGCATTGAAAAAAGTTTTAGGTAAAAAAGCTTACAAAAAGACAGTTAAACATGAACCCTTTGTGGTGGGAGAAGAGTAATTAGTTTAAAGATACTTCCTGGATTTTTAAGTGCGACTTATCCTTAAGAAGAAATTTAGAAAGAATTTTATATGTATCAAAATCAAATTGTAAATCTTCAGCTTTTATACCATTTTCTAATGGATTTCCTTCGCTCACTTCGCCTAAATAACACCATTTATAGATCAAATGAGCAGCTTCTCCTTCTTTATACAAAATAGCTCCATTAAATGGCCATTGTCGGATTTTTAATTTTGAAAAAGCCTCAGTAAAACGCAAATTGTATTTGATTGTTAATTCTTCTCCAACGCAAGCTCCGCTGCATTTTTCGATTTGATGTCTAAAACAGGGTCCCTTACCTTTTTCCAAACCCAAGAGTTTATGGCAGAGATTGTATTCGTCCGATAAAGCATTAAGTGCATCTTTAGCTTTTGATCTACTTCTAAAAACTCCCAAAATTGTATCGAGATTAGTAGGGCTAATTTCGGATGACTCTACAATTTCAAGGCTGTCGTATCCCTCTATTTGGGTTTTTCTTAAGATTGTCATTTTTTGTAGAAGCCTTAATTGTCTGTTGTAAATTGGCTGAAGTTTTCCAATCAAAACTTTTTCCCGAAGCAAGGCTGCCATTTCGCCAACCGTCTCCTCATGTTCAATGTGTGTAACTTGATTTGCGATTGAAAGTTCCCGACCTGAAGTATGGGTTGAATTGAAATGAGAAATAACTCGGTCGTGAATATTTACGCTTTTCCCAACATACAAAGGAGTATCTATAATTTCATTTGAAGGACCGCGTCCATAAAAAATGTAAACACCTGGTTTTTTTGGCAACTTATCTACCATTTCCTCCTTAAGACCGGATGGGATTGAAGTTTTTTTAAGCTGTTTTGTTATTATTTCAGAAAGTCTTTCTTGGTCAATTTTTTCTTGAAGCATTTTGTAGAAATCCCATAAAACACGAGCATCAGAAAAGGCTCTATGCCGCTCACCAGGATCAAATCCGTATCGCCTGATTATTGAGTCCAAATTATGATGATGAAACCTTGGAAAAAGTGCTCGGGAGAGCCTTGCTGTGCAAAGAGATTTGTTCTTAAAATTTTCTCCTAGTCTGTCGTACTCGGCTTTTAAAAAGCTGACATCAAATCTAGCGTTATGGGCAACCACGATAGAGTCTTGTGTAAGCTCATCAATTTTTTCCTTAACAACGCGAAAAGTGGGTGCCAGATTTAATTGTTCACTTTGAATTCCTGTAAGCAGTGTTATCTCAGGAGGAAGATACATATTCGGGTCAACCAAAGATTCAAATTCTTCGCGAACTTCACCATCTTCAACTTTCAAAATACCGATTTCGATTACACGGTCACGCGTCGGGGAGGTACCCGTTGTTTCGAGATCCAAAAATGCAAGTTTGCTCGGCAGATTCATGAAAATACATTATACAAAACCGAACTAAAAGCGAAAGAGGAATTTGCCTTACTTTTTTATTACAATTTTTAGGCCCATATCTTAATTTCAAAAGTGAATACTATATTATGGCGTTCTGGGACCGAATTAAAAGTCGAGGAGATGTAGAAGACCGACGGGGATTAGGCCCCGTTGCGGTGGGAGGCTTGGGTGTGGGTGGACTTGCAATTTATCTTCTTTTTAATGTCTTTACCGGAAATAATATCGATGTTGGTACAGTTCTTAACACTATTCAAAACGCTCAAGTTCAAACACAACAAGATACAAGCCAGTACGAAGGTGAGGATTCCTATGAAGTTTTTGCTTCCACAGTTTTAGGATCAAACAATGATGCTTGGCGAAAAATATTTGAATCCCAAAATCGAAATTATACAGAACCCAAGCTTGTTCTTTTTAGAGAATCTACTGACTCTGCTTGTGGAGGGGCTACATCAGAAGTTGGGCCACATTATTGCTCCCTTGACAACACAATTTATCTTGATGAAACCTTTTTTGATGAACTTCAAAACCGTTTTGGAGCTGGGGGAGATGTGGCACAAGCGTATGTTATATCTCATGAAGTGGGACATCATGTACAAAATGAAATGGGGACTATGGAAAAGATTGAAAGATTTGGGAATGCTCAATCCAACTCCATAAATCTTGAACTTCAAGCTGATTGTTACTCCGGAATTTGGGCTTCAACAATTAAGGATTCTGGGGTTTTAGAAGTAGGAGAAATTAACGAAGCGGTAAATGCGGCAGCTGCGGTTGGTGATGATCGTATTCAGGAAAAGGTAACTGGTCAAGTTAATCCAGAAACCTGGACACATGGTTCGTCTAATGATCGAGTGATGTGGTTTAACCGAGGTTATCAAAGCGGCGACCCTGCTTCGTGTGACACTTTTAGCCTCAGGTAGAATTTTTTAAAACTCTTTTATATACTTTATGGCTATGTCAAAAGAAATAGATTATGTGACTTTATTTAATGAAGGTAAAAACAAACCCGCAGGCTATACCATTAAAAGTCCATCAAAGCATGAGCTACAAATTACTTTTTCGCCAGTAGAAGTTTCCATAAAAGATATCAAAGATGATTATTTCTACATGCTTGCAACAAATACAGCTGGAATTTTGGAATTGAGCCTTATTACAAAAAAAGGAAATCTGAGACATCCAGACATGAAAGCTCGTCAGTTTATTGCTTTTTGTCTTAATCATTTTTCAACTACAGCATTTCCGATTAAAGCATTTAGAGGGATTTGGTATGGGGAAAATAATGTAAATTATAAAAAATTTAGGCAAATTTATGAGCTGACGGACAATAAAGTGGTAGCAGCAAAGTATACCTGGTCCGGCAAGACCTTTATTTCTTTTGGTTTTACCGAAATTTCTGACGGAGATGTTGAAATTAAAAATGGATATCCGAAATTAGACATTCAGGGAGAAGTAGTTCTGGCTTTGTTTTCGAAGCCGAAATAATTGCTGTTATAATTGAGTGGTGCAAAGCATTTTGACCACTATTAAATATAAGCCAGAAAGACGCAATATTTATCTCTTCTATCTTCTTACAATTTTTATAAATTTATTTTTTATTTCTACAAATTGGATATATTTCTGGACAAAATTTATGACCTTTGGGCAACTAGGATGGACAGATGCTTTGGGTTTTGCGTTTGGAATGATTTTGGAAATACCTTCGGGAGCTATAGCAGATTTAATAGGTAAAAGAAAAACAATATTATTCGGGGCAATAGCGGGAGTGGTGGGAACCTTTTTAATGACTTTCTCGGGCTCGTATATGGGTATGACAATAGGTTGGTTAATTACTCAAATATGTTATGCGTTTTACTCAGGAGCTGCGGAAGCCTTAGCGTATGACACTTTGGTCGATTTACATGAGGAAGAAAGGTTTGATGCAGTGATAACTAAAGTAAGTGGCTTAGAAAGTTATGCAACTGCAGCCTCTGCAATGATTGGAGGATTTATATATGATTTTAACAATCGACTACCTCACGTTCTGTGGTGGTTTAGTTTTATAGTCCTTGTTGTCCTTGCTTACTTTTTAATCGAACCAAAGGTGGATACGGAAAAATTTTCTCTTAAAAAATATTTGCATCAGCTTGGAGTTGGTTTCAAAGAACTTACACATACATCGCTTCGTAAGTTTATTGGTTTTTTCTTTATTCTAAGCGGAATTTACTATATGTACTCATGGGGTTTTATAAGACCAGCAATTGCAACTTCTTTCGGTTTTTTTGCCAAGGAACAGGCAATAATCGTCCCTGCCTTAACTCTCCTAGGGGCAATTTCAATTGCTCTTTTACCTAAAATAAGAGAGAGACTATCCGATTCTTTAGGTCTTACCATTCTATCAATAATGATGGCGGGTGGATTCATAATGTCTGCCTATCCAGTTGGATATTTCGGTTTAATTGCCATGATTTTAATTGCGATAGCTGGGAAATTTTCCTATCCATGGATTTCCATAATAATAAACAAGAAAATTGAGTCGCAATATCGAGCGACCACACTTTCTACAGTGGCTCTATTTACTAAAATTCCTTATGTCCTCTTGGCAGTAGTTGCTGGAAAGATGATTCAAGATGGAAAACTGGGAGATTTCAATTTAAGAATTGGACTTTTTACTTTAATCGTTGCTCTTTTAAGTTTAACTTTTATAAAATTACCTAAAATTTTAAAGACTAATTAAAACTCTGTTCTAAAAGAGTCCTTCTTTAAGCTCGTTTAGAGAAAAATCCACTTCAAAAGTAGTACGGTCACCAACATTGACATACAAAGAAAGCCTGTCTTGTTGATGCTTTTTAATTATTCCACCGCAGGAATAAACTACTCTTCGAAGTTTGGGGTGTAATTCAGTAACTTTTGGAACTCCACCTTCTACAAAATCATCCGGCGTAAGAATTGGCTCAGGAGAAACTTTAACTTCAAAAGAACCATCGCGTTTTGTTAATTTTGCACGACCTAAACTGTAAATATATTTTTCTTTTCCTCGGACAGATACTTTTGTTATTCCATGAATTATAAATAAAGCCTCTTCCGAATTAATCCAAATGGGTGGCATTGTTGTTCCAATTCGCCACTTTGCCCAAGACAAATTCGTAGGGAATTTTATGTCTCCCAGCTTTTCTGGTACTTGGCGATGAAGGGAAAACACTAAGATTTTATGATGATATTTTGAAGAGTCTGGACGAAAGAGGTATGTGGAATTGTCAATTGGAGTTACATTTTTTCCTGACCCAAAAGTTGTAATAATCAAAAAAGGGGGAAGTTCTTGGTCCCATGAATCATGGGAGTCAATTTTAATAATTGCTGGAAATGGTACCGGAATTCCTTTTTTATCTCTTAAAACTGCTGTTAAACCAATAACCAGGTTGTTATTTTCAGCCTCAAGAGCTCTTGGGTCTTCCAGATTAATACCATTAAAAATTGGTTTCCAAATCAGTCGATCATTTGCAATTTTTCCTTCTTTATCTACTTCAAAAAGTTTAAGAATTCCTTCATCTGGTTGTCCCATTCTTCCAGGTTTTGTAACTTCTCTTCCAATAAAAAAGATAGACTCACTATTTGCTCTTTGCCAGGCAGCTAGATTGTATCTTGCAACTCGTTGGTCAGGGAAAATATTACGAATTTGCTGAATTTGCATAATTTTTGAGCTCTTCAACTTTAGTTCTGGCTAAAAGATATGATACTAACGCTTCAGCGCCCTGGTTTTGATTAACTCGGTCGGGATGTAATCCGTCGTAAGCTCCACCAGTTAAAAAATTGTAAACTGGTTTACCTAGAACATTATTGCCAAGGAACCAGCTAAAGCATTTGTATGCCAGATTTCTGTACGCTTCATTGTGAGTAATTTTATAGGCAGTTGCAAGTGCAATTATCATTGAAGCTGGATCTTCAGGTTGTTGATCAAAATTACTTCTTTTTCCATCTTTTTTATACCAATCAGAATGTCCAATTGGAAGGTACATATTGCCAGTGAAGGTTTTTTCAATTAAGAATTGAAGACTTTGCTTAGCAGTCTTTAGGTATTTTTTATTTCGTAATATGTCCCATGCAATAAAAAGACCTTCAGGAAGAATTGCATTATTATAGCCCAGCTGGGTTTCAAACCACATCCAGTCATGAGAGGAATTTTTAGTAAAAATTTCCATTAAAAAATTGGCACATTGTTCAATCTGGGACATAAGTAATTGTTTTTCTTTAGGAAAAACCGTTAATAAATTACTTAAGGCCTTAATTAAAAATGCGTTAGATCTTGCATGTTTAAAATCTTTTAGATTGGGGAAAGTTTTTAGCAATATTTGTTTGCATTTTTCTCTTGTTTTTTTACCTAAATATTTTTCATTAACAATCTCACTTAAACCCCAAATTGCTCGTGAATTTGCCTCTTCGATGTCTTCAGTGTGGTTTTGTGATGTAGGGCGCTTGTCTTTGTGGGAAATATAATTAACAAATTTGCCATTTGGCAATTGACATGTTTCTATAAAATTCAGATATATTTCAATTAACCTTCTAACTTGAAGCGGGAATTTGTTTTTTATTATTAAATTGCAGGCAATAAGGGCTCGTGCGTTATCATCCAAAGTATAGCCAAATTTTTTAAGTGGAGCAGAGTGTTTAGAAAACTGAAAAAGACCAAACTGATCCGTCATTTTTTTAAGGTGCCATAAATTTATAGGTGGAAAGATGCTTAGAGCAAGAAGATCGTAATATTGTTTTGCCACATTTTCCCAGAGCATTTCTCTTGTGCTTTCATAGGCATTTTTGTGCATTAACGAAAGTCGTTCTGAATCAGAAAGAAGATCGTTTAAAGCCTCAGAAAAGGAACGTGGGTCTTTTAGAGGTACAAGTCTGCCGTTTTCAGGTGTGATAATTTCTAAAGCTTGCGGGAAACTTGTACTCACAACCGCTCTTCCGGTTCCTAAAGCATAAGAAAGGGTACCGCTAACCGCTTGATTGGGATTTATCGAAGTTGATATATAAATGTCTGTAGCCTTTAAAAAATTAATTAAATCAGCAAGGGTTAAGTATTCATCGTAAAAAATTACATGTCTATTTAGACCAAGACGGTCAACTAATTTAATTAATGATCTACGATATTTTTCTCCTTCATTTCTTCGAACAATAGGATGAGTTTCTCCCAAAACTAGATAAGTAACTTCTGGATGCTCTTTGATGACTTTAGGTAGTGACTGGATAACATATTCAATCCCTTTTCCACGGCTTAGTAGTCCAAAGGTTGAAAGAATAGTGCGATTTTTTAAATTTAATTTCCTTTTAGATTCTTCAGTTCCACTAAAAGATGTGGCATGTACACCATGTGGGATTACATATACTTTTCCTTCTGATTCTGGGTAAATTGATTCTAGTAAATTTTTAGAATTTTGTGTTAAAACAACTATTCTCGTTGCCTTTTCAATTACCCTTCTTGTTATATCTTTCATTTTTACTGTAGGGTCAGGCAGAACAGTATGAAGAGTAACTATTAAGGGTTTTTTGTAATTCTCAATAAATTTGAGGATGTTTTCCCCATCTTCGCCACCATAGATTCCATATTCATGTTGTAAAACAACTCCAGAAATTGAATGATTGGAATTAAATTCGCGAGCTAGGTTTTCGTGGGCGAGAGTATCATTTTGATCAATAGTCCAGGCAACTTCGGATGGGTATGTTCTGGTTTCGTTTGCTGAGCGGTTAAATGCAACAACAAGACATTTAACTTTGTTTTCAAGAACTTTACGACTTGCGTTTAAGAGATCTTGGTTAAAAGTTGCAATACCACACTCACGGGGTGGGTAAGTACCCATAAATACGATAACTGGCTTTGTGTTTAACATGAACAACTATTATACGCTCATTCAGCTTCGAGAGTAAGCAATTGGGTTTTTATTGTTAAGAATAAATTTTACTGTTACAATCCTGTTATGCCTGAGCGGACCAACTCTAGTGAGAAAATTAATCTTCAGGGAAAACTTATAATTTTTGTTGGTATTGAAGGCTCAGGGAAGACTGACAACGCACTTACTTTGTCTCAACAAAGTGGATTGCCTTACATTCGAACAAGCCTGCTTATTGATGAATATGCAGCAAATGATACTGGAGACTTAGGCGAAGAATGCAGAAACATGAAGGTTAAAAATATATACCTAAGTCCAGATTCAATGCTCGCCATTCTGGAGGACAGACTTCAAAAGGATGATGTAAAAAACGGTTTAATATTGGATGGAGGACTAAGAACTTTAAAAGAAACCGCCGAGTTCCAAGAATCTTTAGATAAAATTGGCCTTAAATTGCCTGTAGTTGTGGTTAAACTCAATCTTTCGGAGGATATTTCCATTGAGCGTCAACTCAAAAGAAACAGCAAAAAGGATACAAAGGAAGGAATAATGAGCAGATTGGCTGAATTTAAAAAGGATTTAGAAGAAAGAATTTCTATAATGAAAACAAACCCCGGATGGAAGTATTTAGAAATTGATGCAACTCCAGATTTCAACGTTGTTTATCAAAGTATTAAAAACGCTTTAAGACAAAGCTAAACCCTATTTTATCCTTTAGTTATTAAATCCTTTAAAACTTGAAGTTGTGTAAAGTCATGAATTGAGACAGGGATAACTTTCAATTTTGCCTGACTCAACTCCTTAATTAGTTTGGCCAGAGTTTCTGGCTCAACCATATCGGTTTTAGTTAAGATTATTACTTCCGGTTTTTCTCCTAGCTCCGGTTTGAATTCCATCAATTCTTTTCTAACTGTTTTATAGTCTTCGGTAGCGCTCTGGGTTTCTGAAGAAATACAGTGTAAAAGACAAGTAACTTTTTCTATATGTTTGAGGAATGTAATTCCAAGTCCACGCCCGCCTGAGGCTCCTTCTATAAGTCCTGGTATATCAGCAAGGGTTTTGCCTTCAAACACACCCAAATTCGGCTCAAGAGTTGTGAAGGCATAATTTGCAACCTTAACATCGGCATTCGTTAGTTCATTCAATAAACTACTTTTGCCTGCGTTGGGTAGCCCAATCAAACCAAAATCAGCAATTAATCTGAGGGAGAGAATTAATTTTAATTCTTGTCCTGGATCTCCAAATTCTGCCTGTGTTCTTCCTCCACGACCCGGTCTGCCACCACGGCATAAAAGAACATGATCAGTTGTCTTTTCAATTTCAAATAAAGTTTCACCTGTTTCTTTGTTTATGATGGAAGTTCCAACAGGTAAAAGAATTTCAATATCCTCTCCGTCTTTGCCACTCATATTATTGCGATTTCCTCTTCCACCTGGTCCTGCTTCAAAAAGATCCTTTTCGCTAAATTGATTTAAAAGATTAATATTTGAAGAGGCTTTTACATACACGTTTCCACCTCGACCACCATCTCCACCGATTGGTCCAGTTGGCTTTTTTGGCATTCCTGTGCCACCCTTACCGCCACGAACTATAATTTCTGCTCGATCTATTAACATCTATAGGTCTATTATAGACTACTTTCTTACTTTATATTGCCTGGATAGTTTTTATACCCTCATCTCGTGTTAAAATACACTTTATGTCAAATGAGCCCGTTATTATTCGTTTTGATGAAGTTTCTTTTGAGTATGACCACTTTAAAGTGATACTCGATGAGGCTAGTTTTGTCGTTCATCGAAATTCGATACTCACAATTATAGGTCAGAATGGTGCAGGCAAAAGTACTATTTTTAAATTACTTTTAGGCAAACTAACTCCCACAGGTGGAAAAATTAATTTAGAAAATGGAACCACAATCGGAATTGCTGAACAAATGGTTCCACCAGACAAACTTGAAATGGATATTGTGGAATATTTTAAAACAGCACTTCCAGATAAAGAGTTTGGTATTGAAGGGGACATTAAAAAAATGTTTGCAACTGTTGGGCTTGACGTTCCACTCACAAAAAAACTCAAAGAACTCTCAGGCGGGCAAAAGGCAAGACTTCTTTTGGCATATGCTTTGATAACAGATCCGGATGTTTTACTTTTGGACGAGCCAACAAATAACCTTGATAAAGAAGGAGTAGAATTTCTGACTCTCTTCCTTATGAACTACCAAAAAACCTGTATTGTTATTTCCCACGACTCAGCATTCTTAAACTGTTTTACAGATGGAGTTTTAAATTTAGATGTTCATACTCACAAAGTTGAACAATTCGTTGGAGACTACTTTGATGTTATTGAGCAAATTAAATTAAAACTAGAACGCGACCGAAAACAAAACGCCAGACTTGAAAAAGACATTAAAGACCGATTTTTGAAAATAAACAAACTAGGGGGAAAAAGCATTGCCATGAGTCAACTTGCTAGAAAAATTCGGAAAGACATTGAAGAGGACAAAGAGGAGATGGTTGAAATGAGACAAGAGGACAAAACAATCCCGGAATTTACGATTCCAAATCAAGAATTCGTTGGAGATATTGTTACTTTAAAAAGACCCATTGAAATAAAGTTATCCAAAGGCGGAAGATTACAGATCAAAGGTCCAAATGGAATCGGAAAGAGCACTCTTCTTCGAGCAATTTTAAGTGGGGAAGCAGCTGAGATTAATTCCAAAACTAGGGTGGGGTATTATAGTCAAGATTTTTCTGAGTTGGATTTTGAGCAAACCGTTTTTAATTCACTTCTTTCAGTTTCGCCGCTTAGCAATAACCAAGAGATATACGAAACAGCCGCAAGGTTTTTATTAACAGGAGACATTCTCAAGGCCCAAATTAAATCACTTTCAGAAGGACAAAAGGGTCTGCTTTGCTATGCAAGGCTTACCTTGCAACGCCCTGGCCTTTTGGTCTTAGATGAGCCTACTAATCACATCAATTTTAGACATATTCCTGTTATTACAAAGGCTATTAATGATTACGAAGGTCCAATAATTTTTGTTAGCCATTTACCAGATTTCTACGAGAAAATATCAAACACCAAGGAGCTCAATTTAGAGCAGGTGAATTCATAATTTTTTTAATTGTTTTCCTTTGGAGGCAAGCAATACGAACTTAATTCAACTTTTGAGCGCGTTTATTTAATACAGCCTGCACAGATGGGCTAATTTTCTTGTCTGTTCGGTGAATACATCCGAGCCAACAACATGGTCTTCGCATGCCTTCCTTGAGCTCACTTATGGTTCTTTTGACATGATCTTTCCTGGTTTCCTCTTTTTTGACAAATGTAACCCAACAAATCCATTCATTTCGAGCGAGAGGTGTAAGGGTTTCCCAAATCGTGAGAGCTTTCGAATCAGCAGTTAAGGCAGTATGCAAATCCAAAGGGAGTTTATGTGCAACACCTGCTGAAATGTAAACTTTCACAATATGAATATTATATCAAAGGCTCTAATTGTTTTTAGTAATTTGGATTACTCTTATCCCTACTGTATAATACCTCCATGTCAGAAATACCTAGCTATACCCCCGATGAATTTGCTATGGCAGCAAATGAACTTGGTATTCCACAGGACGATTGGGAAGAAGAGGGTATTAAAAATTACATAGAATGTTTAGCTATAGCAAGGAAACTACAAACCAAAATAACAAAATATGCACCTCTAGGAGGCCTAGACAACTATAATCTACGAGGACGAAGAGATATGGCAGATTTAACTGCAAGAGCATTGTCCTGGATTTTACTTCATGGTACTGATTCCACAGAAAATGTACTCGACCCTTCACAATATATAATCCAAAAGTTACGTCCGGTGCTAAATGCGTATGGGTTAGTTCTTAAAAAAAGGGAAGATGATTAACGTCATTATTCTTGGATATTGATTTTTATATTTATAGTGGATTTTACTTCAGCCTCTTTCAAAACATTATTAACATTGATATAGGTATCTAATAAATTTTGCAGAATTCTAGCAGTTTTTTTATTATTGTAAGCCTCCTCTTTAAATCTTCCTGGATGAAATAAGTCATTTCTCTCTTGGTTTACTTGATTAACCAAAGAATAAGTATCTGTGCTTATAAGTGTGAGTTTTTTACAAAGATCGAGGGCTTCTTTAAAATGTAACGGTTTTATAAAGAAATCATAAAAAAACATTTTATTATGATTGGTAAAAATTGATTCCTGTTTGTAAAATTTATTTAATAAGAGAAGCTTTAGTGCAATTTCTAAATCGAAATGGATTTCTAATACTATATTTCTTAAGTATTTTATGGGACTAGAAGTTTTGTAATCCTCAAATAAAGTTAATCGGGCTAATTTTGCTTTCAGACTTCGTATCTTGGTGTCTAGCTGAATCATACTCATACTTAATATGGGTGGGTGACGAGGGTCGAACTCGCAACATCAGGCTCCACAAGCCCGCGCTCTGCCATTGAGCTACACCCACCACGTCAAAGCTCAGCTTTGGCGCTTTCATTTCAATAAATTGAAATTTCAGCTTTTTGCTGGCTACTCGTTTCAAAATTGCAAAGCAATTTTGTGTAGAACAAAAACACTAAACACGCATATTTTAACATATTTTGCCTTGACACCTGCGTTATACTGAATAATTATGAACTGGTACGAAAAGGGGCTAAGGCAGATTAATCATAAGGATCAAGTAGAAGATGTTCGCCAAAAGAACTATCAAAAAGATATTCAGGCATATAACCAGGAGTTTTATACAAATTCAGCAGAGTGTTTTAGATTTTTAGAAAGAATGGGAGTTAGGAATAAGCTCCAAGGAATCTTAAAAGATGTATGGAAAATTGGTCAAATAAAGCCTTTTTATACAATTAACGAAAAACCTACTCCGGAATATAAATTCGTATCCTGGGCAGAAAGATTTAAACCGGCACGTTATGAAAATAATTTACCTGAATGGAAGACCAGGCTTTTGGAGGCTTTTAATGAAAATGGAGTTTTAGGAGATGCAAGATTTCAGCTTTCAACAGGTTGGCCGGTATTTTCTCAGGGTGGTGTAGACGAGGGAGGCGAAACACCTGATTCTATAGCAATAAAAAACTATAAATTGACAGTGGGATGCTTTGCCCTTCCTACTTGCAAGATTTTAGTTGTTCAAAGCGGAAATTTTACCCCAGGAAGTTATACCGAATATATGACGGACGTTCGAGGTCAAATTGTAGACAATAACGTTCCGTTTTCTGAAACCTGGCTTGAAGAAGTGTTGGTAGCAGATTGTGCTGATTTTATTAAAAGTCGAGCCGGTTGGATACAAATAGATGTAACTGAGGCTTTAAGACACTTCAAAAAAGACAGAAAAATAATTAAACCTCAAAATTTCGAACAATTAGCTTCTTCTTGGCGGCATGTATTAAAGTTTTAAATTAAGCCTTATTTAGTTTTTAGCCGAAGTGTTTTTAGAAGTTTAACCAAAAAGTTTGCTTAGAGTGTCTTCAGTAGTCATTGAAATAAGGTTTAACAATTGTTCTCTATAATATTCTTCATTTCCTACACGACTTAGAATTGAAGTGTCTTTTGCTGATATTTTCCTCAGTAGACCATCAATGGTCTTTCTTTTAAAAGGGTCATTCGTTCTTTTTAATTCTAAAAACAATTCTTCAAATATCAAGGTTCGAAGATCTGGTTCAGAAGTGTTAGCCACGGCAAAAACCAATTCAGCCCATAGATTTCTTGTTAAAAAAGTTTCCCCAATAACCCCTTTTGTTGTTTCTAAAGCAATTTTGGTTTCAGTTGCTCGAAAATTCATAAAACGATGAAATCTTTCTGCTCCTAAAAAGTGTTCTTTGTTATCCCTTTGCAATACATCATAAAGCTCTACTCTCTCTTTCCGGAAGCCATCAATTCTACGCATTCGAAGTGGGGAGAGGATTCTCAGCTTAGAAACGATATCTGACACCCCAGCACCTTCTGCTCTTTCCTTCATTATGCTGATATTATATTCAATTAATGCCTAAATTGCTACGAATTTTGAATTGACATATCTTTTTAATTGCTTAGGCGTAAAATAAATTAATGAATCTTACCAATAAAGTGATTTTATTGACTGGTGCCTCTTCAGGTATTGGCGAGTCTGTTGCCAAAGAATTAGCACGATACAAAGTCAATTTAGTTATTACTGCAAGACGGGAAGACAGGCTCAAAAATTTGGCGACTGATCTTTATCCTAAAGTAAAAAGTATTACTGTTATTCCTTGTGATTTAACGAAAAGAGCTCAGATCGATGAATTAATTGAAAAAGTTATTGAACGCCACGGAAAAATCGATATCTTGTTAAACATTGCCGGCTGGGGTTCGTATGGCTGGATTGAAGATCTTTCTTGGGAGGACATACGGGGCCAATACGATGTAAATATTGTTGCCATGGCATATTTAATTCACAAAGTTGTTCCTTCGATGAAAGAAAGAAAATCCGGTGTAATTGTAAATATGAGCTCTTATGCCTCGAAGGTTGCCATTCCCCCTATGAATATTTATGCCTCTACAAAATATGCAGTTGAAGGCCTCACTGACGCCTTAAGGAGGGAACTTTCCGCCTGGGGAATTAAGGTTATAAGAATCCATCCAGGAAGTGTTTCTGGAACCGAATTTAATCAGAAAGCACACGCACGAGGAGGCCAAGAATACAAATTGGCAGGAATTGGGAGAGTTAGTCGTGAATATGCTGCAAAAAAGATTATTGAAGCTATTAAAAAAGAAAAGAAAGTTGTTATGTTTTCCTGGCTTTATCGTTTTCCAGCTTTTATTAATCTTCATTTTCCCTTCCTGGTGGATTGGGCAATGAAAATTTGGGTAAAGTGGGAGAGAAAAGGGGAATTAAAGAAGGAAAATCAAAGCTAAAATTGAAAATGTTATCGCTAAATCTCTAATGCCTGTGTGCCAACTATGCTTGAATGCAAAAGGCAAAATTGAAACCCACCAAAATAGTGTTAAATAGGCTCCAATTTGTGGTACAAACCCTGATAAAAACAATATACCTAATAACATATTGCCCAAACTATGAATTCTCATAAATGTTTTGGGGTTCATAAAAGGAAGTTTTTGAAGAGATTTAGGCATATACTCTTCAATCCAAGGAGCAGGATCAATCATCTGATGAATACCAAAAGCAATCATTACCGCGGACACCCCAAATCTGATTAATAGAATAGCTGAGTCCATAATTAAAGTTACGATTATTGCATTTAGACTGCAAGCATTAAGATAATTTGCAGTCAGAAAGTTGTAATGACTTTACAAGATTGTATATAATCAATATATGGCAGACTCAGAAAGCAAAAAGAAAAAATTTGTAGTAGAAGAAGTTGTTGGTGACGAGCCAGTTCACTCGGAAGAACTTGAAAAAGATGCAAAAGAGGAAAAGGTTGAAGAATCTTCAGAAAATACAATTAAGTTTGATGAAAAATCTGAAGAAAAAGAAGAAGTAGCCTCAGAACCCGCTCCCGAAGAGAACGAAGCTCAAGCAGAAGTAGTTAATGATGACAAATTCGAAGAACCAACTTTGGATTCTGCCTCAAGCGAAACCCAGACTGAAAGTACACCAGAACCCATGGGCACTGCAGAACCAACCCCGCAAGCAGAATCACCCAAAACAAATATGAAATTGGTTTTAATTTTAACCGCATTTATTGCTTTGATTTTGGGCGGAGTTGCTGGAGGAGTTCTAGTTTTCTTAAGTGGAAACACCTCCGAAAAGGTCGCAGAAGCATCTCCTACACCCCTTGCTTCAATTGTACCAACATCTACACCCACTCCCGAAGTTGATAAACAGTCTGTAACAATTGCGATTCAAAACGGAAGCGGTATTGCTGGCGAAGGTGGAAGAATGAGTGAATTTTTAACTGATGAAGGGTTTAAAGTTGGAACAGTGGGAAACGCAAGTTCGTTCGATCATGAAGAAACGGTAATTCAAGCTAAAGAATCGGTTGATTCAGCTTTCTTAGCTTCTTTGAAAGAAACTCTATCAACAAAATATAAAATGGGCACGAATACAAAGTTAACTTCAGGTACATCGGACATTGTAGTTATAATTGGCTCCGAAAAAGCTCAGTAAAATGAATCCCATTGCCTCAAAAATTGCCCCAGGTCTTTCTTCATGGAAGAAAATTGCTAATGTTATGAAAATAAAAAATGGGAAAATTATGATTCCCAGGATAATTGTTGGTGAGCACGACGATGCTGTATTGATTTGTACAGGCCTTCACCTTGAAGAAACTTCAGGACCACTTATTTTTCTTGACCATAAAAATTTAGACGAGCTTTTAAAAATTGCAAAAAAAAGAAAATTAACTTTGATCATTTATCCTTTAATCAATAATTTTGGCCTTGATTACGCTCCAGATTATGAAGAGAAGTTTTTAAGAAGAAATGAAGCAGGGATTAATTATAACGATGGCTGGGGAATGAAGAAAAAAGCAATTGAAGTTTCATTGGCCGAGCAGGATATGGATATGGTTTTGAAAAAATATAATGTCAAACTAACAATGAGCCTTCATGAAGATTCAGTTTGTGTAAAAAAGGGTTATCTTTGGATTAATGGCCTTCCGAGCAAATCTACTCGCGAAAAAATTTACAAAGAAGTCAAAAAAAATATTAAACCCGAATACCTTTTAAAAATGGAGAATGAAAAAGATATTGTGGGTGGGTTTGTTGAAAATGAAATCTCGGTTGTTGATTCAAAAGACGAAGGAGCGTTTGAAGAATGGATTGCAGATAAAAAAATTCCCGTAGTGCTTTCTGAAGCACCGTTTGCTGAAAGCTTAGAGGTTCGTAAAAACTTTCATTTAGAAGTAATTAAAGCCTCAATTAAAGCAATTTGTGATTGACAAACTTTCGCTTCAGGTTAAAATTGCAAATATTATGGCAGATTCAGAAAGACAACGAGTATTAGATGAGGCAACAATTGCTAAACAAAGACACATCCTAAATACATACTCTGAAGAATTAATTCGTGGAAGTATTTTTTCATTTAAAACACTTAGTAGTTATTTTTTTCCTCCTTATGATGACGAAAGGGTTGAGCTTGGTAATTTTGACGAAATAGCCCACTTTGCACCACCGAGATTTTTAGCAACCTTACATGGTACAAAAAACTTCTTAAGTGATGTTCGTGATCTTTTTGACACAACTGAAGGCAGGATCCCAGTAGCTTCTAAATCGAAGTTTGCAAAACTCACCCAGGAAATCGGCCTTTTTATTAAGGCTGGCTTATATGACGGAGGCGAAGACGATCCATTTGAGCTAGCCGGTAGAATTGTAAAGTTACAAGCAGAATTGGGGGGAGAATTTATAAAAGCAAAAGCACTACCCGAAAGCCAGTGGGAACGAATTTAATTTGTTTTTAACTTCAATAAAAATTCCTCAACAATAGATTTGCTTCTTTCCCATAAATATGAAAAATCAGCGTCGAATGGAAATTCTAAGGATTTTTCATAAAATTCACCACCCTGAATCAAATGTCCGTCAGTACCTTTTTTGCAGTAATAATAATCTTCCTCTAGTGTTAAATCGCAAAAATTCAAATGCCTGTATTTGAATGGTAACCATTTTGGTTTTGATAAATTGATTCCATCTTCATAAATCTCTGGGGAAAGGATTGTTTGGGTTGCAAATGTTATCTCAAATGGTTGAGGTTTGACGGAATTTCGAAACTCTACGACAAAACCTGGCTTAACCTTTTTGTTAGAAGCAAAAACCACTTCCTGTCTCAAAATTGGAATACCATGTCCCATCATATAGATTTGGTCTTTTGTGTAAATTTTGGAATTTGGCGAATAAATCTGGTGAATTTTATGAATGTTTTCAATTAGATTACTTGCCAACGTAAGATCAATCAAACGAAGCCACTTTTTTTTATTAGACTCAAATTCAGGCGTTGTTGAATAAAAAAGAAAATTGGTGTTCTTCTGGGCCTCAGTTAAAGTCATTTCCTATCCACTTTAACAACACTTTTTCTTACAAACAACAAGTTTTTATGTATTTTTGTTAAACCTGTGCGTGATAAAATCAGATATGCAAAAGGATTCTAAAGTTTTATATAGAGGTTCCAAAGAACACTTAAAAGTGATTTCACCAGCAAAAATCTTAGAAAACGAACTAAAACGTTTTCCTTCCGGAATTACTGAAGCTGTTTTCGTAACGCCTTACAAACAAGAGGCTCTTTCTTATGCAATATCTGCAAGAAAAGGTCTTTCTGGAACATTGGTCACTCCTTACTACAAAAACCAAGAAACAAAAGAAATGGGCTGGAAGATTGAATTGGGTTTTAAAAAGTCTCATATAGACTTAAACGAAAAAACTTATCTTTATGAATTTAGTCCTTCGGATTTTAAACAAAACTCTTATGGCGAGTGGTACGCAACTGCTGAGCAAACTCCTCAAAAAGTTATTGAAATGACAGTTAGCGAAGCTTTGTCGCACTTTGATGAAGTAAAATTTGAATCTGAAGAAATTAAAACAGAGGGCCAAACAAAAGGCCAACTTTTGTAACAAAAAATTAAGTGTTTATTTTAGAAAAATGTCTGAAAGACCATTAACCTACCCAAAATCCGAAAACTTCTTCAAGTTAATACTTTGTATTGCAGGATGCGAACTAGTAGGAATTCTTGGAACACCTTTTACTGTTGCTTCTATTCCAACTTGGTATGCAGGTCTTGTCAAACCTTTCTTTGCCCCTCCCAATTGGTTGTTTGGACCAGCTTGGGCAATTCTATATTTTTTAATGGGAACTTCTTTTTACATCATTATTAAAAGGGAATGGAAGAAAAAAGAAATCAAAAATGCTACAAAATTTTTCATTGCTCAACTTGCACTTAACTTCATTTGGTCACCAATCTTTTTTGGCTTAAGATCACCCTTATTAGGTCTAATTATAATCGTTGCGATGTGGAGCTTGATTTTTGTTACAGCAAAAAAGTTCTACCCGATTTCAAAGTTAGCATCATACCTTCTTTTGCCTTACCTTTTGTGGGTAAGCTATGCAACACTGCTAAATGCTTCAATTTGGATTCTCAATTAATACCCGATCAAAGTGTTTAGATTTGAAGTAAAACAATCCTTAAGTATGAGAGCGGGATACGGGAGTCGAACCCGTTTTCTCTGCTTGGAAAGCAGATGTTGGGCCGTTCAACTAATCCCGCTGGATTAATTAACTAGGCACATAATTATAGCACAAGATTTGATTTAGCTTCATAATTATTGCATAATCGCCAAATTATACCCATGACCACCGAATATTTCAGGGAAATCCTTTCTACAACAGTTATTCAGAAAAATAAAAACCTCTATAACAAATTGGGGAGAAGAAATAATAAGTTTGATTACGGAAATGTCCACATAGACCCTTCCTACATCGAAAATGTTTTACAATCATTTGTATTAAAATTGCCTCTTAACCCTAAAATTTTGGATGTTGGTTGCGGAATAGGAGAGGAAGCAGATGAGCTGGAAGAATTAGGAGCAAAAACAGTAAGACTTGATATCTCAAAACTGGCTTTGAGTACACAAAAAAGTGAGAACCGTATACAAGCCTCGAGCTGGCATTTACCTTTTAAAAACAAATCTTTTAACGCGGTTCATTGCAAAGACTCTTACTCCCATATCCCAAATGAATTAAGATCTAATTTTTTTTCTGAATTAGAAAGAGTTATCAAACCAAAAGGCAAAATACTAATTGTGTCTACTGATTATAGTTATGGTCCAGAATACCAATACCCAACCACACTTCTTGAACTTGAGTTAGCAGCGTCCTTTTGTGGACTATCAATAATGTCCTGTAAAAAATGGGTTACTGGAAATCATGAAAACGATTGGTATCAGCTTTGTAAAGAAAAACAACCAAGATATGTGGTTACCTTAAAAAAATCGGCTCCTTAATGTTGAAGATTTTCGTTTCTTTTAGACTGAATTAAGCTGTTAGCATCAATCGCATCTTTCCATTCCAAATGAGTAAGAGGCTGCATACCATTTAATTTAAGTTGTTCATTTATTAAATGAAGCTTAGCTCTAATTGTTGTTGGTGATTCACTCCAAATTTGAGACCTTACATCGTCCGGTAACCTGCCCAATATGGGAGTAGTCCTCCGGCTATCGTTTCTCCAAGCCTGAATCTTGCTCAAAAGAGTATTTACAATTTCAACTGCCATTTTTAAATTATACCAATTTAAGTCAAGAGGGGAGAAGGCGTGATACTTGTTTTTATCTGTAGACTTTTAGTCCGAGATGAAAGCAAATTAAAAACTCATATTCGAAGTCAAATATGTTAAAATACGCTTGATTGCTGATTTGCCGAGGTGGTGGAATGGTAAGCAAAGCTTGTTTTCGCTTTGCTCAAGTAAGCAAAGCTTGCCACTCTCTTAATCGACAATCAAAATAATAGCCGAGGTGGTGGAATGGTAGACACACGGGCCTTAAGAGCCCGCGAAGCTTAATACTTCGTGCGAGTTCGAGTCTCGCCCTCGGCACTAGCGTTTGAGTACGATCCTCGATAAGTGCTTGCCAAGGAAATGCACACGAGTCTCGCCCTCGGCACTCACATTCATATTGACTTTTTTCTCCAATAAAGTAGAGTTGCAATAGAAATGTTGGAAAGAGCACGATCTGCAGTAACCAAAGCTTTAAACTTTTTACTTCCTCGTCCTGAATATGATCACTCCGACATTCTTCAGGATCATTTTGAAGATGAACAAGGAAAACTTATTGCATCTTCCCGCCCCGATGAGATAAACCAGATGATTGCTCGCCGAAAAGAAACGTTAAAAGCTCAAAAAGATAGAAAAGGGAAACAAATAGATCCTCCTGTGTTTAGCAGAATAGTCGAAGGTGAACAACCAGGAACTACTAATATAAAATTCGAGTATAAAGGGCATGAATATTCATTCACTAGCGAAGCTGGTGGTGACAGTGTTGAAGGTTTTATTGAAAGATTGAAAGAATACTTGCCCAAGGCTCCCGAGTGTACAACTTGTGACAGAATTATCTTTCCAGGTGAAAACGTCGGTGAAGTTTCAAAAGGTTTTATGCACAACTCTTGGGAATGCAGTCCTTCTGGTACTTACTTTGTTGGAAGAATTGATACTCACGGAAAGCTTACTCAGGCAGAATGGGATATTACTGAAGGACAGTACATCAATACAATGAAACTTCGTTATCCCGACGACGAGGAATTAACTAATTTTTATAAATAATTATCTTCCAAGGCTTCTTTTGATATAATATTGATGTGAATTTAACGGAGTGTGGCTCAGTTGGTAGAGCGCCGCGTTTGGGACGCGGAGGCCGCTGGTTCGAATCCAGTCACTCCGACTCGTAAACTCCTCAGAGTTCTGGGTTCGATAGTGCCAAGTAAGGATACTTATGCACGGCGAATCCAGTCACTCCGACTAATAAAGTAAGCTTTGGCTAGCGAATTCAACCTTTTTGTTAATTTTTCCCCCGACCTCTTGATTTGTCAGTCTACAAGCAATACATTTAAATTAATTGGGGGTGATAAATTTGAAAAAAGTTTACTTATTCTTATCAATGTTAGTTGTAAACTCAGTCCTTCTTCTTTTGGCTAATTGGTTTCTACCAAACGATTTTGTCTTAGGTACATGGAGAAGAGGAATTTTTGGTTCAGCAGTTGTTGCAGGAGTGTTATGGACCATTATCACACTTTTGGTTGAACCTTTTATGAAAGTTGTCAACTACAAACCAAAAAATCCAATGATGTCTATGATGGTTTATTTAGTGGTTAATTTTGTAGCTCTTTGGATAACAGCCAGAATGGCACCTTTAACAGGATTTGGAGTTTCCGGATGGCTTTGGATTGTTGTTTTGGCATTCGTTGCAAACATCGTTCAATACGGAGTTTGGACGGTCTTGGACAAAGCAAAATTGGTGGAGAAAAATTAATCTGCTTGGATCTCTGCAAGGTAATTATCCCATGGGGTAAGTCTTTGCAGATTTCCATCAGAATTAAACATTACATAAAAGGCTTTTTGTCCAATTCGTATTTTTATTCCTCCATCTAGAAGTGACTCTTCCCATTTCCAACCTTTTCGTAAGTTTTCAACATCCTGACTACATTCAATATGAGGTAGTGTTAGACCTTTTTGCCTATGCTCCCTAATAGTTTGTTTTATAGTCGCGTCTCTTTTCCAGAGATTTAAATGATTAAATTTAATCTTGTCCCAAAGGCTTTTTTGGTTCCGTTCCATTTATAAATTTTATATAGATTTGAAGCAATTCACTAGTAGAAATTTGAGGATTTAAGTGTGCGTTTAGAAGGAATCGAACCCTCATCCCTGGTTCCGAAGACCAGTGCTCTATCCGTTGAGCTATAAACGCAAAATTTACTTTTCCTCGTAAAAAAACTAAATTTTTACCCAAATCGACACGCTTCGTTTATCCTTTGATTACGAGGGCTAGTTTCACGAAACATATAAATTATATCGCATTTTAGGTATAATTTGCCAAGTATGACATACAATCCAAACCCATCTCGTAAATTAGTTGGTCAAGATCGACCAAAAACCGACACTGAACGACAAATCGAAGAGATTGAAAAAGAACTAAAGGAATTGCCTCATCACAAGGCAACAGACCATCACATAGGTCGTCTTAGGGCAAAATTAGCCCATTTGAAGGATAGACAAGTGGAATCTGGTATTAAAAGTAAAGGCGGAGGTGGTGGGGGGGGTTATTCTGTTAAAAAACAGGGGGATGCGACAGTAGTTTTGGTTGGTCCTCCTTCAGCCGGAAAGTCTACTTTAATTAACAAACTTACAAATGCCGAAAGTAAGGTTGCAGCATATGCATTTACAACAGTTTCAGTCATTCCAGGAATGCTTAAGTACAAAGAAGCTTACATTCAAATTCTCGATGTTCCAGGGCTTATAGAAGGAGCCGCAACTGGAAAAGGTCGAGGGCGAGAAGTTCTTTCTGTTGCCAGAAATTCTGATTTGATAGTAATAATGACTGACCCGGAAAGAACGGAGGAATTCGGAAGAATTGCAAATGAACTTCATGGTGCAGGAGTCAGATTGAATATGAAAAAGCCTGAAGTATATATCGAGAAAAAGATTGATGGTGGGCTTTCCATTCACACAAACCTAAGACAAGAATTTACTAAGGAGACTGTAAAAGATATTGCTTCGGAATTTGGGGTGAAAAATGGGGATATAACAATTAAGGAAACACTTAGTTTAGACCGATTAATTGACGCTTTTTCAAAAAGCAGAGTTTACACTCCAGCTCTTTTTGTTCTAAATAAAGTCGATCATAATGCAAAGCAGATTGAATTTGATGGAGAAGTAGTAAGAATAAGTGCTGAACAAGATTTAGGTATTGAAGATCTTAAAGAGCGTATGTGGGAAAAATTAAATTTTGTTCAAGTTTATTTGATAAACCGGGACGAGGAACCAAACACAAATCATCCCATGATCATGAAGGCTGGGGATTCTTTGGCCGATTTAGCTTACAAAATTGGTTCAGATTTTGCAGAAAGCAAAAAATATGCCAAAATTTGGGGTAACGGAGCCCGCTTCCCAGCTCAAGAAGTTTCATTAGACACAAAAGTTCAAGAGGGAATGCAAGTTAGATTTTTGTAAATAAGTATGACTGAAGGAAAGCTCGATCAAACAAAAAAAGAGAACGACTTACAAGATATTTTTAGATTAACTTATTTTATTTCCCAAGGAGACCCTCAATTACAGAAATTTTTTATTTGAGTGGATAAAGTTAGAAGATTTAATTGACCCTTCTCAATTTCCTGAAGAAATCCCCGATTGGTTAGATAAATTTTACGCTCCAGAATTTCATACGCCAGATGGACAAAAAGAAAACTTAAGTGAAGATCCTAAAGATCAATGGCGTAACTTCAAGCTAGAAATAAAAGGTAATATGAGACCAAGAGAAAAAGATACTATATTGATGGATATTCTTACGGAGACCTTAGTGAAAGACATAAAATTTCAAATATTTGAACGGCAAGGCAGAAAAGGAGCCAGTATGGAGCCAGACGACAAGAATGATAAACATAAAAGTTTTCTTCGCCATTATGTGTTGTATAGCAATTTCAGAATAGAACCCTTTTCTAGACTTTTTCTTTATTAAGACCGAAATTAGATGAAATAGAACCATCTTCACAACAAGAACTAGAAAGAATATATATTCCTAGTTCAAAAGAGGGAAGCAATTTTGTTGATAATTGGCTTCGTGGCAATCTTTCTTTAAATCAAAACTTGGATTATTAGCTAAACTCTGGGAACAAAACCATCCGGGGGAAAAGTTTTTTCAAGAATAAGTTTATCTAAACCTATAATAAATCTGCTAAAATACCCGTTATGGAAAGAGAGCCGGAGATAGACACTCACAAAAGAGTGAAAGCCATATTCAAACAAACTTATTTTTTATCCCAAGGAGCTCCATATCTCCAGAGGTTATTGTTTAGATGGTTGGCTAATGAAAAAATTGTAACTCTTGAGGAAATAGAGGAAACTCCTAAATATTGGCTTAGGAATTTTTACGCTCCCCGGAATCATAAGGAAGCAGGCCAAAAATCCAATACTGAATGGGGTGATCCCATGCAAACTTGGTATCTTTTTATATCGGTTTTAAAAAATAAAACAAATGACAAAGATCTGTCCCCGACAGAAGTGGAAAATCTTATTTATTCTAAAATGTTAGTTGAGGAGGCTTATTACCAAATAAGAGGTAGACAGGGAAGAAATGTTAATAAAAGCACACAGACTGATGATGCAAATGATCCATATAAAAGTTTTTTGAGAACCTACATCTTAGAGGATAATTTCACCACACTTCCATTTGCAGTATTACTTAAAAGAATGCAATGTTTGGCTATGAATGAAATTGGTCACATTCAAATTAATCAAATCCCGCAGCATCAAAATCTTGAAGAAATGGATAAAGATGATTTTATAAACTGGCTTAATGAACAAACCAATGAACTTCTAATGGCAATTACAATTTACAAATGGGAACAAAATCACCCTGGGGAAAAGTTCTTTAAGTAAAATTTAGGGGTTGCTCTTCTGAGACAGTAAAAGATATAGAGCCATTGGAATTTAATGCCACCTGTTTTGTCTTTTTTAATAAATCAAAAACTAAAATCTCTACAACTTCTGCTCCAACAACATAAGAAAGGATGATAAAGTCATCATTTAAAATTTCTTTTGTTGGGTGCCCTTTAATTCTTTCCCATTCAGTTTGGTCTGTCACAAAAAGAGTGTATCTCTGTTGTAAAATATTTTTTTCTTGTTCATATCCAAGAATGTGCTCAATATTTCCTCCCTCTAAAAGTTTTCCAATATTAAATTCTTTAGTTTCACTAATATGGCTGAGATCCAGAGTTAAGTTTTGCTTATCACCAATCTGTACTGATTTGGCTTTGTTGTAATGTCGTTCTCGGGATCCACGAGCTATAAAGTTAAGTCCCACCGTAAAAACAGCCAAAGGTAAATCCAAATCTGGATATTTAAATTCATAATCAACCCAGTGAAAAGTAGTAAATCTTCTTACTACCCTAAGAAAATTTTGGTAATCTTCTTTTGTTTGACCTGGATTTTCGTTTAAAGGTGGAAGCAAATATCTTTCCATGGAGCCTATAATAACATCATCAAGTTAGGATAGCAAAATGAGGACGAGTCTAGGTATTCGCTAAAAATAAGTGTAAAAACTAATAGTGTCTCCTGAAGGTAATTACCTGGATTTGACTACAACCTGTGCGTTTTTGACATTTCCCAGGGTGTTTGTGGCTTTTGCTCTAATTGTGTATTCAACACCGGTTCTTGAAGGAACTTGCCATTCAAATGTATATTTTCCGTCGGTATCGGTAAATCTGTTTTCGTCGTTAATAAACAATTCTACTTTTGAAATTCCAACTAAATCAGTTGCTTCAACCTTTACTCTAATTGTTGATCCAGCTTTAATAGTATCTCCCGTTGCCAACTCTTTTATAGTCACGCTTGGAGTAATGTTAAGAAGCGGTGCAGCTGAAGGCGTTGGGGTAGGAGTTGGTGTGGGTGGTGCTGGTTTCCAAGCAGCTACCCAGTCCATATAAACATGTCCTTGAGTGGAATTTGCAGGCGTGCATCCCCTTAAAGTAGTTTCGGTTTGTAGGACCCAGTGCATAGGAGTATTTGGAACTCTACTTGTCGACTCACCAATAAGTCTTCCATCTAAATAAAACTTCAAATTAGACTGATCAGGTCTCCATTCCGTGACTGCAGTGTGCCAATTTGCATAAGTAGTGTTGGTAGAGTAGGCATCTTGGTCTTCACCAACAGTAGCGTTCTGTCTATGCATAAAGGCTTTTATTGTGTCGTTTAAATCTCCTTCGGGAAAGTCGATTTCGCCATCGTTTGGCCAATTTGTGGAATCGGGCCAAAGAAGCCAAGCAGTTTTATAACAAGTGAGAGGATCTGATCTAAAACGAACTGCGTATCTACCGGCGGGGAGACCTGATCCATAATCTTTAGGTCCAGCTTGTATTTTGGGAAGGGGAGCGGCAACCATATGTACACCATTTTCTGTGTGAATGTAGTAATCCAAAAGCCCATTGTGAACTGAAAGAACTTTTGATGGATAATATCTTCCATGGCCAGTTGTATCTCTCCAACCATCTGGGTATGCATGCCATTTGTTTGATACTGCACTTGGGAAGCTACCCAGTGGAACGTCAGTACTTTCCAGCACATTGGGATCCTAAGCTTAGAATTCCACGTGGACAAGTTGTCGCGGCCGCTTCTATAGTGTCACCTAAATACTAGTGACTCCAGCGTAACTGGACTGGCCACAGTTAGGCCGCAAATGTAATCACACTGGCTCACCT
>JADMIO011246836.1_pt1 | contig 95179 bp, 80 predicted proteins | sample 8958161 | NCBI WGS metagenome assembly JADMIO01 (sample SAMN16585339, study PRJNA669376) | soil metagenome | isolation source: Crop rotation soil | place: USA: Cullars Rotation, Alabama | collected 2011
GCCGCGACTTCAAGTCACGTGAATTCCAAGCTTCGGATCCCACTGTGCTGGAAAGTGAACCAGGCGGCTCCAAGCATCATTGCCAAAGCGGGCGACAAGGTAGTAGGCTATGCCCTGACGATGTTGCCCGAATTTGGTGCCGATGTGCCGGAGCTATTACCTCTTTTCTCGTTGATAAACTCGCTCAGCTATGCGGGTAAGCCCCTGTCAAGCTATGCTTATTATGTAATGGGTCAGGTTTGCGTAGCGGATGGGTACCGGGGCCAGCGCGTGTTCGATCGGATGTACCAGCACCATCAAGAGGTGTACAGCGACAGATTTCAGCTTTTGATAACGGATATTTCGGCCAATAATACACGCTCGCTTAAAGCCCATGCCCGAGTTGGTTTCGAGAGCGTTCATGACTTTCACGATTCAACCATTGGCGAAACCTGGGTGGTCGTCTTGTGGGATTGGCAAACGAAATAACTCTGGGTTTGTCGACAGATATACTAGCTTGTTCGTACATCCGTTCCCTACTTTTGTGTTGAATCATTCCAACTAATGGTCAAAAAAATTGCTCTTGTTCTCGTAGGGGTTCTGATCGGCTTAGCTGTCTGGCAATGGGAATTAGTCAGTTACGGATGGATGCAGGCAAAGGGTCAGGTACGGATTTTGTGGAATACAAAACCCGTCAGCGCGGTGCTGGCAGATCCGGCCTACCCGGACTCATTGAAGAAAAAAATAGAACTAATCCAGGAAATAAAGCGTTTTGCTTTAGATTCGCTCGGTTTAGATAAGTCAGGTAGTTACGAATCCATTTACGATCAGCACGGTAAACCAATTTTATGGGTAGTCACGGCCGCACAACCGTACCAACTCGTGGCCCGGCAGTGGCATTTCCCAATTATTGGCACCTTCTCGTACAAAGGATTTTTTGAAAAAGACCGCGCCGATTCGACCCAGGCCGAGTTGCAACGGGAAGGCCTGGATACCCGCATTGGCGAAGTATCGGCCTGGTCGACCTTAGGTTTTTTGAATGATCCGATCCTGTCCAGTTTTCTGGACAGGCCCGAAGGAAGTCTGGCTGAGTTAATCATTCATGAGCTGACTCACGGCACATTATTTGTGAAGAACAGCTTGGAATACAACGAAAACCTGGCTGATTTTGTGGGTGAATACGGGGCATTACGGTTTCTGGCTCAGAAGTATGGTACAAACGCTATACCTTACCGGGACTATTTGGCAACGAAGGTATTTTATGAGCACTACGACGAACATATTTTGCGCGGTGCCCGAATGCTCGATAGTTTGTATCGAACATTTAAACCCAGCACCCAAACGGTGGTCAAAGATTCGCTGAAATGGCAAACCATTCGGCAAATCGTTGTGTCGTCAGACACGATTACCGACCAACGAAGCACAAAAGGTGTACGATCAATAAAAAAGCGGTCACTGGGAAAACTAAACCTACCGAATAATGCGTATTTCATTGGTTATCTTACCTATCGAAAACAGCAAAATCGTTTTCGGCAGGAATTTGAGAATCAGTTTGGGGGAAATTTCAACCGGTATTTGACCTACCTCAAACAAACCTATCCATCGTTCTAATCGAAGCCCGGCGTGCGGGCAATTGTGCGTATGAAGAAGTTATTAATCGGCATTGGTATCTTATCCATTTTGAGCACGGGTTTTGTCGCCATGAACGCTTACAGGCGGGTTACAAATACCAGCTTCGGGCCAGGTGAACACCTGGAATACCGCGTACACTACGGCTTTTTGAACGCAGCCGAAGCCGTGGTCGATGTCAGTCCGTCGCTCTATAAAGTAAATGAGCGCCCCTGCTATCGGGTCAATGTCGACGCCCGTACCCTGGGGGCCTTCGACCTCGTAACGCGAATTCGCGATACGTGGCGCTCCTATATCGATACATCGGCGATTCTGCCACAGAAGTTTTACACCAATCTTCAGGAAAACAGCTATCGAAAGGAGGAAAACATTACGTTCAACCACGAAGCGAATACAGTAAAAGCGGAGGAGCGTACGGAGAAAGATGTATTTAAAGTGCCCGATAATGTCCACGATCTCATCAGCGGTTATTATTTCCTGCGCACCATCGATTTTAGTAAACTAACCAGCGGACAAGTCATTGAAGTCCCGGCATTTTACGACGATACGATCTATAACATGAAGGTCCGGTATCGGGGTAAGGATGTGGTAAAAACGAAACACGGCAAAGTCAATGTGATCAAACTGAACCCTGTATTGCCCCAGAACAAACTGATCAAAGAAGAGGAATCCATCCGGATTTTTGTTTCCGACGATGCCAACAAAGTCCCCATCAAGGTTGAAGTCGACTTTTTTGTCGGGTCGATGGAAATGGATCTCAAACGCGACGCTGGCCTGAAACAGCCGATAAAATATTACTAACGTACATACTTCGTACGTAAAAAAGGCGTGCTACGACCCAAACCGTGGCACGCCTTTTTTACGCATCCATTGCTTGTCAGGATTCACCTTACCCCTATGATTCGATTGTTCCAGTACTTTATCAGTCTGTGCCTATCTGGCCTGCTGGCGATAAATGCCAATGCCCAAAATCAGCCTTCAGTGCAGGTCATGCTCGTCGGCTTCGATCATCTCAGCCAATTGTATAATAAACAGCCCCAGTCGGATGTGTACAGTCCTAAAAAACAAGCGGAGATCAAGCAACTCAACACTTGTTTTCAGGTGTATGCTCCCGATATGATTATGGTTGAAGTAGACCCCAGCGAACAACCACAAATCGACAGTTTATACGCTCTTTATCTGGCAGGCAACATTGCACTGGATGCCCTGCCATACGGACGCGGAGAGACGTATCAGATCGGGTTTGCCCTGGCTAAACGCTTAAAGCATCAGCGCGTTTACTGCGTTGATCACTACGAAGCAACATCACAGTCGCTGTTGACCACGGGCACTAATATTGATTTATATCAGCAAGCCTTACAGCAGTTTCAGGGGATAGCCCGTCCGTTGAAAAAACAGGTTCAGCAAGACAGCTTATCGGTGTATGACTACATACGCAAGCTTAACCAGCCGGACATGATCACGTTAACTCATCGGCTATTTTTTAACTTACCGGCCCTGGTCGTCAATGGTGACTTCTCCAAGACGGCAACCAATACGATGGATGTCAGCAAAATTGACAAGCGTTATATTGGCGCCGAATTCATTAGTCTGTTTTACAATCGAAATCTAAAAATTTACAGCAATGCCTTACTAAGTCAGCGTCAATATCAGGGAAAGAAACTGCTGTTGCTATTTGGGCAGCCCCACGTTGGCGTATTACAGGAACTCTTCAAGGCAAATCCAGACTACAGTCTGGTATCTCCCCTTTCCTTCTGCAATTAGATGATAACTTTATCGCAGTAGCCGCCGGCTAACGCGCAACAGGTTTTCGACCAGACTTAACCGATTCCAGCGTAGCACGTAAAACGGCTCTTCGACCGCTCCGAAGCTCCGGTAAAAGTCACGAATGGTCGACTTTTCTGGGCTTTCGAAATCCAATACTACTTCCATCCCGGCTTTTTCCTGAATCAGTTGGTCAATCAATAATGTCCGCGCATTTCCCCGACGCCCCGCTTCCGACGCGGCATTGAATAGATAAATGATTCGATTTCCTTCACATACGAACAAGGTACCTGCATCAATACGTCCATTCTGGCAGGCATAGCGCAGCGTCATCAGGTTACGTTTGCTTAGTTCGGCGATCAGGCTTCTGAGTATGTCGTAGGCCCAATCGGCCACTCCACCATCAATACCAGCCGTATGATTCGCGCGAAAAAGTGTTATCAATGGCTCGGGATCGGTTGATTCCATGATCGTCCAGTTGGCAGCCAGCGCCCGCTTCAGGTTTAGCTTTCTGTCATGGCTGTAGCGTTGATACAGGGCATCGTATCCTGAAGATAAGTTCAGAACCTGAGTGGATTCAGCATAGACCTCATCAAACGGGATTGCTTTTTCAGGCGACAGATGGATGCGGAACATCGACCCATACCGAATATGCTGCTGCATAAGCCGTATAAAGGGTATTGAATCACACGTTTGGTCGGCACTAAAAACGCCAAGAAACTGGCAGAAGAACGGCTGGTGAACAATCCAGCTATAAGGTATTCCGAAAACTCGCTTTTGCCGCAGGGGAATTGGCATAACTGCCAGGTAATTACCGGCTTCATCGGTAACTATTAAACCCACCCATTTCCAGGAGGGAGCGGGCAATACACGATCCAGATACCAACTATACCCGTATAGAATGCGTTGAGGGGAATTGGCAACGCAGGTGTCCCAGGCCAGGTCGTTAATTTGATATCGGGCTAGTATCTGTATGATGGGCTGGTTGCCCCTTCGTCACCGGGCCGTCGTTAGAAATGACCAAATCTACTTGAACATGGCTTTCAGCTTCTCGACACTATCGCGGGTTTCTGGATGTTTCGCCACCTGGTCGCTGATGGTTTGTACGGCGTGAATAACTGTGCTGTGGTCACGACCACCAAAATGATAGCCAATGGATTTTAACGAGAGATCGGTTTTCTCTTTAGCCAGATACATAGCTACCTGCCGGGGGTGAACCAGTTCGCGCTTTCGGCTTTTGGCTTTCAGGTCGGCAATGGTGACATTGAAATAGTTGGCCACCGCTTCCTGTACCGTATCGATGGTCACCTCCCGCTCGGAGTCGACAACAATGTTGCGCAGGGTTTGCTTAGCTAGTTCGAGGTCAATTTCCCGGCGATTCAGGGAAGCCTGAGCCATCAGCGACACAATAACCCCTTCTAGCTCCCGAACGTTTGTGTTGACGCTGTGAGCCAGGTATTCGATCACCGTATCCTCAATGTATATGCCTTCGGCCTGAAGTTTTTTCTGGATAATGGCAATACGGGTTTCAAGGTCAGGCGTTTGCAAATCGGCCGACAACCCCCACTTAAAGCGTGACAACAGACGATCCTCCAGGCCATCCAGAGCTCTCGGTGCCCGGTCGGAAGTCATGATGATCTGCTTACCCGACTGGTGCAGATGGTTGAAAATATGGAAGAAAATCTCCTGCGTTTTTTCTTTTTTCTGCAAAAACTGCACATCGTCGATCACCAACACATCCACCTGCATGTAAAAAGCGGTGAAGTCACGTATACCATCGGACCGAACCGCGTTCAAAAACTGGTTGGTAAACTTCTCCGACGTAACGTACAGGACAAACTTGGTCTGGTTGTTATTCTTGATGAAGTTGCCGATAGCCTGCACCAGGTGCGTTTTGCCCAGACCAACCCCGCCATAAATCATGAGTGGATTAAAGGAGGTTACGCCCGGCCGTTCAGCTACGGCATAACCCGCCGAACGGGCCAGGCGATTGCAATCGCCTTCTACGTAATTGTCAAAGGTATAACTTGGATTCAGATAGGAATCGAGAGTAAGGGAATCCAGGTCTTTGAGCTGGAACGGGCTTTTCAGGATGTCGGGATTGACATTGTCGGGTTTCGAGGTATACGTCGATTTGGTTGTCGGCACATTCACCGTCAGAGGGCGGTTTTGCTCGTTCCCCTTGTCGACAATGATCGAGTATTCCAGTTGGCCGTTGCGTCCGATGGCCGTATCCAAGGCTTTGCGCAGGGCGTGAACAAAGTTTTCTTCAAGCCATTCGTAGAAAAATTCGCTGGGCACCTGAATGGTCAGCACATTGCCATTCAGTTTGAGCGGAACGATGGGCTCGAACCAGGTATTGAAGCTCTGTTCAGGGACAATCTCCCGAATAACACTCAGACAGCGATTCCACACCGTCGTTATTTCGCGCTGCATGCCTGTCTGAGGGGTTAGATTCACGGATATACGTTTGAGTTACGTTGGGGTGTCAAAAAAGGGAGACAAATGTATGAAAATATCTAGCCTTCCGTGCAGAGCAAGGCACGTTTTTTAGACGAATTCATCTCCCATGTGTTAACAGTAAGCTAAAATTAAGGTATTCGGCCGGAAGGTCAAGGCCTGGCCGAAATACCTTTGAATAATGCAATTTGGGTATTGGTTAACCAGTTATATCCTTGTTCTTACCTCGCTTAAAGAAAAAGATTACTTTTACCCGTCTTTAGTCTAAATGAATCTGATGGTACCTTTTTTTTCATCGCTGTTCCCTGCCACAGATAAATCAGCCTGGCTAACCCAGGTTCTAAATGAGTCAAAAGCTACTCAACGTGGCGATGATGCGTATGAACGGCTACGCTGGCATACCGAAGAAGGCTTTTCGGTTGAACCCTATTACACGGCCAGCGACATTCATAACGGTTCATTGACTGCTTTGCAATTAGAAACCATTCAGGCAGCCCAAAAACAAATTCCAGGTTGGCTAAATACCCCGGAGTACAAATTAACTGACGAAAAAACAGCCAATGTCACCCTGCGGGATGCACTCGCCCGAGGAGCCGATGCCCTTGTTATCAACCTCCTGACTCCGGCCAGCAGCCTGAACGATCAGCTCTCCCGGCTGCTGAATGGCATCAAGCTGAGCGACACACCCATTTTTTTCCGGCTGGCTTCTAATGATCGGGCCAGCGATCTGGTCAAGGCCTTACACATCGTTGCGCCTTACAAGCTCAAAGGCGGTTTGTTGCTCGATGTCGGCACCTCAACCGCCGAAGCCACCCGCCTGACAGCCGATTCGCCCCAGTTTCGCACTGTATGCGTGACCAGCCACGCCTTCCATAATGCGGGGGCTACCGCTACGCAGGAACTGGCGTTCACACTGGCTTCTCTGGCCGATGCCTATGATCACCTTACCGAAAGCGGCCTCACACTGGAACAACTCGTTCCCAAAACGATGCTTTCCGTATCCGTCGGGACAAGTTATTTTATGGAAATCGCCAAGCTAAGAGCACTTCGTGTGTTATTGGCCCGGTTTACCTCGGCCTATTCGTCGGCTCCGTTCTCCCCTTTCTTCATCCACAGCCAAACGTCCACCTTCTATGAGGCTAAAGCGACTCCCAACACAAACCTACTCCGGGCCACGACCGAAGCCATGGCGGCTGTGATTGGCGGTTGTGATGCCCTGACGGTTCGTCCGTTTGATACCGTGCTGGGTACACCCGCATCGGCAGATCATTCCACGTCGGCAACGGACTTTTCAGCGCGTATTGCCCGGAACGTATCCATTCTGCTTAAACACGAAAGTTATTTAGATAAAGTTGCGGACCCCTCGGCCGGGTCTTATTACATTGAAGTATTGACTCATTCGCTGGTAGAAGCCGCCTGGACACTCTTTCTTACGGTTGAAAAGCAAGGTGGTTTTACCCAGGCATTGGCTGGCGGATTTATAGAGGCTGAACTAGAGCAGGCTTATCAGGCAAAGGTTCAGGCCGTTCGCAATGGAAAAGTGTTGGTGGGCGTCACAAAGTTTCGCTTCGATGAACCCACTTCCCAAACCTATACAGCACCCGAAGGTGTTACAGGCCTATTGCCAGACCGGCGACTGGCTGAAGAATTTGAGTAACCCTGTTTTAGTACCAACACGTATGAGACCTTCCTTCGCATCTGTATCGAATTCATCAATAGCGGGTAATGAGCCAGTAACGCCGTCGCAAGCTCCGGCAGTTACCCCTTTCCCGACCGCCGAAGGTATTAAGCTAAAACCCCGTTTTACGATTGCGGATAGTGCGTCAACCGATCACCTGAATTACTCGGCCGGAATCCCGCCCTTTCTGCGGGGACCCTATGCCAGCATGTATGTCCGGCAACCGTGGACCATCCGTCAGTACGCCGGCTTTTCAACGGCCGAAGAATCGAACGCATTCTACCGGCGCAATCTGGCGGGTGGTCAGAAAGGGCTATCCGTAGCGTTCGATCTGGCTACCCACCGGGGCTACGACTCCGACCATCCGCGCGTGGTTGGCGATGTCGGGAAAGCCGGGGTAGCCATCGATTCAGTCGAGGACATGAAAATTCTTTTCGACCAGATTCCTCTCGACCAGATGTCGGTGTCGATGACCATGAACGGAGCGGTATTACCGATTATGGCCTTTTTCATCGTCGCGGCCGAAGAACAGGGCGTTCCGCCGGAGAAGTTATCGGGTACGATCCAAAACGATATTCTGAAGGAGTTCATGGTGCGGAATACGTACATCTATCCACCGGAGCCATCCATGCGCATTGTGGGGGATATTTTCTCCTATACGGCCCGGCACATGCCCAAGTTCAACTCGATCAGCATTAGCGGCTATCACATGCACGAAGCGGGTGCTCCGGCGCATCTTGAACTTGCCTACACCCTGGCCGACGGACTCGAATACATCCGGACGGGCCTCCGGGCGGGCATGAGCATCGACGCCTTTGCGCCACGTCTTTCGTTTTTCTGGGGTATCGGCATGAACCATTTTATGGAGATTGCCAAACTCCGGGCGGGACGGCTCCTGTGGGCTAAACTTGTAAAGCCGTTTGATCCTGAAAATGCCAAATCGCTGGCCCTGCGTACCCACTGCCAAACATCGGGCTACAGCCTAACGGAACAAGACCCTTTCAATAATGTAGCGCGCACAACGATTGAGGCACTGGCGGCTGTGTTGGGCGGAACGCAAAGTCTGCACACTAATTCGCTGGACGAAGCCATTGCTCTACCCACTGATTTTTCGGCCCGTATTGCCCGAAATACCCAGCTTTACTTACAGCATGAAACCGACATTACCCGCGCCGTCGACCCCTGGGGCGGCTCGTATTACGTCGAATATTTGACAAAAGAGCTCGTCGAGAAAGCCTGGGCCTTGCTGGAAGAAGTAGAAGAACTGGGCGGCATGACAAAGGCCATCGAAACCGGTCTTCCCAAGCTTCGCATCGAAGAAGCGGCCGCCAGAAAACAGGCTCGTATCGACTCAGGCAAAGATGTCATTGTGGGCGTAAATCGCTATAAACCTGCTTCGGAGACTGTTATAGACCTTCTTGACATTGACAACCAGGCCGTACGGGAACGTCAGTTGAAACGGCTGAATGAAGTAAAGAGAACTCGAAATCAAGAAAAGGTCGATCAGTCGCTGGCCGCTATTACAGAAGCCGCTTTGGCTCCATCGCCAACCCAGAATCTCTTAGCGCTGGCGGTGGAAGCGGCACGCCACCGCGCCACTCTGGGCGAAATTTCCGACGCTATGGAAAAAGCATTTGGCCGCCATAAGGCCACCATTCGGGCCGTATCAGGCATCTACTCGGCGGAGGTTTCCGACGATGAGAATTTTCGTTTAGCCCGTGAACTGAGCGATCAGTTTGCCGAACTCGACGGCCGACGGCCCCGGATTTTAGTCGCTAAAATGGGGCAGGATGGCCACGACCGGGGTGCGAAAGTCATTGCGACAAGTTTTGCCGACCTTGGCTTCGATGTCGATATGGGTCCTTTATTTCAAACGCCGGAAGAAGTAGCCCGACAAGCGGCCGAGAATGACGTGCATATCGTGGGCGTATCGAGTCTGGCAGCGGGTCACAAAACGCTGGTTCCGCAACTTATTGACGAACTCAAAAAAATTGGCCGCGATGATATTATCGTCATTGCTGGTGGCGTCATTCCAGCAGGCGATTATCAATACCTGTACGACGCCGGTGTCAAAGGCATTTTTGGCCCCGGAACGGTGATTTCGATAGCGGCTCAGAAGATTCTCCACGAGCTGATGAACGAGTAAGCATTCCCAACAGGCGATAATACCAGTCAAAAATCGGTTCAATCGTCTATAGTTGGTTAACCATCAAAATCAGTCAAGCCATGCTGACTTCATTGCAACTCGAACTACTCAAGACGTTTTCACGGCCAATTCCTGACGAACAGGTTTTAGAAATCAAGCAATTGCTGGCTGCCCCCCTTACCCAACTTGATCTTGGTGAATTAAGCCGAGCCGTGACGACTAGTTATGCGAATTTCTCGATAGCCATTGTCAATGACCATGTCGTCAAACTGAGTGTAATGACCGAGAGCTATTCTTGGCATTATCATCCCAACTCGGATGAGACGTTTATGACCCTTGAAGGTACATTGGTTATTGACCTGAAAACCGGCACGATTGAGTTGTTACCTGGCCAACTCTTTACTATTCCTAAAAACATCGTTCATCGAACCCGGCCTAAAGGTGAGCGTTCGGTTAATATAACGGTGGAACATAGCCAACTTGAAACGATTCAGATTGACCCGTAAGCGCTCAGCCTTTCCTATTCACCTTCAAAGGGATCAGAAAGTTTGTAAATCATAACTTCACCTGACACTTGATGATTTAAACAGCTGGCGACCACCAGATTTGATAATTTCAAAATACTCTCTTTTTCTTATGAATGAATAAACCGGCAGAACAACCGATACGTCTCAAATCCGCCGTTTCGCCCGCATCGACGCCCCCGTTTGCTACCAAAACCCTTCTACTCAGCGAGCAAACTCCTGCTTGTGCTCGTTCGAACAAAACGATCTCATGCGTATTTTTGAGGATGGATCGACTGCTCAAAACCATTCAGCACTATATTCCCCTCTCCTCAGCGGATGAAGCAATCATTGCCACTTTATTTCGCCAACAAAAACTTAGTAAAGGCGATCATCTGCTGCAGGCTGGGCAGGTCTGCAAAAACGTCTTCTTTATTGAGAAGGGCCTAGTCCGCTATTATGCCAGTATAGATGGGGAGGAGAAAACCAGCTACTTTAACAAAGAGGGTGAATTCGTTTGTGATTACGCCAGCTTTCTCCCCCAGCAGCCATCCCGGACCAACATTCAGGCCTTGGAAGATGCTACCGTCTATAGCATCAGCCAAGCCAATATGGACGTATTTTACCAACAAGTTGAACAGGGTGAACGATTTGGACGGCTGGCCATTAGCGAGGTTTTTGTGAGTGCTATCCACCAGATCAACTCCCTCTATACCGACGTGCCCGAGCTGCGTTATCAAACCTTTCTGGCGAAGTTTCCCGAGATTGCCCAGCGCATTCCTCAATATTATATTGCTTCCTACGTGGGCATCAAGCCCCAATCCCTGAGCCGCATTCGAAAAAGAATGGCCCAGACGCATTAATTAACCTGAGTGAACGAGGAGCTGTTTTTTGGTCGTGAGCTTTGTGGTCTCAATCAACCACGACAATCACACTATGAAAACAGACCATATAGCGGCCCCCTGGGGCTGGCGGTCGGCATCCTATTGGATGAGCCTGCCCATCGCGCTGGGAATTCTCTTCATCGGTCTCCGGTTTGTACTGGCTCCCCAGATCAGTCTGGAAGATTTCGGGATACGGCCCTTAAATGATTCAGACCTTATCCTCGGCCGCATCAAAGGAATACGCGATATTTTTTCGGGATTGGCCCTTCTAGCTTTAGTACTGACCCAGATGAGAAAAGCGACCGCGTATGTGTTTACGGCCGCCATCATCATCCCCTTTACGGACTGCCTGCTGATTTATCTGCAGAACGGAGTGGACCTGCCCCGCCTGCTGGTCCACGGCGGAACCGCCGTATACATGGTCATCACCAGTTTTTTATTATTCAGCCATAGTACTAAAGCAACTGCCTGATGGATGCATTCACGCTACGACAAGTGTTGCTAGTTCTGCACCTATCCGGTCTGGTACTGATGGTCGGCACCACGGTTACCGAGTTGGTGATGTTCCGCTCGTTTGTAAGCCTGTTAACGAAGCAGGATAAAGCAGCCGTCAGCCTTTTCGGACTCCTGTCGGGTCTGGGCAAGATCTTCCTAGCGGGCGGGGTAGTATTGGTGCTTTCCGGGATCGGTCTGATGCTTACAAGTGGGGGCGTATATTTACAGCAGCTATGGCTTCAAGTAAAACTGGGTCTGATTTTGCTGCTGCCACTGAACGGGCTACTGGTGGGCAGTCCAGTAATGAAGCAGTTGAGAAACAGCCTGCTCGCGGAGGGCGTTGGCCCAAGTTTAGGAATCCAACCTGCGGTCACGAAGCTGACTAGGTTTTACACAGTTCAACTAGTGGTGTTTCTAACCATTATCATCCTGGCGGTCTTTAAATTTTCGTAGCCTGCGGCAATCCAAAGATGGCCATCCCCCGCCCTCAACTAGGATGTATGACTGCTCTATTTAGCTGACATGCCTGACTCTGGCTGAATTTATGTCGATTCTTATCAACGGTGATTCCGATAGTGGCTCAGAAGATTCTCAATGAGCTAATGAATGAGTAAGCCTTTCTTACAATGCTGAAGGGCCACTCGTAACGACGAGTGGCCCTTCAGCATTCTGGTTTATTGACGCTAGTACTTATTGATAATCGAATCGGGTAGAACCTGGACGTCGATACCCGTTGCTTTCATCAGGTTGGCCCTATTGTTTTGACCATCTACATAGGCAGGGTTGACCACCATCGAGCGATTATAGTAGTAGGAAGCCAGTTGCAGTTTCTGGCGGTTGTTCTGTGCAAGACCTTCGCCCTGATAAATCACCCCGAGATTATTGTAGGCGGGCGCATAGGCATTGGCTGCCCGGATGGTCTGCTTATAATAATATTTAGCGGAATCGACGTTAGGTGTGATTTTCTGGAACACGTAAGCCATCGAGAAATACGCTTCGCCAAAGTTTGGATAAATCCGGGTCGACTCCTGTAAGTGATCGAGCGCCCAACGACCATGTTTGTTGGCATGAGCAATATTGGTATCAATCAGCGCCTGCGCCTTTTTGATTTGCTCGGGCGTTGGCTTTGGTTTAATGGCATTTGTGGCGTTGGCAATTGAATCGGCTTTCGCCCGATCTTTCACGCCTTTCTCAATCCACTCATTGGCTACGTGCCGCTGCACCTGGCAACTGTTGGGCGCATAGGGCAAGGCTGAATTGAAGAGCACAAAGTTGTTTTCCCAGTCGCGATTGCGCTCCACGGTCTTGAATGAGTACAAACCCGTTACGACAGCCATCAGGCCAAGCAGGGGGGCATAGCGGGCCAGTACGGGCTGGCTCGTGGTTTCTCCCGACTCTGCGGGTTTACGCACCAGGAACTTCTGAAGCGCCCAGATTAGCACAAAGCCAAAACCCATGACGGCTGCGTAGGAAAAACGTTCGGCAAAAATGCCGCCCCGAATCCAGATAAAGCCCAGGCCCGGTGCCATCGTGACGAAGAACCAGAAAATACCAAAGCCCCAAAGGGTACGCTTCACAAAGCCTTTCCAGGCCAGCCAGATCAATCCCAGCAAGGTAAAAAAGCCAGCCCAGGTCAATAAATCACCTTTCCCGCCCGATGGAATCACGTTATAGGAATAGTCATAAACGAGCGGATGGGGCAAAATCATCAACCGGATATAATATTCCAGAAACTTGAACATGGTCGATTTCTGGGTCTTCTCAATGGCATATGGGTAGTTGGCCCAGTCAACAGGCGGTGTTCCGCTCAGGGTGCCAATCATTTTCTGTTTCTGATAGAAGAACAGAGCCGCTACAATCAGAAACGGCCAGAGGCTGATCAGCGATTGCCACACGTTCCGGCGGGCAAACCAGTATTGCATTGCCGGAATCAGAGCCAGACTGACAATCGACGATTCCTTGGACAGGAATGCCAGGTAAAGCGACGCACAGGCACCCGCAATCCACCCCCACTGGTTGGTTTCCAGATACCGCCAGTATGACAACAGCATCAGGGCAATAAACAGAAAACTCAGGATCTCATCGCGTCCTTTGATGTTGGCAACAATTTCGGTATGCAGGGGATGTGCCATGAACACCAGACCGATCAGGAAGGCGGTAATGGTTTGGTTAGACAGCCATTTCTGGAGCAAGACACCAATAACCAGACCCGTAAGACCATACAGGCCAGCGTTGATCATGTGGCTGATGTTCGGATTATCTTTGAAGTATTCCTGTTCGAGCGCGAAGGTGATTAGCGACAGCGGGCGATAGTACCCCAGCGAGATATTACTGAAGTGCCAGAATTCGGTACGGAGCAGGTCTGGAATACCCGCAATGCCACGCTTTACGAATAAATTCTGGCCAACAGCCGCAATATCGTCAAGGGCATATTGGTGGCCAAAGGTGTTGATATACAACGCAAAACCAAGTAAGGCCAACACCAGCGGGGGCCACCATTCTACCGGACGCTTGCTGATCGGCAAGTCGGTGGCAGGAGCCTCGCTGGCAGGCTTGGTAGTCACAGGTCGCAGGGGGGCGCGCTGGGCTGAGTCAGCCGGGCGAGACGAACCGGGCCGACCGGAGCCAGTTGCGGTAGTCAACGCAGATTTAGGAGCAACTGGCCTTTCTGAGGCCGGGCGAGAACTCTCAACGCCTGATGATTGCTTTTTTTTAGCCATAACAGCAGATAGATCGTCTATTTTAGGTCAGTTTGTTTCTTTATTCAGTTTCAATAATAGGCTGCGAGGAGATTCAGTACATTTATACTCTGTCAAAGTTCCGTAAGAATGTCAGGAAAATCAATGAAAGGCCTCAATCAACTCAAAACTATTGTTTTAGCACTCAGTCTGGGTGTACTTTTCAACGGCTGCCTGCCCGCCAGCATCCCGAAGACGACCAGCCCCACCAGTTCGGGCTCCACCGAACCCACCCGCGACGATAATCTGGCGCTGGGTAATCCAAGTGCAGCCTCAGTCGATAACCCCAATAATTATCTGATGGTAAAATCAGGTTATGTGCTATCCTACAACCGAAGCCGGGGTATTGCCAATTGGGTTAGCTGGCACCTAAGCTCGGCCTGGAAAGGCGACAGCCGCCGGACCAACGACTTTCGTCCGGATGCTGCTCTGCCTTCGGGCTGGTATGCGGCCAAACCCTCGGATTATACCAATACCGGCTTCGACCGGGGGCACCTTTGCCCGTCTGACGACCGCGATGCCACACCCGAAGAAAATGCTGCCACGTTTCTCCTAACCAACATCGTGCCACAAGCGCCGAAAAACAATCGGGAAGTGTGGAAAAATTTAGAGGATTACGAGCGACAACTAACAACAAACGGTAATGAAGTATACGTTATTGCCGGAACCTGGGGTGCTGGCGGTACAGGTCAAAATGGCTATGCAACCACACTCGCTAACGGAAAGCTAACAGTTCCATCCACCTTATGGAAAATCATCGTTGTCTTACCGACCGGCTCCGATGATGCCACGCGTATCTCCCCAAACACCCGAATCATTGCCGTCAACATTCCCAATAATCAATCGGCGGCCGATAAGCCCTGGCGTGCCTATATCACGAGTGTCGACGACCTGGAAAACCTCACCGGCTACGATTTCTTATCGAATGTGCCAACCGATATTCAACGCATCGTCGAACGGCGAATTGATGGCGGCAATAGTTAACGAAAAACCACCAGCTCTACAGAGATCACTTAGGACTGTGGAGCTGGTGGTTTTCATTTTTTTGATAAATGAGCTAGGCCGTTGCTACAACCGCCCGAGACCTGGCCGGAACGCCTGGTTTATGGGCTGCCGGAGCCTGAATGCGTTGTGTTCGTCGACGCAGTAAGGCAATGGCATCGTTATCATCGGCAAAAGCGCCATTGACGTTGACCATATGCTGAGCCAGTACATCGTACTTTTTTCCCATCAGCAGGAAGAATACCTGCCCAAAATCTATTCCGTCAAAGATGATGGCTTTATTTTGGGCGTATTTATCAATCGTTTTCAGGAAAAATGTTGGATGCTCCGTCCAGTGCATCGCTGGCCGTATGTGATGGCTAATATGATACCCATCGTTCCAGCACTTTCTGTTATACTTCACATTGATGCAGGTAAGGCTGTTTTTGTATGCATTACCCGGATCTTCACCATCCACGAAGGCGTGTTGCGTCCAGTTGCCCACCATAGCGATCAGCCGATAAACAAACAGAGGAAACACAAACACAACGATTACGGCAGGCCAGCTGATAAAGCAGAGCCCGATACAAACAGCGGCAAAAACAAGCTCACCCGTCATAGCCCGAACCGCCAGCTTGGGGCGGTTTTTCCGGCGCAGGTACGTCAGTAGATTGCGCACCCCTATGACAAAGAATCGACCGAAGTAGGCAATGAAACTCCGAACGCTGTCGCGCTGGAACGTCATTGTGCTGCTGTCATCGTCTTCAAGGTTGTTTTCGGGATGGTGCATGCCGATATGGTGACTGTAGTATGTCTCGGGCGTATGGCCAAAAAATGGGGCCAGCACCCAGGGCAGGTAATAATTCATCCAATTATACTCCGTCTTAAAAAACTGCCGGTGGCTCGTGCAGTGGAGCATGAGCCCAAAGGGCCCTTTTACACCAAAATTGCTAAAACCAAAATGCAGGACGGCTACCGCCCACCAGGCCCAGCCCGTCAGGAAGGGCATAAACAGCAGAACGCTTAAGGGAATCAGGGTCAGGCTAATTCGTAGGGTAAGGTAGATAAAGGGCAGGTCACGCTCATCCTTGATATACTGGAGAAAAAACCGATCAAGCCGGTTGTACTCACGACCCGTAAAAGTGGGGTCATGCAGGGTGCTCAGTACCTTCATGTATGTCTAGTATTGTTAAGGGTATATAAGTAAAAAGGTCCAGCCAGTTTCAATTTCGCTTTGGACGACAATAGAAACTGTCTGGACCTTTTTAGTGTATTAACGAAATTAGAGGAATTGAATTGAATTATACCTCGTTAAAATAAAATTTATTTTTTTCTGGCAGTCAAAGCTTGTCAAAAGACTTTCGTAGAACTTCACGTGGACCAGTATCGGAACGAATAAGTGGATCAAGATTGGCCGAATACCAACCAGCATGTGTCAGCCACGTATGACTTACTCATTGACTAATTTGCCACTAATACCATCTATTACTTTTTGAGCGACAGGCACCAGAAGAAGACCAATAACGACGCCAATACTATCGGCGAAAAGATCGGCCCAGTCGGCGCTTCGGTTGATTGGCAACACGTACTGAAGAACTTCGATAAGCGCCCCAAACACAAACCCGACAAGGGCTGCCGTAAGAAGTTTAAGGCCAGCCAGCCGCCACAGGAGCGTGAATAAGGCGAATATGGCAATGTGTTGCGCCTTGTCATTCCAGTTCACCAGTTCATCCGGCAACTCTGAATGAGGAGTCAAACAGCCAATCAGCATGATCACTGTCCAGACAATGGCCAGCCAGCGAAATAGGGTTGGAGTTAGTTTCATTTGGTCGATTTCAGCCCGTTGGCTGTGAGGAAGAGAAACAAAAGAATAAGACTAAGCAAATAGATAACGTTCCGGGAGTCGATAATGCCCCGGCCCAAGGCCCGATATTGTTCATCGAGGGCGAATAAAGACAGATAATAGGATAAGCCTCCCGCAATAGATAGGCCCGCCAGTGCACTGAGTCCTACGTACAGCAAAAAGCAAAAAAATACGCCCAGTACAAAAGCAACGACCTGGTTGTCATTGAGTGACGAGGCCCACAACCCGATCGCTACGAATACGCCGGCCAATAAGACCAACCCAATATAAGAACCGAATACGCCCGCCGAGTCGATATTACCAACGGGCGAACCGAGTTGATATAAAGTCACGTAGTACAGCAGCGTCGGCAAAAGTGTCAGAATAACGAGTAACCAGCTTGCCAGAAATTTACCGCCTACCACGCCCCATCGGCTCACCGGTTTGGTCAATAGCCATTCGAGCGTGCCCGAGCGTACCTCATCCGCAATGGAGCGCATGGTAATGGCAGGCACCAGAAACAGCATCACGTAGGGCGTCAGGTTAAAGAACGTCCCCATATCGGCATAACCGTTTTCCAGTAGGCTCGTATCCGGAAAAACCCAGAGCAGCAAACCGATCGCTGTCAGAAATACGCCCATAATGATGTAGGCGATGGGCGACGAGAAAAATTGGTTAATTTCTTTGCGAAAGATAGCCAGCACGAAAGGATGGTTTATACGTTATGGTAGCCAGTTTACGGTTTTCCGTATATCATTTACGCCAGGAGAATGTCCCAAAACCGTAAACCAAAAACCCTATACCGTAAATCTATTTACTCAAACGGATTTGCCTTATTCCGGCGTATGAAGGCCGCGACAATTAACGCCAGCAGAAAGCCAACGATTATCGTTCCAAAAACGCCGGCGATAAACGTAAAGCCAGGTGACTGAAGCTTCGCTGACCATTCCATCGCCTGATCGATCGATTCATCGGACATTGTCCCCTGGGCTTCCAGTTTCTCGCGCGCTTTTTCCATAGCGCGTTGCTGAACGGTAGGGTCAATAACCACATTATAAAACGTACTAAACGCAGATGACAGCACACCCGCCACCGCCGAGAGAAGAGCACCAATGCCTAATCCTTCGCTATAGCTCATGTAGCCACTGTTGAGTGTTCGGTAATCCCGCATCGACAGGATCAAAATGGCAACCATCCCTCCGAGGGTAAGTCCGGTAAACAACGGATTAGTCGACTGGTCGGTCAGGTACATTACCAGCGTGATGGCCATCAAAGCAAGGCCAAGGATAGCGCCCCATTTTAGAGCAGTACGCGCAGTAGAAGGTTGGTCATTCATAGTCAATTAGGTTATTGCATGATGCTATAATCCTGCTTACGGAAAATAAGCGAAATAACGAGTACCGGCAGCACAGCCAGGGCCGTTTTTTTGGTCAGTTCGTCGGGAAGCAAAACACCAGGTTCCATCGTCGACACTTTCTCCCACTGCTGGGCGAATGTTTCAGGGCCAAACTGGTCGGTAATCTGCTTCTTCCCTTCCAGCAGAAGTTTTTTAGAATTCGTTACGTATTCGGCAAAAACACCCGGATCAATTTGCGTAACAAATAAATAAATGAGCCATCCGGTTACCAGAGCCGCTACCGTATTGAGCACATAGCCAATCGTCAACCCTTCCCACAGATGCAGCTGCCCATGCCCTACATATTTCCGGTAATACCAGATGGTGGCCAGTATCGTGATGATATGAATGCCATAATCGAGCACCCGGATATTACCCAGAGCCGGTACGCCAATAGCGTATAAACCAAGGAAATAAAGAAAACAGAGAACACCCGTGGCCAGCCCGGAGAGCAGGGGAATTTTCAGCAACGGGTGCGAAAAATAAGCAAGAATACTGTTCATACGGTAGGAGTAAATTGGCCCCGATGCACCGTGCCAATGACGCGGCCAGTGAGCGTTTGGCCCAGAAACGGTGAGTTTTTTGATTTAGAATGTGTCCGGTCGTATGTCCAAGTGCCGGTTGGATCGAACAATGTCAGGCTGCCGGGTTGTCCTTCAGCAATGCTTAGGGCCGGAAGGCGCAAAATATGCCGGGGACGGGTTGCCAGTTTATCGATCAGTTGCGTCAGAGACAACGCCCGGTTGTGGGTGATGGTGCTGGCGAAGACTGTTTCGAGTCCCGTTACCCCAAACTCGGCCTGATCGAATTCCAGGTTCTTGCTTTCGGCATCCTGTGGCGTATGATCCGATACAATGGCGTCAATGGTGCCATCAGCCAGTCCCGCCCACAAAGCGGCCACGTCATCTGGCGACCGAAACGGTGGATTAACTTTCAGGTTCGTGTCGAAGCCCGCCAGCGCCGAATCATCGAAAACAAGCTGGTGAGCCGCTACATCGCAACTGACGGGTTTACCCTGCGCCTTCGCCTGCCGAATCAAATCGACGGAGCGAGCCGTTGAAATTGTGGAGAAATGTAATACTGGTGGCGTCGTGCCGGGCGCGGTTGTACCCAGCCCATCGGCACTCGGCTCCTCACTGGTTACGTAATCCAGTAACCGCAAGTCGCGCTCGATCATCAACTCCTCGGCTACGGCAGGGATGCCTTTCAAGCCAAGCAATGTACTCTGAATGCCTTCGTGCATCTGACCAAACTTGGTCAACAGCATTTCTTCCGGCCGGTTCATGAGCAACCCATTGATGGGTTGCAGGTACTGGAGGGTTTTGAGCAATAGATCCGGGTTCTGGAGCGGATGATTTCCATCCGAAAACGCAATGGCCCCACCGTTGTGCAAATCGAGCATTTCCGTAAAATCTTCCCCGGCAGCGTTTCTGGTTACAGCGGCAATGACATGAACACTAACGGGCTGGCCTTCGGCCATACGCTGAACATAGCCCAGCGTTCCTTTGGCGTCGACAACGGGTTGTGTATTCGGCAAAACGGCAATATCGGTAAACCCACCGGCGGCAGCCGCCCGGCAAACGCTCGTGAGGTCTTCTTTATGTTCATAACCGGGATCCTGCGCCGACACACGCATATCGACCCAACCCGAGGAAACATGCAGGTTCTCCACGTCGATCACCCGAACAGTAGCATCGACAGAAATAGCTTCACCAATTTGACGAATCAGGCCATTTTCGACCAGAATATCCCGCACCTGTCCATCGAACGGTGAAGTAGCATCAACAATATGGGCAGAACGAATCAGGAGTTGCATGAGGAACTCCCCTCCTCTTTTTTCAAGGGAAGGGACCGAAGTAAAAAGATGGTTTAAAAAAAAGGCCCCTTCCGGAGCCTTCTGGTATTCAGTACGTAAATCAGGCACCCACTAACTCCGCATAAGCGTCGGCGGTTAGCAAGCCATCCTGTTGCGAGGCATCAGCGGGTTTCAGGCGGATGATCCAGCCTTCTCCATACGGATCGCTATTGAGCAGTTCAGGCGATTTTTCAATGGCCGGATTCAGTTCGAGAATTTCACCTTCGAGTGGCAAAAACAAATCTGATACGGTTTTGACCGCTTCAACCGCGCCAAATACATCACCTTTGGCCAGCGATTGACCAACGGTTGCCACGTCGATGAAGATAATGTCACCCAGTTCATTTTGGGCGAATTCAGTAATTCCAACCACGGCGGTACCGTCAGCTTCGATCCGAATCCATTCGTGATCCTCCGTATAGCTTAGTTCTGCAGGAAAAGTCATTGTAGGGGAATTGATTTATACCCACAAAATACGGTAGATGGGGCCGGATTTGCAAACCGGATTTGGCCACGCATCCGCTACCCATCGTGTTTTCATCCTTTACACCTTACTTAGCGGCTACCGTCGACTGGTTCGGCGAAAAATTAGCGACACCCAACCGATCGCCACCCTGCCGCTGAATCATCCATTGCGGGTAAGGTACGGACGTAGCACTGATCGCATCCAGCTGATCGAGTTGCTCCGTCGTTAAGCTGACATCAACGGCTTTGATGTTGTCCAGCAACTGGTCCGTATTTTTAGCGCCAATAATGACACTCGTAACACCGGGCTTGGCCAAGACCCAGGCCAGCGCAATCCGCGCGACCGAAACGCCGTGCGCGTCGGCAATGGGCTTCATGGCGTCGATAATATCGTACGCACGCTCCTGATTGACGGGTGGAAAATCGAACCCCAACCGGCGCGAATCGCCTTCGGGTTTGTTATCTCGCGTGTATTTACCGGACAGGAAACCGCCCGCCAATGGACTCCAGGGCAGGATAGCCATTTGCTGATCCAGCACCATCGGCACGATTTCATTTTCGAGATCCCGGCCTGCAATCGAGTAATAGTTCTGGGTAGAAATAAATTTCGACCAACCGTATTTATCGGCAATACCATTGGCTTTCATGACCTGCCAGGCCGCGAGGTTTGAGCAGCCGATGTAGCGTACTTTCCCACTTCTCACGACGTCTTCGAGCCCCCGCATGGTTTCTTCCAGGGGCGTTATCGGGTCAAATCCGTGAATCTGGTATAGATCAACATGGTCCACCTGCATGCGTTTGAGGCTGCCTTCCAGTTGCTGCATAATTTGCAGACGGCCCAGACCAACCTGATTTTTACCCTCGCCCATCCGGCCCCGTACCTTGGTAGCGATTACGAGCTCATCGCGCGACAGTCCCAGCGATTTGATCGACTGGCCCAGTAAACGTTCCGACTCGCCAAATGAGTAGACATTGGCCGTGTCAATAAAATTAATGCCGTTGTCGAGCGCGGTTTTAACGATGTCGTTGACGGCGTTCTGCTGAAGTTCGCCCATGGCTTTCCAATAGCCAGTGCCGCCAAACGTCATGGTACCCAGGCAAATCTCGGAGACCAGTACACCCGTATTGCCAAGCGATTTATAGTTCATGGTATATTCGTTAATATGTAATGAATCAACCGGCAAACAAGCGGGATTGTTGGTAGACGGCTTAATTAGTCAGCCCCCTTACTCCGCTAAATTGAACTTCACCTGAACGCCACCCGAGGTCGTAGCCCGCCGGAACGAGTTCGATACAAGCGGATCGTTGAACGTCCGGTCGAAATAGAAATTGAAGTTCAGACGACGGCTGACGATGTAGCTGACTTGTGGACGCAACTGAAAGTTCACGTTGCCCGCCGTAATGATCTGTTCGGCATCCAGCTTCCGCTGAATGGCCCGTGTGTCGCGGAGCGTCAGGTTACAGGAGAAGGTCAGGTCGTTTTTCAGCTTTTTGTAAGCTCCGTTGATCTTGAACGGAATACGCATGTTCTGGCGGGTAAACCCGACCGATGCCGTCAGATCCTTATTACTCAGTTCGGCCACCTGCGAGTTAGACAGACTCAGCGCAATATCACGGCTCTGGTTGTACTCCAGCCGACCACTGATTCGGTTTTTCGTCTGAAACTGTACGCCAAGCATCGGCGCAAATTTTTCCGACATGGTAATCGTGCTCATCGCAAAAACAGGAACATACTGGCCGATCTGATTTATGGAAGCCGCCATCGGATACCCCTGAACCGCCAGATTGACGTAGGCAGCGCCATAATCCAGATTGGAAATAAAATTACCGACACTATACGTCGATGAATAGCTATGGTTGATGGTGAATGCACTGAACTTCTTCCGAATGAACCCTAAGCCCGATAAGCCGTTGTACGCCACTTGCCAGTTCGGGAGCGGGAAATTATAGAAAGGCGATAACTGCGCTTTCTCCTTCGGTTGTCCGCTGTAGGCAGCAAAAAAGGCGGGGATCAACACATCCTGCGATGTTTTATCGTATCGGCCCGTCTTCTCCGGATTGGCGGCCGTCAGTTTATCGATAAAGTATTGGCGGTACTCTTCAAATTTGTCGAAAATGGGCGATGTACTGTTGCCCCGCAAACCAACAAAGGCGGTTCGGAACGACCAGAACGACATGCTGAATTGTCCGTTACGCACCGCCGAAAACGTCTCGAACGGACCACCCTGCGCGCCTGGCCGGTAGTATTCCTGGTAGGCGTCCGTGCGGTCCAGGCGCCAGTTGATCTGCATCCGGAAATCTTTAAAGGGCTCCAGGGTCGTGCTGGCCGTGAACTTTTTGGTAATGTTCTGCTGGAAAGCCGTATTAAGGACGGTACTTGGCGACAGCCAGCCTTTATCGGCGGCTTTGTAGGCAATATTATGATCCTGGCTACCGAGTACGAACCCAAGTCCAGGGGCGTTTTCGGAGCTTAAACCAAATAATTTAGGTGTTGGCAGAAACCCGGGCAGAATCGTTGACTCCTGCTGAACATAGGAGAAGTTGATGCCCCGCACCGTGAGCAGTGCCCGCGTAAAGTTTTTCAACACCTTGCTCTCTCCCCGAACAATATCCTCGATGTCGCCAGGGTTCCGGGCGAAGTTCTTGCGAACAGGTGCGGGCGTGTTGGCAAAGCGCAGGTACCGGATTTTATTATACAGCCGAATCAGATCGACGCGGCCCGTAATGCCCCGTTCGCGGTTATTCCGCAGGATGTTGCCAAAGGGTACGCCCAGCGAATCGGTAACCCCGAACGAGTTGGCCTGAAACTGGTAACCGACTCCATATACGGCATCAGCCGCAATCCAGTCGAGGAGCGGAATCTTGTCCAATGGCAGTCGGTACGTAGCCCGAATATCCTGCACGAAGTTTTTCATCCGGCCCAGGTGCTTGATGCTGTTGATGATCGAATCCCGTTTCGCCTGGGTATTGATGTCGCCTGCAGGTTCGTCGATGATGGCGTTGGCCTGCGCATGATAGGTCAGTACCAGGCTGCGCGTCAGGTTCCAGGTAAGGTCGTAATAGCGGTTGAAGAGAAAATACTTCTCGAACTGCGGCACAATGCCATTGGTCGTCAGGTCCGATGAGCGGAGTTGTGTTTTGATAAAACTCCGGTCCATATCCGTTCGGATAGATACCAGCGTAGGGAGCAAGGTCAGGTTAAAATCTTTTAGCCAGCGCAGGTACGGAGCCTCAAACGAGGCCACATTCCGGAAGGGTTCAAACGCCTTGGGCTGCCCACTAAAGGTATAGGCAATGCCGCCCCGGTGCTGTTGCTGGAGGTATTCCTGCGTAAGAATATTAGTCCGTTTGGCATCATTGAATGCATAGGTGAACGCAAAATTCTCAAAGTCCCAGAAGTGCGACCTGGCATTCGGGTTCGTCTTTACCTTTCTAACGTTCGAGAAATTATACCCCCGGCGCGTCGTATTGTCCTGAACCAACTGCTTGTAGCTATCCCGCTCATTTTCGGCCTTGGTCGACAGGGACGTTTCCAACGGCGTATCAGGATCGAGCGGGTCAAAGTGTGGACTTACATTCCGGTGGTCATAGCTGACATACAGCGGAATACGGAGCCCCCAACTGGCTGGCAAAAATTTGTCGATGGACAGGGCCGACGAGAACCCGAATTCGGAGGTGGTTTCTAAGGCCCGATCACCAATACGGGTCTGTACGCCCCCAAAGCCGAAGGTCGTAATTCGGCCCGAAGCCGTCAGCGTGCCAATATCGGCCAGCTTCATGTTCAACGCGCCAATAGCCGCCATCCCCGAATGCTGGTCATAGCCATAGGCCCGGAACTCATCGACCCAAACGGTAAATGACCTGGGCCGTTCGCCATCGCCAGCGATTTTCGGGTTTCGAACGCCTATCATAACCGACTGTACCGAACTCAGATCGGGGTTACCCACCACGGTCAGTATATAGTGCTGATCGGCCGATTGCTCTGAATAAGGCAGCGATGTTCGGCGGGTGAGTATCCGGTTCCGGTTGGCTTTCAGGTTAATCAACTCCTCCAGCGCCAAATCCAGTTGATTACCCGTAGGCCATACTGATTCAGGATCAGACGTGTTAGGGGGCGTAGCTACCAGATTCGGAATTTCGATTTCGTAGTAGTTATCCGTATAATCCGTACCAATCCGCACAAACGTTGATACTCCTGGCATACTTTCGTTGTCGGGGTTGTGCATATGCACGAACATGCGGATACGCTCCCGGAACAGCAGGTTGAAATTGGTATTTTTGAACGCGCCACGCGAATCGCCATCCCGCAGGTTGGTCACACTCAGACGCATCGACTGTTCGTTAAGTTCAACAACGTTTGGCTGCGTGTAATCCCGATCGCGCTGGTAGCCGGGCGGCACCGAATAGATGTATTTGGCACCGCCAACGGTTGAGGTTTGCGTACTGCTATTTTCTTCTACATTGACCGTAGAAACCGTAAAATTAGCGTCGTAGGGCTCCGGCACTTCCTGCAAACCACGTTGCGTCAGATCGCCAGTGTATTTACGATACTGGTTGGCTTCCATCTGCAGCTCGGCAAACCGGAGCACAACGGGCTCGGCAAAATCAGTCAGGTACATCCGCATAAAGCGCATGGACTTGAACCCGTTAATGCTACCTACTTTCCGTAGCGGTTCGCGAATCGGAATCCGGAACTGGTACCAGTTGACAACGCCCCCCGGTGCGCCTTTTGTCGGCACGGATACTTTGTCGACGATGTACTTATTCGCTCCAACTTCCAGTTTTCCAGGCCGTAAGTCTAACTCATACTCGTAATAAGCTTCGTTGTCGTTAATGGTGTTATCGATGTTCAGGTCTTCAATATCGGGTAGTGTAGATGAAGCCGGGGTCAGGAACTGATTGGTAGTGGTGTTTTCGGGCGAGTTATTTTCCATGCCCATAAACCGCTTGTACCGCGCCACAAGGTATTTCTGCTGGTCGGCTTCTTCACCCAGGTAGAACTTAAAATCATCACCCGAAGGATCCTGCTGGATGTCGGCCAGCGCCTGTGGGTTAGTCACCCGCGTCTGAATGGCCCGCAGGTAGTTCTGGAAAAATTCCTGCTCAGAGGTAACACCTGTTGGAATCGTTGGCTGGCTACTGAGTCCGTCCAGACCAATATCCTGCCGATCACGAACACCACTCTGAAACGCATTCGTAACAAATTGCTGCGTTGGCGCCTTTCCCCAGTTCGTGGTTTGAACGGTGCCAACGCGTAAGTCCGTGTTGTCGGCACTGGCGGGGAAACCATTTTCAAACTCATAACGGCCGTCTTTTATGACGTCTTCCGAAATATCGCCGAGGTTAAAAACCAGCTTGCCACCCGTCGTATTGTTTGTGTTTCTGGAATCATCGTTACTCCCTCGCACGACCCCGGCCGATCCCGGAACAAAGGGGTCCATGAGCCAGAACGTTACGTTCTCGATATTGGCATTATCGAAATCAATATCCGAAGCAATGGCCCGCGTCACAGCCCCAAAATTCTGTTTCGGATTTGGCAGATTCCCGTTAGCATCCAGGTTCGTATTGTAGTTATACATTCCCCGCTCATTCGGAAAGTAGGCTACGTCCAGGATACTTTCGGGCAACTGCACTACCCTCGCCGACCGGCCTGGAAACAAATCCTGGGGCAAAAATGGCCGCTCATACACGTGGGCGTTCACGTCTTCCAGGTCAATATTCGATGCGACACCCAGCGTACCCGTTGAGCCAAAAATACTGGGATCTACGGTATAGACCGAAATCCGGGCCCGGTTGTAGGCAAATGGCAACGGATCGGCAAATGTCCCCTGCGGAAACTGCTGCGGGGTGGCCCCCAGCCGCCAGCGCGTTGGTTGACGGGTCAGGTCATAAATGGTTCGGGCAGCCTCAAAATCATCGAGATAGCTTTCATTCCGTGCCTTCTGGTTGGTCCCGGGAAATAGCTGGGCCACTTCAGCTGTTAGCTGGATTGTCGACAGTTCCTTGGTCTGTACGCCCGGCAACGCATCCAGCAAACGCGTCAATCCTGGTGAATCTTTTCGGATGGTCGTGTTCAGACCCAGAATAGTGTTATTGACTGGCTCATTCCCCAGCGCGACACGGGTCAGAAAACCAGCGGGCGTTTCTTTCATGTGCATGGCCGTCAGGCCAACGCTCACATCCCGGTTGATGGCGTAATCCAGCCGCGTACCCACCAGCGTTCTGATCTGGTTCTGGAACAGATCCGGCTGTTCGTAGCTTATGCGAATCTCCCGACCCGAATTGGTTACGCTTTCGTTAATAATTCGCAACCGGCCCGTTTGCGCTTCAAAAATATAATCCTGTGCGGCCATTAGCGGCACGCCACCGGCCGTAACGGTAATCGACTGCTCATTTACGCCGAATGGCAACTGTACCTCCGCTCCATTACCTGATTGAAAGGCTCCTTTCAGGAAGAACTTGTTTTTCTCGGCAATCTGCTGAGCATCCGTTTGCGTCGTGCGGTAAAGCTGATCAAAAACGTACTTGGCCCGCAACGATGGGTCGTTGCCTAATCTGGTAGCCAGGTAGGCACCAAAGGGTTCCAAAGTCGGAAAAATGATCTTCCCGTATCGACTATCGATGGTTATGTTCTCCACATAGTCAAAATTACCATCGGGTTGAGCATCCAGTTGCTGGTTGAGCCGGTCCATGCCAAATACCTGTACCAACGGTATATTCTGGATGGGCCCTTCCTGTAGGTTCGGGTTGTCGATACCCGTTACGTCATCTTTATAGATAATCCGTAACTGAAATCCCTGCCGGGTAATTTGCGCTGTGGGGAGGGAATAGATGTTTTTCATCATCAGATTCCACATCGGCAATTGCAGGTTGTTGCGTAAGGTGGCCGACTTCAATAACTTCAATACAAGTACTTCTTCGGGTCGGCGGGCCTGGTAATCCTCTGTCAATTCACCCACCTTGTAGCGTCGGCCCTGGTAGGTGTATTCATAGGCGACCGCCAGAATTTCATCGTTGCGAAGGGGCGTTACCAGCGAGATATAGCCCAGATCGGCCTGGAGTTTATATTCGCGGTCGGTCAGGCGTTTGGCACCCCGAAGCAGGTCATAATCGGTCCCTTTGGCCAGTTGATACCGGCTAGTCAGAATGTCATTTGTCTGATCTACCTGCCGGAGTGGATTGGCGGCATCAGCCGTCAGTTTGTTGTACAGGCCGTTGGCCGCATTGTCTGCCGGGGTTCGGTTATTCCGGGAAAACGGCGGCAAGTTCGGATTGGTCTGACTATACGGATTTCCTTCGCCTAAATCCTGAAAACCGACAATGTTGCGGAGCGACTCGGTTGTGTTGGTCCGGTTCGTTACATACACTTCCACGCGGGTCACGTTCACCCCCGACGTTACCTGCGGCAGCGTTTTTAACGAGGCTTCGTAGTTGGCCCGGAAAAACTGCGACAGAAAGAAATGTCGGTTTTCGTCGTATTGATCAGCCCGGATTTCATAAGGTCGGTTGGAGGTGCCGCCCCGCAAAACAATCTCGTTCTTACGGGACCGTTGCTGGGAAGCAACGAGCGTTGCGTTCAGTTTACCAAACCGCAACTGGGTTTTTATCCCAAATAGATTTTGTACACCTGGAATTAGCTGACTGTTAACGGCCCAGCTTATATTTCCCACTTCGAGCCCTTGCAGAATGCTTTCGTTCTGGGGCGTAAAGGTGGGCGTCGAGCCCGTCATACCGGGCAGATTCGGTGCACCCGGTAAATTAGGTACACTCGGCAAATTGGGCATACCCGGCAACCCCTGACCTGTACCAAAAGCGGGCAAACCACCGCCCGGTTTGTAATTGAGCTTAAGTGCATTCTCAAAGTTAAAACTGGCCTTCGTATCGAAGTTAGCCAGCACGCCCAGCTTTTCGCCAATCTTCCCGTTGAAGTTTATGTTGATCTGCTCATTGAACAGAAAGTTGCCATTCCGGCGTTGCCGCACGGGAAGTACCGGATTGTCGATGAATTGATAGAGGTACCCGAAGTCGAGTGTTACGAAGCCGTTGGGTTTAAAATCAACCTGACTACCGCCAAAAAGCCGGTCAATGACAGGTGGTAATTCGAGTTTAGGCACCAGTCCCCGCCCACTTAAGGCACTCTGCCCATCACGCTTGGCACTGTACTCCCGCCAGATATTCTGTTCAACGCGCTGGTTCTGAAGCTGGTTGTAGGTCGAATAGGGAATCGTCTCGGCGGGTCGATACGGCAGGCCAAACTGCGAGGGAGGCAGAATGGACACAGGCGCACTGGTTGGCGTTGTCCCTGCCCCATTGGTGCCCGACACAGGTGCGGCAGACGTAGCGGTGTTGCTCATGGGAGCCCCCGACAACGACACGCCCGTACGAACGCGCTCCGTTACAGCAATACCTCCATCTGGCCCGAGCCGAAAATCAGTCGATACGCCTTTCGGGTCACGAAGAATGAAAGGCGATTTGGATGATCGCTCCGAAAAACGCGTTGCCCGCCGGTCAGGCCAGTTAACCGTTGGCCGTCTGTTGGCACTCCGCAAGGCGCGAATGCTGTCATTTCGATCCTGAATGGCCTGCTTCGCCGAATCGGCACGCATGATTGCCCGCCGACGTGCATCGGCACGAGCCGAATCGGTCACGGCCTGCTGTCGCCGGGCTGCAGCACCGCGTCGGGCGGGCGCGGGTTGGTCCTGCCCTACGCTTACGCTCAGCCCAATAAGCAGCCAGCATCCCAGCATCAACCACCCGTTTGGGATAAACAGGAGTCGGCTAACAGTAGGAATTAGGTGGCTAACGACAGAACTGTGAACAAAGTAGGGGTTCACCATTGAAGACACTATAAGGTTCAGAATAAGTAGCGAATGGGACGTTCTTCTATCAAACGGCCAGAAACGGAGCAATCGTCTGTTGCAGGACAGATTTTTTAACTAGCCGTTTTGTTTAGATTCAGCATAAACGATAAACAAAAGTAGGAATTAAGCCGATGCCATACGAACCGGCAACGTATCGTTTCAGAATTTTCTGTCCCGATGATATGCCCGCTTACGGCAAAACCCTACAATTACCAAGCCAGAATCTGCCGATAACTCCTTTCCCGTACTTAATCTGAGTGAGCTTCCTACGCCGAAGATGACTTAGGCGGTTACTGGTGCCGAACGGTTTACGGCCTGAATCAGTGAATAGATGGTGACCATGCCAAAGCCAACCATGAGCATTATGTGAAGAAAAAACATACGGTAGTCGTGGATATAAATAGCCAGCGCCAGACCCCCTAAAAAATAAAAAGCCAACAAGCCTTCCACCACGGTTAGCCAGCTAATCCGGCGACTAATGTATTTATTGGCCGCCCAACTATCGGCCGCCGTTTTGACATTAAATTTGGGCGTTCTGACAAAAGGCGTTTTCCGGCCCATGTACCCTTCGATAACGGCAATCGTATTATGCAGTGACAAACCCATCATGAGCGATGAATACATCGGGAAGTACCAGACTAGTTTACGCTTGTTGGCTCCCTTCAAAAACCAGATGGGTATGCCGTAAAACGTAATCAGAATCAACAGGTTGAACTGAAATAGGTTAATGACCACAAACACCCACTCCCACTCGGGATGCTGGCTTCGAATGTAAATCAGGGGTACGCTCATCACACCCAGTAACAGCACCAGAATAAAGGTAGCGCTACTGAAAAGGTGAAAGAACGCGTGCAGTTTCATTGAGAAAGATACCTCTGGCGATTTGAGGACGTTCACAAAAAGCTTGCGGGCGCATTCGGCAGCGCCTTTCATCCAACGATATTGCTGTGACTTGAGGGCGTTCATGGCGACGGGCAGTTCGGCCGGGGAGCCAACGTCTTCCCGATAAACGAACTTCCAGCCCCGCAACTGAGCCCGGTAGCTCAGGTCCAGATCTTCCGTCAGGGTATCGCTTTGCCAGCCACCCGCATCAACGATGGCCGTTTTCCGCCAAACGCCCCCCGTACCGTTAAAATTTGCCAGCAGTCCGGCGGCATACCGCCCGCTTTGCTCAACCGTAAAGTGAGCGTTCAGACCAAATGCCTGCAACTGGGTTATCAGCGAAAAATCTTCATTTAAGTGTTCCCAGCGGGTTTGCACAATCGCCACTTTTGGGTCGTCGAAGTGCGGAACGGTCTTTAATAGAAACTCCGGATCGGGCACAAAGTCGGCGTCGAAAATGGCGAGTAATTCCCCTTTGGCAATCGTCAATCCATAGGCCAGCGCCCCTGCTTTGAACCCGTTGCGCTCGGGTCGGCGAATGTGTTGGATGGCAAAGCCCTGCCGTTTGTAGTCCGCTATTTTTCGGGCAATGATTTCGACGGTTTCGTCGGTCGAATCATCCAGTAACTGTATATCGAGCTTTTCTTTCGGGTAATTTAACTGCACGACGGCATCAATGAGCCGCTCCACAACGTACAATTCATTATAAACCGGCAGTTGAATTGTAACGAGGGGTAATTTGTCCGGCGAAATCGGGCTACCTGATTGAGCGAGTGTCTGGCGCTGCTTTTCCGAACGTAAATACTTGACTATCAAACTTAATTGACCACAGTTATATACGAACAACAGTAGTAAGGCCATTGCGTATACGATCAGGACCAGAATTTCCATATGGATGAAGGCGAGACTTGTCTATTTATGCGTCTTAATCTAATAGTTTGGTAGATTAATCAAGATAAGTAACTGGTTGACTAGCCAAATGGTTGACAAATGGCGATCCTAATTAGGGAACGTTACCGTTGAAAACCCTGGCGAACGTTCTGCATTGGATAGACAATAGGGTAAACACACCTTTGATTCAATTAAAATAGCCTATACTTGAGCATGGAAATTTCGTTTATTGGCGCAGGCAACCTGGCCTGGCACCTGGCTCCGGCGCTCGAAAATGCGGGGCATCACATCAACGAGGTGTATAGCCACCAGCTCAAGCACGCCCGGCAGCTCGTCAGTAATCTCTACGATGCCCACACCCACTCCGAATTAAATTTTGCGGATAGCCCGTCGCAGCTTTTCGTGCTGGCCATTCCCGACGATGCGCTCGAAAGCGTTTGCTCCCAGTTGGTATTACCCGAAAACGCCATCGTTGTGCACACATCGGGTGCCCGCCCCCTTAAGTCGCTGGAGAACTGGATGGCCGTTTACAGTGATGTCCCCGTTCGAACGGGCGTTTTTTATCCGCTTCAGACCTTCACCAAAGGGCAATCCTTTATGCTGTTCGACGAGATTCCACTGTGCATAGAAGCCACTGACAGCACGACGGAAGATACGCTGGTTCAGTTAGGACAGGAGATGAGCGACACTGTTTACATTATCACCTCCGAGGAACGCCGTACCTTACATGTGGCCGCTGTTTTTGCCTGTAATTTCACCAATCACCTGCTCGCCATTGCGCATGACCTGACGGTTCGAGATAATCTGGAATTCGACTTGTTGCGGCCTATTATTACCGAAACATTTCGGAAAGGGCTGGCGGCTCCGGATCCCGCCGTTGTCCAGACGGGCCCGGCCCGGCGGGGTGATCTAACAACTATTGACACACATTTAACTTACCTGAGCAGTCAGCCCAGACTGGCCGAAATTTATCAATTACTGACGCAAAGTATTCGGCACAAGTACAGTTAATAATTAAGTACAGTTAATAATCTCGTTCGCACCCCACTTATGGCCATTTATAGTAAAGTATCCTTAAAGGAAGTAGAGGCCGTATTATTAATATATGTTAACGTTTTTTTTGATTTCAATACAAAATTTCTGATGTTTAAATAAATTTTACGTCATATGACAGGCGTTTATTTACGCATTGACCCATATATAAACTTAAAAGTGTAATCTTAATATAGTGACTAGCCATGCCAACTAGTCATCCTATCGTATTAATTATAGGGGTGGGAGTAGAATGAAACAAGCAGAAAAAAGACAAACTTCTCAGGAAGTTATAAGACATGCAGACCATTTAACGTTGTATGACCGGTACAGCTCGATGGCGTACGGTGTCATCTTACGGATTATTCCAGAACCCGAACGAGCGCAGGCCGTATTAATCGATTTGTTTTCATCGCCCGAGTTAATAGCCTGTGCTGAAATTCCAGCCCATACGGCCGGTGAGATCATTCGTTTGGCCAGAGTGAAAGCACTTGCCGCTAAACCAGTACATTCGGCGTCTTCGCCAATTTTATCGAATTCTGATGCGAACGATCAATTTGACACGAACGATAACCTGGAAAACATCGTTTTTAATCTATCGTTTTGTCAGGGCTATTCACTCGAAGCTGTTGCTGAAAAACTGCAGTTGTCCCGAACAAACGTATTAAAATCTATTTATACGTATTTCAAACATCTCCGCTCGTCTTAATAGCACCACTACCTTGAAGACCTATAATTATTTAAAAGACGGTATTCTGGAAGCGTATCTGTTAGGCTTAACTACAGAGAAAGAGAAGGAAGAAGTCGAGCAACTTCTGGCCAAAGATTCAGATGTGCTGGCCGAGTTGAACGAGCTCGAAACGGATATGGAAGAATACTTCCTTCGTAATGCGGTGCCTCCTCCGCCCAGCATTCGGGAAGCGGTTTCGCTGCGCATCAGCGAAACTGAAATCAAAAAATGGGAAGAGGCTCCCCATACAAAAACGCATCAGCAGTCGACCGAATTCCGCTCGAATGAACAGTCGTATGTAGACATTGAAGTCGATAATACGCATATCCGGGTTCATAAATACTGGCGTCCTGCGTTCATCGCCGTTTTCATTCTATCGAAAATATTCCTGATACTGGGCCTGTATTATTACTTCAAAGCCAGCAGCCAGGCCGAGGAAATTGTCCGTCTTAAGGCCGCGACCCAGCAAACAGCACCAGCCCCTCAACCGGGTGGTCTGAAACCCTGACGTGCTATAGTTGATCAATGAACTGGCTTTCTCGGCAAAATTTGCCACTTTGCAGTCAATTGATCGTTCATGAAACAGCTCATTGGTCTCCTTATGGGTGCACTGTCGTTCAGTGCACCCGCTTTTTCTCAGTGGCAACCTCAATCCGTTGGTACCGATGCCAGCTTCCGGGCCGTTAGTGTGGCCGGGGCCGATGTAGCCTGGATTGGCGGTACAAAAGGCACTTTTCTTCATACAACGGATGGGGGAAAGACCTGGCAAACCGGCACGGTTCCCGATGCTCAACTCTGCGATTTCCGCGATGTTCAGGCAATTGACGCGCAAACCGCTTACCTGATGAGCGCTGGCCCTGCCGAAAAAGGGCAGGCCCGACTCTACAAAACGACGGATGGGGGCAAGACCTGGACACGTCAATACCAAACTCAGCAAGAAGGTGTGTTTTTCGACGGAATTGATTTCTGGGACGATCAACATGGGATTGTTTTCAGCGACCCCCTGACCGATGCAGCCGGTGGGCGCCGGTGGTTCATCCTGACCACCGACGATGGCGGCCAGACCTGGCAACCTCTACCACCAGCCAGCCTGCCCCTTATGGAACCGAACGAAGCCGCTTTTGCCGCCAGTGGTACCAGTATTGTTGTGCAGGGTAAACGAAACGTCTGGATTGCGTCGGGTGGGGGTGCGTTTGGGCGCGTGTTTCGGTCTAAAGATCGGGGCCGAACCTGGACCGTCAGCAACACGCCATTGCCCGCAGGCGAAGCCACCGGTTTGTTCGGAATGCACTTTTTTACCGAAAAAATAGGCGTGGTCGTCGGTGGAAATTATAAACAGGAGCAGCAGCCCGGCCCGAATGGCGCCATCACCCGCGACGGTGGGCAAACGTGGACGCTCCTCACCCCTACCGACCCGCCTGGCCTGAAAGAAGCCGTTGCGCTGCTCCCCGGCGACCGGTTGCTTACCGTTGGCCCCTCGGGCACGAGCCTCTCTGCCGATCAGGGACAAACCTGGCAACGGCTCGATACGGACGGATTTCATTCGGTAGCCTGCGCCAAAGGTACCTGTTATGCCGTGGGGGCCAAAGGCAAAGTAGCCATACAGCGATTTAAATGACCAGCCAGAAAACTTTCCTGTTTACCGCTTAAAATAGCCAGCCGGTTTTCGTCGTTATTCTGCCGTGTTGAACGATTAACCCCACCCGGTTATGCCTGTGAGAGCGGCTTTAGCGTTACCTGCCCTTTTGTTAAGTACGGCCCTCGCTGGCCCCCTGTTTGCCCAGACCAATACGTTGCCCTTAGGGTCTGGCGCGTTCATTTGTAGTTATACGGGCGGCAAGATTGGCCCGCAGGTAGTCTGCTCGCCAACAACGGCCTCCAATGGCCATGCCGAGAAAGTAGTTGATCGCATTCTGAGACCCATTGGCCTGATTCGAAACTTCAAAGTCATCGAGTGTTCCAACACCGACAACTGCTTTGCTACCGTGCTCAAAGGCCAGCGGTTTATTGTCTACGATGGTGCTTTCATGCAGCAAATCGAAGAAGAAACCGAAACCGACTGGTCGGCGATCAGCATTATGGCGCACGAAATTGGCCACCATTTGCAGGGGCACACGATTGACGGGCGGGGTGGTCAGCCAATCAAGGAAATTGAAGCCGATAAGTTTTCGGGCTTTGTGCTGCACCAGCTAGGGTCTTCCCTGGATGAGGCAACAGTTGCCGTGCGCGCCCTCGGCGACGAACACGCTACCTCGACACACCCAGCAAAAACGTCCCGTATCGAGGCTATTCGAAAAGGCTGGCTGGAAGCGGAAGCCATGTATCCCAAAAGCCGAACGGCCATAAAAACACCCGTGGCCATGGCACCGAGGGCCATTACTCCGGCAAATACACCTGCGGTTGCTGCCCGACCCGTTGTTGCCCCAAAGGCTCCCGTTCGTAGCTCGGCGACAGTCGGCTGTGTATCCGGCGATTGCGAAGACGGAACAGGCACGTTCGTTTACCCTACCCGCGAACGCTACGTTGGCGAGTTTGAGGAAGGCGACAAGCACGGTGAAGGCGTAGAATATTATGCCGACGGCAAGTTGAAATACAAAGGTAATTTCCGCGATAACCTTCGTTCCGATTATGGGGTGTACTACTACCGAAACGGCGATAAGTATGCGGGCTGGTTCCAGAACAATATCCCGAACGGAAAGGGAACCTATTACTTCGCCGATGGCGACAAAATTGTGGCGACGTTCAGAAACGGACAACCTGTGAAGTGAGCGCTTAAGAACAACATAATAAAGGGGGCATAAACGTATGTATATGCCCCCTTTATTAGTAGTAGTCCAACCAAGTGCTTTACTTGGGCAATTTAATCAGGTTATGGCTAGGCAACGGCCCACCAAACTGCTGCAATTTTCCACCCGCAATGAGTCCGCCCAGATCAATACCGGCAAAGCCAATAGCCTTAATCAACTGACCGACTGTTTTCTTGGCATCCGTGTCGTCTCCCGAGAAGAAGAGCACCCGCTGCCCACCCGCTTCATGCGGATCAGCCGCCAGGATAGCCGCATCGAGTGTATTGAACGCTTTTACAACCCGCGCGCCGGGCACCAACCCGGCTACTACTTCGCTCGATGTCTTGTCACCAAGGTCGGCCGGTTTGAACTCCGGGAAAACAATAAAATTCGTGGCATCAATAACGATACGGCCATTCCAGTCCGGCAAACCGGCAAGCCCTTCCTCTAGGTGTTGCCACGGCAGGGCCAGCAGAACAACATCCGCCAGTGCGGCATCCGCTACCGTAGCCGCTTTGATCCCATTACCCAGCGTAGTGACCAGATCGGCCAGTGATTCGGGGCCACGGCTGTTACTGACGAGTACCGGGTAGCCAGCCTTCGCCACATGTCTGGCAAACCCCTGGGCAATGTTACCGGCGCCTATAATGCCAATGCTGGTTGTGTTCATTTCGCTCATTGTTTGTGTAATAAACGTTGCTAATTATGCCAGATTTAGACACGTATGCCCCTTATTGTTACGAAGCTACTCATGATTATTATCTTGGCCGTCACCGGTATGCTTCGTTGATGCATTTTACCCCTAAATCCCCTGAAGGGGACTTTGTCAACTCGTGAGTAAAGTCCCCTTCAGGGGATTTAGGGGTAAAATGCATCAACGAACATTAATTTTAAAACAACTTTTATATCAACGTTAGAAGGCGAGTATCGTTTTCTCGATAATATCGCAGGCTTCGTGCATTTGCTCTTCGTTGATAACGAGCGGGGGCGCAAATCGAATTTTATCTCCATGGGTTGGCTTGGTCAGCAGCCCATTGTCTTTCAGCTTCAGGCAAATTTCCCAGGCCGTTTCCTCGCCGAGATCCGGGCGCTCCTGTATCACAATAGCGTTCAGCAAACCTCTACCCCGAACGGACTTGACAAGTTCCGTTTTCTGACTCAGGGCCAGCATTCGAGCGCGGAAAATTTCGCCCATGGCCGCAGCATTTTCGGTCAGCTTTTCGTCTTCTACCACTTGAAGAGCCTCCATCGTGACAACGCAGGCCAATGGGTTACCGCCATACGTTGACCCGTGTTCACCCGGTTTGATAGTCAGCATAACTTCATCGGACGTCATAACGGCCGATACCGGCATCGTACCACCCGAGAGCGCTTTGCCCAACACGAGCAGATCAGGTTTTACACCTTCGTGATCGCAGGCGACACGCTTGCCGGTTCGTCCGATGCCCGTTTGCACCTCATCTGCAATAAAGAGCACGTTGTATTTTGTGCATAAGTCCCGCACACCCCGCAGGTAGCCTTCATGGGGCACCACAACGCCCGCTTCACCCTGAATGGGCTCAACCATAAAGCCGGCAATGTTTGGATCGCTCTTCAGCGTAGCTTCCAGCGCTCCGAGATCATCGTAGGGGATAATGATGTAACCCGGCAGTAAGGGGCCGAAGTCATTGGTGCTGCTGGGGTCAGTGGACGATGAAATGGCCGCCAGCGTGCGCCCCCAGAAATTCCCGGCGGCAAACACCACCTTGGCCTGATCCTGCGGAATCCCTTTGACTTTATAGGCCCATTTGCGCGTCAGCTTGAGCGCTGTTTCGCCCCCTTCGGCACCGGAGTTCATGATGAGGGCTTTATCGAAGCCAAAGTAGTCACAAAGGAATTTTTCGCAAAGGCCGGTTTTGTCGTTGTAAAAAGCCCGCGACGTTAGGGTCAGGCGCTGGGCCTGCTCCATCATGGCCTTAATAATGCGCGGATGGCAATGCCCCTGGCTTACCGCACTGTAGGCCGACAGAAAATCGAAATAACGTTTATCATCGACATCCCAGACAAAGATGCCTTCACCCCGCGTGAGCACCGCCGGAATGGGGTGATAGTTATGCGCGCCATACTTCCATTCCAGTTGCATAGCCTTATCGGCAGACGAGATGGGCGTTGTTGGTTCGTGTATCATAGTAAAAGGCGGTTAAGTGAGTTTGTTGACGCCGGGCCGGCAACGTTGTGCAACTAAGTAGTACAATAACCCGTTGGCTTTCAAAAATACAGTTTCTTCAACAGACGCCCAAAAGCAGGCCCGTGCAACCTCGTAAGAAAAAAATTCCCGGTTTGACCGATGACGATTTCTACTACACCCCCGAAGGGTTTGTGGTTTTCACGGCTGCCTACCACCTTAAACGGGGCCATTGCTGCAAGAGCGGATGCCGTCATTGTCCCTACGGATTCAAAAAAAAGGAACAATGACTTGCAGATTATGAATTATTTAGCCAATTTTGCGCCCTCAAACGGAAAACGAGTACGGTAATGGCCAGAGTTTGTCAAATCACAGGAAAGCGCACACGCACGGGAAACAACGTTTCTCACGCTAACAATAAAACCAAGCGTAAATTCTTCCCGAACCTGCAGAAAAAGCGGTTCTTCGTCGAATCAACCGGCGAATGGATAACCTTAAGAGTGGCTACGTCGGCCATTAAGACCATCAATAAAAATGGTCTGGAAGCAACCCTTCAGAAGGCTTACGAGCGGGGTACGCTGACGGCATAGTCTTTAGTAAGATAGTTTACTCTGAGCCTCTTCCGACTGGGAGGAGGCTTTTTGTGTTTAGTTTGACGTATTCAGTTTACGGTTTATGGTATCCGGTTATCAGCCGGGTAGCTCCACCATAAACCGTAAACCAAATACCGTAAACCCAATACCATGAAATTAGTCTTTGAAGACCTCATTGTTTTCGAGAATGAGGATTACATATTGATCAACAAACCGCCCCACGTAGCCTCGCTCGACGAACGCACAACCGACCGGGGCGGTCAGAGTATTTTGCGCCTGGCCAAAGCCTACCATGCCGACGCCCAGCTCGGTCATCGGCTGGATAAAGAGACGTCGGGTATTCTGGCGATCGCTAAAAATCCGGAGGCTTACCGCCACCTGGCCATGCAGTTTGAACACCGCGAGGTAACAAAGCGCTACCATGCCGTGACGAATGGGGTGCATAACTTCGAGGGTATTTCGGTGTTCCTGCCCATTTCGCCCATTAAAGACGGAACTGCCGTTCGGATCGACCGTGAACACGGAAAAGTGGCCGAAACGATCTTCAACACGTTACAGGCGTACCGGACAGCGACCCTAGTCGAGTGTATGCCTGTTACGGGTCGAATGCACCAGATTCGGGTGCATTTGATGTGCCTGAAAGCTCCCATCGTCAACGACCCTACATATGGCGGGAAGCCCGTCTTTTTATCCGATATAAAGCGAAATTTCAACCTGAAAGAGGGCACGGAAGAACTTCCGCTCATTCATCGGGTTGCGCTGCATGCTCACTCGCTCACCTTCGCGATGCTGGACGGCGAAGAGCAAACGTTTACGGCCCCCTATCCCAAAGATTTCAACGTACTGGTGAAGCAACTGGAGAAATTTGCCTAATAATGATGAATTATAAATGATGAATGATTACGTGCCCGGCCCGTGTCCTCATACGGGCCGGTTTTGCGTTACTACCAGCGTTTTCAGGAGGCAATCATTCATCACGTATCATTCATCATTTCTTCCACGCATCCAGCAAGCGCCGGATAATGATAATTTCGCCAACATGGTAAGCCGTGTGGTCGGCAATCAGCAGCGCTTCTCGGAGCAGGTTCTGGCCATCGCCATGAGCAAAGGGAGCGTATAGATCGCGGTTGGAATCGTTCAACAGCGCCACAAACGCATCACGATCTTCCCTGATTTGCGTCAACGCCTGCTGCCAGGCACCCTCATCGGCCGGAGCCAGCTCTTTCGCCCAATAGCCCGATGGCCAGGGTGGTGACTGATGGCTGGAATCGCGGGAAAATTCGAGAATATCCCATTGAGCGATGCGAATATGATCGACGAGTTGCCAGATGCTATAGGGTAGCTTGTCGGGCTTTACGCCACGAAGTTCGGCCGGCAAGTTCTGAACAGCATCGTCGAACGACTGATGGGCATTGCTGCCAGTAAGTAAAGCAATCAGTTGCTTGCGAACGGCATCAGTTACCTCAGAGATTGATGGATTGGGTTGGGTCATAATTCAGTTTGTCTATTCTTTACCAACTACTCATTTTTCGATAGAGTGGTTTGACAAAAGAGTACTTCCATTTCTGAAGTTAGCTTTCTTTTCTGACAAAAGGCGACCGCCATGGTTATGCAGGTATGAAAGCAATCACAATCACACGTCCCGGCGATGGTTCCGTTCTCGAATTACAGGAACGGCCTACCCCACAACCCCAGTCGGGAGAACTCCTCATACGCGTACGGGCAGCGGGCGTCAACCGCAGTGATATTCACCAGCGAACGGGTGGGTACGGAACGGACCCTACGGGGCAGATTCCCGGCCTGGAAATAGCGGGTGTTGTTGAGCAGTGCGGGCCCAACACCAGTCGCTGGCAGATTGGTGAGGCCGTATGCGCCCTGATTAGCGGAGGGGGCTATGCCGATTATGTAACGGTAGACGAGCGGCACTGCCTTCCCATACCGTCGAATCTGACCTTTGTCGAAGCGGCTTCCTTGCCCGAAACGATTCTAACGGTCTGGTCGACGGTTTTTCGATGGGGCCATCTGTCCAGCGGAGAAAACCTGTTGATCCACGGGGGGAGCAGTGGGATTGGCGTAACCGCCATTCAGCTAGCCAAAGCGTTCGGGGCCAATCCCTTCGCTACAGCGGGCAGCGACGAGAAATGCGCTTTTTGTGAACATATAGGCGCTTTAAAGTGTGTCAACTATAAAAAGGAAGATTTTGAAAAAACGTTGAATGGCATAGACATCAATGTCATTCTGGATATGGTTGGCGGAGATTATACACCCAAAAACCTGCGTCTGTTAGCCACTGACGGTCGGCTTATGTTTATCAACGCCATGCAGGGTGCCGACAGCCAGATTCATATTCCAACGCTGATGCAAAAGCGGATTACCATCAGCGGCAGTATGCTAAAGCCGCGCGATGCCAACTTCAAAGCCAACCTTACCGCCGATGTTGAAAAACAGGTATGGCCACTCTTAACCGATGGTCGATTCAAACCGATCATTTACCGTACGTTCCCCCTCTCTGAAGCGGCCAAAGCCCAGGAGTTGATGGCCAGTAGTGAGCATATCGGCAAAATTATTTTGGAAGTACCAAACAGCTAGAAGCTGTTTGAGAGTAGTTTATGCAACATTCACTCAAACAGCTTCTAGCTGTTTGGTACATTCCTTACATCTCCGTTCCTTCTTCGATGGGTTCCGGGGTGGGATGCCCGGACGAATCCAGGGCCGTTGGGCGGGGCCGTCGGCGGTTAACGAGGTAAAATAAAGGAGGAATGATAAGTGGCGCAAAAAACAGCGTCGTGGTCAGGCCACCGATAATGACCGTCGCTAAGGGCCGCTGAACGTCGGAGCCGATACCGCTTGAAATGGCGGCTGGCACAAGACCGATGATCGCTACGACCATGATCGCCATGATGGCCCGGAATTGCTCCTGCGCCGTTTCGATGGTAATTTCTTTCAATGATTTCGGGTTATTAATCAGATTTCGATTCAGGGCGGATACGAGTAACACGCCCGCCATCACCGAAATGCCGAAGATCGATACGAAGCCCACTCCCGCCGAAACGTTGAAGTTGTATCCCCGAAGCAGCAACGCACCAATACCACCGGCTAACGCAAACAACAGACACGTAAGGGTTAAGAGCGTATCCCGTACGTTTCCGTACAACATAAACAGGAATAGAAAGACCACCACAATTGTCAGCGGAATCGAGACCGCCAACTGCCCGCCTGCCCGTTCCAGGTTTTCGTACTGACCACCGTAGATGACGCTGTAACCTTCCGGGATTTTGACGTGCTGCCGCACTTTCTCGCTGATTTCTTTCACAAACCCGCCCTGATCACGACCCCGGATATTGGTCCGGACGGTCACCATGCGCTTGCCATTGATCCGGTAAATATTTGTTTGGCCCTGCACGTACCGAATGTCGGCCAGTTCACTCATGGGAACGAGCGCACCCGTTGCTGAGGGCACCTGCAATAGCCGAATGGCCTCAATGCTACCCCGGCTTTCGGGGGTAAATCGCACCACGATATCGTAGCGTTTGGCTTCGTCGTAGATGGACCCGATGGCTTTACCACCAATGGCGGCTTCGATCATGTTTTCGATCTCGGCCACGTTGATCCCATAACGCGCTGCTGCCGGCCGGTTAATTTTGATAGCCAGCTGATCCTGTGGGCCCTCCTGCTCGATGTTCACCGATACGGCACCGTTCATCCCCTTCACCAGAGCCGCAATACTATCGGCTTTGGCGCGCATCAGCGTCAGGTCATTGCCGACTACCGAAATCGCCAGATCGGCTGCGCTACCCGTCACGATTTCCATAACCTGGTCGATGATCGGTTGCCCCGATGAGAAGAAAGCGCCCGGAAACGCTTCCTGCAATTTTCCCTGCATGGAGCGCACAATCTCTTTCTTGGAGATCGTATCCGACCAGGTGCTGTAATCTTTCAGGCCAATCAGGATCTCGGTACGGTCGGTTGGAAACGGGTCCGTACCGTCGTCATTGCGACCTGACTGGGTAATGACAAAGCTGACTGGTTTGTAAGCACTAATAATATCCCGAATCTTGGGAGAAATCTTGGCGTTTTCCTGAATGGTAATCCCCGATGGCATAAAAGCCCGCATAAAAATAGACCCTTCATCGAGTTCGGGTAGAAATTCGGTGCCGAGTTTCAGCCCGAAGCCAATCATAACCAACACAATCGTCATCCCAATCCCAACGACCAAACCCGGCACCCGAAACAACGTCGACGTCAGCAGCCACTGATAGCCGCGCTCCAGGGGCGACAACAGAAAGTTTTTATGTTCTTTCAGCGGTTTACCGTCGGGGGCCAGCACCTTGCGAAAGGCAAACGAGATAAGGACCGGAATCACCGTTAAGGCGCAAATCAGCGAACCGATTACGGCAAACGACAGGGTCAGCGCCATTGGGCTGAATAGCTTTCCTTCAACGCGCTGCATCAACAGAATGGGCATGTAGGCCAGAATGATGATGGTCACCGAGAAGAAGATTTCCCGGGCTACTTCCCCGGCCGAACGGGCCGTGACATTCACAATACCCTGATTCCGGTCGGCCGGTCCCGATGATCGATATCGCCTGATCAGGTGTTCCGCCATGACGCTGGCCCCATCGACAATGATACCAAAGTCGATAGCGCCCAACGACAGCAGGTTGGCGGGAATGCCAACCAGTTTCATCAAAATAAACGCGAACAGCAGCGAAAAGGGAATGGTCACCGTAACGACCAGTGCGGCCCGCAGACTACCCAGAAACAGCACCAGCAGGATCGCCACAATGGAAATACCTTCGATGAGCGTGTGGGCGACCGTTTCCAGAGAATGGTCAATTAGAAAGCCCCGGTCGTATAATACCCGCAAATGAACCCCTTTGGGCAGTTCGCGGGCTTCGAGATCCGCAATTTTCTCTTTGAGCAATTCCAGTACTTCGCTTGGGTTCTCGCCCCGGCGGAGTAACACAATTCCCTCGGTGGCCCCAATTACGTCCAGCTTTTCGTCGGGAATCCGGTAGCCCAGAATGCCCGAAGGGGACGGCGGGTTTATTTCAACGCTGGCTACATCCCGGACCAGAATAGGTACGCCCTCATTCGCTTTGAGCACAATGTTCTGTACATCGTCGGGCGACTTGAGCGCGCCCAGCCCACGAACCGCAAAGCCCTGTCCTCCTCGGGAGATGATGTTCCCTCCGGTGTTCTGGTTATTCTTCTGAACAGCCTCGATGACATCCTGTAAGGTTAAATCGAACTTCCGCAGTTTGGTCGGATCCGGAATGACCTGATACTGTTTGATCGGACCACCAAACGTGGTTACATCAGCCAGCCCTGGCACCTGAAGCAATTGTGGGATGATGACCCAATCCTGCAAATCGCGCAGTTGCATGGGCGTCATACTCGCCGGCGCTTCGATAACGTACCGATAAATTTCACCAACAGCGGTAGTCAATGGAGCCAACTCTGGCGCAACGCCATCGGGCAATTGGGCACTGCTGAGCCGCTCGATAATCTGCTGGCGGGCGAAGTAATCCGTAACCGTTTCGTCGAAGTTCAACTGAACAACCGACAAACCAAAGATCGTCCGCGATCGGCGATCCGTTACGTGCGGCACATTGTTCAGCACGCGCTCGATTGGGATAGTTACCTGCTGTTCGACCTCTTCAGCCGCCCGGCCATCGTACTTGCTGATCACAATGACATTCGTATCAGCAATATCGGGATAGGCTTCGATCTTAAGCAGTTTGAAGCACCACAACCCCAGCCCCATAATCGCCACCGCAAGACCAACGACGATCCAGCGGTTTTTGAGGGAAAAAATTATTAGTTTCTGAATCATAATTGTAGGCTACAGCATCCTGCTGTACCAGCCGTGTTAACGGCTACTGTGTATATAGATAGTAAAGCTAGCCTGACGGCTGGTACAGCAGGATGCTGTACCGTACTCAATACCCAAAACTTAATCCTTTCAATTGCAGGACGTTGGCCGTAACGACCTGATCATTTTCCTTCAGTCCGTTCTGCACCACCACCCGGTCGGCACGCTGCTGCCCCAGTTCAACGGCTCGCCGTTCGACGGCCCTTGGGCCCGTTTGGATAAAGACATAATCGCGCCCCTGTACGGTCACGATCGCATCCCGTGAGACAGTCATCAGGTTACCTTCCGAAACGCCAAATTCTGCCTGGGCGAACATGCCCGCTTTCAGTCGGCCATCGGGGTTAGCGACCGAAATACGTAGCTTGATCTGGCGGGTCGTATTGTCAACGTAGTCGTTAACATTATCAATGACGCCCACGAACCGCTCGTTGGGGAAAGCCGTAAAGTTGAGTCTACAGGCCAATCCCTTCCGAATACTGCCAAACTGGTTTTCCGGAATTTCACACACCACCAGAATCGTGTTCGGACGGGCTTTACGGAGGGCTTCGGGGTCGAAACCCGCCAGTTTCAGGGTTGCTTCGTCCGAAATAATGGCCGCTTCTTCGTTGGCCAGCTGCGTTTGGGCTTCAATCACTTCTTTGCCCGATGCGGCCCCATGCGCCTGCAAATCCTTTACCCGTTCCAGGTTGCCGCGCTCCGTCTGGATATTGATCCGGTGCTGCAAAATAGCCGTGTAATTCTCAGACAAGCTTGGTTCATCGAAGAGCACGAGCCGTTCGGCCGGATTTTCGGTTGACCGCACGACCATAGCTGCCACATGCCCCGGTGCCGAAAAATCGGTGCGAATAGCTCCCGACCTGGCGGGCTGGGTCGTGAAAGGGCTCATCATCAAGGAATCGGGAAACGTGATGCGTGCCCCATCGGTGCTGATCGTTGGGTGAGGTATGGAGGTAACGACTGGCTTTGGCTTGTCTTTACAGGCAACCGTCAAAAGAGCCAACAGAAGTAGTGGGTGAAGTTTCATTGTCAATAAGCGTTAATTTGCCCGGTTACGTACAACAGCCGGACATAATTTTGACGGTGGGTATAGAGCGCCTGATAATAAGCCGTTTGCGTATCGAACCAGGACGTTTGCGCCTGCAACAGGTCAATTAAGGTCGTAGCGCCCCGCAGATACGCATACCGAACGGAAGCAAGCACCCGGTCGGCATCGCGCCGAATCCCGACATACCGTTCGATATTCTGGCGACTCGTCGCAAACGATTGGTAAGCCGTTTGTACTTCGGCCCGTATTTGCCGTTGAACCAGCGCAGCCGCCTGTCCGGCCTGTTCCTGCAACACCCGCGACTTCTGAATCTCGCCCTGATTACGGCTATAAACGGGCAGTTCGAGGGTTAGAAAAACACCGGCATAAGGAACCGCATTCTGGGGGTTCCAGATCAAGCCAGCTTCGTTGCGCGGTTTGGCCAGCACCTGCTGCAAATCGACATTGCGCCGGGCCGATTCCAGGTTAGCCTCGGCCGCGCGTACATCGGTGCGCGTTGTAGCCGCCAGTTGCATCAGACTGTCGGCGCTGGCATTAACCGACGGATACAAACTCAGGGGATTGGTAAAGGCGGGATTGATGATCGAGTCGTTGAGCGCCACATTGATGCTGTCTGCCGAGCCGATCACCAGGCGCAGGTCGTTCAGCCGGTTGCGAAGGTCCTGCTGAGCGGTCCGGGTCTGGATATCGTACTGATCCGAGATCAACTGTGTTCGGGTGAGGTCGGTGCTACTGATAACCAGATCCTTAAGACGAACCCGATTTAACTGTACCAGTGTGTCGACGTTGGCTTTAGCCCGCTGTAACAAAGCCAGTTGAATACGCGCATACCAGGCATCCAGGTACCGATTGGCCGCATCGAACAGCAACCCCCGCTCCGTTTCGGCCACGCTCCGAACGGCCAGATTCGTGTTGGCTTCGGCAAACCGATTTCGATACGTGCGCTTGTTATGAATGTCAAACTCCTTGGTTGCCTGTAACCAGAACTGGCGTCGCTGGCGGTTTAGTACCCCAGCGCCTTCCATTCCCGGTGCCAACGTTCCCGGCGTTTGTTGAAGCTGGAACAGCGTCTGGTTATTCAGAACAGGGTTTGGCCGTAAGTTGGCCGTGATCTGGTCAGCCTGGGCCGCATTGATATTCAGTCGCTCCACCCGGAGGGCCGGGCTGTTCTCGCGCACTTGCTGAAGTGTTTGCCGCAAGGTCAGTGTTGTCTGTGCGGACGCTGTTACGACCGAACAGATACACAGCAGATATATGATCGTTTTTCGGAAAATCATTTGGAGAGCAGAGCCCAATACGAGTCTATGGTATCACCACTAAAACCGCAAAATTGCCTTTAAACAGTCCAAAATTATAATTAAAAAATAGTTAAATATACTTAAGGAAGGTTAAGTAACCGATCACTCCCTGACCCGTGAATTATATATTGGCTATACGACGCGGTAATGGGGCGCTACACAAAGGGTCTGATGACTGTATCTTAGCACCTGAATGAACGGCCCTCCTGAGCTCAATCATCCTAACTGTCGACTTATGAAGAAAATACCCATCCTTATTGACTGCGACCCCGGGCACGATGATGCGGTCATGCTAATGCTCGCGTTTGGCAGCGGCCTGTTTGACATCAAAGCCATCACCACATCGGCGGGCAACCAAACCCAGGAAAAAACGCTGAAGAATGCGATGAAGATCATTACGCTGATCGGGGCTGATGTTCCGGTGTATAAAGGCAGTGAGAAACCCCTCTTCCGGGAGCTCATCATTGCCGACTATGTGCATGGAGAAATGGGCCTGGACGGACCGATTTTGCCGGAGCCCGTCCTGAAAACCGAACCCCTGTCGGCCATCGAAGCGATGGCCGCTATTTTGGCGGAGAGTTCGGAAAAAATAACCATTGTCCCAACGGGTCCATTAACGAACATTGCGGCATTTCTGCTGGCGTACCCACACCTGAAACCGAAAATTGACCGCATTTCACTCATGGGTGGTGGTGCCTTTCGGGGTAACATTACGCCTACTGCCGAATTCAATATCTACGTTGATCCCGAAGCGGCAGCCGTTGTCTTCAGGTCTGGGGTACCCATAACCATGTGCGGTTTAGATGTTACGCACAAGGCGTTGGTATTTCAGGATGACATCGAGCGGTTCCGGGCGATCGGGAATACGTCGGGGCAGGTGGTTGCCGAATTGATGGACTTCTTTTCCATTTATTACCGGCGCGAACGGCCCGAGCTGAACGGGGGCGCAGCGCTGCACGACCCCTGCGCCATTGCCTGGCTGATTGACCCATCGATGTTTATATCGAAGTCCTGTTATGTCGATGTTGAAGTGAATGGCAGCCTAACGGCGGGCACAACCGTGGTTGACTTTTTCGATGTCCTGAAGCAAACACCGAACGTAGAATTCGTCTATGACATCGACCGCCAAAAGTACATTCAGTTGATCTACGAAGCGGTGAAACGATTGCCCTAAATAAGAAAGGTTTTAACCACAGAGGCACAAAGAACACAGAGAATAAACGACTAAAAATCAACGTTGAAATCTCTGTGTTCTTTGTGCCTCTGTGGTTAAAACCTTTTTCTATTACTTAAAAATCGAATTGAATTAAGTAAAGGCAGAGTTGAGAAGATGACTTTACAGGAAAGCAGTCTGGTCAAAACCAGGGTCGTCTCACTTTAAATGACCGCTTGAGGCCGCTGATGAGCAGGAATGCTCCCACAATACCGAATATGATAGCGAGTATGGTAACGTGTAAAATGGCAAATAAGACCGCTACCAGAATGACCAATACGGAGGCTTTCAACTTCCAGCTGATGCGTTGCCACCAATTGAGCTCAGGCCGAAGTTTCATGCCCAGACTCTGACGAATCTGGTTGCCTAATTTGAGTTTTTTCTTGGGTTTAGGCCCCGGTTGATGCTCCGCCGTTTCGGTGGTGGGCTTCGTTAACAGGGAGTTTATCCGATGCATCCGGCGTTCGATGCCGTTCGTTTGGGTAGGCTGGCTAAATCGGCTGGCAACAGCGGGCGTAGCCGGTTGCGGGACAACAGCCACGGGAGTGGCTAGTGGAATGACTGAATCTGAAACCGATGCATCTGTTTGCGCTACTGGCTGCTCGATTGGCATTCTGGCTGCCGCCGGGTGGGAGGTCGGTTGAAAATAAGCAACGGGACGATGGCAGGACGAAAAGAAAAGGCAGGACGCAGTAGCGAAAAGGGCAATGATGTTCTTCATCAGGTTTCAATTTGTACGAACGAAATCCGCAAAAGCAAAAGTCCTCTCTAGAACGAATCAGGCAGGTTGGTTAATATGATTTTCGCAAAAAAGCTACGATTTCAGATACATTTCCCCTGGCACGACCTGGCTAAATGGCCGTCAGACACGGCGTTATCGACTATGACGGGGAACAATACCTGCAGGTTACGGATGCATTAGTCCGCCAGGTCTGCCTACCTTTGCGGCTATGACTCCCGACAATGATCCCCGGCCCTGGCAGGTCGAACAATCTGAATACATCCATCAATTACCGTGGTTCACGGTTCGGAAAGAAGCCATTCGGATGGAAAACGGTGGCACCATTCCCAATTATTTCATTTTCGAATACCCTGACTGGGTCAACGTGGTCGCTGTTACAACCGACAATCAACTGGTTTTGATTCGGCAATACCGGCATGGCCTTGCGGGTGTCCATTATGAGTTGTGTGCGGGTGTGGTTGATGCGGGCGAGGACCCGCTTGTTGCGGCCCAGCGCGAACTACTGGAAGAAACCGGTTTTGGCGGAGGCCACTGGGAACCACTGATGACCCTGTCGGCCAACCCAAGCACGCATTCGAACCTGACGCATGCCTTTCTGGCAACGGGAGTTGAGTTGAAGCAGGCGCAACACCTCGAATCGACGGAGGAGATTACCGTCCATCTGGTATCGCTGGAGCGAGCCATTGCCATCATCAATACGGGCGAAATGATGCAGTCATTGCATCTGGCTCCCCTCCTGAAATATTGTCTGAATCAGGCTCAACTTGATTTGTCTGACCGCTCTTGATTTCTATTATATACGGATGTGATGATTTGCAGCATTAGGCCGAATAGTATCTTTGCACGCTATAGTACCTCACAGATTCGTCTTTTTATACAATCAGGGAAATCAAAAAAATCCCATAAATCCCGGTTCAGAAGTGATTATCCCTCTTGCTCACCGCGCCGACCAAACGCAGGAATATTATTTTTCAGTAAAACTGGCCGAAGTCCGTCGCCTTCAGGCGGCTGGTCATGACGTGATCAATCTGGGCATTGGCAATCCGGACCTGATGCCGTCACCCAATACGATTGATGCCCTCATCAAGTCCGTTCAGCAACCAACGGCGCATGGTTATCAGCCTTACAAAGGCACACCGGCATTTCGCCAGGCCATCGCTTCGTTTTATAAACATACGTACGGCGTTCCACTCGACCCCGATACGGAGATTCTGCCACTCATTGGCTCCAAAGAAGGCATTACCCACATCTCGCTCACCTTTTTGAACGAGGGCGACGGGGTGCTGGTGCCTGAGCTTGGTTACCCGGCGTATCGGGCCGTGAGTGCGATGGTTGGTGCTTCTGTTCGCGAATATCCACTTATGGAAAATAACGGCTGGCAACCTGACTGGGACGTTCTGGAAGACATGGTGGCCAATACCGATTCCTTGCATCCGGTCAAAATTATGTGGATGAATTACCCGCATATGCCAACCGGCGCCCCTGCTACCCGTGCCCTGTTCGAGCGGGCGGTTCGCTTTGCGCATGATCATAAACTACTGTTGTGCCACGATAACCCCTACAGCCTGATCCTGAATAAAAAGCCACCCATTAGTTTGCTGTCTATCGATGGGGCCAACGAGGTGGCCATTGAACTCAACTCGCTGAGCAAGTCGCACAACATGGCGGGCTGGCGCATTGGCTGGATGGCAGGGGCCAGGCCGTACGTAGATTCGGTACTGGCCATAAAAAGCAATGTGGATTCAGGGCAGTTCAGACCCCTGATGGACGCGGCTACCGAAGCCCTCACCAATTCCGATGACTGGCACCGGGAGCGAAACGCGGTTTATCAGGGCCGGTTAGACGCTATACACGCCTTGCTGGATGCGCTGGGCTGTAGCTATTCCACCGATCAGGAGGGGTTATTTATCTGGGCCAAATTGCCCGATTCGGTACCCTTGGCCGAAGCGCTGGTCGATGACTTACTGTTAACGAAACATGTGTTCATTGCGCCCGGCTTTATTTTTGGCCCCAAAGGAAACCGTTATGTACGTGTGTCGTTGTGTCTGCCTAAGGAGCGTATCGAGGAAGCAACAGCCCGTCTGAAGATGCCTCAATAGCCCATCAAAAAATCATAAAAATCCTGCCGGGTTGCCGGTGCAATTCAGATGGTTGTCAGCATTATAGGAATAGGTTTATTGGGCGGTTCATTTGCCCTGGCCATTCGTGAGAAGTACCCCAAAATGCGCTTTATCGGCGTCGATACATCGGTTGTGAACGGGCAGCTGGCGTTGGCCAAAGGCATTGTCGACGAAGTGCTGCCGCTCGAAGAAGCCATTGCCCAAAGCACACTCGTGGTTCTGGCAACGCCCGTCAATATCATTATCGATCTGCTGCCTACCGTTCTCGATCACTTACCACCGGGAGCAACCGTAATAGACCTGGGTTCTACCAAAGGCCTTATTTGCGAGGTGGCCGATGCGCATCCCAAACGAGCGCAGTTCGTAGCCGTTCATCCGATGGCGGGTACCGAAAACTCCGGACCGGGGGCGGCCTTTAAAGAGTTATTAGCGGGGAAAAACCTCATCATCTGCGACCGGGAGAAAAGCCATCCCGATAGCCTGACGCTGACCGAAAGCCTGTTTCGGGATGCAGGCATGCGGTTATTTTACATGAATCCGCAGGAACACGATCTGCACCTGGCTTATGTGTCGCACCTAAGTCACATTAGTGCCTTTGCCCTCGGACTGACCGTTCTGGAAAAAGAAAAAGATGAGCAGGCTATTTTCGATATGGCCAGCACCGGCTTCAGTTCGACCGTGCGCCTGGCGAAAAGCTCACCGGCAATGTGGGCCCCTATTTTCGATCAGAACCGGGCGAATGTCTCGGATGCACTGGCGGCTTATATTGAGTTCTTACAACAGTTCAAGCAGGTCATTGATGATCAGGATGTACATACCTCCCTCGACTTCATGCAGCGGGCCAACGTCATCCGGCGGGTGCTCGACGGTATTGAGAAGCGATAAACTAGTATATTTATAAAAACTACTGCGATGACAAAGACTGAAGTACAGGCATCTTTGGAGAAAATGCCGGAAGAGTTTGCCATAGAAGAGTTAATTGAACGACTACTTTTTGTTCAGAATGTACAGGAAGGGTTGTTGCAATCTGAACGGGGTGAAACCGTGCCGCTGGAGGAGGTGAAACAACGGTTGCGCAAGTGGTAAGTATAACGTTTACCAACAGGGAGGTTGCTGATCTGGACGCTATAGGTGAATACCACGCACACTATTCACGTAGTACGCCAGTCATTTGCAGGGTTCGATCATTGCTAAAGCTTATTTACTTCAGAATCAGCCTGAAATGGGTCGCAAGGTACCTGAATTTAATATAGCTTATCTACGGGAGTTGATTCACCAGTCCTATCGTATTGTGTATAAGATTGTAAGTCCAACGCAAATAGACATTATTACCTCCAGGAATATGGCCGAGCGTTTCTTCGATCCTGAGTGAAAAGATAATCCCTTTTTATTCTTCCGGCGGGTGCTCGACGGCATCGAGAAGCGGTAAAAGCAAAAACTTCCGGCGGCAACTTATACAAAAAGGATTTCTATTGGTTTATGCATAGGATACGCTGCCTGAACAGGTGGTGTTCAACTGGTAAACACGTAGAAATACCCATGCAAGCAACAGACCAACAACCAGCCACTCAAGCTGGTACGATTACGATTGGTGGCGATCTGACCGTCAATCGACTGGCTTACGGAGCCATGCGAATTACGGGCGAAGGTATCTGGGGCCCACCCAAAGATCATGACGAGGCCATTCGCGTATTGAAACGCACCCTCGAGTTGGGCATTAACTTCATCGACACGGCCGATAGTTATGGTCCATATGTTTCGGAAGAACTGATTGCCGAAGCCCTTCATCCGTATCCAGATGGCCTGGTTATCGGTACAAAAGGCGGATTACTCCGCACGGGTCCCAACCAATGGCCAGTGGATGGCAGCCGTAAACACCTCGAAGAAGCCCTGAACGGTAGCCTCAAACGCCTTAAACTGGAGCGAATCGACCTGTACCAGCTTCACCGGTTCGATCCGAAAGTTCCCTCCGAAGAATTTCTCGGCTTTTTACAGGAAGCCCAGCAGCAGGGTAAAATCCGGCACATTGGCTTATCCGAAGTGGGCATCGAGCAGATCGAAGAAGCGAAACAATACTTCGACGTCGTTTCGGTACAGAACATGTACAACTTCGGCGAGCAGCGCTGGAATGACGTACTCAAGTACTGCGAGCAGAACAACATCGCCTTTATTCCCTGGTTTCCGCTCAATGCCGGTAATGTGGCGGCTGAAAATGCAATTAAGAAAGTAGCTCAACGACATGGTGCAACTGATTACCAGATTGCGCTGGCGTGGTTACTGGCGGCATCGCCGGTTATGCTACCCATTGCCGGCACGTCGTCGGTGAAGCACCTGGAAGAAAACGTCAAGGCGGCCACGATCAAGCTGACGGACGAAGATTTGCAGGATATGCCATTGCCTAAGTAAGACGTATTCGGTATTTGGTTTACGGTGGGTTGACCCTGGATTTGCGTCAGCATGCCGTGAACCAAACACCGTAAACTAACCCCCCTGTACCACTATGTCAACTCAAACAAAGCAGGACCCACAACAATTGCTGGCCCGAACGTTGCAACGGCTCCAGCAAGGTGCTGAACACATCAGCCCGGTGAATGAGTTAATAAGCGAGTGGAGCGACGCCCTCGGTGAAGGCAACCTCACCCTCGAAAACGTTGCCGATGAACTGTTTTCACTTAAACAAGCCCTGGAAGAAGGCAGAACCGCAAAGATTTCGGGGTCATTACACACGCTGAGCAAGCTGACCAAACAAGCGGCTAATGAATCATCGGACGTGGGCCTGGTTGGCCAACTTCTTCAACTGGCACAGGTACTTGATGATTTATCCGAACGGGTAAAAGGAGACAGTACGGTATAACTAAAATGGGTTGATTTATGACACCGCTGCCCAGGAATTACCGTTTGCTGGGCAAATCAGCGAGTAAGCGTAAAAATATTGTTTAGAGTGTTTCTAAACTAAGAAATGCCTTGTATCTTTGTTTATTCATTTTTGAAAATGGTGGGCAAAGAAATAGCTGCGACGTATCAGGAAGTATTCCGAACCGATAGAGGTGTTGTCTATCAGTGTGATGCAAGCAATCGGTTGATTCTGGAGTTTTGGGATACGCATACGCCCTTATCGGCACGTGATTTCGCTCAGTTTCGACGCATGGTCGAAACAGTCGACATTCGGCAGATGGCTTTAAGTACCGCTGCCGCTGATGATGTTGAAATTCTGACACCTCCTCGCTCCGAGCGGTGTTATGTATTGACGCTTTGTGAAATTGTGCACCTGCGTGAGCTTTTGACCGGTGCTAAACTCATGCTGGAATTAAACGCTATGCTTCGCGAATGTGGCTGCACAACGGCCAACTAACCGTAAATAGACTTTCTCTAAATTTCTCATAAAAAAAGCGGGCGCCTAACAACACCCGCTTTTTTTATGTTGTTTTGTTTCATAAACGTCTCACCGAAATTAGTCACCCGTATGAAAGACTTAGCAAGATTACGCAGTTCCGTTAAGGAAAGCGTTGAACTGGCCCTGAATCAACAGATACAAATGGAAATGGTATCGTCGTCGAAGTACCTGGCGATGGCAGGCTGGTGTGATCGAAACGGGCTCGATCATAGCGCGGGATTTTTCTATAACCAGTCGGAAGAAGAGCGTAAACATGCAATGAAGCTGTTTCATTACCTCTGCGACCAGGGCGCTACAGCGTATTCACCCGAAGTACCGGCCGTGAGCCAGGAATTCGATTCGCTGCGTTCGCTTTTCGAAGGCGCTCTTGATCAGGAAATTGCCGTCACCGATTCGATCAACCGAATCATTGGCATTTGCCGCCGTGAAAGCGATTACGCTACCGAAGAACTCCTGAAATGGTTCGTGAAAGAGCAAATGGAAGAAGAGTACATTGCGCGTCGTTGCCTCGAACTGATCGACCAGATTCCTTCCGATCAAATCTATTACCTGGATAAAAAACTGGCCAGCGTTACCTACGACGGCAATCCATTCGAATAAACGATTAACGTCATACATGCAAAAAGGACACCTGCACAGGTGTCCTTTTTGCATGTATGGTATAGCGGGTTTAGGTATAGCGGCATTTTTACTTGAATGTCTGGCTTCCGTCCGGCTGGTATAAGTACCGGAAGGTGTAATAGCGAGGAACGCTGTTGACATCTGGAGCAGCCGGTGCATTCTGGTAATAACTCAGAATCTCCATTTTGGCATACTTCCCATCGCCCGTTCGGATAACGAACACTTTGCCGGGAATGGGTGAGATAATATTGGTCGTCTGGTTGTAATTGTACCACCCTTTCCCCGAACCCGTGGTGATAGCCAGGACCGTAGCGCTTTGGTCCTGACTGAAAGTGGCCGATGTGGGCACGGATGTCAATTCATCAAATGTCCCGGTATAGATATAAGCACCTCCCTGACCGGCGCGAATAGGCCCACCATTGACAATGATGGTTGTGCCCCGAAAACCAACATCCCATTTGTTCGTCGCCGAGTCCGTATTAGCGATCTGCTTGTTATCTTTCAGGCTGTAGAGTGCGAATTTACCCGTGGCGGCAACGGGTTGCTGGCCCGTGGCCGACGTCATGCTGGTTGGATCAGCGGCTATATCTTTAACCGTAACGGCCGTCAGTGGCTGAACAACAATTGGGTTATCGTCTTTACTGCAGGAGAAAAATGCGGTGCTCAGGCCGATGGCTAAAGCTACTTTGTACAGGTAATTGGTCATTGGAACTGGTTAGTTAATTGGTGATTAGTTTAAGGCCTCACACTGCAACCCGGCAGCGGTCAATAGCCGGATAACATCGGTTTCAGTGAGTGATTCAGATTCAATACGTAGTATGCATTGGGTCGTGCCCTCTCCCTCGTTGAGATCGATACGCCACCGACAGATCCCCTTCAGCAGACATAGTCGACAGGCAGCCCGGTGAATGCGCTCATCGGTGTTGATGTTGGTTCGAAACACAAGAACATTGGCCATAGCAGGGTCAGGCTTAGTTCTGGGCGTTGCGCAGGACCTCGAACCAATGCAGCCGTGCCACCGCCCGACTCAGCATTTTTCGTAGCTCGATTAGCTCGTGTAGCCGGAAGCTGAACCGGAGAAAACGCGATGGCGTACTCAGGTGAATTCGTTCTTCATACGGATGGGCCTCAAAATAGGCGGAGGTATCGATACTCCGCACGTTCCATTCGAGCGCCAGAAAATCATCGTAGCACAGCCACTGCGTAATATTGTTGAACTCTAAGGCTATGTTGTACAGGCTTTGCGTTGGTGTGGCCGTTGAGTCTGTCTCATGGACGGCCGGGCTGTCATGTAACGTGATACGCCCATTGGCGGAATCGGATAAAAGGAGACACTGGCAGTTCTTACACATGAGCTTTTCTTTTATAGATTGCTTATAGATACTTGGCTTACAAAAGCTGATTAAGATTTCCACGCCCATCGCAGCGATGTGTACCATAACCGACCCGCCAGATTGGGGATGTAAGCCGGGTCGGTATAACCCGTGAGATTGTCTACACCGGCTTGCAAGGTCAATGTTTTCCAGGTCTTGGCGGCTGACCCATTGTAGAGCATATAACCCCGGACATATTCGCCATCCGAGTCCAGAATCAGGTTCCCATCCCGATCCGCAAAGCCATACCGCCCCCGATAGACGCCCCGTAACGAAGCCGAGAGTCCACGTTTGGGCGATTCGTAAAAAAGCTTCAGGTTCGCCATGCGTCGTGAGCGATTGAACAGGCCGCCATACTCGGCTGGATTTACACGCTCGCTGGCCAGGGTTTCGGGGTTGCGCCGGTACACCGTCCCAGCTTTGATGCCCTCGACAACGGCTTTGTCTTTGGCAATCAGGTACTGATACCCGCCACTCAGCGTCAGATAACCGGTTCCAACCGACCATCGCCAGCTACTTTCCAGCTCTGCGCCCTGGGTGAACACCCGGCTTAAATTGTTGTAACTGAATACATTCTGACCATTCGTTTTACGGGCAATAACCTGCGTCTCGATCAGATCCCGGATATCGTTGCGAAACAGGTTCAGGCTTACGGTCAACGGTGATACGGGCGATTTTAGCTGTGCGCCAATGTTGTAGGCCATCGACCGCTCGGCCTGAATCGTTGCCAGCTGAGACGGGTCGAGGACGATCTCCGCCAGTTGGCCCTGTTGCCGCAGCCGGGCAATACCGGCCGCAGCTTCCTGCGTGCCAAAAACGCTGTAGCCCGCTACCGCATTATCGAAATTCAGGTACAGCTGCCGAAAATCAGGCGCTTTGAACCCCACGCCTACGCTCCCCCGCAGGGCCACCAAAGAGCTTAACGCATACCGGGCAGACAGTTTAGGGCTGAACTGACTGGCATACTGGCTGTGCGCATCGTAACGGCCACCGGCAATAACTGTCCATCGCAGCGAGGGCATCCATTCATATTGCGCAAATCCATAGGTGGTATTGAACTGCTTATGTTCCGTATAGCGCGTTGCTTCGACCCCTTCGGCAATGAAGCCCGCTCCGGCAGTCAGAATATTTTTTGGATTGATGATTCGTTCCACAACGACTTCCGGGCGGTTAAATGTCTGCCGGAAAAAGCTGGCATCATACTCTTCTCGCGTTGCCGTGTAGCGGAGATCAGTATTGGTAGAATAGCCGGTATGATAATAGCGATACGTAATTTTCCAGTTTGCCGAAACCTGATGCGTCAGTACGGGATTCAGGTTGTAATCCCGTACCGTTCCAGGGCCGGATACCTGTACATCGGGACTGACAATGAAGTCATTTGATTGACTCTCGCTGAAAAAACGACCCGATACGGCTAATTTCAGTTTCGGTGACACCGTAAACGTCAGTCGTCCGCTAGCCGTGTAGTTGGTGAACGGCGCAACGGTCTGAGCTTGCGTCGAGCTGTTCGCCAGCGAATACCCTGCCGATTGATACCGATCAATAAAGGCATAAACGCCTAGCTTTCCGGACCGGCCAACGGCCCATTGTTTACTGACATCCCCCGACAAATCGCTGGTTTGATTGGCTCCATACCGCGCTGAGAGACTGCCTTTAGTCTGATTTAGCGCTCCACCGGGCGTCTGTGTAATTATATTTATGACACCTGCCAAAGCCTCTGAGCCGTATAAACTGGAAGATGGCCCTTTGACCACTTCAATCTGTTTGATATTACCAACCGCCAACCGAGTCAGGTCAAGTGTTCCGGCCGTTCGTCCCACAATGGGTTCGCCATCCACGAGAATCAACGTATAATCGGGCCCAAACCCTTGAATTTGAATACCCTGGCCGTGATCCGTTACGATAGCCAGACCTGTCTGCTCACGCAATACATCGTTGAGCCGGAGACTACCCATTTGCTGAATTTGTTTACCACTAATCACCGTAACCGGCAGCGGCAACGCGCCCATTGGCCGTTCAGTCCGCGTAGCCGTTACCACGACCTCATCGATGGGACGTGCTTTCAGCGTATCGTTTTGAGCTGGCTGTAGGATGGATAGCGTTAGCAGTAAAAACAGGGACATGATGACGTTAGTTAAACTCAAACCTGGTCGTTTCGATATCCTTTTGACGAACTGGTTTATGCCACAAACGTAGAGCCTATTTAGAATTTGTCCAAACAAATACGAAAATAATTTGTAAAGAGTCTAAATAAATATAATTTTGTCCCGTCAACTTTCACTACGTAAACGTCTCTCCCTATGCGTCAACCATTATTTATATCGGCTCTTCTGGTAGCCGCCCTTAGTTCTCTCTACGCACAAACAGCCCCGAAACCCGAAGATATTGCGGCCATAAAAGGGCAGTGTGGATGCCATGATGTCAACTTTCTATATGCGGAAACATTCTCTCCCGATAAGGCCTATACCTTTAAAGATCGTTATACAGCGAAAGGCACCGAACTGGTATTTGTGGATGAAGAGTCGGGGCCGGCCGGTAAGCCAACCAAGCTTGTCATTCAGCATTTACTCGTTGTCAATGACACAATGGTGATCAAGCACTGGCGTGAAGATTGGGAATTTCAGAATACAAGTCTGCTCAAATTCGACCAGAGTGCCTCGTGGAAACGCGTAAAACTGACTCCGGCGCAGGCAAAGGGCCAGTGGACCCAGAAAGTGTTTGAAGTGGATGACAGCCCCCGCTATGAAGGATCGGCGACCTGGATTCATGCCGATGGCCGCACCTATTGGGAAAGCACCGTTGATGCGCCCTTACCCCGGCGCGAATACACCAAACGTACCGATTACAATGTGATGCGTCGGACAAACCATCACGAAATTCGTCCGGATGGGTATGTACATGAGCAGGACAACGACAAGATTATCCGCTCCGAAGCGGGCGATCAGTTGCTGGCTTCAGAAAAAGGGCTGAATACGTACCGGCGCACGGACGACACTAAATGCAAAGCTGCCAAAGACTTCTGGGCTAAACACCGAGCCTATTGGGCCGACGTTCGGGCGGTATGGGGCGAGGTATTGGCCAAACGAGATGCAGTAGCCATAAAAGGGCAGGTGAAAGGCCAGACCCTGGGGCACGAACTCGATGAATTGGCCGTCACCACGCAAAAAACGACGTACAATTCAGCAGCGGGCCGGCCGTTAATTCAACAGACAATTGAAAAATACCTGAAGTAAAATAGTACCTAAGTCGCTATATAACAGAGCGGTCGCGTAGGGACTATCTCATAACTCGAAGTAAAGTCGGGTGCTGTGCTTTAAAGCGCGGCACCCGACTTTACTTTCATACTAATACTACTTTCCTACGGCTTGACAATTTTGACCGTCACGGTTTCGTGTTGTGTACTTGCCCGGATCAGATACACGCCCGAAGTTGGCATTTCCTTTATCGGCATCCTGATACTGCACTTTTAGGGTTACAGGGGGCCGCCAGTTCGGGAGTTCGTCCCGCGTAATGACGTCTTTGTCCGTAAATACGGCTTTCAATAAATCAATTGGCTGCTTTTTAATGTAATCCGTTCCGGTCCAGACCGAAAACCAGGACCACCAGGTACCAAAACCCCGTACTTTATCCGGGTTTGGCAGATTGCCCGTTTCCGATAAAGTCACCAGTTTTTTCCCGTTTAGTTGTGCTTGTGCACTGCCCCAGTTACCACTCATGTTAACGTTCGGATTGGCGTAAATATCCATCCCGACAACATCAACGTATTGATCGCCCGGATACCAGTCGGCGCTGAACGTATCGGTGGCGGTATATACCCAAATCAGGTTGTGTAGTTGGTGATAATTCGTCAACCGGTCGTACAGAATATGCCAGAGCTCTTTTAACGGACCCGGCCCTTTGGCCCCCCACCAGAACCAGCCACCGGAGGCTTCGTGTAAAGGGCGCCAGAGAACGGGGACATCGGCCGCCTGAAATTTTTTCAATTGCAGGGCAATAGCATCCATGTCGCGCAGGATGAGTTGGTAGCGTTCGCCTTTCTTATCAGCCAGCACAGCGGCAATATCGAATGTAGTCGCATCGGTATAAAAACCGCGCCACCAGAGTTTGTCGGGAGCCTGGTTGATCAGGTCGGTGGGCGCATTCCAGTGCCACATCAGGCTAATGATTCCCCGCCCTTCGCCTTTTTTGGCCCAGTTAATAATATCTTCGCTGGTTCGCTGGGGCGACGTGCCAAACTGGACGCGACTCGGTGAATAATCGATCAGGTCAAAGGAACCAATGGCGGGTTCTTTGCCGGTTTTTTCCAGTATGTACTCCACATCGTCCTGCTGACTTGAAATTACTTTGCTCCCGTATTGGTCAACGAGGTACGAAAACAAGCCCTTCGTGGACAGCGTGGCCTGCGCATCAACGAGTAGTTTGGGGGGTTTAGCAGGCAGCGGTGCCGAGGTTGGGATAAGCTGGATGTAGTCGATATCAAAATAACCCCAGCCTTGATAAATGTTGATGGTATTCAGGCCTTCCGTCAACAGGAACTTGCCAACACTGGCAGCACTAAATCCCGTGCTGGTTTGCTTCAGTGTACCGCTCCCCTGCTCGTCATTTACCTGAAAATCAACCCCTTTATCACTATAGGGCGATGCGTAACCAAGAGTCAGTTCATACAGCCCCGCTGGTACGCTGACCGTAATACTAATTTTATCCGTCGAACTGTTGATCCCGGTCACATAACCCGTTCCTGAAAAATTCGGATTGGTTGTCGCGACCTCTACGCCCGTCAAATCACCTTGTTCGGCCTCAGCCCGGTCATTTACCAGTGGCACAACGGTTAGTGGTTTGATAGACGCTGGTGTCAGCAAAATATAGTCGATCCCGTAATAACCCCAGTTTTTGGTGAGTGTAATAGCATTCTGGCCGTCAACCAATTGAACGCCACTGACAACCAGCGCACCGAACCGATTATTGGTTCCTTTCAAATCCTGCTCGCTCGAAACGCCGTTAATCGCCAGTCGGGTCTTCTTATCACCATACGGTGAATAATACCCGATTGCCAATTCATACGCCCCAGCCGTGGCAGGCACTGTAAATACAATGTTGTCGCCCCCGTTGCTATCATCATCGAACCCCCAGGCATAGCCTGTTCCGGAGGCATTTACGTTATCATTCACGATTTGTACACCGTTAAGCGTAACGCCTTGGCTGGCTTCAGCTTCAATCCGAATTGGACCAGCCGCAAAGCCCGTTAACGTACAGGCTAGCCAAGCGGCCCCAAAAAAAGGGATCGCTCCCTTTTGCCGGGCCAGTGACCGGCTGATTTTGATGAGTAAATCAGAAAGCATGAAAAGAAAGGGTTTAGGAACGTAACGTGGTGGTGCGGCATAGCGGACCAAAGGTCGGTATGCCGCACCACCACGTTACATTATTTTACTAGCAGAATATCATCGAAATAAAACGTTTCATCCTGTTTATCAGGGCCCTGAATTCTGAAACCAACCTGGGTCAGGGTTTTGCCGGGCAACCAGAAGTCAATGTCAGACAGCTTGAGTTTGAAGTAATTCCAGACACCAGCTTTCACGTTGATTTTATTCCTGTCGTCAAATCCACCAAAGCCCGCTTTGCTGGCATCAGTTGTCAAATAGAGCGAGTAATCTGCAGAAGCTCCTTTAATCCATCCCGTTACGTAGGTGTAATCGGTGGAATACGGAATCGCTGCTCCCGACCAGTTGGCAAAACCCACCAGGTGCCAGTTGGCTTTCTGGTAGGTTTTCCCGATCGAAGCCGTTCCGGTCATAAATTCTTTTGTCGACACAGCAGCCGCATCGCCCCAGGAAGCATCTTGAAAACCAGCACCGTAGGCATCGGTAAAGATCTTATAAGCCATATCTAGATTGACAAATTCCTGCTTTGTCCGAATACGGCCAGTCCCATTGGTAATACTTAATGTACCGCGACTGAGTGTAGAGGCTGGCATCTTGACAACCAGTTGTTTCTGTGACTTCGAGACAATAGTGGCCGCATCCGAAATACCTTTCACCGAATCAGCAAAGGCAACTGCCGTTACATCGCCCAGATTATTGCCCGTTAGCGTAATTTCCGAGCCCTTCGTAAAGTCATAGTTCGATACGTCAGACACCGTTGAAAAGGCAAGTACCTTGAAATCTACAGACACGGCACGGCCAGCGCTGTTGGTAAACGTCACCTTCTGCATCCCCCCCAACGCATCCGATGGTACCCGGAATATGAGGGCATTATCGGTATTCAACGTCGGCTGAAACCCAGCGGGCACATTCTGTTTTTCGAAGACAATGGTCCGAATATCACCCAGGCCCGTACCAGTCAGGGTAACCACGGAACCACCGGCCGCCGAATCAGGCGCCATAGCCGTAGCCACAGGATTGCCGGGAGCGATTTGTGGCGTCCCATCGGTATCTTTTTCGCAGGCAGTTATTCCAAAACCGGCTAGACCCGTCAGGAGAAACAACCCGGCTATTCGATTAAATCTAGTGAATTTCATTTTTGACTATGGTTAACGGTTTACGGTATTCAGTTTATGGTTTGGAATAGTAGACTACATAGCGTTAGCTAGCATCTCGTTCATCAGAGCCGTAAACCAAATACCGTAAACCAATTTATCATTTGTAATAAGGAACCGGATCTTTACCCAACTCAGGATCTTGTACGATCTCGCCGGATGGAATCGGCAGGTACATTTTTTCTTCCGTGAAGTTGGTGATGTAGTTCGCTCCCGTCACGGTGCCCCGGTTTTGTTTCTCAATCATGGCTTTTGCCTTGGCGAAACCCTGACGCTGAATATCATACCAGTAATCGCCTTCAAACGCGAATTCAACCCGGCGTTCGTGCAGAATATCATCCTGCGTAAATGAGGTTTTGGGGGACAACCCAGCCCGGCTCCGCACTTTGTTCAGCGCGTCCAGGGCTTTTGCATCGCTGGTCGAAGCACCCCCTGCCAGGATGGCCTCGGCGTAGATGAGCAAAATATCGGCATAGCGAAGCAACACAACATTGTTTCCCGAATTTTGGCCCAGTACCGCATCGCCACCAAAACTTTTACCCGGTCCGGCAAAATATTTAACGATGTTCGAGCGGGTTGGCCCCTGGCTTCCGCCATCTTCTGCCGGTTGTAAGGTATCGTATTTAAAGCCGTTGGCCATAAACGCATTGTACTTGGGCGCATTTACTCGCTGCGGTTTCCAGTTCGGATTCGTCCAGCCGTGTTCCATGACAGACCATTTCCGACGCAAATCACCAAACTCATATTCTTTTAACAAATCCAGCGACGGAACATACATTTCCCAGGCATCGGCTTCGGCCGTGCGGAGCGCACCGGCTCCCCGGTCAGGATTTTTGATGTTCCCCGTTCCCCAGGGGTCCTGCGCCAGCTGGTGCTGGATCGAAAAGATAGACTCGGCATTGTTATTCATGCTCATCTTGGTGAACATGCCACTGTAATCGGCTACCAGGCTGTACTTACCCGAGTTGATCACTTCTTCGGCTTTGGCTTTGGCGTTTGCGTAATCTTTGCTGTAGAGATACATTTTCGCCATCAATCCCTTGGCCGCGTATTTGGTTACCCGTCCTGGTACATCTGATTCCGGCAAACCAGCTTCAGCCAGTTTTAGCTCTTCGAGTGCAAACCGAAGCACATCTTTCTGGATGTAGCGTGGAATGTTGAAGTTACCCGAGAGGGCGGTTGCACCGGGATCCGTAATGATCGGCGCAGCGCCCCATGTCCGGCCAATGTAGAAATAAAGCATTCCGCGAATGAAATGGCATTCGGCAATGGCGGGATCCAGGTAAGCCGCTCCACCACCGGCGGCTTTCTTTTCCTCGAAGGTTTTGATCATGACGTTGGCGTAGCCGATGATCTTGTAAAAAGCACCCCACGATGCACCGATCCGCTCGGAGGCCGAGGACACCGTAAAATTGAGGTACTCGACATCGGTGTACGTGAACATATTGCCCGACATCACGTCGCCTATGGCGTCCTGCGCCCGGCTTTCGTAGTTGCGCCAGGGTAATCCGCTGTAAAGCGTACTGGTGGCCCCCCGTACTTCGTCAGCATTGTTGTAATAGTTACCCGTGGTGGTGCCTGATAGCGACGGCCGATCAATGAAGTCTTTCGAACAGGAAGACAACATTGCCGTCAGAACAAAGGCATATAGTGGCTTGAGTTTCATTTTTTTATTGAGAAAAAAATTATGACACAGAGATGCACAGAGCTTAAAAGAGATTCACAGAGATCTTGGTGTATCTCCTTTAAACTCTGTGAATCTCTTTGGCAAAACTCGTTACATTTAGAATTGCAGATTCGCCCCTACGGTGAACGTGCGTGGGTTTGGATAGTGGCCCGTGTCGACGTTCATCAGTTTAATGCTGTTGTTGAAAGCACCGATTTCGGGATCATAGCCAGAGTAGCTGGTGAAGGTTTTCAGGTTCTGAATCGTCCCATATACCCGTAGGTTCGCAATTTTGGCTTTGCTTAACAGTGCCTTTGGAAGCCGGTAGCCGAGGGTGATATTCTGAATCCGCATGTACGATGCATCTTCAATATACCGATCCGACATGGCCGTATTGTTCTTATTGGTATTGGTGAAGCGTGGCAACGCGCCATTGGGATTGGCTTCCGTATACCGGTCATTCACCGTCTTGAGCTGGTTCGTATAGGCATTGTTCAGGCCCTCCAGCTGCCAGCGCAGGAAGTTATAGGCTTTGGCACCCTGGCTCCCCTGAAGAAACAACGAGAAGTCGAAATCACCGTAATTCAGCGTGTTGGTGAAGCCCCAGCTAAACTTCGGTAGCGGACTGCCAATAAAGGTCAGGTCCTGCGCGTCGATTTTGCCATCGCCGTTGATGTCTTTGTACCGGATATCACCCAGCCAGGTTTCGTTCTGGTTGACTTTATAGCCAAACTGTGGCAGGCTCTTGTCCAGATCGGCCTGCGTACGGAACAGCCCATCCGTTACCAGTCCCCAGAACGAACCAACGGGACGGCCGGGTGTGGTGTGCGTAATGAGGTAGTTATTGTAATACACTTTACCATCCAGCGCCGAAGCCGCACTGGCTGCCCGGTCGTAGCTGTTGGTAAACTGGGTAAACACAACGTTGGTCTTCCAGCTGAAATTACCTTTTTTGACGTTGGTCGTTGTCAGGCCAATGTCAACTCCGGTATTCGTCATCTGACCGGCGTTACCCAGGGGAGCTTTCAGATCATCCCACTGATCACCTACGCCAATCAGGTTAGGGCCGGTCAGGAAAATAATCATGTCGGAGGTCACTTTCTTGTATACATCGATGGTTGCGTCGATGCGACCGTTGAAGAAGCCCAGGTCAACACCTGCGTTGGCAGTTTTTACCGATTCCCATTTCAGGTTTGGGTTCGGAATCCCGTTGATCATGTTCGACGAGCCAAAGCCCACCGGACCGGAGAAGAACTGAACCGCACCCACATAAGCCGGGTTAGGCGCTCCGCCGGGGAAGTTCTGGTTACCCACGATCCCATAACCCAGGCGAACCTTTGTGTAGCTCAGCACTTTCGAAATGTCGCCCTTCATGAATTTCTCGTTCGATACCGTCCAGCCCGCCGACACACCGGGGAAATACCCCCACCGGTTGTTCGGTCCGAAGTTCGACGAGCCATCGGCGCGGAAACTGGCCGAAAGCGAATAGCGATCGTCATAGGTATAGTTGGCGCGGGCAAAATAGGACTCCATGGCCCATTGGCCCTTGCCCCCGCTCAGGCCCCAGGTCGTCTGGTCGGCGCTACCGGTGTTCAGGTCAAAAATATTGGCCTGCAAATCCACTTTCGTTCCCGAAATCGACTGGTAGTACGAATTTTGTACCTGATGGCCCAGGGTTGCCTGGATGCCGTGCTTCTTGATGTACTTATTGTAATTCAGGTAGTTGGTAATCGAATAGTAATAGCTATCCGACCGGGAGTCGATCAGTTTGCTACGGAACGATGTACCGCCTACGTTACCCGCTTTCTGGAAAGCAATGTTGTTGTCCTGACCCAGAGAATAAGATAATTCATTCCGTAGCGTCAGGTCTTTCATCAACTGAATCTCCGCGTAGAGGCTACCGAATATGTTGTTCGACGTTTTGGTATTACCCCGAAACTGGCTGTTACCGACCAGGTTGGCATTGTTGTACTGCACACCACCCACCGTTTGGCCACCGCCCCACGAACCGTCCAGATTTTTAACGGGTATCAGCGGGCTGGTCGATGCGCCATTCCAGATCGTTCCTTCGGCGGCATCGGCCAGCGATACGTTTTGAATACTGCGCGATACGTTGGCACTGAGACCTACTTTCGCCCAGCTTTTCAGTTGCGTATCGAGGCTAAAGCGCGATGAATACCGTTTGAAATCAGACCCCAGCAGAATTCCTTTATTGTCGAAGTAATTCAGCGACAGGTAGTACGTCGTTTTATCACGGCCACCCGAGAAGCTCAACTGGTGGTTGTTGATCTTACCATGCTGGAACATAGCCTCCTGCCAATCCGTACCTTCGCCCAGCAGATCAGGGTTTTTGAACTCATCCGCAACGGGGTTGCCAATAATGGGCAGCACTTCGTTCTGATACCGGGCAAAATCCCGCAGGTTCATCAAATTCAGTCGGCGGGCCACTTGCGAAACGCCCGTGTACATTTCGTAGTTGATCTTACCTTCGCCCTGTTTGCCTTTTTTGGTCGTGACCAGAATCACCCCGTTGGCAGCCTGCGATCCATAAATGGCCTGCGCCGATGCGTCTTTCAACACATCAATTGTTTCGATGTCGTTGGGATTGAGCATTGCCATAACGCTGTTTCCGGTTTGACCGTCGCCACCGCCCAGACCGGCATAGCCGGTACTCGATGAGGTGTTTCCACCAACGAAGGGTACACCATCGATTACGAACAGCGGGTCATTGCTGTTGATGGATGTTACCCCACGCACCTTAACCGAAACGCCACCGCCGGGCTGGCCGCCATTGCTGGTTACCGTTACACCAGCGGCTTTTCCCTGCAAAAGCTGGTCGATACCAGCCGCCGGAATATCTTTCAGATCGGCCGCCTTAACCGTTGTGATGGACGATGTCACATCCGAGCGCTTGGCGGTTCCGTACCCAATAACGACGACCTCATCCAAGGACTGATCACCGCTCTGGAGCGTAATATTCAGCGAAGTACGCGTACCAACTTCAACCTCCTGGGTTTTCATACCAATGAAGGAGATAACCAGTACTTTGGCTCCAGCAGGCATGTTGATCGAAAACTTTCCGTCAACGTCGGTCGTGGTACCGAGTTGCGTTCCTTTTACAGACACAGTGGCACCGGGCAGCGTGTTGCCTTTCTCATCGGATACAACCCCTTTTATCAGGGCTTTCACATCCGATGGGCCGTTTATGCCGGCCTTCGCATCTTTCGTAGTCGCCAGAACAGCCTGATTCCTCATCGGGGCTATTCTGGTAATCGCTCGGTCTTGAGCACAGACAGTTAGCCAACTGCTCAGGACGACCGCGCCTGAAAGCATATGTTTAATCATAGTGGAAATTAATTGTTAACTAAGAATATAGAGAAAGTAGACATTATTGACTGTACCCTACCTGATCGACGCTTGTCGGGTTTTAAAACACTATGCGATTGAGGGTATGGGTTGCGGTTGCTTTTTCATTGGCAGCGAAATCATAACGGACGTTCCTTTTCCGATTTCGCTCTGCCACATAACCTGTCCGCCTAAATAGGCAATGCGTGAATTGATGTTAGCAATACCATTTCCTTTCGATGGTCTGTTTTCAAAATCCCCGCCCTGTCCGTCGTCATCCACACTGATCAGCGTTGTTTCATCGCTGGCCATAATCTGCACGGTTACCGTCTGTGCATTGGCGTGTTTCAGGGCATTATTGAGCAACTCCTGTATAACCCGGTAAATCATCACCAGAGCCTCGTCGCTTAAGTCAGGCATTTCACCATATTGTTCCAGGTATAACTTCGTCTGATTGACCAGATTGAGCTTCTGCACCAGGTCTTCCAGCGCCGGAACCAGACCAAAGGTAGAGAGCGCATAGGGCCGTAAATTACTGGATATCAAGCGAGTTTCGGTACAGGCTTCATCTAAAAACTGGTTTAAGGGTTCTTTCACGGACAAGGGTAACTGCTCCTGATGCGCTTCGACAAACAACTTGATTCGCGATAGCTGAATACCCAGGCCATCGTGTAAATCACGAGCAATGCGACTGCGCTCACCTTCCTGCCCTTCAATCATGGCCCGCAGGGACTTAAGCTCCAGTTGACGAATATGCTGTTGGGCAATGACGGTCTCCTGATGGGCAATCAACTTTTGCTGGCGACGTAGAAACACCAACGCGCCCACGCCTAACACGCTAATGATCAGGCCAATGGCAAGCATCGAATTCAACACATGCTGGTTTCGGCTCTGTTCTTCAACCAATTGTTTTTCAACAGCCAGCGTCTTGATCTGACTATCCAATTCCTGCAAACGAATACTTTTTGTCTGTTCGGAGTTATAAAACTGGTTCGTAAACTCCTGCGCCTTCAACGAAGCTGCGTACGCATTTTTATAATCGCCCATTCGTGAGTAGCTGTCTGCAGAGTGCTTGGACAGTTCCCGCAGCATGGGCAGATTATTTTCTGCTTCCGCCAACTGGTAACTTTTCTGATAGGCATCAATCGCTTCTTTCGGATGATTTTTGAATTGCTCCACAATACCCAGATAGAAGTAATCCAGGGCAATCAACCAGTTTATTTTCAACTTTTTTGCCATGACCAAGCTCCGGCTGGCAAAGTACTGAGCCGAATCAGGCTGCTTGTTCCGCGAGTATGTATTCGCCAGCAAATTCAGCGCATAGGCCTGAGATTGCGGCTGTTTATAACGCTCGCTTATTCGTTCCACCCGTCGAAGCTCCGTTAATAAACCGGCGGGTATGGGCTTTTTATTCTGCGCAATATTGGCCAGTACCAGCTGACTCTCAATGACTTTAGGCGTATTTTTTGTCCGCTCAAAATATTGCAGCGCTTTATTCAGGTATTTTTCGGCAGCGGGCTGCATGAAATAATCATGCGTGTAATACTCACCAATTACAATGTGCTCATTGTAATATCCCAGTGAATCGCCTACCAGGCTGTGGTATTTTAACCCATTTAGGTAGGCATCGATGGTGTACTTGTTGTAGCCATACTGCTGGTGATAAAGCCAGCCCAACGATTCGCACGATTTAGCCGCCTGGCCGTATTTTCTATCCAGTACTAACTGATCAATTTTTCTCTTTAGACTGTCTATCGCCGACGATTCGGATAAGGCCCATCCCTGTTGCATACAGCCGCATGTTCCCAGAAAGAGAACAGCCAGTATCCATTTTTCAGGAAGCAGGCAACGCCGGAGAGAAATCGTCATTGGTATAGACAGTAGCACCAAATACAGATCAATTAATCGATATACTGCATTTCCATGGCGGTCTTGATCAGCAGAGCCGTGTTTGGAACACTAAATTTCATAAGCAGACTACTCCGGTGAAACTCGACCGCTTTGGCGCTAACGAACAGTTGGGAAGCCATTTGCTGGGTTGTCAATCCTTGCGCCATCAGCAGTAACACTTCCGACTCACGGGGCGTCAGATTTGGCTTCAAGCCGGCTCCCACCGACGATTTCTTTGCCTTGGGCCCATCATTCAACAGAATGTGTGTGATGATCTCATTGAAATACTGCTTCTCGTGATGTACCGTCTGAATCGCCTGTAATAACTCCGTTTTGGTCGTATTTTTCAATAAGTAGCCCTTTGCTCCTTTCTTGACGACCCGTTTGATCAGGCTGGCATCGTCGTGCATGGTCAGCACAACCACTTTCGTTTTTGCGTAGCTACGCGTGATATATTCACACAGGTTAAGCCCATCTTCAATCTGTGGAAACGAAATATCCAGTAGCACGACATCCACCACCGACTGACTTAACCGATCCATGACCGATTGAACGGTGTAACACCGCTCTGTTACCTGAATATCGGGCGAGCCTGAAATGAGTGATGCAATCCCCTCAACAAATACATTATGGTCATCGGCAATTAGCACCCGTATCATGTATATTTCGTTTCATATAGGTCAATAACAGCTAGAACATAAGAATAACAGCTAATTGATCCCTCTCACAAGCCTTTTTATCGATCAACTCTTTCTTAACAGATTACCAAAAATCAGTTACAAAATTTAACGGATAACGTATTTAGTTAGACGATAGAAATAAATAGAACTTTGTTTAGCAAAATTAGGATTAACCTGACCATACATAGAATAGTGAAAACCCGACTTCGTATAAATTTAGGGTAAACCCTAGCTACCGGATTGCAAAACGAGAAGCGGCCTGGGAACACAGGATAAATCAGCGCTTGTCTATAGCACTGAACAATAAGTTTTAACGGATTGGTTGGGGCGTTTCAGCAGTCCTGCAGCGGGCTGCCATCTACCCTTAAAATGAGTGGGAAGAAGCGGTCTGGCTGACCACAGCGGTAGTATCTGTACCTACAGGCCCCCAGCCTGAATCATCAGGTATAGGTGCCCGAACAGTATCGCAGTTTTCAAGCCGTTGCTGAAGAGCCTTTATTTTCCCATCTTTCTGATTCAGACTTCGCTGGAAATCAATAGTGGCATCTGCCAGACGCTGGTTTCGCTGCGAGGCTACCATCACTAATGCCGCAATGCCTAACAGTAGTATAATAACTACTGCCAGGAGAGAATAGACTACTCCTCGGCTTACAGTAGGCATGACATAGTGGAAAAGATACAAATTAACGAAAAGCAGTGACCATAAAAAAACCTGCCAACCGTTGGGTAGCAGGTTTTTTGATCAGGTTATTTATGCGATTAGCGGGCAGCGCCGTAATCCTGTCCGGCACTTTCCGGAAAGTTCTTCATGATACTGGTGATCGTTTCGCGGAAAGCCTGATCACGATCCCGCTCCTTATTGCGGTTGTTCAGCTGTCCCGTGGCCCAGCCCTGCCAGATGATGTCATTGGTACGCGCATCCGACACGTTCACAACAACGCGGTTTTCTTCATATTGACGAGAGTAAACGTTGTTGCCCATACCACCGTACCACCACGAATAAGGTGAGTACATGTTATTGGACTGAATTTGCTGCTTGTCTTTCGAATCCATGAAGAACCGGACAACCAGATCGGCTTCACCCTGCGTTACGGGTTTATACCCACGCGCTTTAAGCGATTGATCGAGCGCATCGGCAATCCGACGCTGGTTCAGGTTACTGCCCACAATGGGGTCAGCATTGCGCTGGCGGTCAGCTTCGATACGATAAGTGGCAAACTGCCGAACGTTTACTTTAGGATCGTAATCGTATTTGACCGTAATGGCCGGAGCGCAGGACGCCAGCGTACCGGCGACTAACAAACTGGTGATTATGCGGTTAATTTTCATTTTTTTTGAATCGTTAGATGGTATCGAACCGATTAGTAAACGTTGAAAAAAAGCTGTTCGTATATCCTATCAAAATAACTAAAAACGAGCTTTATTCGTTCGAATTTGTTAAGCCATTTAATAGCCCCGGCTCGCAGATAAAGCCCTAAAAATCAGCAATTTGAAACAATTTATATAATTTTAACAGACAGTTAATCCCCAACAAACAGAGCCACCACCCGTTGGGGCAGTGGCTCTGTTTACAAGGTGGTAATTCTGACTACGCTTACGCGCTGGCCAACGCTTCGGCACCGCCCACAATTTCGAGAATCTCGGTTGTGATGGCTGCCTGACGTGTCCGGTTGTACACCAGGCGCAGCTCTTTCAGGAGCTCACCCGCGTTTTCCGTCGCTTTATCCATAGCTGTCATCCGGGCACCATGCTCCGATGCGTTTGAATCAAGAACGGCCTTATACAACTGAATTTTAATCGTTTTTGGAATCAACTCCGTAATAATTTCTACTTCGGAGGGTTCAAAAATGTAGTTGATCGAAGCGGCTGTCGATCCAGCGGCTGATGTCCCCGGCTTTTCGGCGGAAACGATCGGCAGCATTTGCTCCGTCCGTACAATCTGCATGGCCGCATTTTTGAACTCATTATAAATGACCTCAACAACATCGTAACGACCGTTGGCAAATCCTTCCATCGCTTCTTCTGCCGCCGTCCGAACGGTGGCAAAGCTCAGCGAGGTAAAGGCATCGACATGCGACGTATTGACCTTGAAACCCCGGCGTTGGAACGCTTCGGCGCCCTTTTTACCAATGGCCATAATCTCGACATTACCTGAACGAGCCTGCGCCGAATATTTCTCATCCATGACAGTCAACGCGCCTTTCACCACGTTTGTGTTGAAGGCACCGCATAAGCCACGATCGGAGGTCACCACGATCAACAGAACGCGCTCGATCGGGCGAGCCTGCTTGTAGGGGTTCTCCGATGCGGTTTCTGCTCCGGCAGAAACCGTTCCGAGCATCTGGCCCAGTTTCTGAGCGTAAGGTCGTAATTGCGTAATATTATCCTGCGCACGACGTAGCTTGGCAGCCGCCACCATTTTCATGGCTTTGGTGATTTGCTGAGTCGAGTTAATGGACGAAATCCGAGCGCGTACTTCTTTTAGTGATGCCATGTGTGGTATTTGGCTTGCGGTTTACGGTTTATGGGCAGCTACCCATAAACCGTAAACTGAAAACCATATTAATAATTTGCGGAGAGATCAGCCGCTACTTTTTTCAACGCAGCCGTAGCTTCGTCAGTCAATTTACCGGCCCGAAGATCACTCAGTACGTTCGGGTGCTGCGCACTCAAGATCATACTGAACTCGCTCTCAAACTCTTTCACTTTATTGACAGGAACCCGGTCAAGCAGACCGTTGGTTGATGCATAGATAATGGCCACCTGCTGCTCAACGGGTACCGGCGAATACTGAGGTTGTTTCAGCATTTCCTGGTTCCGGCGACCCCGTTCGATGGTCAGTTTGGTCGACGCATCAAGGTCAGAGCCGAATTTCGCGAATGCTTCCAGCTCGCGGAACTGAGCCTGATCGAGTTTCAGCGTACCCGCTACTTTCTTCATCGACTTGATCTGGGCATTACCACCCACCCGCGATACCGAAATACCTACGTTGATGGCCGGACGAATACCTGAGTTAAACAAGTTCGATTCCAGGAAGATCTGACCATCCGTAATCGAGATTACGTTGGTTGGAATATAAGCCGATACGTCACCAGCCTGCGTCTCGATGATTGGCAACGCCGTCAATGAACCACCGCCTTTCACCCGGTCCTTCAGACTTGGGGGTAGGTCGTTCATCGTTTTAGCGATGTCGTCGTTCTGGTTGATTTTAGCAGCCCGCTCTAACAAACGGCTGTGCAGATAGAACACGTCTCCTGGATACGCTTCCCGCCCTGGTGGGCGACGCAGCAGCAGGGACACTTCCCGATAGGCAACCGCCTGTTTCGACAGGTCGTCATAAACAACGAGCGCAGGACGACCCGTATCACGGAAAAACTCGCCAATGGCGGCACCCGTAAACGGCGCGAAGAACTGCATCGGCGACGGATCAGATGCGTTGGCCGCCACGATTACCGTGTAATCCATAGCACCCGCCTTACGCAGTGTTTGCTCTACTTGCTTCACGGTCGATGCTTTCTGACCGCAGGCAACGTAGATACAGAACACAGGCTGTCCTTTGTCGTAGAATTCTTTCTGGTTGATGATGGTGTCGATAGCCACCGCCGTTTTACCTGTCTGGCGGTCACCAATGATTAATTCCCGCTGACCACGACCGATGGGGATCATGGCGTCGATCGCTTTGATCCCTGTTTGTAGCGGTTCCGTTACGGGCTGGCGGAAAATTACGCCCGGTGCTTTACGCTCCAGCGGCATTTGATACAATTCACCCTGAATAGGACCCAGACCATCAATCGGCAAGCCGAGGGTGTTTACCACGCGGCCCAGAATACCATCGCCAACGTTTACGTAGGCAATTTGATCGGTACGCTTAACGGTATCACCTTCTTTGATTTCTGAGTAATCGCCGAGCAAAACTGCTCCGACGTTATCTTCTTCCAGGTTCAGAGCCATTGCCTGAAGTCCATTGTCGAAAGACAGCAATTCGCCGGCCTGCACTTTCGAGAGGCCGTAGATACGCGCTACGCCATCACCGATTTGCAGCACCGTACCGACTTCTTCGAGTTCAGCCTCGGTTTGTGTTCCGGCCAGTTGCTGGCGAAGGATGGCTGATATCTCGTCGGGTCTTACGGATTCCATATGTGTATAATGAGAATTTAATGTTGTTTTTTCGGCCGCAAAGGTATGATTAAAAACTGATAAAAACGAGATAAAATACAGAAACAACTGCTGAATGTTAGACTTTTCCGATAACAGGCCAACCGGAACTCAGCCACTGACCGAAGCCCGTAAACCGTTCATCCGATTTAACAGTATTTAAAGTGGTCAAATTTGTCATCTGCCAATCTTTTCCACTACTTTTAGTTAGGTAATCCTTTTCAGAAAGAAGTCTTTTGGTTAGGTTACTTGCACACTCTTTTTCATTAAACCGAACCCTATCTAAACTTTTATCCTACTTATTCACGTTTAAATAGGGTATTACGTTTCCTTAAAATTACACCCCCGTTTCGTTTTCGCATGAAGTTCAACAAATGGATGCTGGCCGGTATGGCGTCAGCCGTTTTTGTCGCCGGTAGCGCGACTGCCCAAGTAAAGAAGCCAACTGTAAAGAAGGCTACACCAGCCAAATCAGCCACAGCCGCTAAACCAGCCACCGCTGGATCGGGGATGGCCTCCACGCAAGACTCTGTTAGTTATAGTATCGGGGTGTTTATGGCACAGAACCTTAAACAACAGGGATTGAACGACCTCAACAATGCATTGCTGATGCGCGGCCTGCAAGATGCGCTGAGCGGTCAATCCACCCTGTTAACCCAGGAACAGTGCAGTCAGGTAATGAATGGATTTATGCAGAAGCAGATGGCCGTTCGGAATGCAGAAGGCATGAAAGCGTCGGCTGAAAACAAAAAAATTGGTACCGCTTTTTTAACGGAGAACAAAGCGAAGCCTGGGGTAGTTACTACCGCCAGTGGTTTGCAGTACTCGGTCGACAAAGCAGGAACCGGCGCTAAGCCAACGGCTACAGATCGGGTTAAAGTACACTACACCGGCAAAACGCTGGATGGTAAGGTATTTGACAGTTCGGTAGAACGTGGCCAGCCTGCCGAATTCGGTGTGAATGAAGTGATTAAAGGATGGACAGAAGCCTTGCAATTGATGCCCGTTGGCTCAAAATGGAAACTGTACATCCCGTCAGAGTTAGCGTATGGAGACCGTGGAGCTGGGGCCGATATCAAGCCCGGCTCAACATTAGTCTTCGACGTAGAGTTGCTTGATATTGTTAAACAATGAGTGAATGATAGAATGATTGACTGAATGAATACCATCCGGCAACGTATTAATGCGCCAGCTATTCATTCATTCTATCATTCTGTCATTCCCAATTAACCTGGGTAGTATAGATGAAAAAGTATCTGGTAACCCTAGTACCCGTGCTGATGCTGAGCTTTCAGCCGGATTCACCATCGAATGGAGCGCCCGGCGTGGATGCGCCCGGCACCTCCGTTAATGCAACGCGTGGTAGCGCGCTATCGTCGCCAACATCGGCAACAGCCGCTGGTGATCTCCAGCCTACTATTTCGCAGGAGAAAGTAGAAACGCTCGTGGCGAAGCTGCTGACGACCTATCACTACCGCAAAGTACGACTCAACGACTCGCTGTCGTCCGTTGTTTGGGATAATTACCTGAAAGAAGTAGATGGCAATAAAGCGTATCTACTGGCATCGGACGTGGCTTCGTTTGAGAAATATCGGTACCAGATTGACGATGCACTTGTCAATGGTGACCTGACAGCGGCTTACGATTTGTTCAATGTGTACCGGAAACGCTACCAGGAGCGCAGCGCTTTCATTAAAGAGCAGATCAAAAAGCCGTTTACATTCACCGCCGACGAGACGTTCAATACAGATCGGGAGAAAGCACCCTGGCCTAAAACAGTAGAAGAACAAAATGACCTGTGGACCAAAATCCTGAAAAACCAGGAGTTGGAACTGCGTCTGGGCAGCCGAAAAGACAGCGCTGTGGTGGCTTTGATGAACCAACGGTACACCAATCTTGACAAAGCGATCAATCGGGTGAAAAGCGCCGACGTGTTCCAGATGTACATGAACTCCTTTGCGGAGGCACTCGACCCACATACGAACTATTTGTCGCCTACCAACGCCGATCGGTTCAACCAGGAAATGAGCCAGTCGCTGGAAGGGATCGGAGCCATGCTTCGTGAAGACGGTGATTACATCCGCATTACGGATGTGCTGCCTGGTGGACCGGCCTTCAAGAGCAAATTACTCAACAAAGAGGATAAGATTGCGGGTGTAGCCCAGGGCGACAATGGGCCGATGGTTAACACGATGAACTGGCAGGTCGATGAAGTTGTCAAGCTGATCAAAGGTCCTAAAGGCACCGTTGTTCGCTTACAGGTGCTATCGCCTAACGCATTGGCAGGAGCCCCACCGAAAGAAATTCGACTGGTGCGCGAGAAAATCAAACTGGAAGAGCAACGGGCGAAGAAAGAAGTGATCGAGGTGACGGACAACGGGAAGCCGTTTAAAATCGGTGTCATCAACATCCCGATGTTCTATCGTGATTTTGAAGGTGCCCGGAAACGGGAAGAAGGCTTCAGCAGCACGACAAGCGACGTGAAGAAATTTGTCGAAGAACTGAAAGGCGAGAAAGTGGATGGCATTGTGATTGACCTTCGCGACAATGGCGGTGGGTCGTTGACTGAAGCCATTGACCTGACCGGCATCTTTATTCCGAAAGGCCCCGTTGTGCAGGTAAAAGAATCAACCGGCGAGACTGAGGTGTACTCAGATAAGGATGGTGGTACGGTTGTTTACGATGGCCCACTGGCGGTATTGGTAAACCGGTTTAGTGCTTCGGCATCAGAGATTTTTGCCGCTGCTATTCAGGATTACAAACGGGGTGTCATTGTGGGCGGACAAACGTTCGGAAAAGGAACCGTGCAAACGCTCATTGACCTCAACCAGTGGTTGCCCAAAGAGCCGGAAAAAGTTGGTCAGGTAAAAATGACCATTCAGAAGTTCTACCGCATCAACGGCAGCAGCACACAGCACAAAGGCGTAACGCCGGATATTCAACTGCCATCGGCTTTCTCAGCAGAGGAATACGGTGAAAGCTCACAGCCAAGTGCCCTGCCCTGGGATCAGATCAACACCACCCGGTATGAGCAATCGCGTGGTCTGGACGATAAAATCCTGAGCCGTCTACGTGATCGTTTCGACCAGCGGCTGAAGTCCGACCCTGAGTTAAAACAACTGGCGCAGGACCTGGCCGACTTCAAGAAAGCGAAAGAGAATACGGTTGTGTCGCTACAGGAAGCAAAGCGCCGGAAAGAGCGTGACGAAGCTGAACGGAAACGTGCCGCAGCCAACAAAGTGTCGCAGGCATCTGCACCAGTAGACGAAACGGGCACTCCGGCTACCCCTACAACAGCCGCAGCTCCTAAGAAGAAAAAAGACCTGTATCTGAATGAAGCAGGCTTGGTTCTGGCCGACTACATAATGGCCGCTCATTTGGCCGTCAATAAATAATCAGGTTATTTCAGTTCTATAAACACAAGAAACGCGCAGCGAACCGTTGCGCGTTTCTTGTGTCAGGACTTTTTGGTCTGGGGGTAATTGATTTGAAGTAATTAGCCCCAGACCAAAAAATCAGCAAAAATTCAATTCTTATCCAACCTCACTATGTGGTACTTCCTTATCAAGCAAGCTATTCTCGACAGGGCGCAATACCAGGCTTTACAAAAGCGGGCATCATTGACTGAAGTCGAGTTGTTCAATGAACCCCACGAGAACTGGTACGTCTTTTCAGTTGAAAAAGACGCCTATACTTCGTTTATGGATTACCTCGACCGCAACGGTATCTCGTATGAACTGGCTGCCGACCGCCCCACTCGGGAAGAAATGCTGGAAGGCATGCGTTGACTGAATTAACGGATTTGAGGTTCCGGGCTGCTATTTCCCAAAAACAACCTTGCCCGTCGGAAAAAGCGCCAGGTCAGCAGGACGGCTGCAATACTCAATCCAGCCAATAAGCCAATCCAGACGCCAACGGCGTCCATACCAAATGGAAACGCCAGCACATAACTTAAGGGCAGGGCAACAATCCAGTAAGAAAATAAGGTGATCAGCGTGGGCACGTTGACATCCGACAAGCCCCGCAAGCCGCCCAGGGCCACTACCTGCACGCCATCGGAAAGCTGAAAAAAACCGGCCATAATGACCAGCGAGGCTGCAATGGCCATCACCTGTGGATTGTCGCGTATATAGAGCGTTACCAGCCAATCGTTGGCGGTCAGAAAAACAAGAGCGGTTATACTCATAAAACTCACCGACAATAGGAAAGCCGCTATACCAGCCCGCCAGATGCCATCCCGGCTCGATCGGCCCACGGCGGCACTAACCCGAATGGCAGCCGCCGACGAAATACCTGTTGCCATCATATAGGTCACGGAGGCCATATTGATGGCAATCTGGTGAGCCGCCAGCTGCGCTTCGCCCAGCCAGCCAACAATAACGACAGCCAGCGAAAAAGTGGCGACTTCAAAGAAAAAGGTCAATCCACCGGGAATACCTAACCGTAAGATTATCCAGGCTTCCGTAGCTGCGGGCAGCGAGTTAAATTCCTTTTTCAGGTAAACCCGGAAATTCGGCGTCCGGTATACATACACGAGCATGGCACCAGCCATAAACAAGCGCGACAGAAGCGTAGCCGTTGCCGACCCCATCAAGCCCAATGCCGGAAAAGGACCAACCCCTTTGATGAACAGGTAGTTGAACAAGGCATTAATACCAAGTGCCGATAGCGTAATGGCCATGGCCACCCGTGGGTACCGAAGGCCATCGCACAACTGACGGGCAGCCACAAAAACCAGCAACGGCAGGAGCGATACGCTCAGAATGAGCATGAAATTACGAGCCAGGCGGGTCACTTCGGGCGTTTGTCCAAACAAATTAAAGTTATACGCCAGCAGAACGGACAACCCGCCCACCCCGATACTCAGCAACAGAGCCACCCGTAGCCCGGCCCGAAACAGACGATTTACGGCCGCCGGGCCGCCAGCCTGGTTATTGGCCTTTGACACCAAAGCTGCCACCACCGACAATCCCCCTACCCCAATACTCGACATGAGAAAGGAAATTGAGTTGGCCAGTCCGGCGGCACCCAGCGGCAAAGCGCCCAGCAACCGCCCAACAAACAGATTATCTGTAACACCCATCAAAACAACGCCTAACTGAGCAATAATTATTGGAATACTCAGGCGAAGCGTATCCGCAAATTCGGCGCGGTAAATGAGCAATAAGCCGGATAGTGGTCGTTGTACACGGAACATTGCGCAAAGGTAGCGCTTATCCAGTAGCAACCTTTGCTTCCGGCCAGATGTCGCCGGGCCCTACGCTCGATACCCCTTGCCCCTTGGTCCATTCCTTCGTACTTTTGCTTTCTTTATCATCTATCGGGCAAGCCCTTGAAAGAATACGGCAGTAGTATCCAAAAGCTAGTTGACAATATGGTCAACATTGACGATCGCTCAACCCGAACTCGGTATGCGCATATCCTGATCGAGTTGATGCGGCAAATCCATCCGAACATGAAGGATGGGCAGGACTACTACAATAAATTGTGGGACGACCTGTACATTATGTCCAATTTTACCCTGGATGTCGACAGCCCTTACCCGCCCCCATCGGAAGAAGCGCTGGGCAAGAAACCGCAACGGGTTCCTTATAATACGCATCACCTGAAGTTCAAACATTTCGGCCGAAATGTAGATTTACTGATCGCTAAGGCCGTTTCGCTGGAAGAACCCGACGAACGACGCGCCTTTGTGTCCTACCTGACACGGTTGATGCGCACCTTCTATCAGGCCTGGAATAAAGAGTCCGTTGAAGACGAGACCATTTACCAGAGCCTGATCGAACTGTCGAACGGTAAACTCGCCGACGACATAAAACTCATTCGGGAAGAAGGGCTTGTTGACGCAACGCCCCGTGAGCGTACCGGCGATCAGCCCCAGCGTATTGGCAACAATAACAACTTCCGGAACGATCGGAACCGCGAAGGGGGTATTGGTCAGCAGGGGCGGCCAAATAACCGCAACGACCGGGATAATGGCCCTCGCAACAACAACCGGAACCGCGATGGCGGACCACGCGATAACGGAAATGGCCAGCAGGGCCGGTCAAACAACCGAACCGATGGCTCACAGCGTAATTTTGGCAACAATAACCGGAACCGCGATGGCGGACCACGCGATGGCGGACCACGCGATGGCGGACCACGCGACAATGGATCACGCAACGACGGGCCACCGCGCAGACGGCGATAATTTTTTTCGTGAAGACTGGTTAACGACGTTTGACAAACAGGCTTCGTTGACCAGTCTTCGTTTTTTCATTATTCATTATTTCCTAAATGGCATCTTTTCAAATCACAGGCGGGCGTAAGCTAAAGGGCGAATTAAATCCGCAGGGCGCTAAAAACGAAGCCCTGCAAATTCTCTGTGCCGTATTACTGACTAAAGACCCCGTTACCATTCACAATATTCCGGGTATTCGGGATGTCAATCAGCTGATCGACCTGCTTGGCGATTTAGGCGTATGGGTTACTAAGATTGGGGAAAGCTCGTACCGCTTTCAGGCCAGCGACGTTAACCTCGACTACCTCGAAACGGATACCTACAAGCGCAAAGCAGCCGCCCTTCGGGGGTCGGTTATGCTGCTTGGCCCCATGCTTGCCCGGTTCAAAAAGGGGCGCATCCCCCGCCCTGGTGGCGATAAAATTGGCCGCCGTCGCCTGGATACCCACTTTTTGGGTTTCGAGAAACTCGGCGCTCGGTTCAACTACGATGCCAACGATGGCGGTTACTATCAGGTTGATGCCAGTAATTTACGGGGTACGTATATGCTCCTCGATGAAGCATCCGTAACGGGAACAGCCAATGTGCTCATGGCCGCCGTCATGGCCGAGGGAACAACGCAGATTTACAATGCTGCCTGTGAGCCCTACCTGCAACAGTTGAGCAAAATGCTCAATTCCATGGGGGCTAAGATTACAGGAGTCGGGTCCAACCTGCTCACCATCGAAGGCGTATCGGAGCTAACAGGCACGGAGCATACGATGCTTCCCGATATGATCGAGATTGGTTCGTTCATTGGCCTTGCTGCCATGACCCAGTCGGAGATTACGATCAAGAACTGTCAGATCCTTGAGCTGGGCATTATTCCCGATCAGTTTAAACGGTTAGGTATTCAAATGGAGTTTCGGGGTGATGACATCTTCATTCCAGCCCAGGAGCGCTATCAAATCGAAAGCTTCCTGGATGGTGGCATGATGACCGTTGCCGATTCCCCCTGGCCAGGTTTTACGCCTGATTTGTTGAGCATTGTGCTCGTTACGGCCGTTCAGGCACAAGGCACCCTGCTGATTCATCAGAAAATGTTCGAAAGTCGGCTTTTCTTTGTCGATAAGTTGATCGACATGGGCGCTCAAATCATCCTTTGCGACCCGCACCGGGCAACCGTTGTGGGATTAAATCGCCAAATTCCCCTCAAGGGCATTCGTATGTCATCGCCAGATATCCGGGCGGGCGTGGCACTGCTCATTGCGGCTATGTCGGCGCAGGGAACCAGCATCATCGACAACATCGAACAGATTGACCGGGGCTACCAAAACATCGATACCCGACTCAATGCCATTGGTGCCGAGATTATCCGGTTGTAATTGGTTGACCAGGTATTTTTCTTTTTTAAATAGGGCAGTCTCCTGCCCTATTTTTAGTTTACCGGATCAGGCCCGGCGGCCCAGGCGTTACGGGTTGTAGCGGAGTTTAACCCAACGAATGAAGGCCGTAGCTTAATGGATATTTTCTGTTAAAGTAGTATCAGTCTGGCTTCCTGACTCACTAATTGCCTGACAGCGACGTACTATCCATTAAACCTTCTGGCACTTTTTTTGTCTTTAGGCTATAATAGACTTAGTTTAACACCTAAAAATGCGTTCTCCCAATGAAAACACTACAAGCTAATTTATCTGTTTGGGCGCTGGCAGCGCTATTTTCCAGTAGTTCTCTGATTGCCTGTGCACAAGCGACCACTGGTGCAGCAACGGCCAGCACCGCCCAAGCCAGCAATCCAGCTAAAACAATGTTTTTGACACCCTTGCAACAGACGGTCACAAAAATAAAAAAGCTAGTAGCAACGGGCGACCCGGACTTCGATTATTCCTTTCAGGCCAAACTCCATACCCAGGGAATACAGGATTTACTGAAACAGGAGATTCAGAACGGCAAGGATACCGCGCTGGTAAACCTTGCCAAAGCAATGCTTCCCGCTACCGAAGCTGATGTTACGTTACTGGATGGGACCATGCGGCAGCTAAAACCTACGCGCCCCAATCAGGCATTTACGCAGCAGCAAAGCCGCAATATTGAAGCCATGAACCTGAAGCTGCAACAAACGGGCACCAGTGATAAGCTGACCAGCAATGTAGATTCTAATTTCTCAACGTTGTTGATGGACCAGCGTCAGGATGCAATCGACATGGCGACTACTTACCTGCAATATGGTAATAATGCGACGTTAAAGACGTATGCTCAGCAGATGATCGATAAAGCCAAGCAGCAAATGGCACAGATAAAAGCCATGCCCGCCACACCTAAATAAGGTTTACCATTGCGCCATGAATGCAGTAGCGTTAGTTTTGACATCGCTAACGTTATTGCATTCATGGAAATAGCTGATTCTTTTGTGCCAACGGCGGGTGTCGTTGGTGTTTTTCCGTTAGTCACGTACTTTTTGTTAATCGTGGCTACGTATGGTTTTCTGGGTACCTTCATTCTCGTTCTAGCGTCACACACAGGTACGCGTTCGCTCCAGAACCGGAATTTAACGACAATTTTGACGGCCATTATCGCGGCCATCTCCGGTTTTTCGTACTACCGGCTTCAAGGCTATTACCACGATGTACTGGCCGATCTGGTAACGGTAGCCAACGCCAGCGACAGGCAGGTACTCCTCCGCGAATCCTACAATGCCATTGGCCAATTCCGCTATATGGATTGGGCAATTACCATTCCGCTCCTTCTGATTCAGGTAGCATTGATGGCCAAACTCCAGTCGGCCGTTCGTACACAAGCCTTAATTAAACTAGCAGCAGGCAGTTTTTTTATGGTGCTGACGGGTTATATCGGCCATCAACAACTCGCTTTCGATAACGAAATCCTTGTTGGTCCGAAGTTACTATGGGGAGCCATCTCCATGCTTGGATACGGTGTTGTTCTTCAGACTCTGTTTCCGCTCTGGAAACAGGCTATCAGCCAGGCACAGTCCGGTTTACACCCTAAATATCGACTAATTGCCTATGCGCTTGGCATTTTTGGGGTTATTTACCCACTTGGCTACCTCCTGACATGTCTTGATATTGACTTTAACTGGATTCATATTGCTTATACGATTGCCGATGTTACCAGCAAAATCGGAATAGGCCTGATCATCTATTTTACGAACACACCCTCCGACCAAACGAGCGAATGATCCTGTAGCTTTTCTTTCTTTGCTGGTTCTGTTGACAACCTGTTGGCTTGCTCCCCTAACGGAGAGGCCTGACTAAACCGCTTTTTAACAAAGAGAAGAGTCTTTTAGCCAATCCGTAAAAAACTTATACTATGCGTTTTATCTACAGCTCGATTTTCTTTGTCTTGCTTGTTTCACGACTGGCCAGCGCGCAAAATGGTATTGTGGTTTTTCAGTCTGACTTTGGGTTGAAAGACGGTGCTGTATCAGCGATGAAAGGGGTGGCCGTGGGCGTATCACCAAGCCTTACGTTACTGGACCTCACACATGAGATTCCGCCCTACAACATCTGGGAAGCGGCCTATCGGCTCCATCAAACCGTTCCCTATTACCCAAAAGGCACCGTATTTGTTTCCGTTTGCGACCCCGGCGTAGGCACGCAACGGCGTTCGGTTGTGCTGCTAACGAAATCCGGGCACTACATCGTAACCCCCGACAACGGTACACTTACCCTGGTGGCCGAACACCTCGGTATTCAGGAAGTTCGGCAGATCGACGAGGCCATTAACCGGCTCAAAAATTCAGGCGCATCTTATACCTTTCATGGCCGCGATGTATATGCGTATACGGCCGCCCGTCTGGCCTCCAAAACCATTACGTTTGCGCAGGTGGGGCCTGCGTTAGCACCCGACGTTGTTCGCCTTCCTTACCAGAAGGCGGTGAATGAGACGGGGACAATCAAGGGAAACATTCCCGTTCTGGACATTCAATATGGCAACGTATGGAGCAATATCCCTAAAACTATGATCGATCAGTTGGGAATTAAGCACGGCGAAACGCTACATGTTCAGATTTTCCATAAAAACGAAAAGCTCTATGACAGGCGCGTTCCGCTGGTCAACACCTTCGGTGAAGCTCCCATCGGCGACGATGTTGGCTATATAAATAGCCTGCTGAATTTCTCCATTGCCGTCAACCAGGGCAATTTTTCGGAGAAGCATAAAGTGTTCAGCGGTCCAGACTGGACGCTTGTCGTTCGTAAATAATGACCAGCTAGTAAGTGATTAAACGCTTTGCATCGTACTTAACCGCCGATAGAATCCTTCGTCGAGGGTCAATAACTCATTATGGCGGCCTCGCTCCACAATACGACCCTGGTTCACCACCAGAATCTCGTCGGCATGTTGAATGGTACTGAGCCGGTGCGCAATAACCAGGGTTGTCCGATTAGCCATCAGGCGTGTTAAGGCCTCCTGAACCAGTTTTTCGGATTCCGTGTCCAGCGCCGAAGTGGCTTCATCGAGAATCAATATCGGCGGATTTTTCAGGATGGCCCGGGCAATGCTGATGCGCTGCCGTTGGCCACCCGACAGCTTGCCTCCCCGATCGCCGATGATCGTTTGATAGCCATCTATCTGCGCCACAATGAAATCGTGGGCGTTGGCAATGCGAGCGGCTTCCATTACTTCCGCTTCGGTGGCTGCGCTGCCAAAGGCAATGTTGTTGAAAATGGTATCGTTGAACAGAATGCTTTCCTGGGTCACGATACCCATAAGCCCACGCAGAGACGCCATTGTACAATCGCGCAGATCGACACCGTCAATAAGAATACGGCCAGCCGTAGGGTCATAAAACCGGGGAATGAGGTCGGCAATGGTTGATTTTCCCCCGCCCGACGAGCCAACGAGGGCAATGGTTTTCCCTTTCTGAAGGTCGAACGTAATGTCCCGCAAAACGGGCGTATCGGTGTTGTAAGCAAACGACACCTGTTGCACCGAAATTTTATCCCGAAAGCTACCCAACGCAACAGCACCGGGTTTATTCTGAACGGTTGGAATAGTATCGATCAACTCAAGCACGCGCTCGCCGGAAGCCAAGCCCCGCTGTGAGCCGCTGAACGCGTTGGAAATGTCTTTGGCCGGACGCGTCACCTGCGAGAAAATGGCGATGTACGTTATAAACTCAGAAGCTGTGAGGTCCGACTGCCCGCTCAATATCAGCGACCCGCCATAGAATAGAATACTGGCTACGGCGGCTACGCCGACCACTTCCGAAAACGGCGATGCCAGCTCACGTCGGTTTGCCAGTGAACGGATGGCATCACGATAGCCTTCATTTTCACGCCGGAACTTGTTCAGAATAAAGCCTTCGGCTACGAACCCTTTTACCACACGCATACCGCCAAAGGTTTCGTCAAGCAAACTCACCAGACCACTCAATCGCTGCTGTCCTTCCTGGGCATCACGCTTCATCCGGCGAACCAGCGTCGCAATAAAAACGCCCGAAATCGGGATAACGACAATGGCGAACAGCGTCAGCTTAACCGAAATGGTGAGCAGCGCAATGACGTAGCCAATCAGCAGGAACACTTCTTTCGAGGCAGCCGACAGTGTATTGGCGATGGAGTTTTCTACTTCCTGTACGTCGGTTGTCGTGCGTGAGATAAGGTTACCTTTACGCTCGTTGGAGAAGAAGCCTAGATGAAGTTGCAATGTTCGGCTAAAGACTGCTTCGCGCAGCGTTGCCACCATACGCGCTTTGAACGACTCTAGCTGCCTGATTGAAAGATATTTAAATAAATTATTGAGCAGTACCGACAGGATAATGACAAAGCAGACAAATTGCAGGGCACCCACTTTACCATATTCCTGAAACACCTGGGCAAAATAATACCGAAAGAAATCGCTGGGCCCTGTTTCGATGGATGGAGCGGGTTGGTTCAGAAACGCCCGCATTTCGTTAGCATCGACCTTATCGAACAAAATGCTGAGCAGCGGGATGAGCAGGGCAAAATTTAACACGCCAAAGACACTGGACAGCAACGACGTTAACACGAACGGCGTCAGGAAGCGGCCCAGTGGTTTGGCAAACGAGAGTAACCGAAGGTATGTTTTCATTCTTCCTGCAAAGGTAATCCGAACCGGGATTTATATGATTGATCTGAAAGACTATGATTTCGTTCAACAAATACCTCTGGTGAAATTGTGGGGTTGTACCTAGGTTTGGTACATTAAATAGGCATTTTCAGGGATTGTTATCGACCTACAGGTGTTGTAAAAGAAACGGTCAACAGCCATCTGTTTAACACATCATACCCTATTGACGACGTATGCTTGAATTAATCTTAGTGTCTGCTTTTGTCGGTTACCTGATTTACCTGCGCTATTATGCCGATCAACGGACAAACGCCCAGAAAGAGGCCGAACAACTGCGGGAGGGTATTACACTCTACGAAACAGGCCAATTGGCCAAATCGTTAACTTACTTCAACAATGCCATTGCCACACGGCCAACATCGGCAGTCGCCTATTTGTACCGCGCCCGGATTTATCGGGATCTGGGCGACCAGCAGGCAGCTATGACTGATCTGAATCAAGGGAAAAGCTACGATGACAGCATTGCCGAACTTCATTTGGAAAGCGGCCAGATTCACTATCAGCAACAGGATTACGCCACGGCGTTCCAGGATTTCGATAAAGCCATTTTTCATACGCATGGCGACATGGCCGAGCCGTACCACTGGCGTGGCCTGGTCCGTCAGCAACTCCACCAGACTGAGCAGGCCGAGCAGGATATGGCTAAAGCTACTCAACTTGACCAATTGGCAAACGATAAGCCATTGGCTGCCCCAATTGCACAGAACGGCTTTTTTGACCGGCGATTTTTTCTAAACGCCGGTCTGACCGTACTGGCGAGTTCGATCCTGCTGTATCTCATTAAAATAAGCCCGGTTATTCACTGGCCTTACTTATGGGCTGCCTCATCGTCGGTTGGTATTGGGTTTCTGGAACCTCGCAAAGGGTGGGGGTTGGCTATTCTACAAGCCTTAACAATTCTGGTTGGCTATTATGTGATCGTGGGACCAGACCCACTCAGTACGCATCGGGAGGTAGAAACGTTTAGCCTCTATGGTTCTATTGGGCTGACATTTGCCGGTAGTCTGATCGGCAGCGTTCTGCGTAAGGCCCAGCGCTGAAAGCAGCTTAGCTGGGTTCTGCACCGGGCTAATTTGCTTAAAAACTATTTGATGCCAATCCGGTTGAACAGGAGTATATACGTAAGTAGGAAAGCGACTTGTATGGAAAAATCAACCCAACAGATAGTTAAGCGGGATATTGTTATTATTGGCTCTTCAGCTGGTGGGCTACCTGCCTTAATGGAGATCGTAGCCGCTTTGCCGCCAAACTTCCCAGCGGCTATTCTAATTGTCCAGCACATTCCTCCTTACTCCGTTAGTAACCTGCACCAAATCCTCAATCGGTTGGGGCCTTTACCTGCCTCAATTGCCCAAGATGGTGAACTTATTGAACCAGGGAAAATATATGTAGCGGCCCCTGATCATCACTTATTGGTGGAGGACGGTAAACTAGGCGTAAAACGAGGGCCTAAAGAAAACAGGTTCCGGCCTTCTGTCGATGCGCTGTTTCGCTCGGCTGCTTACACGTATGGTTCCCGCGTGATCGGCATTGTGCTGTCGGGTGTGTTGGATGATGGCACGTCTGGCCTTTGGTCGGTCAAACGCCTGGGTGGTCTGACAATGATTCAGCAACCAGAAGATGCCTTGTTTCCGCAAATGCCCATCAATGCCCAGGAGCAGGTAGACGTTGACTACTCCCTTCCGGCGAGCCAGATGGCCGCTTTATTAGCGCAGCTGACGGCTGAACCCACCAGGCCAATAATCAAATTGACCAAGAAGGAGCTCAAGCTTCTGGAAATGGAGATTGTCATAGCGGGTAAGGACAATGCCTTTGAAATGGGCATTATTGATATGGGCGAGTTAACACCTTTCACCTGCCCCGAATGTCATGGAGCCCTTACGCAACTCAAAGAAGGCAACATTATTCGATTCCGCTGCCATACCGGACATGCGTATACGATCAGCGCCCTGTTATCGGAAGTAACCACCAATGTAGAAGCCATTCTCTGGCAGGCCATGCAAGGGCTTGAAGAGACGACGATGCTGCTGACTCGTCTGGGGCAACATTTCGAGAAGTTAAACCATGACGACATTGCTCAGGTCTTTTTCCAGAAATCCAAACTGATCAAAAAGCGTTCTCAGGTAGTTCATGACTCGGTTTTCTCGCAGGAATTACTGAGTGGCGACATAGGATTAACCATCCAGGCCGACGTATAAAACGTAATCGAGGCCGCTTCGGCATTCACTCATCTTGTCTAAGGACCTTCGTTGGTCAAGGCCGGTTAACCAGCACATAAGCTAGTTAACCGGCTTTTTCATGTAAACGTACCCAACTGTTGAAACGGTTGAAGTAACGCGGGTATTTGCGGGCGGTTTCCCGGTTTTAACCGGGGCTAATAAAAAATTTATTCAGCACTTATTTACGTCAAATCAAGTAACCCCGCTGTTGCAAAAGCCTTCACGCAAAGTCGCTCGATTTACTTAATTGGCCAGAAGAGATCCTTACAAACGATTTCTCAAAATTTACATACCTAAGACTTGTAGGTATATAGATTTCTTTTGTACGTTTGATGCATGAACGCGTCTAATACTTCCTCTTTATTAAAAGGTAGCCTTTCGGTGATGATTTTGCGATTACTCGAAGACCGGGAGAAGATGTACGGCTATGAGATTACGCAAAAAGTGAAAGAGCTGACAGCGGGTGAGATGGCTATTACAGAGGGCGCGCTTTATCCCGCTTTGCACAAACTTGAAGCGGACGGCCTGCTTACGACGGAAACGCAGGTGGTTGACGGACGTGCCCGCAAATACTACTCACTCACTAAAACCGGCCAGACTGAAGCCGCTGGGCGTATTGCCGAGTTAACTACGTTTTTAGAGAATCTGAATTTAGTACTCAAGCTTAAACCAAGTTTATAACGATGGCGCTAACGGACTTCGAACTTAAGTGTTTACGCTACGATTTGGTCGAGTTGGCTCACATCGAATACACCGATGTGCTGAATGAGTTGCTCGATCATTATGCAACACTAACCGAGCAGGAAATGGCGAGAGGCTTCACATTCGACGATGCCAGTAAGTGGGCTTGGGCTGAACTGGGAGCAGGCAAAGGTTTACAGGCGATTCAGGGAAATTATGTTGACAGTACCCGTAAGCACCTCAAAAACAGGCATCTCAATATTGTAAAATCTTATTTCCGGTGGCCAAGTATTACTGTGACGCTACTCTTGGGTGTATTAGTTTACCAATTGCTGGTGGTAATGACGCATACAGCGAGCAATGTTGCCTTTGCAATGGTCCTTCTTAGCCCCTGCCTGGCATTGGCCTATACCTTCATCAACGGAGGCAGCGAATATGATAATAGTCAAAAACTGGCCTGGAAATATTTAAAGCAGCACGCAAATCTCCCCATGACCCTGATTAGTCTGGCTAATTTCTTTGGCGAAGAATACAAGTCAGATATTCATCCCCTGACAGCGGCTCTCGCATCGGTTTTCTGCGTTGCTTATCTGTTGAATGCCGTTAGTCTATTCCAATTATCCCGCGAACAGTTTCACTATAAACTGGCCTAATCCACCATGCTCACCCCCGCCCAACTTTCGATCATTGATAATCATCTTCGCAAGGAAAACTGGCTGCTCAACGAAGACTTAATTGCTGAACTCACGGATCATTACATTCAGGGAGTTAGTGAACGGTTAGACCAAGGGATGGAGTTCTCTGTGGCGCTCCGTGACATTCATTCTGGCTTTGGCGGACGTAAGGGATTGCTAAAAATGGAGGAAGACTACCAGACGCAAAAAGCTCGTCTCGTCTATGTAATGGAGTGGAAACTGGTACGCTCCTTCATGCATGGTTCTCGCTGGCCACTATCTGTCTGCCTGTTCACTATTCTGTATGCATTGAATGCGTTTATGGGTCAAGAGGAAGCGATTAAGTCAGGCGTTGGTGTAGGGAGCTTTTATGTATCGCTTTCTGTACTTTTAAATATAGTTCTGAGTATTGTCTTCTTTTACAGGAATCGTCGTGAGGTAAATCATGCCATTAAGCTACCCAGTTCGCTGGTATACAACATTGCTTATGGCTTGAGCATGACATTGCTGGTCATGAATAAATATCTGTTTCCGAAGTATGGTTTAGGTCTCTCGAACCAGATGATTACCCTATTGGAAAGCTTACTGGAAACGCTGTGCCTGATTTATTATGCAGCCATTATAGTATCAGTCAGAAATGTACTGACAACTAATCGAAGAAACCGTCTTCAGAAAGCCGCTTAGCTCTAGTTCCTAGGCTCACCCCTGCCCAACAAGCCAACCTCAACTACCATCTTTGCGAAACGATGGGGCTCAGCAATGAAGAGCTCATTCTCGAACTGATAGACCATTATACGATTGCACTTGATGATCGAATGGAACAAGGCATACCATTTGAAACAGCCTTGGGTGATGTCCAAAATGGTTTTGGTGGGCGTAAAGGCTTACAGAAAATGGAACGGCAGTATAACAGGGTAACGTATAAACAGTATGATACTCTGTTTATGAACTATGTCCGCCAACAAAACCGCTGGCCATACTCCATAGTACTCTTATTGATTTATGCTATAATATTCTGGACGACGACCCATACACCCCGCCCTCTTTCTCTATCGTTTAATGGTTTGCTATGCGGCTTTGCACTAGGTTCTACTGGCGGGCTTTTAATACAGTTCTTCCGCTTACTGTTTCAACAGTCTATCGGCAATAGAAATATATCGTATAAGGCGATTTATTTGGCAACCCGATTCCTGCCCATAAATTTAGTTCTATATGGGCTTATGGCCGCATTGATCAACTGGGCGCAGCTATTCCCGCCCTATGTGTGTGAGGCTACACTGTCGGCCTGTGTATCTATAGCTGTAGCCTATATGCTAGGTTATGCCCATTTTTACCAATCTGTATTTAAATCGTCGATAAACACTGAAAGCTGAATTCATTCAAGATCATACTATAGGCGAGATAAAGAAAAAATTAACCACTTCGGCGGTCCGAAGTGGTTAATTTAAAGCGAATAAGGGTCACCTGTAAACTAAATCCAAATCGACTCAAGCCATTTAATCATTAGGGGATTGGATCGCTTACGGGCTAAAACTCTTACGATGTAGTCTGCTCGGTAGCCAGCCCTTCATAGAGCTTCCAGTACTCTCCCGCTACAGCTGGCCAGCTAAACCCGGCAGCCCGACGGCGTAATCGATCTTCACGCAATGGGTTTTGGCCAAAGTCGTGCAGGCCATCATGAAGAACTTTAGCCATATTCTCCGGCTCGAAGTTTTCGAAATAATAGGCTTCCTTACCTCCTACTTCGGGTAAGCTCGTCCGGTTCGAAATGAACACCGGCTTCCCGAATGTCATGGCTTCGGCCACGGGCAAGCCAAATCCTTCGGAGAGAGAGGGAAACAAAAACGCTTCGCAATGGGCATAGAGCCATAATTTGGTCGCTTCATCGACCGGGCCGGGCAAGAGTAATCGGTCGGCAATGCCGAGCTTCTGGGCTTGCTCGCGAATGTGCTGAGCATACGGATGGCGATCGGATCCGGCCAAAACCAACCGATAATCGGGAAAGGCTTCGAGCAGCGGAAGCAGCGTATGCACGTTCTTTTTGGGATGAATGACGCCAACGAACAGCAAAAAAGGCGACTGAGTAAACGAACGAATGGGTGCATCGGCAGGGGCTGAATCCGCAGGAATGTCCATCGGTGTGTTTTTCGGGTCAACGGCAACGCCATTATAGATGACGTGTATGGGCTTGGACGCTGGAATACGAAGATGCTCCTCCAGCATGGATGCCGTGTAGCGGGAAATAGCCGTCAACACCGTAGCTCGATCAACAATCCGTTGACTATGCGCCAGTTTACGCGTTTTTTTTTCAGCTGAATAATCAGACCGTTCCAGAAAATTCAGGTCATGAATGGTCATGATTAATTTCCCCTGTGATTGACCCGGCAAATAGCCGGAATCCTGATGCAGGCAGTGCCACACCGTGTACCGGCTCCGAATCCAGATTTTCTGTAACCAGGACGCTTCAATATAGCTCACCGAATCGCCAAAAACGCCCGTTTGACCTTTCGGCACCAGAAAGGTCAACGTCCACCCATCGGGTCGCTGCCGAACGAGTTCGTGGCCAAGATGCAGGCAGACCTGGCCTAACCCACTATTGAGGTCGCGCAGACGTTCGGCGTCGATAAAGAGAGAAGGCATAGCATCGTCTAGTTTTGGCAAAATTGGGAAATTTTGACGGCACCCCACCAAATAAATTCTGAACGATCATGGTAAAGCTCCGACGTGGAGCTGTCTCACCATCATTCGTAAGAAAAAGTCATCGAAGCCTCATTCTCCACAAAACTCCTGACACATGAATCATGGTTCAGGGCTTATCTTTGTTGCATGACTTTACAAAATGACTTATTACTCCGCACCGCACGGGGCGAGTTGACCGAGCGAGTGCCGGTCTGGATGATGCGTCAGGCTGGGCGTGTGCTTCCTCAGTACCGGGCCGTTCGGGAGCGGGCCGGGAGTTTCATCACGCTGGCCAAAACCCCTGAACTAGCCGCTGAAGTGACCATTCAGCCGGTCGATGCGTTCGACGTGGATGCCGCTATTATTTTCTCCGATATTCTGGTCGTGCCCGAAGCGATGGGCCTGCCTTATGAAATGATCGAAAGCCGGGGCCCCGTTTTCCCATCGACGGTGCGGAACCAGGCCGATCTGAGCCGGTTACGTGTTGCCGATGCCGAAAGTGATCTGGGTTATGTGCTCGACGCCATCAAACTCACGAAAAGAGAACTAAACAATCGGGTGCCGCTCATTGGCTTTGCCGGAGCGCCCTTCACTATTTTCTGTTACATGACCGAAGGCAAAGGCTCAAAAACCTTTTCGGTTGCCAAGAAACTGCTCTACACCGACCCCAATTTTGCCCACGCGCTGCTGCAGCAAATCACCGACAGCACGATCGCCTATTTACAGGCGCAGATCCGGGCGGGTGTCGATCTGGTTCAGATTTTCGATTCCTGGGCGGGTATTCTCTCCCCCGAGCAATACCGAACGTTCTCCCTTCCCTACATCAAACAGATTTGTGATCTTGTCAATAGTGCGTCGGACCGCCAGGTTCCGGTAACTGTTTTTGCCAAAGGTGCTTTTTTCGCCCGGCACGAGATTGGCCAGCTAAGCTGTGATGTCGTCGGATTGGACTGGAACATGGACCCAAAAGAGTCAAGGGAGCTGATTCCGGACCGTGTCTTGCAGGGTAACCTGGACCCCTGTGTGCTCTACGCCGATTTTGCTCAGATTCGGGCCGAGGTAAAACAGATGTTCAGCGACTTTGGCCATCAGCACTATATTGCTAACCTCGGCCACGGGATTTATCCCGATACCGACCCAGACAAAGCCCGCTGTTTTGTCGACGCCGTGAAAGAAATGTAACGTGGTGGTGCGGCATACCGACCTCTTGTCCGCGTAGGTGGAGGCTAAAGCAGCTAACCTAAACTTAGCCCGCGGCTACGCGGACAAGAGGTCGGTATGCCGCACCACCACGTTACACCACCACGTTACTTACAAACTATCTTTTGCTTCCTGTTTCAGTTGGGCTTTATCGATGGGCACGACGCCAACTGATTCACAAACCAAGCCGCCCCCCAGGTTAGACAGCCCGGCAATAATACTGGGCGGCTGTTTCAGCGCTACGCAACAGGCGGCAATGCTGATGACCGTATCGCCAGCTCCCGACACGTCGGCAATTTTGCGAATATGAGCGGGCAGCTTCAGTTTCTCATTGTTGTAATCAATGAAGGCCCCGCGTTCCGATAAGGTAATCAGGGCGCCTTTCAGATTCAGCGTTTCCTTCAACTGCTCGACCACAGCCTCGAATTCCTCGGCATTATCGACATCGAAGTCTACTTTCAGCCCCTCCCGCAGTTCTTTCAGGTTCGGTTTGAAAAGCGTCGTATTCTGGTATGACAGGAAGTTGCGTTTTTTAGGATCAACCACCGTAGGCACCCGCTGTTCATTGGCGAAGTCGGTGATCTCGGCAATAGCTTCTTTACTCAGTACCCCTTTGTCATAATCTTCAAAAATAACGACATGGCAGCTTGGGATAACTTTCCAGCACATTGGGATCCTAAGCTTAGAATTCCACGTGGACAAGTTGTCG